>Ga0207706_10003301_pt1 | contig 15450 bp, 11 predicted proteins | sample KBSC53metaG_FD_184318 | JGI IMG/M metagenome (GOLD analysis project Ga0207706, IMG submission 184318) | Corn rhizosphere microbial communities from Kellogg Biological Station, Michigan, USA - KBS C5-3 metaG (SPAdes) (version 2) | ecosystem: Host-associated > Plants > Roots > Rhizosphere > Soil ... | reverse complement strand
AGGCTACAAATAATGTGCAGTCGATGAATTTCTAACCATTTATTTGGCGGAGTAAGTCATGATGAGACTGCCGGCAAACTCAATTTCTCAAAGTCGAATCTTTCAAGGGGAAGAAAACAATTGCAAAAAATATTATTTAGCCAAAACAATATTTCAATAGGATTTACAACGAAGCCCACGAAACATTAAATGATTTAGATTCTGATCGAAAAAGATGTTAACAACCTGAAAAAAATAAGATAAAAATTCTTTGACTGGCAGCCAAACAGTGTTGATCTCCGATAATGGCACATAACCCGGGCAAATAGCAACTCTAAAGTTGACTGAACCTATAATAACTCCGATGCGCCATTGACAAGACGTGAAGATTTTATCTATGCAAGCGGACCAAATGCCGGGCACAGGCTCCAGTAAAGTCTGCCTGCACGTATACTAATGATTTGGATTTTATCAATTATTAAAAACAACGCGACTGATTATGAAGAAGAGATTATTTCTATTTCAGATTTTATGCTTTGTCACTTATAGTTCTTTTTCCCAGAGCGTAGGTATTGGGACTACGACACCAGACCCTTCTGCGGCATTGGATATCACCGCAACCAATAAAGGATTGCTGATGCCGCGAATGAACATCAATTCAATAAATGCTATCGCTAATCCGGCCAAAGGATTGTTGGTTTTTGATTCTGTGGCAAATCAATTGATGGTGAATGTAGGAACACCTGGTGCACCAAACTGGCAACCGGTTATAAGCAATGTTAGTGGTGGCGGTGCCGCGTGGAATCTTACCGGCAATGCCGGCATTAATGCCACTCAATTTATTGGTACTACTGATGATCAACCGTTGCGTTTCAGAATAAACAATATCCGAACGGGAGAATTACATCCTACAACTGGAAATATTTCGTGGGGATTGCGTGCGGGGCAATCTAACACAACGGGCTTCAGCAATATCGCTATTGGTACTGATGCGTTAAGGGTGAATACAACTATCGGCAATTTGATAGCAATAGGAGATTCTGCACTATTTAATAACACCGGCACTGATAACGGTAATCATATTGGCGTGGGCCTTAGCAATCTGGCTATCGGACATCAATCGCTTTTCAACAATACAACAGGGCAATTTAATCTGGCTATCGGGGAACAGTCTCTTTTCACCAATACAACAGGGCCTGTTAATATAGCTATCGGGTATCAGTCACTTTTTTCCAATACCACAGGTAACAGTAATACTGCAATTGGGCATCAATCACTTTTCTCCAACATCACAGGAGATCATAATACAGCCACCGGTTTTCTATCACTTGAAAAAAACGATATAGGCAGTAATAATACAGCTTTTGGCTGGCAGGCACTTAAGTCCAATACGAATGGCGATGGTAATACAGCTGTCGGTACTACTGCTCTTTTTAATAATACCACCGGCAAGGAAAATACCGCCGTTGGAAACGGTGCACTTACTAACGGCACCACCGGTAGTAACAATACTGCCATCGGCGCGTTATCGCTTGCTTCCATGAACACTGGTGATAATAATACAGCTGTTGGACATAGCTCTCTTAATTCCAATACTACGGGTGTCGATAACACGGCTACCGGGCTGGAGGCGCTTACAGCCAACAGCATCGGAAGTTTTAATACAGCAAATGGGAAAAGAGCGCTTTTTTCAAATACCACAGGTGAATCAAATACAGCGATTGGCGAGAATGCCATGGTGCTCAACACCGGCGGGAAAAACAATGTTGCAGTGGGCGACCATGCCTTGCAAGTAACTACCAACTCATTAAACAACACGGCGGTGGGATACCATGCTGCATTAGACTTTGATCTCGGGGACAACAATACGTTCATTGGTGCAGAAGCCGATGCAACTTCCAATGGGGTAGCGAACAGTATTGCTATTGGAAACGGCGCAAAAGTTACTGGTAGCAACCAGGTGAGATTTGGCAATTCGGCAACCACTTCAATCGGAGGAGTCGTCGGGTTTACCAACTTAAGTGACGGGCGCTATAAAAAAAATATAAAGGAATCGGTAAAAGGACTTGATTTCGTTATGAAACTGCGGCCGGTCACCTATCAACTGGACATGGCTGGTCTCAACAGCAAATTAAATTCCAGAGCCAGCGCAGATGAACAGTCAAAGAAAGGTATCGACGAAAATGGGAAAACGATTTTCTCGGGATTTATCGCACAGGAAGTAGAACAAGCGGCTAAAGATGCAGGATACGATTTCAGTGGAGTGGATAAGCCAAAGAATGAAAACGATATGTACGGCCTGCGATATTCTGAGTTTGTAGTGCCGCTAGTGAAAGCGGTACAGGAACAGCAGCAAATGATCAATGACCTGAAGAAAATAAATTCCACTCAAAGCCTTCTAAATGAAGATTTACAGAAAAGAATTGAAAAACTGGAATCTTTGCTAAAGGAAAAAACTGGACCACGGTAATGACTATGGCAAGTGAGGTGCAATAACTGTAATTAGATAAAAGTATGCGTTACAAATATTTACTGATCTTGATGCTGACTGCAGGAATGTTTTCCTGTAAGAAAGAAAAGGGAACAATCGATTTACCAACGCCACTGCCAACACAACATCCACCAATGGTATTGTTGAAGGACATTGTAATACCCAATTTACCTTCTCCTTATTATCATTTTGAATACGACTCAGCCGGCAAAGTCTCCTTTGTATCATTTGCTTCTGATCTCACCAGGTATAACGTTTTATACAGCGGAAACAAGATTAGCGAAATGAGGAATAATATCCTCGTGAATAAGGACAGGTTGCAATATTTCTACGATAATGAAGGCAAGGTAGTTGCCGTAAAATATGCTGATTCAACAGGAGAAGTTTATAAAAGAATTATTTTTTCTTATGACGGTCAGAAACTTATCGAATCAGAACGGCAGCAAAAAGAGGGTACCGGGTTTATCATTGAAAAGACAATGACCTTCTCTTACTACCCTGATGGAAATCTGAAAGAGCTCGCCTATCATTACCTGCCGTTGGTCACCCAAACTGAAGCTACTTACACCGACCGGTTTGAGCAATATGATAATAACATTAATGCGGATGGCTTCGGTCTGCTTCACAATGAGTTTTTTGACCATTTAATCCTTCTACCGGGAGTCGAGCTACAAAAAAATAATCCCGCTAAAGAAACCCGTATCGGGGACGGCGTTAACTACAGTGTTGATTATAGATATAGCTATAATGACAAGAATGCGCCGTTGACAAAAATTGGAGATTTGATAATTACCAATGGTACTGATTCAGGACGGCATTTCCAGACGCATTCTGTGTATTCGTATTACTAAATTTATTCAAAAACTCTTAAGAAAAATATTTCGTGAAATCAACTTCTTTTTTACTGTTGTCGTTGCTATGCGGCGGCACTCTTTCCGCACAACTTACGATAACTCCCGGAGCACAATTTTCAATTCTCAGCGATACAAAACTGACGTTGAAAAATATCGACCTGATCAATAATGGAAATTTTCTCGTAGCAACAACCAACCCAATTTCCTTTACAGGGGATGCTTCTTCGTTTATCGGGGGTGATCAGGCCGTTCGGTTTGTCAAACTGGAGATAAATAAAACCCGGAATCAACCGGTTTTTTTGCATAGAACAATCAGTGTAGGAGACGGCGTTTTCTTTAGTGCCGGTTTTCTTGATCTGAATGGGTTTGATATCGATCTTGAAACGACTGGTCACCTGGATGGCGAAAGAGAAGATAGTCGTGTTATAGGTTCCAATGGAGGGAATGTAATATTTTCCACCAATCTGAATACTCCGACAAGATCCAATCCCGCCAACCTGGGTGTCATTATTACGTCTGATCAAAACCTCGGTAACATAACGATAAAAAGAGGGCATCAGCTGCAGGTGAACCCTTTGAATTCCGGCAATAGCATCCTTCGCTATTATGATATTTCACCAGTCAACAATACAAATCTTAATGCTACGCTTCGGTTAAATTATTTTGAGGGAGACTTAAATGGTAACGATGAAAATTCATTAGCCCTTTTCAAGAGTGACGATGGAGTCAACTGGTCGAACCAGGGCTTTACTTCCAAAGATGCAAAGAATAATTTCGTAGAAAAAACCGGTATCGGTTCTTTTTCCAGATGGACACTATTTAGTAATAATAGTGTATTGCCAGTTCATTTCATTGCATTCAATGAATACTGCCAGGGGGACAAAGTTGTGGTAAACTGGAAGACTGCACAGGAACAGAACAGCAGCCATTTCAATATTGAAAGAAGCAGTGATGGCATTCGCTGGACAGTAATCGGCACTCTGCCATCAGCAAACAATAGCAATACTGAAAGAAGTTATTCTTTTACTGACAACAATCCTTTGCAAAATAGTTTTTATCGCATTGCGCTATACGACTTAGATGGGAAGGTGCAATATACCAATGTAATTCAATCATTCTGTACTATAACTGAGATGTTTACGGTATGGCCAAACCCAACGCACGATGCTGTATTTATCAATATTGTTACAAGTAACGAATCGCAGGCTGTAATAAAAGTATTTGATAGCAAAGGCACATTGGTAAAAATAGAAAAGACTAAAATCTTATCTGGTCGTAATCAATTAAGAACGGATATGAGACCGCTTTCAAATGGAGTCTATTCATTACACGTAGATTGGAATAATGGTCAAATAGAAAAAGCTGTGCAAATAGTGAAGCAATAATGCAGGCATAGTAAAAGCGCCGGAGGTTAGCCGGCACTTTATTGTCCATTTATCAGCTGCAAGAGGTCATTTATTTCTTCATCGGTTGAAGATCGCCTAAGAAAGGCAGATTTCCCTGTAGCTGTGTTTTGATGTACGATTGAAGGAAGGTTTCAACATGCAGAAACTTTGCGGCTTCGATCGGGTTCAGGGCTTTTTTCATGATTACATAATATTGTTGCATCAGGTCACTATTCGACCTGTCGTTTCTGAATATCCGGTTGACAAGAGCGTCTGCTTTTTCATTTGTCATTTTTTCATAACCATTTACATAATCATCAATGATCTTAATCCGTTCTGCCCCGATCTTTTTTCTTCTGTCTTCATATTTGTCGTATTCCGGCCAGAATTTTGCCGAGTCAGCTTTTGATAGTGCCATTGCCATGCTTACAAGCTCTCTTTTTTGCTTTCCCCAGGCACCCTGGATTATTTGAATATCGTCCTTTGAGATTTGGGCCAGTAATTGGTTCAGGAAAAAACTTGCCATAAAAAACATGGCTGTTGAAAATACTTTTTTCATAATTAGTTTTTTAATAAAAATTATTCGTTTTACGGGAATCATTTAGATGATCGTTTTCAAAATGACAAAACAAAAATCATTTGTTGAACTAAGATAATCCAGCCTTGGGCGAAGTAGCCTGGAAAAGGATATTTTACAGTTGCCTGAAACTGAGTTTACGGTTAAATGACCCCTTATCTATTTGGCAAACGTGTCGTATTGCTCCTATCTAACCTTCATTTAGTGACTAATGATAACCTTGTCTTATTTTTATGATAAAAGGTGATTGAAAATCATGGCTACAGCGTATCAAACTGAGATCATTATCCGGTTGGCAAAAGAAAACGATGCTGAGTTAGTTGCCGATCTTAGCCGGCAAACATTTTATGAAAGTTTTGCCGTGGATAATACAAAAGAGAACATGGATAAATTCATGAATGAGCAATTCACGAAAGAAAAACTGATCAATGAGGTACAACAACCCTGGCACCTGTTCTTTCTTGCTTATGTAAAAGATGAACCTGTAGGTTATGTAAAACTGAGGGATGGATCAGTACCCATGCAACTTGATACACGATCGTGTCTCGAAATTGCAAGAATATACTCTGTTCAATCCAGGATCGGAAAAGGTGTTGGAAAAAAATTGATGCAAACCTGTCATGAAGTTGCTAAACAAAGAGGAAAAAAGATCCTATGGCTGGGTGTTTGGAAACAGAACCAGCGTGCCATTGATTTTTATACGGCGTGGGGATTTGAAATTTTTGGTGAACAGGAATTTATCCTCGGGGATGACGTGCAAACGGACTGGCTAATGAAGAAAGACTTATCCCTGATTTCACAAATTGAGCAAGGATTTTAAAGAATACCTGCATTCTGTACGAAAGTCAATCTCGCTGATTTCACAGATGAGCATAATTTTTTTTAAATCATCTGTGCAATCTATATTAATCCGCGTAACCTGTGATACTTAATCCTTCTTCACATTGATCAATGCTCTCCGGTTGCGGCTACGTCCGTCAGGATTGTCACGTCCATTGATCTTTTCCATTTCTACAGGGCAACAGGCTCCGAAAGAAACGAAGCTCACGCGGCTGGCATCAATTCCCTTTTGAATAAGATATGCGGCGCATGCCTTTGCACGTTTGTCTGAAAGCACTTTGTTATAGGCTTCGGTTCCCAGCCCGTCAGTGTAACCGGAGATCTGGATCGTCGTAACCGGGAATTCTACCATCACATTGTAGATAGAATCTAATTTATTAAGGGCTTCCGGTTTTAGCAGGCTTTTATCAAAGTCAAAATACACCGTGACTACATCTTCTGCTTTAATCACCAGCACAGGTTCAGGTTTTGGTTCAGGTTTCTTTTCGATGCACAGATCGGAATTCGTCAGCTTATCAATTAATAGATCTGACTCATCAATGTTTTCAACTTTAAATGAAGATGTTGTGTCCATGTATAATTCTTTGCTGGCTGATAATGCCAGAGGTTCATGATCTTCATTCCCTATTTCAAAACTGTATCTTCCATTTGCATTCGTCGTGGTCTTCCATGTCTTTCCATAGCTGTCTTTTAAAATTACCTGAGCATCGGGAAGCGGCGTGTTATCCCCGCAATCAAACACGGAACCTGTCAATCGTCTATTTTTAGCTGCCTTTGTTATGACATACGTTTCAAGACAACATCCTTCTCCGCGATCTGAGCTAACCATAGCACTACTTAAGAGATTGGTTTTTTCAGGAGTAAAAAAGTAAATATCGTCTCTTGAAGAATTAACGGGATAACCCAAATTTTCAGGAGATTTCCAATTTGTTTCACTTCCCTTGGTTGCAAAGAGATCATATCCTCCCATGCCGGTATATCCATTAGAAGAAAATACAAGTGTGCCACTGCTGCTCTGGTAAAAAGGGGCTTGTTCGTCATCGCTTGTATTTACGGAGGGGCCAAGATTAACTGGCTGACCGGTTGTGCCATCATTTCTCAAAGGTGCACACCAGATGTCAAATCTGCCAGAACCACCCGGGCGATCGGATGAGAAGAACAAATATTTTCCGTCTATTGTACAGAATGGTTGTTTGCTGCTATAAGTGTTGATGTTAACTATGGGAAGACGAGTTGGCGAACTCCAATGTGCGCCTTGTTTTGTGGAATAGTAAATTGACGAAACTATTTTTCCATTTTCTTTTTTCCATTGGGAGAAATAAAGATACTTTCCGTCGGGGCTGACGGTTCCTGCTCCCTGGTTGATCATTTGATCAGTGGCCGAAAGAGTCACCGGGGTCATCTCATCAACGCTGCCATTATTTAATGTTGCAGAAAACAAACGGCTGTGATAAGGATTAATTCCATCAACCCGCACTGAATCGGCTTGTGTGCTTGTGATCAAAAACTGGTTGCCGCTAACCTGAGCAAGAGCGAAAGACCCTTTCTCATTACTGCCGGGCACATTTAATTTTTTTGTTTTCATCAACACTGAATCAGGCCGGGCCAACTGTAGGTGGATAAATTGCAGGGTCTGCAATTCTTTTTCAGCTGCTTCTTTATATTGGCTGCGACTGCCTGCAACACTTAAATATTGTTTAATGCTTTCCCATGCAGAATCATAATGCCCAAGACTGCGTTCACATACTGCATACCAGTACAATGCATTTGAATATTCTGAAGGATCTTTTTCTGTGCATTGTTTATACGATGCTGCTGCCTGTTGCCAGTAATTGGCAAGGCGATAACTTTCTGCCTGTTTAAAAAGAATGTCGGTGCGTGAGATATCGGGAGTTGATACGACACTTCTTTTTGCTTTGATATTGAGAGGGAACTCGCTTATTGTTTTTTGTTTTTTAGATGGGTGCAAAAACTGTTCATACAAATTCGCTGCTGTATAGTATTCTCCTGCGGCAAAATATTGATCGGCCAATTGTACAGGACCTGTTGCCTGCTGACCCTGCACTGCGCTTAGGCAGGCAATCATCCAGGTCAAAAACATGGCTATCGTCTTTATAGCATTCACTTTAAAAACAATGATTCGTTTTTGCAAAGCGGGTAAGATATTATTCATAGCGTTGATCTGAGCTTGTTTTAATCAATTAAAGTCTTGCACATCGGATAAAATCGAAAATGCTCCGTGTTCCTGATCTTTTTACATAAGAAAGACTTAATTCAAAACTGTTTACGTTTCTTGTCATAGCACCCAGTTTCGATGTATTGGCATCATAACTCAATCCCACAATAAAATTCTTCCAGTCAAATCCAACAAATGGTGCCACTGCATCTTTAAAGCGGTAATAGCCGCCGATCATTACATCTGTTTCCGGGTTGACATATAATTGCACATAGGTTCCAAACATCATCTCGCTTGCTGTTCCCTGGTGCATATACAATATATGCGGCACAATACTGGTGCGTTCAAATAAGTTAAAACTTAAACCGCCATGCACAACGTAGCGAAGCGGGATCGTATTAAGTTCTGTACTTTGCGCAGAAACGATGGGATCTTTTGGTTTGTTTATGTGAAAAACAGAAAAGCCACCAAAAGCATTTGTCCTTTTGTTTGGTGTAGCATCAAAATATAAGGCGCCGGCACCCATGTCCAGCGTGGTCGCTGACGTTGCCGCAAAAGTTTCAGAAATTGGATTTGATGCATTATATCCGGTGATAGGATTCCATTGTTCGCCCCATTTGAACTTTGATTCATCAACACGGCGATTGATAATGCCCGCCTGCAGCGCCAGTACAAGTCGCTGGTTATTCTCCTTTCCGAATTTAACGCCTGTATACGCAACGGAGGCGTAAGTGTTTAAATAATTAAAACCACCGTCACCGGCAGATTGATTCAACAGGTTTATACCCAGTGCAATGTTTTTATTGGTACGTGCATCAAATGAAATTCCCATGGTGCGGTAGGGATCGCTTATGCTGCCCCATTGACTGCGATATATGGCCGATGCCCGGTATTCGCCATCGCTGCTGCCTGCAAGAGCAGGGTTGACATACATAGGGTAGGTATAGTTTTGAGTAAAATGCGGATCTGTTTGGGCAACTGTTTTAAGCATGACCAGGATTAAGCAAATAGTCCCAACAGAGCGATATATGTTTTTGTTTTTCATTTTACACTGGACATTGGTGATATTTTATTTTTCGTTCTTTAACTGCCTTATTCTTTCTTCATCGTAAAAGAGTGATTGAACCTTTCAAATTCACAGTTCTTCCGGTCGAGAGTTCCGCCTTTAATACATACACATACACACCCACGGGTTGTGCAGTTCCCTTATGCTTTCCATCCCAGCCTTGAGTCTTATCCGTGATGACTGCAATTTGCTGACCCCACTGGTTGAAAATGTGCATTTCAACTTTATCAATATAATTACCGTACACATATAACAGATCATTCTTTCCATCGCCATTAGGAGTAAAGACATTTGGTACAAAAACATCTTTGTTCAATGGCATCACTTTGACATTATAAGTTTGCGCTGCTCCTGAACATCCTCCAATGACAGGTGTTGCTGTGATCGTTCCAATCATGTCCTGGTCTCCTCTGTTCGTGGCAACGAAAGACGGAACAGTTCCTGCACCGGACCCTCCGAGACCAATTGATGGATTAGAGTTTGTCCAGTTAGTTACAGCACCCGGACTTGTTATAAAATTGTATGATGGTATAAATGTGCCGTCGTACACAGCAGTATCTTCACTGATCGTTGTTGTTGGTACTGAATTTACTTCCAGGGTAAATGAAGTTGTGTCTGTGCACTGCCCTGGATCAGGTGTAAAGATATATGTTGCGTTTACTGTATTATCAACAACTGCCGGACTCCATGTTCCGGTTATTCCATTGGCGGAAGTAGTGGTTAAAGCAGGAACTGAAGTGCCGGTACAAATCGATTGAAAAGTACCAAAGCTGAATGAAGGTTTTACAATTGGATTTACAGTGACAGTATATACGAATGGTGTAACACATTGCCCGGGTACCGTGAATGTATATATTCCACTTGCCTGGTTACTCACAACAGATGGATCCCACGAGCCTGTTAAACTATTGTCTGATGTAGATGGCAGGTTTGGTACGGTTCCACCTGCACATATAGTCAAACTATTGCCAAAACTAAATACAGGAATTACATTCGGTGTTACAGTTACGGTAAATAATACTGATCCGGTTACGCATTGTCCTGTACCGGGAGTGAAAGTATAAGTGCCTGAGGTTTGATTATCTACAGATGCAGGGCTCCACGTTCCTGCTATTCCATTTTGTGACGTGGAAGGTAATGACGGCACATTTCCTCCTGCACAAATGGAAAGGCTTGTTCCGAAACTAAACGTTGGAGTTATGTTTGGATTAACGGTTACTGCAAATGGTGCCGTTGTTGCACATTGCCCTGGATCAGGTGTAAAGGTGTAAGTACCGGAATTTTGATCATCCACTGTTGCGGGACTCCATGTGCCTGTTATTCCATTTTGTGATGCAGCAGGTAATGGCGGCACAGTTCCTCCTGCACAAATAGTAAGACTTGTTCCAAAACTAAATGTGGGAGTAATATTTGGATTAACTGTTACAGCAAATGAAGTTGTTGGTGCACATTGTCCAGTTGCGGGGGTAAATGTATACGTCCCCGAATTTTGATTACTTACGGATGAAGGACTCCATGTTCCGGTTATTCCGTTTTGTGAAGTACCAGGTAACGCAGGTACAGTTCCTCCTGCGCAAATGGCAAGGCTTGTTCCAAATGCGAATGATGGCGTTACGTTAGGATTAACTGTTACAGCAAATAAAGATGCTGTTGCACATTGACCCACAAATGGAGTAAATGTATAAGTGGCGGAGTTCTGATTATCCACAACTGAAGGACTCCATGTTCCGATAATTCCTTCTGCCGATGTGCCGGGTAATGTTGGTACTGTTCCGCCGGCGCAAACCGAAAGGCCGGTCCCAAAACTAAATGTGGGCGTTATGATCGGACTAACTATAACAGAAAAGAAACCGTTCGATGCGCACTGACCGGAAGTTGGCGCGAACAAATAGGTATGCGAATTTTGATTATCGACAACAGAAGGGATCCATATTCCCGTTATTCCGTTTGTTGATATGCCTGGGAGAGTTGGTACGGTTCCCCCTGCACAGATCGATAAATTAGATCCAAAGCTGAATGTTGGGACGAGAATAGGATTGATCGTTACATTAAATAGTGCAGTGGTTGCACATTGTCCGTTAGTTGGCGTAAATGTGTAGGTACCCGAATTGGCATTATCGACTACGGAAGGACTCCATGTTCCTGTTATTCCATTTTGTGATGTTGTCGGCAGCGTAGGAACAATACCTCCTGCGCAGATCGATGCACTTGTTCCAAAATTAAATGTAGGAGTAACATTCGGATTGACCTGCACTACGAACGATGCACCTGTAGCACATTGACCGGCAAGAGGTGTAAAAGTGTATGTGCCGGAATTTGCATTATCGACTACCGAAGGACTCCAGGTTCCTATTACTCCGTTTGTAGATGTTGTTGCCAGAACAGGAACGGTCCCACCGGAACAAATTGTCAGGCTCGTTCCAAAATTGAATGTGGGAGTAACGTTGGGAATGATCACTACACTTAATGACGCATTATCGGCACATTGGCCACTTAAGGGCACAAATAGATAGCTTAAAGAATTATGATTGTCTATCACTGGAGGTGTCCACACACCATTTATTCCCTCTTGTGATGCTGGGGGCAAATTGGGTACTGTACCACCGTCGCAGGTTGAGAAAATTGTACCGAAACTGAATGTAGGTACCGTTCTTTGAGTTACGGTCACCGGGAGGATAACCGAGACTCCACATTGGTTTGGATCAGGGGTGAATGTATAATTTCCTGAAGTCTGATTATCTACTGTCGCAGGGTTCCAGCTTCCGTGGATCCCATTTTTTGAAGTGGTTGGCAGTGTTGGGGCCGTAGTTCCTGAACAAAACGGAGGGATCGGATCGAATGTCGGAACAAATATGGGGTCCGATAAAATGATCCCTGTAAAAAGATTAGTGGTGCAACCATTGATCTGCAGCGAAAAGTTAGAATAAAACCCTTTACTCAGTCCTGGTATAACAACCTGGCCTGACCCATTAGCAACAAATGTATTGGGACCATTGGCTGTACCATCTTTTGTATAGCTCAGCTGGTAAGAAGCACCGGCAGCAAGTCCACCAATAGTGATCGAACCTTCATTACCAAAACAAGAAGAAGGATTAGTACTTGAAAGATTAGGCGACTGGATCGAAAAGGAAGCCTTATAATTATTGTTGCTGTTATTGATCAGCAAGCTTGAATTACATGCCGCAGGTGCTGGCTGTGCGTTGTTTGTTTGCACGTCAAAATAAACTTCCAGCACATAATTTCCGGGTGCAAATGCGGTAAGATTAACATTGGGAAAAAAGCGCTGCCATTTTTGGTCACCAGGCAAACACGAACTTCCATCAGATGGGAATTGATTGGACCCATTGCAACTTTCCGATAAAGGAAGGTCTATGGAAGTAAAAGCGCCTGCGGGACTGCTTTGCGGATGTACATTATAATATAAATGGGCAAGACACACATTGGATGTGCTTGGGTCATGAGAAGTATTTACCTGGGCTCCGCTTAATTTTAAGTTTCCTGAATTCTGAGTATATACACCAAGGTTTGCATTATTAAAATTGGAAGACCCGATAGAACCGGTGGCATTTAAGAAGCTGCTTTGAGAGCAATCAGTGATCCAGACGGCTGAAGCGGTCGCGGATGGCTGAGCATTAGCTAAATTACAGACAAGAGCAATTAGGATGGCTCCTAGATAGGATATTGGCTTGGTTTTCATTAGAACTGGAATTATGGTCGGATTACACTTATCTTAACTGCGTATTCCGCCTAATTTTGTAAAACGGCTTTTTCGAGAAAAAATTGTTACAAGGAGCAGGGAAGTCTTACATGGCAGGTATGGGATTTTACCTTTTTTGACAAATCTCAAGATGAAAAGCTTTCGGATATAAATGAATTGAATTATGTAATTATTGTTATCCTCTCGTTCTTTTTTTTATTGTTTCTATTACTTTCTCTGCATGTTCTCTTGAATTTTCTATGAATAAGCGGTGAGTATTCATTCCGCCGCAAATAACACCCGCTATGAAAATATTCCTGACGTTGGTCTCATAGGATGCATCATCATATGCCGGCTTCTTCACTTCATCATCTGATAAATGTATGCCCAGGCTCTGCAAGAAATCAAGGTTTGGCTGGTAACCTGTCATGGCGATCACCCAATCATTTTTAATCGTCACTAACCCATCTGGTGTTTGAATATCTACTTCATCTTCCCTTATCTCTTTTATAGTGGAATTAAAATACGCTTTGATCGAACCTTCCTGGATGCGATTGATGATGTCGGGTCTTACCCAATATTTTACCCTGGGCCCGATCTGATCTTTTCTTACGACCATGGTCACTTCAGCGCCTTTGCGCCAGGTTTCAAGCGCTGCATCAACGGCAGAATTACTGGCACCTACAACGATCACTTTTTGAAAAGCATAAAAATGCGGGTCCTTATAATAGTGTGTAACTTTTGGCAGATCCTCTCCCGGTACATTTAATTTGTAAGGAATATCATAGAAACCGGTTGCGATGATGATGTATTATGCCGTATAGGTTGTTTTGTCAGTTGTAACTAAAAATGAAATTGCTTGTTTCAAGTTGCCGGTAGCAGGTAACCGGGAACTGATCTGTGACACTTTTTCGAACAAATGAATATTGACTTGATTTGAAAGCGCGACCCGGCGATAATACTCCAATGCTTCTGGTCGTGTGGGTTTGGGATTATTAGAGACAAAAGGTATCCCCCCGATCTCCAATCGTTCTGATGTCGAAAAAAAAGTCATGTTAACCGGGTAATTGTATAATGAGTTAACGAGTGTTCCTTTTTCCAGGATCAAATAATCCAACCCTGCCTTTTTAGCTTCCAGTGCGCAGGCCAGGCCGATGGGTCCACCGCCTATAATTATAATTGTATGATGATTCTGTTCCATTTCAACAAAGATACTGGTTGATTATTACTGACTTCTGATGTCGCCAATAGGGAGCTGTATGAGCAATTATTCATTATTCATTATTAATTATTCATTATTCTCGCATATTTTTGCCTCCCGAAAATATTCGGGACAAAATTGAAAAGAAAGCATGGCAAGACAAATTGCATATCGTGAAGCTCTTCGTGAAGCGATGGTGGAGGAAATGAGAAGGGACGAAAGAGTTTTTTTAATGGGAGAGGAAGTGGCTGAATACAATGGTGCCTATAAAGTGAGCCAGGGTATGTTGGCGGAATTTGGCCCGAGACGAGTCATTGATACACCGATCTCAGAGTTGGGATTTGCAGGAGTGGGTGTAGGAGCTGCTCAAAATGGTCTGCGACCCATTGTTGAATTCATGACCTGGAACTTTGCAAATCTTGCGTTGGATCAAATTCTGAATACAGCTTCCAAAATGCTTGCCATGAGCGGCGGACAGATCTCCTGTCCAATTGTTTTTCGTGGCCCGAGTGGTTCCGCAGGACAATTGGGTGCACAACATTCAACAGCTTACGAAAACCTCTATGCCAATATACCGGGTTTAAAAGTTGTTTCTCCAAGTAATGGTTATGATGCAAAAGGGTTATTGAAGCAGTCAATTCGTTATGAAGAGGATCCTGTGATATTTATGGAAAGTGAAGTCTCGTATGGAGACAAGGGAGAAGTACCCGACGAGGAATATTATATTGAGCTTGGTAAAGCCGATATAAAAAAACAAGGCAGTGACGTTACGATTGTTTCGTTTAATAAAATGATGAAAATAGCAATGGCTGCTGCATCAGAACTGGAAAAAGAAGATGTAAATGCAGAAGTTATTGATCTCAGAACCATACGCCCGCTTGACTGGATGACTGTTCTTGAAAGTGTGAAAAAAACAAATCGCCTTGTAATTGTCGAGGAACAATGGCCGTTTGGTTCAGTATCTTCTGAACTTGCCTATCACATTCAAAAGGAAGGTTTCGATTATCTTGATGCTCCTGTTCGTCGCATTACAGCGGCAGATGCTCCACTTCACTATGCACCCAATCTCGTTGCTGCTGCATTACCCGATGTTCCCCGCACAGTGAAATTGGTAAAAGATGTGATGTATTTAAATAAATAACAATGTTTCTCTGTATTTCTTTTGGAACCCGGAAATTTTCCGG
>Ga0207706_10003298_pt1 | contig 15456 bp, 16 predicted proteins | sample KBSC53metaG_FD_184318 | JGI IMG/M metagenome (GOLD analysis project Ga0207706, IMG submission 184318) | Corn rhizosphere microbial communities from Kellogg Biological Station, Michigan, USA - KBS C5-3 metaG (SPAdes) (version 2) | ecosystem: Host-associated > Plants > Roots > Rhizosphere > Soil ... | reverse complement strand
GGAGACGTAGCTGCCCTTGTCGGCGACGATGAGGGTTCGCTCGAACTGGCCGGTATTCTCCGCATTGATGCGGAAATAGGTCGACAGCTCCATCGGGCAGCGGACGCCCTCGGGGACATAGACGAAGGTGCCGTCAGAGAAGACCGCGCTGTTGAGGCAGGCGAAGTAATTGTCGCGCTGCGGAACGACGCTGCCGAGATACTTCTTCACCAGCTCCGGATATTCGCGGATCGCTTCGGAGATGGAGAGGAAGATGACGCCCGCCGCGGCCAGCTCCTTGCGGAAGGTAGTGGCGACGGAAACGCTGTCGAACACCGCGTCGACCGCGACCCTGGCAGCGCCTTCGACACCGGCGAGCACCTTCTGCTCCTCGATCGGAATGCCCAGCTTTTCGTAGGTGCGGCGGATCTCGGGATCGAGCTCGTCCAGCGACGCGAGCTTCGGCTTCGCCTTGGGCGCCGCGTAATAATAAGCGTCCTGGTAATCGATTGCCGGGATGTCGAGCTTGGCCCAGCTGACCTCCTCCATCTCCAGCCAGGCGCGGTAGGCCTTGAGCCGCCAGTCGAGCATCCATTTGGGCTCGTTCTTCTTGGCCGAGATGAAGCGGACCGTGTCTTCGCTAAGCCCCTTGGGCGCAAACTCCTGCTCGACGTCGGAGACGAAGCCCCACTCGTAATCGCGGTTGGCGAGCTCCTGGACCTCGCGGTTGCGGATGTCTTCGGTCATCGCGCGAGCCTTCCGGCGGACGCCGGGCCACAAAGGGTCGTCAGCGACACCGCACCCAGCGCGCCGCGCACCGCATTGCCGACGATGCCCATGTGCGGCTTCACCCGGCAGTGAGCGTCGAGCGCGCAGTCGAAATTGCCGTTGGAACAGGCGGACATGGCGATCGGGCCTTCGACCGCTTCGACGATGTCGGCGAGGCTGATGGCCTCAGCGGGCCTCGACAGCGCAAAACCTCCGCCGGCGCCACGTACGCTGGACAGAAGCCCACAGGCGGCAAGCTGGCCCATCAGCTTCTGGGTCGTCGGCAGGGCGACCCCAGTCTCGGCGGCAAGCTCGGTCGCGCTGAGGCGCGCGCCCGCGGGCCGGCGGGCGGCAGCGGTCATCAGCACGACCGCATAATCGGCGAGGTGGCTCAGGCGCATATCTAATTCGGAGCTTTCTACTCCGATTTAGTTTGACAATGAATGCGTTGCAAGGCGGTACGGACAATGTGTCCCTCTATCGGATCATCCGGCCGCTCGCTTTCGCGTTGGACGCAGAGACGGCGCATCGGATGACGATCGCTGCGCTGAAGATGGTGCCCGCGCGCCGGCCGCCGGACTTTCCGGCCTCGCTCAGGACCCGCGTCGCCGGGCTCGATTTTCCGACTCCGGTCGGGCTCGCGGCGGGGTTCGACAAGGATGCCGAGGTCGCCGAGCAGATGCTCTCGACGGGCTTCGGCTTCGTCGAAGTGGGGACGCTGACTCCCAAGCCGCAGGAAGGAAATCCGAAGCCTCGCTTGTTCCGGCTCCGCGAAGACCAGGCCGTGATCAACCGCATGGGCTTCAACAATCGCAGTCAGCCGGATGCCTTCCGGCGCCTGGTCGACTGCACGCACATGCAGGGGGTGATCGGCGTCAACATCGGCGCGAACAAGGACAGCGCAGACCGGATCGCGGACTATGTCGCGGGGGTTCAATCGATGGCTGGGGTGGCGAGATACCTCGCCATCAACATCAGCTCACCCAACACCCCGGGGCTGCGCCAGCTGCAGGACGAGGGCGCGCTGAATGCGCTGCTCGCAGCGGTGAACGAGGTTCGGCACAAGGACGGCCCGCCGATCTTCCTGAAGGTCGCACCCGACCTCGGCGAGGGGGAGCCGGACCAGATTGTCCGCGTCGCCCTGCAGCACAATGTCGATGCGCTGATCGTCGCCAACACGACCGTTTCGCGTCCACCGCTGAAGTCGCGCCATGCGGGCGAGGCGGGCGGCTTGTCGGGTGCGCCGCTCAAGACGCTGGCGCTGAAGGCGTTGCGCGATTTCCGCTTGGCGTCGGGCGGGCAGATCCCGCTCATCAGTGTCGGCGGGATCGCCTCTGCGGACGATGCGTGGGAGCGCATTCGCGCCGGCGCCAGCCTCGTCCAACTCTACAGCGCGATGGTCTACGAAGGTCCGCACATCGGCGCGCGGATAGCGCGCGGACTCGCCGAGCGTGTCAGGCGCGCCGGTTTCAACAACATTGCCGAGGCCGTCGGGACCGAGTAGCTCCGCCCGATGCGTTTTCCGACCTTCGCGCTCACCGCCGCACTTCTTGTCACTGCCGGCCCAGCCGCACTCGCCAAACAACCCGCCCGTCATGCCACCGCGTCAATCCGCGTTCCGGGCATGGTCAGCTCGGCCGATCCGCGCGCCTCGGAAGCCGGCGCGATCATGCTGCGGAAGGGCGGAAGCGCGGTCGATGCCGCGTTCGCGACCCTGCTCGCGCTCAACGTGGTCGAGCCCGAGAGCCAGGGCATCGGCGGCGGCTCCTATCTCGTCTATTCGGCTGGGGGCGGCACGCCGGTCACCTTCGACGGTCGCGAAGTCGCGCCGCGCGCTGCGACCAGCACCTGGTTCTACAAGAATGGCCAGCCGATGGAGCATGAGGATGCGGTCCCCGGCGGCAAGAGCGTCGGCGTCCCCGGCAACCTCCGGATGATGGCCATGGCGCACCAGCGTTACGGCAAGCTGCCGTGGGCGGCCTTGTTCCAGCCGGCGATCAAGCTTGCGCGCGACGGGTTCACGATCACCCCCCGGCTCTACGGGTCGCTTGGAGGCAGCCGCCGCACAGGCGCGTTATCGCCCGAAGGACGAGCGCTCTTCTACCAGGCGGACGGCAATCCCAAGCCTGTCGGTACGGTGGTCAAGAACCCGGCTTTCGCGGCTTTCCTCGAGGGCATCGCGAAGCGTGGCGCGGAGAGCTTTTACTCCGGTTCAAACGCCGACCAGATCGTCCGCACGGTGAACAACGCGCCGGTCAATCCCTCTAAGATGACCGTCGGCGACATCACTTCGTACAAGGTTAAGCTGCGCCCGCCCGTGTGCGGCACGTATCGCGGCTACCGCATCTGCGGGATGGGTCCGTCGAGCTCGGGCGGGATGACGGTGTTCGAGACCCTGAAGCAGCTGGAGCGCTTCAATCTATCCCGCCTCGGGCCGAACTCGCCGGTCGCCTGGCACCTGATCGCGGAATCGATGCGCCTCGCTTACGCCGACCGCGAACTGTACATGGGCGATGCCGACTTCGTGCCGGTACCGGTCGCCGGGCTGATGGACCCCGCATATCTCGCCAAGCGCTCGGCACTCATCTCGCCAGACCGGACCATTCCGCATGTCGCGGCTGGCCGCCCCGCCGGAGCGCCGACGCAGATCTGCAAGGGGGCGCCGGTGCCGGAGCACGGGACGTCGCATTTCGTAGCAGTCGATTCTCAAGGCAATGTCGCGTCGGAGACCTCGACCATCGAGGACATTTTCGGCTCGGGGCTGATGGTCAACGGCTATTACCTCAACAACGAGCTGACCGACTTCAACATCGTTCCCGACAAGAACGGCTGCCTCACCGCCAACCGCGTGGCGGCGGGCAAGCGCCCGCGCAGCTCGATGAGTCCCACCATCGTCTGGGATCCCAAGGGCCATGTCCGGCTCGCGGTCGGCGCAGCTGGCGGTCCGACGATTCCGGCGCAGGTGCTGAAGGCGATCATCGGCGTGATCGACTGGCGCCTTAGCGCTCAGCAGGCGATCGCGCTTCCGGTGCTGTTCGCTCCGGGCATCGACACCGTCTATGTCGAGCGGGGCACCTATCTTGAGGGCATGATCCCGCAGCTCCAGGCGCTCGGCCAGCAGGTCAAGCCGATGCCGGCGGGCTTCAAGGCCAATGCCGTGGAGTGGGTCAACGGCCGCTGGGCCGGCGGCGCCGACCCGCGCAGCGAGGGCGCCGCGGTCTCGCAATAAGGTTCGACTGGGGAGGGAGTTTGGCTCGGCAGCTCGAACGGTTCGATAACCTCGTCTCGCTCTTCCTGACGCGCGCCGCGGGGAAGGGCGATGCGCCATTCCTCTGGGCCAAGCGTGAAGGCGCCTGGCGCTCGATCAGCTGGGCCGAGGCGGCGCGGCAGGTCGCGTCGCTCGCGGCGTCGCTGAAGCGCATCGGCCTCCAGCCGGGCGACCGCGTCGCGCTCGTCAGCGAGAACCGGCCGGAGTGGCTGATCTCGGATCTCGCGATCATGGCTGCGGGCTGCGTCACCGTCCCGACCTACACCACCAACACCGAGCGCGATCATGCGCATGTCCTCGGCAATTCGGGCGCGCGGGCCGTCATCGTCTCCAACCAGAAGCTGGCGCGGAACCTGATCCCCGCGGTGATCACCTCGAACGAGTGCCACCACGTGATCGGCATGGAACCGCTCCGCTCGGGCCAGGTGCCGGACTGGGTCAATTGCCACGACTGGCACGCGCTGACCTCGGACAAGAGCGACGTCGAAACCTTGCGTGAGGACGTCTCGACCATCCAGCGCGGCGAACTCGCCTGCATCATTTACACCAGCGGCACCGGCGGGGCGCCTCGCGGAGTCCGCCAGCACCATGGCGCCATCCTCCACAATCTCGAAGGCGCGACCGACGTCATCTCGACCGACTTCGGCTGGGAAGATGAGGTGTTTCTGTCCTTCCTGCCGGCGAGCCACGCCTATGAGCATATGGGCGGGCAGATGTTCCCGATCGCGCTCGGAGCCGAGATCTACTACGCCGAAAGCCTCGAGAAGCTCGCGGCCAACATCGAAGAGGTGAAGCCGACCATCATGGTCGTGGTGCCGCGGTTGTTCGAGCTGCTGCGCGCACGGATCATGAAGACGATCGAGGCGCAGGGCGGTCTTTCGAAATATCTGATGGACCGCGCGCTGAAGATTGGCGGCGATCGATATCACGGGCGCCTTAAGCCCTGGGACCTGCCGATGGACGGCATCCTGTCGCTGACGTTGCGCAAGAAGATCCGGCAGCGCTTCGGTGGGCGGCAAAAGGCCTGGGTGTCAGGCGGCGCGCCGCTCAACCCGGAGGTCGGCGTCTTCTTTCAGTCGCTCGGGATCACCTTCCTGCAGGGTTATGGCCAGACCGAGGCGGCGCCCTTGATCAGCTGCAACAGGCCCAAGGTCGGCATCAGGCTCGAGACCGTCGGTCCGCCTGTAAAGAATTGCGAAGTGCGGATCGCCGAGGACGGCGAGATCATGGTCCGCGGCGAGAACGTCATGCACGGTTACTGGCGCAACCCCGAGGAGACCGCGCGGGTACTGAAGGACGGCTGGCTGGCGACGGGCGACGTCGGCCACTTCGACGAGAAGGGCCGGATCGTCATCACCGACCGCAAGAAGGACATCCTCGTCAACGACAAGGGCGACAACGTCTCGCCGCAGCGGATCGAGGGCATGCTAACGCTGCAGCCGGAGATCGCGCAGGCGATGGTCTACGGCGACCGCCGCCCGCACCTCGTCGCGCTGCTCGTTCCCGACCCGGAGATCGCCAACGCGCCCGACCTTCACAAGCGGCTCCAGACCGCGGTCGACCGCGTCAATGCCGACTTGTCGGTGATCGAGAAGGTGCGCCGCTTCATCCTCGCCGACGAACCATTCACCATAGAGAACGAGCAGATGACGCCGTCACTGAAAATCAGGCGCCACGTCATCTCCAAGGTATACGGCGAGCGCCTCGACGCGCTCTACAAGCGCTAGAGCCTCAGGCTCCCTGCTTCACATAGGGTGTGAAGTCGCCGAACGAGCAGCTGCCGACCGTCATTCCGTTCAGGACGTCGACCACCCGAGCGATGTCGCCGCGGCAGAGGTCGGCCGTCCCGTACTGGTGAGTGACCAACGCGGTTCCGCCGCTGCCGAGATTGCTGCATCCGCCGTTCATATGGGCGACGAAGGTGCGGCGACCGCCGTCGCGGAACGCGATCGTGTCTTCGTCGATCACGCGCATGTCGCCTGACTGGTAGTGCGGCAGACAGCTGATAGGCCTCTGCGGGACCTTGCCGGCCGTCAGCTGAGCAAACTCGGCCTGCTTGTCCGGAGCGCGCGCCGTCTGTTGGGGAGTCGTCGTGCAGGCAGCGAGCATCGCGCCTGCAAGCAATAGTGAAATACCACGCATCTTTACCTCCTTGAGGTTTTCATTTGCGTGCCCTCGCTCCTTTTTTGAACGCCCTGCCTCATGAACGGAAGCTGTCTTTGTCACGCCTCAGGCGCGCGAATTCCTCAACGTTCGGAGCTAAAACGAATGGATTGGTTGCAAGCTCCCGAGCGACGCTGGTCGGCACGGTGCGCTCGCCATTGGCGCGCTGCTTCTCGACCTCCGCAAGGCGCTCGCTGATCGCCGCATCGCCTGAATAGGCGTGCGCCGCGAAGCGGGCGTTCGACAGCGTATATTCGTGAGCGCAATAGAGCTGCGTCTCGGCCGGCAAGGCGGTCAGCCGCTGGAGCGAGCGATACATCTGTTCCGGGCTTCCCTCGAACAGGCGGCCACAGCCCATGGCGAACAATGTGTCGCCGACGAAGGCGACGCTGTCCTCGTCGAAAATCAGGGCGATGTGGCCGAGCGTGTGCCCGGGCACCTCGATCACTCGGCCGACGTGCGCGCCCAGCCGGATCTCGTCGCCCTCGCTGAGCGCGACATCGCGCCCGGGGATGTTTTCGCCGGCGGGCCCTGAGATGCGCGCGCCGGTTGCATCCTTGATCACGATGTTTCCGCCAGTGTGGTCGGGGTGCCAGTGGGTGTTCCAGACCTGGCTGATCGACCATCCGCGCTGCTCGGCCGCGGTTAGGACAGGCGTAGCGTCGCCGGGATCGACCACCGCAGTCTCGCCGCTCGCTTCATCGTGGACGAGCCACAGATAATTGTCGCTGAAGGCGGGGACCGCGACGATGTCGAGCATCACCATTCGCCCGTGTTGGGCATCGACGACCAGGGCTCAGCTGGCGGCAGCGCCGCGCCCTTCTGCAGCAACTCGACCGAGACCGAATCCGGAGTCCGGACGAAGGCCATGCGGCCATCGCGGGGCGGGCGGTTGATGGTCACGCCGTTGTCCATGAGGCGCTGGCAGGTCTCGTAGATGTCGTCCACCTGGTAGGCGAGGTGGCCGAAGTTGCGGCCGCCGCCGTAACCGGTCTCGTCCCAATTGTGAGTGAGCTCGACCTCGCCGCCCTCGTCGCCGGGAACGCCGAGGAAGATCAGCGAAAACCGACCCGCCTCATTGTCCATCCGCCGGCGCTCCTCCAGCCCGAGCAGTTGAAAAAATGCAACAGTGGCGTCGGGATCGGACACGCGGATCATCGAATGCAGGAATTTCATTTCGCCTCACTCAATTCATCGCTATAAATGCACGGTTCGTCGCAGCCCAAGCCGGCGATCGTGACCGGTGGCTGCTCGTATATGCGGACGAACGCACGGGTTTTCATCCCATGTTCCAGAAACTGCAGGACAACCGCGCCGTCCTCTTGGGCGCAGTCGCAATCTTTGCCGTCGGCCTCACCACCAGCGGCTACGCACTCGGCGACGGATTGAGGCGTTCGAAGATGGCCGAGCACAGGTCGGTTACGGTGCGCGGCGTTTCCGAGCGTGACGTGACCGCCGATCTCGCCACCTGGTCGGTGAGTTTCTCTCACGAAGGGACAGAGCTTGGCCCGGTCCAGCAATCGGTCGACCAGCAGGCGAACGCGATCCGCGCCTTCTTCAAGCGTGCAGGATTCCGCGCGCAGGACATTACCGATGCCGACGTGTCGCTGAGCCGCGAACAGCCGCGCGACCGCAACGGCCTTCCGGTCGGCCCGCAGAAGCTGACGGTCAGCCGCTCGATCCAGCTCCGGACCACCGATGTGTTGAGGGCACGCGAAGCCTATGCCCGCCAGGCCGAATTGCTGCGTGACGGCGTCGAGCTGTCGAGCACCAACGTGACCTACACGTTCACCGGGTTGAATGGGCTCAAGCCGAAGATGATCGCGGAAGCCACGCGCAACGCACGCGAAAGTGCCGAGCAGTTCGCCCGCGATAGCGGAGTCGACGTCGGTCGCCTGAAGTCGGCGAGTCAGGGCTATTTCTCGATTGGTGCTCGCGACGGCGAGGACTGCGACGATTGCGGCTCAACCGGCGGCAGCACGCCGTTCCAGAAGGTCCGCGTCGTTACGACGATCGATTACGACCTGGGCTGATTCTTCTTCGGTGGCGGCGGGGCCTCGGCTTTGACGGTCGGGGTCACGCCAAGCATCTCGACGGCCTTGGCGGCGGCCTTGCCGGCAGGGCCATTGGGGTCGCTTGCAGCGGCGCGGCGCCAATAGTCCCGCGCCGCGTCCCCGTCGCCGTTGAAGTCAGCGACATAGCCGGCCTCGAGCAGGATGGCGGGGTCCGACGGCGCGAGCGTCAGCGCCTTGCCGATCGACGCGGTCGCTCGCGAATGGTCACCCTCGCGGATCGCCAGCGCGGCCGAGAAATACCAGTAGAAGGGGTCGTCGGAGATTGTGGCGGCAGCCTGGTCGGCCTTGGCGCGCGCGGTCTTGTAGTCGCCCTGTGCCTCGGCGGCGCGAGCCCGGTCGAGCAAGGCCTCGCCCCGCTGCTCCGCTTCCAGCCCCGGTAGCGCCAGCGCACGGTCGAGGTCGAAGGCTGCCTTCCCCGGCTGGTCGGCGGCGATCCAGAGATTGCCAGCTGCGGCATACATGCGCGCGGTCTTGGGGTCCTTGTCGTCGGACGACTTCGCGGCCTCTTCGAAGCCCTGCGCCGCGCCTGCATTGTCGCCGCTCTTCTGCGCCTCGAGCGCTCGGCAGACGAGTGCCTCCGGCGTCACCACGTTCGGGCATGGCGAGGCGGCGGCGACGGCGGCGGCGAGGACAAGGATCAAGAAGCAGGCTCCAGCAATTCTCCGACGGTGCGCAGGATCGCGTCGATCTGATGCGGCTCCGACAGGCGATGACCGCCGCCCTTGAGCACCGACAGCTGGACATCCGCTGAACGAATGGCGCGCATCGTCCGGAACGCGACGTCGAGCGGGACCTCCTCGTCCTGCTCTCCATGGATCAACCGGACGGGACAATCGATCGCGATCGGCTTGTCGAGCAGGAGCAGCTGCTGGCCGGACTGCCAGAAGCCCGTTGTCAGCCCCTGCCGCTCTGCCTCGGCCCCATCCGCAAACCCCCAATCCGTAAAGTCTGGTGCCGCGGCGATTCCGGCCAGCGCTCGCATGCGCTCGGGACGCAGGAGCGCAAGGTGCAGCGCAATCCACCCGCCCATCGATGAGCCGATGAGGATCAGTGGTCCGCTAGTTAGCTGGTCGATCGCGGCGAGTGACTCTTCAAGCCACGCGCCTAGCGTTCCATCCTCGAACCGGCCTTCGCTCGACCCGGTACCCGAATAGTCGAAGCGAAGCATGGCAAGGCCTCGCCGCTGCGCGAAGGCGTCGAGAGCGAGAGCCTTCGTCCCCTCCATGTCGGACGCGTATCCGGGCAGGAAGACGAGCGTCGGTTCGTGCCCCTGCCGCAAGCGATAAGCAATCGAACGTCCGCCGACTTCGATATATGCGACGTTTTCACGGTCCATGAGTTGGGCTGATTAGCGGAGGAAGTGACGGCGATGAAATACCGCAAGCTTGGCGACAGCGACCTCGAAGTTTCCGAAATCTCCCTGGGATCGTGGCTGACCTACGGAGTCGGCGTCGAAGCCGACAAGGCGCGCGCCTGCCTCGAGGAGTCCTTCGCGGTCGGAATCAACTTCATCGATACGGCCAACGTTTACGGACGTGGTGCTGCCGAAACCTTCCTCGGCGAAGCGCTCCAGGGCCGGCCACGCGATTCCTACGTGCTCGCGACCAAGCTCTATTTCCCGATGACCGACGCCGACTTCGGCCTGTCCCGTGCGCAGGTCGAAAAGCAGCTCGACGCGTCGCTGAAGCGGCTCCGGACCGACTATGTCGATCTCTACCAGTGCCATCGCTACGACAGCGGCACGCCTCTCGAGGAGACGATGGAAGCGCTGACCCGCGCGGTCGAGAGCGGGAAGACGCGCTACATCGGATTTTCGGAATGGCCGGCGGACAAGATCCGGGAAGCCATCGACCTTTCCGCCAGCCGCGGCTTTGCCAAGTTCGTGTCGAGCCAGCCACAATATTCGCTGCTGTGGCGTGAACCGGAGGACGAGGTGATTCCGCTTTGTGCAGCGAACGGCATCTCGCAGATCGTCTGGTCGCCGCTCGGCCAGGGCGTCTTGAGCGGCAAATACGATCCCGACCGGCCGCCCCCGAGCGACTCGCGTGCTGCCAGCCAGGAGATGGGCGGCTTCATCGGCCGGCTGATGCAGCCCCCGGTGCTCCGGGCAGTCCAGCAGTTGAAGCCGGTGGCCGAGGAGGCGGGGCTGACGCTGCCGCAGTTCGCGCTCGCGTGGGTGCTTCGTGAGCCGAATGTCGCCTCGGCGATCATCGGCGCTTCGCGGCCCGAGCAGGTCCGCGAGAATGCGGCGGCATCAGGCGTGATCGTCGATACGCAGCTGTTCCAGCGCGCCGAAGCGATCCTCGACGAGGCACTGGGGCAGGTGGAGACGGCCTAGATCGCCTTCGAACTGCGGGTCGACGGTGACACGAAGATCTCCTCGATCGGCAGGTCGAACAGCTCGGCGATTCGAAATGCGAGCGGCAGAGACGGGTCGTACTTGCCCGTCTCGATCGCATTGACGCTCTGTCGCGAGACTTCGAGCCGCTGGGCGAGATCCTGCTGGCTCCAGTTGCGCTCGGCGCGGAGGAGGCGGAGGCGGTTTTCCATCAGCGCGCGCTCGCTCCCAGCGTGAGCTTGTTGGCGATCGAGCCTATCCCTTGCCCGAAGTACCAGAGGATCACGATCCAGTAGCCGTCAGCACGGCCGACGAGGCCGAAGCTGTCGAGGAAGCCCCAGATCGTAGCGCAGCTCAGCGTGAAGCCCATCGCCCACAGCATTTCGCGGACCCTCAGCATGCGAACAAATTCGTCCCGCTCTTCTGCGAGGTAACGGCCCATCGCGATGAACAGGCCGACGATGGGCAGGGCGGGCAGTACGGCGGCCACATACTGGAGCCCCCCAGGTATCAGGTGATGCTTGAAGCCGTAGACGGCCGGCAGCAGGAAGGCGCCGTAGAGCAGGCTGAGCCAGATGGTGCGCCAGTTGTAGCGTGTCCACGCAGCGGAACGAGGCATCTCGAATCTCCTTGATCTGATGCTCAGGCCGCGCCGTGGCGCCGGCCCGCGAAGAACTCGATGCAGCCGTACATTCCCTGGAACACTACCCACACGAACGGGACCCAATAGGTCTCGATAAGTGGCATGACTCCGAATGCCTGCAGGAACCCCCAGACGACGGCAGCGCCCATCGTCGCGTTGGTGGCGACAGCGATGCGCCTCAGCGTCAGCGCCTGGTGATATTCGTCGCGCTCGTCCGACAGGTAGCGGCCCCAGCTCGCGAAAATGCCGAGGACCGGGATCGACGCAGCGATCGCCATCAGCGTGGGCACGTAGCCGGCAACGGCCGTGTTGGCGCGGATCCAAATAAGCGGGGGAAGGATAATTGCGTAGGCGAGGAGCAGCCATAGGATGCGCTTTGTGTGCGCACGCTGGGCTGGCGTGAAATCGCTGTAAGCCATGTAAAGCTCCATTGTCTCTGTGACAAGCGAGCTTTACAAGACGTTCACACCTCTGTCAAGTGAGCTTGACTTGGATCGCCACATCAGAACGGCAGTCGGGTTCTTGCGCAGGGCCATCAATCGCCGCTCGACAAGGAAATACATCGCCAGTCCCACGCCCAGCGCGAGCATCAGCCGGACCGGCCATGAAAGGTCCAACCCGTAAGAGACGATCGGGTGGAACAGGTAGATCGAATAGGAGGCATCGCCGACCTTGACCGGTGCATTGAACAGCCGGCGCGCAAACAATGGCTCGAGCGAAAGGGCGCCCCACACGACCAGTGCCGCCGGGCCTCCCCATTCGAAGGCGCGCCGCAGCGCCCACTCAGCTCCAAGGCTCGAGCCGAGATCCCCAAGCGTCGGCGAACTCAAGGGCAACAGCGCCAGTCCGACCGGGATCAGCAAGCCGAAAATCTTGCGCCTCGGCAGCCGCGCAACCGCTACCCCCATTAGGAACTCGAGCGCCATCGGACTTCCGACGAAGCTCAGCAGCGGAGTGGAAAGCGTCAGCGCTCCGACGAGGAACAAGCCATAGACCGCGAGGGGCACAATTGGCCGGGTCGCGATTGCGACGGTCACGCCGAGGTAGAAGAGAAGCTCGAGGCACAGCGTCCAGCCCACGCGCGGCGCCGGCACCAGATAGTCGCCGCCCCAAACGGGCCACAGGGTGACGGTCGTCAGATTCTCGAAGATCCCCCGCGGCACCAGGAAAAGCCACGGCAAAGCCGCCACCCACCACAGCGGATAGATGCGCGAGAAGCGGTCGAGCGCGAACTCGCCAGCGGTCTTCCCTGCGGCAAGATTGGCCATGATGAAGCCTGAGATCACGAAGAACAGGTCGACTCCGGCAGCGCCGTAGGCGGCGTGCCGAACTGGTTCGTAGGTATGGGAAACCAGGACGCTGCAGGCTGCAAGCGCGCGAAGCACCTGGATCGAACGGAACTTTTCCAACGCCACACCCGCCCTACGCAACTCGGCTGCCGGCCTCGTTATTTGATCCAAATTAACAAACGGTGTCCCTAAGGAGTATCTGCGAACGGATGCGGTTGAGGGGCGCCCGCCACGTCGCTAGATGCACCGCACAATGACGAAGATGTTCAAGATTGCGCTCCCCGACGGCTCGGTGAAGGAGATGCCCGAAGGCTCGACGCCGGCGGACGTCGCGGCCGCGATCGGGCCGGGGCTCGCCAAAGCCGCGCTGGCGGCAAAGGTTGACGGCGAGATCCGTGACATCATGCGCCCGTTCGAGGGTGACTCAAGCCTGGCGTTGATTACGTCGCGCGATGAGGCGGAGGCGCTGGAACTGGTGCGCCACGACTATGCGCACATCCTCGCCGAGGCGGTACAGAACATTTTTCCGGGGACGCAGATCACCTTCGGCCCGGCAACCGACGACGGATTCTATTACGACTTCGCACCGCCGCCGGGTCGCGGGCCATTCACCGAGGAGGACCTGCCGGCGATCGAGGAGGAGATGCGCCGCATCATCGCCGCCGACAAACCGCTCGTGCGCGAGGTGTGGGACCGTGCCCGCGTGCGTCAATTCTTCCTGGATCATGGAGAAGCGTTCAAGGCCGAATGGGTGATGGAGCTGCCCGAGGGCGAGCCGATCACCATGTACAAGACGGGGCACGGCGAGGCGGACTGGATCGACCTCTGCCGCGGGCCGCATCTCGCTTCGACCGGCAAGCTCGACCCGCAGGCATTCAAGCTGACGCGGGTATCTGGAGCTTACTGGCGCGGCGATCCCAAGAACCCGATGCTCTCGCGCATCTACGGAACGGCCTGGCTGAACAAGAAGCAGCTCGACGCCTATCTCGTCCGGCTCGAGGAAGCTGCCAAGCGCGACCATCGCAAGATCGGTCAGGAGATGGACCTGTTCCACCTGCAGGCCGAAGCGCATGGCAGCGTCTTCTGGCACCCGAAGGGCTGGACGATCTGGCGCCAGCTCGAAGCCTATATGAGCCGCCGGCTGGACGCTGCGGGCTATCAGCAGATCAAAACGCCGCAGCTGATCGATTCAAAGCTCTGGGTGCAGTCCGGCCACTGGGGCAAGTTCCGCGAGAACATGTTCGTCGTTCCGGACGAGGTGCCATCGACCGAGGAGGGCAAGCCGGTCATCACCGGCGCCGCCGACCTGCTGGCACTGAAACCGATGAACTGCCCGGCGCACATCCAGGTCTTCAAGCAGGGCATCACGAGCTATCGCGAGCTGCCGGTGCGGTTCGCCGAATATGGCTGCTGCCACCGCAACGAGCCCCATGGCGCGCTGCACGGCATCATGCGCGTACGCCAGTTTACGCAGGACGACGGCCACATCTTCTGCACCCGTGACCAGCTGGTCGACGAGACCAAGCGCTTCTGCTCACTGCTCGACCTCGTCTACCGCGATCTTGGCTTTCCTGATTACCAGGTGAAGCTCGCGACCCGGCCCGACCAACGCATTGGGTCGGACGAAGAATGGGACCGCGCCGAGGCCGACCTTGAGAGAGCACTAAAGGAGACGGGCCTCAACTATGAGGTGCTTCCGGGCGAGGGAGCTTTCTATGGGCCCAAGCTCGAGTTCCACCTGACCGACGCGATCGGCCGTACCTGGCAGTGCGGTACCCACCAGCTCGATCCACAAATGCCGCAGAGACTGGGCGCGGTTTATGTCGGCGAGGACGGAGAGAAGCATCATCCGCTGATGCTCCACCGGGCGATCCTGGGCACGTTCGAGCGGTTCATTGGTATCTTGATCGAGCATTATGCCGGCAAGTTCCCGCTATGGCTGGCGCCGGTCCAGGCGGTGGTTGCGACGATTGTGTCTGAGGCGGATACCTACGCGGAGCAGGTTGCGGCGAAGATCGCAGCGGCTGGAATCCGCGTCGAGACTGACCTCCGCAACGAGAAGATCAACTATAAGGTCCGGGAGCACAGCCTCGCAAAAGTCCCGTTGCTGCTGGTCGTCGGCAAGCGCGAGGCGGAGGAGGGCACGGTCGCGTTGCGGCGGCTGGGCAGCGACGAGCATCAGAGGATGATGAGCCTCGATGAAGCCGTCGAAATGATCGGGAGTGAAGCGATTCCGCCCGATTTGCGTTGATTGTTGCTGACGCGGTAGCTGGCGACTCTGCGCCACAGGTCGCGGCAAAAATGACTCACATTTGTTCACGCGGACTTTTCTTAAGCCCGCCAAGTCCCTAACTCGCGTGCTGTCCAACAACGATAACGGAGTTTTCGCTATACCACCGCCCTACCCGCGCCGAGGAATGGCGCCCCCGCCGCCGATGAGTGGCCCTCGCTACAACGAGTTCATCCAGAGCCAGAAGGTCAGGGTGATCGACGAGAACGGCGAAAACCTGGGCGTGATGTATACGCGCGAAGCTTTCGAACAAGCGCAGTCGGTCGGCCTCGACCTGGTCGAGATTTCTCCCAACGCGGATCCGCCCGTCGCCAAGTTCCTCGACATCGGCCGCTATAAGTACGAGGCCCAGAAGAAGGCCGCGGAGCAGCGCAAGCGGCAAAAGACGCAGGAGATCAAAGAGATCAAGATGCGTCCCAATATCGACGACCACGACTACGACACCAAGATGAAGAAGGTGTTCGAGTTCCTCGAGGAGGGCGACAAGGTGAAGGTCACCATGCGCTTCCGCGGCCGCGAGATGGCGCATGGCGAGCTGGGCATGGCGGTGCTTCGCCGCGTCCAGGAGCAGACTGCCGACATGGCGAAGGTCGAGGCGCATCCGCGGATGGAAGGCCGCCAGATGCTGATGGTGCTGGCGCCG
>Ga0207706_10003297_pt1 | contig 15458 bp, 17 predicted proteins | sample KBSC53metaG_FD_184318 | JGI IMG/M metagenome (GOLD analysis project Ga0207706, IMG submission 184318) | Corn rhizosphere microbial communities from Kellogg Biological Station, Michigan, USA - KBS C5-3 metaG (SPAdes) (version 2) | ecosystem: Host-associated > Plants > Roots > Rhizosphere > Soil ... | reverse complement strand
GCATCTCGCGGCTGCGCCGCGGCAGCGGCTTCGTCTATCGGGACGCGCGCGGCAGGACGCTCACCAACGACGCCGAACTGCGCCGCATCCGCTCGCTCGCGATCCCGCCCGCCTACACCGACGTCTGGATCTGCGAGCACCCCAACGGCCATTTGCAGGCGACCGGCCTGGATGCACGCGGCCGCAAGCAGTATCGATATCACCCGCGTTGGCGCGAACAGCGCGATGCCCGCAAGTTCGACCGGCTGATCGCGTTCGGGTCGGCCCTGCCGCGCATGCGCGCGCGCGTGGCCCGCGACCTCGCGTCGGTGCACGGTCCCGACGTCATGCGTGCGCATGTGCTCGCGACCATCGTCCGGCTGCTCGACACGACGCTCGCACGCGTCGGCAACGACGAGTACGCGCGCGAGAACCGCTCCTTCGGACTGACGACGCTCAGGACTCGGCACGCGAGCATCCGGGGCAGCCGACTTCGCCTGCGGTTCAAGGGCAAGAGCGGCGTTCTGCATGACGTGGCCGTGGAGGATCCGCACGTTGCGCGCGTCGTCAGGCGCTGCATGGAGCTGCCGGGCGAGGGCCTGTTCCAGTACGTCGATGAAGAAGGCGCCACCCATTGCATCGCATCGACCGATGTCAACGACTATCTGCGCAAAGCGGCCGGCACCGAGCTGAGCGCGAAGGACTTCAGGACCTGGCATGCCAGCGTGAAGGCGTTCGAACTCGCGCGCAGGGAGCTGGCGGGCGAAACGCCGCCGAGCAAGGCGCCGCGAAGACACGCTTCGACGCGTCGCGGGCGGGTGCAGCGGGTGCTCGGCGAAGTGGCTGCACGACTCGGCAACACGATTGCCGTCTGCAGGAAGTCGTACGTCCACCCGGCGGTGCTGGAGCTGCTGAACGACGCCGCCGCGGTCGAGGAGCCGCTGCCCACCCGCCGGCGCGCGCGGCTGCGCCGTGTCGAATGCTGTTTTCTCGCCTTCCTGGAACGCTCGGCGGCACTCGATGGATTGCCTCAACCGTCGAAGGACAGCTGATCACACCCCGAGCGTCTTCATGGCCTTCGAGAGCGGCTGCCTGGTCGTCCAGTAGTCCTTCCACGGATCGGCCGCGTGCGAAGACAGATACCCTGGGGCGGTCCTGATCGTCCAGTGCGCACCCGACTCCAGCTCGGGCAACTGCGCCCAGTCGATCGGCATCGAGACGCCGAGCCCCGGTCGAGCCCTGGCGGAGAAGGCGGCGGCCGTGGTCGCCCCGTTCGTGTTGCGAAGGTAGTCGACGAAGATCTTTCCAACCCGGTTGGCCGGCCCCGACTTGGCGACGAAACGATCCGGGATCACGCGCGCCAGCTGTTCGACGACGGCTTGCGCCACAGCGCGCACCGTCGGCCAGCCGTGCCGCGGTGCGATCGGCACGACCAGGTGCAGCCCCTTGCCTCCGCTGGTCTTGAGCCAGGCCTCCAGCTCGAGCTGCTGCAGCAAGGAGCGTGTCAGCGCCGCACCCTCCTGAACACGCTTCCAGTCCGTGCCTTCGCCCGGATCCAGGTCGAACACGATCCGATCCGGCTTGTCGAAGTTCTTCACCTGCGAGTTCCAGGTGTGGAACTCGATCACGTTCATCTGCGCGGCGGCGACGATCGCGGTGGCGTTCGGCACTTCCAGCAGCGGCTCGTGCTCGGGCCACAGTGCGCGATCCAGCTCCTTGACCTGCGCGATCCGCACGCGGTCCAGGTGCTTCTGGAAGAACAGCTGCCCCTCGATGCCGGAGGGCCCGCGCAACAGCGCACAGGCTCGCCCCTTCAGGTGAGGAACCATCCACGGCGCAACGCTTTCGTAGTAGCGCACCAGATCGAGCTTCGTGATGCCGGTGCTCGAGTCGATGACGCGCTCGGGGTGCGTCACCTTGATCGACCCGACAGCGCCCGGCGAGGTCTTCCTTGCCGCGGCCGCAGCCTTCTTTGCCACTGGCGCGGCGGGTGTCACCGCACGCTCGCGGGTGATTGCGCTGGCCGGCTTGTCCGCTCGCAGCCCTTCGAACGATGGATGCCGCAACCGGCCGTCGGGCGTCCATTCGGTGAAGCTGACTTCGGCAACGGCGCTCGGCTTGACCCATCGCGCGACCACGCCCGGCCTTCGCGACCCGCGTCCGTTCTTCGGCGTGCCTGCGTCGAGCGGTGACTTCGCGACCTCGATCTTCAGCAGCCGCGTCTTGATGTCGACCGCATCGCGCGAGTTCCAGCCGGTGCCGACGCTGCCGGCGAAGGCCAGCTTGCCCTTGGCGTCGTGATAACCGAGCAGCAGGCTGCCGATCGCCGCGGACGCCGGGTCCCCCTTGCGATCGGTGAACCCGACGATCACGAACTCCTGGCGCTGGTTGCACTTGAGCTTCAGCCAGGTTTCGGTGCGCCGCGACACATAGGGCGCATCGGCACGCTTGGCGATCACGCCCTCGAGCTTCATCCGGCAGGCCGACTGCAGCACGCTTGCCGCATCTGCCTTGAAGTCGTCGCTGAATCGGAGCTGCCCGCGGCCCTTGGAATCGAGCAGGGCTTTCAATGTTGCGCGCCGCTCGCGCAGCGGCAGGTGTCGCAGATCGCGGCCGTCGAGAAACGGCACGTCGAACAGGAAGTACAGGATGCTGCCGGTGCGCGAACTGTCGAGCGCGTTCTGCAGCGCGTTGAAGTGCGCAACGCCGTCGTCGCCCATCACGACGATCTCGCCGTCCAGCCAGCCCGATTTGATCCCGAGCGCCTTGATGTCGGCCACCAGCCCCGGCATCTTCGACGACCAGTCGTGTCCGCCACGGGTCAGCAGCGCGGGCTTGGCGCCCGCGATGCGTGTCATCACGCGGTAGCCGTCGAGCTTGACCTCGTAGATCCACTCGCCGGTGGCAGGAACACCGGTCGCGAGCGTCGCGAGCTGCGGCGAGAGACTCGCGGGCAACGCCTTGCGCACGCCGCGCGGCGTCGCCGCTCTCGTCGCACCCTTCGTCGCGCCCTTTGTCGCAGCGTGGCGCGCCGCCTCGACAGGTTTGGAGACGACGCTGTCGGGCAACGCGCTCACGACGTCGTACTCGTCCGCCGCGCGCTCGAACTCGTCGTGCTTCTTGAACAGAAGCCACGGCTGCTGCCGCTCCCGCTCGGGTTTGCGCATCCGCACCAGTTCCCACAGGCCGTGCATCTTCTCGCCCTTCATCCGGAAGGCGAGCTTGCCCGCGGCCAATCCCTCGCGCGGATCGCCCAGCGGTTCCCAGGTGCCGCGATCCCAGATGATCACGCTGCCGGCGCCGTACTGGCCCTTCGGGATGGTCCCTTCGAAGCGGTTGTAGCTGATCGGATGGTCCTCGACCTGCACCGCCATGCGCTTGACGCCCGGGTCGTAGCTCGGGCCCTTGGGCACAGCCCACGACTTCATCACCCCGTCCACTTCGAGCCGGAAGTCGTAGTGGAGCTGCGACGCGTGGTGCTTCTGGATCACGAACACGGGCTGCCTGCTCGCCTTGCCGGGTGCGCCGCGCGGTTCGGGTGTCTTCGCGAAATCGCGCTTGGCCCAGTAGCGTTCGAGGCTGCCTGCGCTCTTCGCCTCGGCCTTCGCCGACGGCCTGGCGCCGCGTTCCGTTCCGGCTGCCGCGCGTGCCATCGGTCAAGCCCTCTTGCGCGCCGGTGTCTTCTTCGCCTTGGCGGGCGCCGCTTTGGAAGCAGCCCTGGCGGCCGGCTTGCGATGGTGCAGGCTCTTCGCGAGCAGCTCGCTCAGGTCGACGATGTTGCTCGGCGCCTGCGCGGCTTCCTCCATGGGCTCGACCTCCTGCGTCTGGCCCGCAGCGACCCGCTTCGCGACCAGGGCATGCACGGCATGCGTGAACTTGTCTTCGTAGCGCTGCGGAAGCCACTTCTCGGTCATGTCGCCGATCAGTTGGCGCGCCATCTTCAGCTCGCTCTGTTTCAGCGACCCCTTGCCTTCGGCGGGAAGATCGATTTCCTTCCATGGGCGGATCTCGCTGGCCCAGCGCAGGGTGTTGAGCATCAGCGCCGGGCCGGTCGGGATCAGCGCGGCCAGATACTCCTTCGTGTGCAGCACGACGCGCGCGATCCCGACCACCCCCGCGTCGAGCATCGCCTCGCGCAGCAGCGCGTAGACCTTCTCGCCTCGGCCGATGGGCTCGAGGTAATAGGGCTTCTCGAGCTGCGTGAACGGAATCTCCGTCGCGCGCGTGAACGACTCGATCGCGATGGTCTGGGTCGTCTTCGGATAGGCGGCCTTGATCTCGTCGTCGCTCAGGATCACGTACTCGCCGCCGTCGGCCTTGACGCCCCTGACGATGTTTTCCTTGTCGACTTCCTTGCCGGTGCGCTTGTTGATGCGCTTGTAGCCCACCGGGTCCATCGAGCGCTTGTCGAGCCAGTCGAAGTCGATGCCGATCTCCGACGAGGCGGGATACAACGCGATCGGCACATGCACCAGGCCGAAGCTGATAGCGCCCTTCCAGATGGCGTGCGGCATGTCGCCCTCGCTGCTGGCGTTCAGTGAGCGTTCATCAGTTCAGCCTTGCGCGCGGCCATCTGCTCGCCGAGGGCGACCAGGTCCAGGCTCGTCTGGCGCGCCTTCGGGAAGATCTCGTTCTGCTCTTCCTTGACGTGATGCTTCACGAACTCGGACATGACCTTGATTCGCGCGTCGAACATCTCGCCCTCCGGTTCCACGCCTTCGACTTGCGCAATGAGGTCCTTGACGGAAGCATGTTCGACGTTGGCCTCGGGCACCAGCTCCGAGTCCTTCAGGGCCTGCTTCACGGCCGGGTAGAAGATCTCTTCCTCCAGCTGCGTGTGCACGGTCAGCTCCTGGCAGATCTGGTCCACCAGCTCCTTCTTCCTGGTCGGCGAGCGCGCCTTCTCGTAGTCGCTGAACAGGCCGCTGACCTTCTTGTGGTCTGCGGCGAGCATTGCGGTGGCGTCCTTGAATCGGGGAGCCGAATGGCTCTTGCTTGCTGTTGCCATGGTTGACCTCGGTGTGATGGGTTGCGTGAAGCGCAATGATGCGAAGCGGACGAGTTGCACGCCGTCAGGAGGTCGGTACATCTCGCGTAGGACTGAGCCGGCAATGCGCGCGGCCCGCGGGCGACCGGGCGATCACCCGGCCCCGGGCAGGCGTTCGTCGTCGCTTGCGGGATCCTCACTGGGTCTGCTGTCGAAGCGGATGACCGAGAACTTGCCGTCGCTCTCCATGTACGCCTTCTTCACCTCCGAAGGCGAGGCAATGCCCTTCAGACGCAGCTGTGCGTCGAGGTCGTCGCGCGTCAGAAACTCTCTGCGCAGGTTGCGTGCGAGAACACGCCCATGGTCGATCAGCAGCAAGGGCGCTGGCTCGACCAACCGGGCCAACGCCTTCGACCGATAGCTGGCCCAGTCGAGCAGGTAATTCCAGCCGATCAGCGTGCCGATCAGCACGCAGCCCTCGGCAACCGTCTCGTAGCCACCGGCCATGGCGTTTTGCGAGGCGTCGGCAACCAGCACGACGAGCAGGATGTCGGCGATCCCGACCGCGCCGGCGTCGCGCCTGAGAACGAAGCGGAACAACAGGAACAGGAACCAGTAGATCAGCGTGCCGCGCACGACCAGTTCGATCGGCGAGACGTGGAATGCGAACAGATCCGAGAAGTTCATGCGGCATCCCCCGACTCCGCGTGGTGTCCATGGCGTCGCGGCGCGCTCGCCGGGCACATCTGGAGCGTCATGATCGGTCCCGGCACCTGCCCTTCAGCGCATGCGTGAGCCCCGGGTCGAGGATGACGGTCGTCACGGCGTCAGAGGGGTGCAGCGCCGTGTGTCACGCCGCGCCGGCGCGGGCGATCGCCTCGGGGTCGACGACACGCTCGTGCTCGGGGTCGTCCGGGATGAAGGGCGCGACCGGGCCCTGGTCGGGTTCGACCGGCAGTTGACCCGGTTCGGGATCGTCCTCGTCCAGGTCCCTGTCGTGGGGCTTGTGGTGCTTGTGGATGTTCATCAGGAGTTCTCCGTCAATCGTCACGGGAGCGTGAGTCGGGCGTGCGGCGGCCCTTGGCCGAGTTCTCTCCGAACGATCGGGTCGGCGAGATCCAGCCCTGGTTGTGCAGTGCCTTCAGCCACAGATCGGCCGCCTCGAACGGATCCAGCAGCCAGGTCACGCGATACGCGGCGGCGGCGTGCTCGATGGCATTGATCGCCGGCAGTTCGGGCTCGAGAAGCGAGATGCAGCGAACAAAGTCGGTCGCCCAGGCGCGGTCGAGCGCCGGGGGCTTCGAAAGATCAAGCAAGGTCATGGCGGACTCCTGTGCAAGGCGTGGATCGTTCGGGTGTTATGCGCCGCCTCGCGCGCGCAAGGAATGGGCACTGGGCTTGATCGCGCGTAGGAAATCCCTGCGCCGGCGTCCGGGGTGCGGTGTCGGAGAACATGCCGCGCCGGCCTAGGAAACGAGCCAAATTCGGTCGGCGCGCGCGCTGCTCCGTGGCTGCACTGATACCGTTGCTGTTTGGACATCGTCAACGGAGAGTCCCCATGAAGAAGCTCGTCTCGGCCATCGCCCTGTTGTTTGCTGTCGGCGCTGCCTGCGCGCAGGCCGGAACCGCCGTCAAGGAAGCCGGCAAGGCGACCGCCGAAACCGCCAAGCAAGGCACGGAGAACGTGAAGGGCGCTGTCACCAGCGAGCCGGAAAGCACGGCCCACAAGGCCAAAGCCAAGGTGCACAAGGCCAAGGCGAAACAGCATGGTCGCAACGCCAAACAGGCCACCAAGGAAACGGTGAAATAACGCGGCGCCCGATCCAGGGCGCTCGCAACGCGACCCGCGGGCCGGCTGGCGAACCATGCGCCGCACGAAGACCCGCGTTGCACGAAGTCGAGATTGGATAGACTGACCGTCGACGGCGCCGCAGGCTGCGCCCGCGAGGCAGCGTTTGAGCTCAACTCCTTCGAGCGATCCGAGCGACGGCCCGGTCTTCCCGGCGGGAGTGCTGGCGCAACTCTTCGAGCAGGCTCCGACGTTCATGGCGTTGCTGCGCGGTCCCGAGCACCGCGTCGAGGTCGCGAACCCGAGCTTCATGGCACTGATCGGGCGGCGCGAGATCCTGGGCCGAACGCTGGCCGAGGCGCTGCCCGAGGCCTCTGTGCAGGGCCACCTGGCGCTGCTCGACAAGGTTTTCTCGAGCGGCGAGGCATTCATCGCCAACGGCGCGAAGTTCGACGTGCAGCCGGCACCCGGCGGCCCGGTCGTCGAGCGCTACGTTGACCTCGTCTACCAGCCGCTCAAGTCGGCGAGCGGGGACGTCAGCGGCATCTTCGTGCACGGCGCCGACGTTACCGCGCGTGTCCGATCGGAGGCGACGCTGCGTGAAACCGAGGCGCGCTTCATGGCCGACTCGACCGAGCGCAAGTTCGTCGAGGCGCGCTTTCGCCTCGAGCGCGAACGGCTCGACCTCGCGCTCGATGCCGGCCAGATGGGCGCCTACGACCTGAACTTTGCGCTCGGAACGATCTGGTGGTCGCCTGAAACCTATCGGCTGTTCGGCGTCGCCCCGGAGCAGTTCGTGCCGACGCCGCAGAGCGTTCTCGCACTGATTCATCCGGACGATCAGGAGACGTTCATCCGCTTGCGTCGCAAGGCGATCGACGAGCACCGCCCCTTCGTCCATGAATTGCGTCTGCAGCGTCCCGACGGATCGACGATCTGGATCGCCCACCGCGGCCGCGCCGAGTACGACGGGAAGGGCAAGCCGTCGCGCAACTTCGGCGTGATCATGGACATCACGGAGCGCAAGCAGGTCGAGAACCTGCTGCGCGATGCGGATCGAAACAAGGACAAGTTCATCGCGATGCTGGCCCACGAGCTGCGCAATCCGCTGGCGCCGATCCGCAACGCGGTGACGATCCTGCGCAGATCGAGCCCGGCCGATGCCACCACCACCTGGTGCCATCAAGTGATCGACCGCCAGGTGAACCAGATGGCACGCCTGCTCGACGACCTGCTCGATGTCTCGCGGCTGAGCCGGGGCCAGCTGCAGCTGCGGCTGGAGCCGATCACGGTCGCAGACGTCGTCGATCAGGCGATCGAGATTGCGCAGCCGTCGATCTACGCCGGCAAGCACGCATTCAGCGCGCTGCTCCTGTCCGAGCCGCTGCACGTGCGGGGAGACGCCACGCGGCTGGCCCAGGTCCTGTCGAACGTCCTGATCAACGCGGCGAAGTACACGCCGCCGCAGGGCCGGATCGTGCTGAAGGTCGAGCAAGAGGTCGACCACGCGCTGATCCGCGTGTCGGACAACGGAATCGGCATTGCCGCGCAGCATCTGTCGAGCATCTTCGAGATGTTCGTGCGGGTGGAAACGGACGACTCGCGCTCGCCCGGCGGGCAAGGGATCGGACTGTCCCTGGCGAGGAGCCTGCTCGATCTTCACGGCGGCACCATCGCGGCGTTCAGCGACGGGCCCGGCAAGGGGACCGAATTCCAGATCCGCTTGCCGCTGGCGCGCTCGCCCGCTTCTCAGGACGCAGCGGATGCCGGCAGCCCCCCTGCCGAACCCGGCAAGCCGAGGTACCGCGTGCTGGTCGCCGACGACCTGCGGGACTCTGCCGACACGCTTGCCAGGCTGCTGCGAAGAGTCGGTCACACGGTGGAGGTCGCCTACGACGGCGAGCAGGCGCTGGGCCTGGCCGAGGCGTTTCGGCCCGACATCGCCATCCTCGACCTGGGCATGCCCAAGATCGACGGCTACGAGGCGTGCCGCCGGATCCGGACCAGCCCGTGGGGGTCGCTGGTCACGCTCATCGCGCAGACCGGGTGGGGACAGACGCAGGACCTGCGCCGCACCAGGGAGGCCGGCTTCGATCACCATGCCGTCAAGCCGATCGAGCTGCGCGCGCTGCTGGCGATGTTTCCCGCCGCTCGCTAGCCAGGGGCCGTTCGCGAGCCTTTGGTTCTCGCGGTTGCGTCTGACGCACAAAAGAGCATTTCGGCAACATGTTCGTAGGAGGTGTCCTACGGTGCTTCTTTTGCGTCGGCCTAGCTTATGAACTTCGGCAGCACCCGCGGGAGAGACATCGATGGCAGACACCACTCATGGCCGCAACGACGCACCGGCGCCCATCTGCGTCAATCTTGTCGAGCCGCAGAAGCTGGCGTACTGGACCGGCGCGCTGCAGGTTTCCGAGGAGGAGCTTCGCCGCCTGGTCGCCGAGGTGGGGCCGGTCGCTGCGGACCTGCGCCTTGCGCTGGGTCAGCGCTGACCGAACGCGAGCCGAACAGCCATGGGACATCGGACACGGTTCGAGAAGGACCGCTGGATCAGCGAGTGTTCCGCGCTGATTCGCTGCAGCGATGACAAGCTGACCGATCGTGACGCGCTCGAACTGGCGGCCGCCTTGTGGGAGCGCCCGAGCATCCGCGGATTCGACCCCGACATGGTCGCCACCATCGTCTTGACGAAACGGTACGACCCTTCGCTCTGGGGGCGGCTTGCGCGCCAGGATCGGACCGCGGAGGACACCTCAGCCGACTAGCGACTCGTGCCCGGAGGGTGCCGCAGACGAGTGCCTCGCGAAGCTGCTCGAATCCGAACGCTCGTGCTGCGCATGGTCGTCGATCCATTCCTTCGCAGCGGCCATGGCGAGGCGCCCGGCCTCGGCTTCGGATTCGGATTCGAGGTCGCTGAGATCGAGAAACCGCTGCCAGCGCATTCGCGCGCCCTCGATGGCGACGATGGCAATCTGCGCATCGAACCGGTCGCTGGGTGTCTGCGTGACAAGGACCGTGACCTGGAAGCCCTTGTAGACCCATCGCTGCTTCATGTCGCGTCTCACCTCGTGTCTGGTCGCGAAGGCGGCCCTTGGAAAACTGTGCCAGGGTCGGCACTCGCGTCCTATGTCAAAAGACAAACGATGAGCCGCTGCGCATCAGGACTGCGGTCGCGATTTGCGGCGTCTGGCCGGGCTCGGTTCGTCGGTCCTCGAAGACGCGTCGATCTGCCGGGCCAGGCGCTCCGGCCGGGTCGCCTCTTCCAGGATTCGCACGTCGGGGTCTTCGCAGTCGCGGATGCCCAGGTGCTTGCTGATGCGCACGAGCATCTGCAGCATCTTGGTGTTCTCCTGTTCGGTCAGCAGATTGATCTGCAGGTCCAGCTGGTTGCGCCGATCGCTCAGTCCGGCGCTGACGTTCTGGCTCATCAGGATGAATGCCGACAGGAAGATGGCTTCGAGCGATACGACCAGCGTCAGGAAGGTGAACGGAAACGGATCGAAGTGATGCACCGGAACGATCGTGTTCGCGACGATCCATGCGGTGAACCAGAGCACGTGGATCCAGATGAAGCGGGGGCTGCCTGCGAAGCGCTCTATCCTCGCCGCGATCCGATCGGTCAGCGACTGCGGCTGCAGCGCTTTCACGTCCAGACGATGGATCGCATCGACGTTCGCCTGCAGCAAATCCTGGACCGTGCGCGGCCTGGGTCGCGCGCGGGCGGCGGACTCGGCGTCGTCTTGCGGCCGCTTCATGTGTGTCTGCTTCATGGCTGTGCCATGGGCGAGTACAGCAATATCCGCAGCGCCCCGAAGTAGGACGCGCCCGATACAGGCTGCAAGACTTGGCGCCGTTCGCAACGTCCTACAGGCTGCCGGGCCGCGCTCCGATGCCCGGCCTGCCCGCGCTGGCCGATAACCAAGACTCGGCTTCACCCGATCGGCACCGATGGAGGACAGCATGGACCGTTGTGACGTTTGCGGCAACGAATACGAGCGATGCATCCGCGTGACGCAGGATGGCAAGAGCGGAACTTTCGACAGCTTCGAGTGCGCGATCCACGCGATGGCGCCCATGTGCGCCCACTGCAGCTGCCGGGTGATCGGGCATGGCATCGCGGCGGGACCGGCGACGTACTGCTGCGCCAACTGCGCACGTGCTGCAGGCGTGCGCGGCGTAGCTGATTCGACGGCGAACGCGCGATGAGCAAGATCCGCATCGTGGTGCTGATCTGCAGCCTGCGCCGCTAGTTCGGTGCGGCGGGTACGTCGATGGTGCAGCAGCACCTGCGCAACAGCCTCGCCTATCTCGACGCGCCGACGCTCGCCTGTTCGATGCCGACGGCAGCATCGGCGCGGCCAGCCGCGAATTCATCCAGCAGTGGATGAACGCGTACGCGGCGTGGGTTCGCAGGCACGCGGGCTGAGTTCGCCCGCCGGTGCGGCGGCGGTCGGTATCGTCTGCGCAGTCTTCGGCGGCTCGGGCAGCATTCGCATCGAGCCGTAGGTGCGCGCGTACAGCCAGGTGAACTCGGCGCCCAGCAGGAAGATCTGCGCCGAGTAGTAGACCCAGACGAAGATGATCGCGATCGAGCCGGCCGCACCGAAGCCCGAGGCGATGCCGCTCTTGCCGATGTACAGGCCGATCAGGAAGCGGCCGACCGCGAACAGCAGCGCCGTGGTCGCGGCGCCGAGCCAGACGTCCTTCCAGCGCACGTCGACCCTGGGCATCACCTTGTAGATCAGCGCGAAGACGGCGGTCGTCATCGCATAGCCGACGATCAGGTCGATCAACTGCAGCAGCAGCTCCCAATCGGCGAACCAGCTTCCCCACCACTTGCCGAGCGCCGAGATCGCGGCGCTCAGCACCAGCGACACCATCAGCAGGAACGCGATCCCGAGGATCATGCCAAACGACAGCAGCCGGGCACGCACCAGCTTCCAGATGCCGCCGCTGCGATCGCGCACCGGCGCACGCCAGACGCGGTCCAGCGCGTCCTGCAGTTCTCCGAACACGGAGGTGGCGCCGATCAGCAGGACGATCACACTGACGATGGTCGACGTGATGCCGCGTTCGGGCTTGGCCATACTCGCCAGCAGCGCCTCGACCGCGCTGGCCGGTGCGTCGCCGAGCAGGCCGCGCAGCTGCCCGAACACCTCGCCGCGGGCCGCCTCTTCGCCGAACGCCAGGCCCGCGATCGAGATCACGATCAGCAGCAACGGCGCCATCGAGAACACCGTGTAGTAGGACAGCGCGGCGCCCATGCTCGGCGCGTAGTCGTCGCTCCAGGCTGTCACGGAGCGCTTGATCAGGTCCCACCACTGTCTTGGCGAGGGACGTGACGTGGAGGTCATGGGGCGACGGTCCGGTGGGTCAAGGCAGCCTAGTCGCCGCGGTGTGCCCGACCAATCGGCCAAGGGCGCACGGTCTTGTAGGACGTTTGCCGGCACCACCCGCTCCCGCGAGTTCCTACCGAAGTTCGGGCATCTGGCTGACCGACAGGGCAATGGGGCGGCGCCACAGTGTCGCCATCGGCGCGTGTTCGCGCCGCTCGCGGACGCGACGATGCCAGCCAGAACTTCCGGATTGATCTTGTCTTTCTTCGCCTGCGCGATGCTTGCCGGCATCGGCGCGGCCGCTGAAGCCGAGACAGGCGGCGGCACCCTCGAGGCGCGCGCCGCCGCAGGGCCCAGGATCGATCGGTCCGGAAACCGGCGGGTCGGGGTGGCGTCGTTCTATGCGAATCGATTCGCCGGAAGGAAGATGGCAGACGGGACGCGGATGGACCCGCAGGGCGACAACGCCGCCAGCCGAACGCTGCCGCTGGGCACGCGCGCGCGCGTGACGAACCTGCAGACGGGGCAGAGTGCGTTGGTGACGATCCGCGATCGCGGCCCGTATGTCAAAGGACGCATCGTCGATCTGTCGCCGGCGACTGCGCGCCTTGTCGGCATCACGCCCAAGGACGGCCTGGCCAAGGTCGAGGTCGCGCCGATCGCGCTGCCCGACCTCGCGAGATCCGACGACCGGACGAACAGGACCGTCGGCCCCGGCCAGGAAGCGAATCAAGCCGACCGCAGGCTCGGACTCCGTCCTACATGATCCTGACCGTCTGCCCGGGAGACTGGCGCTGCGGGACGAGACCCGCCACGAACGGGGACACGATGGATGGCACGAACGAGAGCCAGACGGCGCAGCCGCAAGCGCTCGCGAGCGAAGACCGGGTCGGCGCGGTCGTGTTCTATCGATGCGACCGCAACGCGTCGATGGCGGACCACGACCTGAGCACGAAGGCCGCGGTTGCCAAGTCGATCTCGCGCCTGCTCGGGCTCGAGTACGCCGGCCAGTTCGACTCGCGCAGGTCGCAGCTCGGGCCCCTCTACGTCGTCCCGAGCCATACGCTGACAGGTTCCGCACTGGCGCGCCGGCTGGGTATCCGCGGACCGTCCGACTTCTTCGGCGGTGTCGTTCCCTATCGGTTCGTCGGCACCAAGGCGATCACGCACCCGTTGATTCACCCCGCGGCAGCGGCGCCGGAGGGCTGGGTGGTGGCCCACGCGGCCTACCTCGGCGATGCGGTGCTCCCGGGCTACACGGCGTTCGGAATCGCGGACGCGCTCCAAGCCGGCGGCGTGCTGCTCGAGCGCGGAGCCGTGCGCGTCAAGCAACCCATGGGGGTGGGCGGGGCCGGGCAAACCGTCGTCGAGGACCGGGCCGCCTTGCAGGCCCACCTCGGCAGCCTCGACGAGCAGTCCGTGCTGCGCGACGGGCTGGTCCTGGAGGCGAATCTCGCCGACGTGCAGACGCTCAGCGTCGGCCAGGTGCAGGTCGGCGAATGGTTCGCGTCGTACTTCGGCACGCAGCACCAGATCCCCAACAACCGCGGCGACGAGGTGTACGGAGGCTCGAACCTGACCGTCGTGCGCGGCGGCTTCGAACGCCTGCTGGCCTTGAATCTGGAGCCGCAGGTCCGGACCGCGATGGAGCAGTCGATCCGCTATCACGAGGGTGCCGCGAAGCACTTCCCCGAGATGTTCGCCTCGCGCTCGAACTACGACGTCGCCCAAGGCACCGATGGCGAAGGCCATTGGCGCTCGGGCGTGCTCGAGCAGTCGTGGCGAATCGGCGGAGCCAGCGGCGCCGAGATCGCGGCGCTGCATGCGTTTCGGGCCGACCCGGGCTTGAGCGTCGTGCATGCGTCCACGCGCGAGGTGTACGGCGAGGGTCATACGATCCCGAGCGATGCCTGGGTGCACTACGAGGGCGTCGATCGGCACGGCCAGCGCCTGGTCAAGTACGTGGAGGTTCGATGTCATGGGTACGTTTGACGAGCCGGTCGCGATCCGCACCGACGGGGAGGAAATCGCGGGCACGTTCATCACCCCCGGCACCCTGGTGCCGGGGGTCCTGTTCGTGCACGGCTGGGGCGGAAGCCAGGAGCAGTACCTGGCTCGCGCGCGGGAGATCGCTGCGCTCGGATCGATTTGCCTGACCTTGGACCTGCGTGGCCATGCGCAGACGCGGCTGCAGTACGAAACCGTGTCGCGCGCCGCGAACCTCGCCGATGTGCTGGCCGCCTACGATCTGCTGGTGCAGCGCCGTCATGTCGACACGAGCTCGATCGCGGTCGTCGGCAGCAGCTACGGCGGTTATCTCGCGGCCATCCTGACGTCGATGCGTCCGGTGCGATGGCTCGCGCTGCGGGCCCCGGCGCTCTACCAGGACGACGGCTGGGAGAGCCCGAAGCGCCAGTTGCATCGCGATCAGGACCTGCCCACGTATCGCGGCAGCGTGGTGCCGGCCGCCGGCAATCGTGCCTTGCAGGCCTGCCAGTCGTTCGAGGGCGACGTGCTGCTGATCGAATCGGAACACGACCTGATCATTCCGCCGCCGGTGATCACGAGCTATCGCGAAGCGTTTCGGCGCGCCCACTCGCAGACCTATCGCTGCCTCGAAGGCGCCGACCACGGCCTGACCGACGAGCGTGACCAGCGCGGCTACAGCACCCTGCTCGTGAACTGGCTGCAGGAAATGTTCCTCGGGGCGCGGGCCGGACCGGTGGCTGCGCGTGCGCCTGCCGTCGAACGGCCGGCCACCGAGACGCCGGAGGTTCCGCCGCATGCGGCGAAGAACGCGGCCTGAAGCAGCCGAGATCGCCTACCGATCCGTCATCACCACCACGACCTGCGCGTCCGCCTTGCTGGTCGACAGGTACACGTGGCCGACGCCGCTGTCGAAGTACGCCGACTCCTGGCGTGCGAGCTCGATCGCCTCGCCGGTCTCGAAATGGATCCGCACCCGGCCCGACAGCACCATCACGAACTCCTGCCCGGGGTGTCGAATGAAGTCGGGGAACTGTGCGAGGTCGCGCGCGACGATGGTGCCGTGCAGTGGCGTCATGCGCTTGGCCGGGAAGTCGGTCGCGAGCATGCGGTAGTCGTAGTTGTCGGCGTCGTAGCCGGGCGCGTCGTCCAGCGTCGAGCGCACCACCACCGCCGGCTTCTTGCCGGTCGCAGGCGCGCTGTCGGTGCGCGGATCGAACAGCGTGGCGATGTCGACATCCAGCGCACGCGCGACCGCGGCGAACTTCTCGTAGCTCACCGAGATCTGCCCGAGCTCGATCTTCGACAAGGTCGAGAGCGCCACGCCGGAGCGCCCGGACAGCACCTTCAGCGTCAGCCGTTGCGCCTTGCGGATCGTGCG
>Ga0207706_10003295_pt1 | contig 15459 bp, 11 predicted proteins | sample KBSC53metaG_FD_184318 | JGI IMG/M metagenome (GOLD analysis project Ga0207706, IMG submission 184318) | Corn rhizosphere microbial communities from Kellogg Biological Station, Michigan, USA - KBS C5-3 metaG (SPAdes) (version 2) | ecosystem: Host-associated > Plants > Roots > Rhizosphere > Soil ... | reverse complement strand
GGTCGTCGCGAGGATGCGGCGGTTGTCGGCGACCAGCGCGTCGGGGTCGCCGGCGCGGCGCGGCTGCATGCGGCGGACGATCGTCTGGTTGGTGATCTTGTCGACCGAATCGAGCACCTCGAGCACCGAGAAGCCGCGGCCATAGCCGCAATTCATGATGTGGCTCTGGTTCGGCGCCGCGATCAGCGTGTCGAGCGCGTGGAGATGCGCGTCGGCCAAATCAGTGACGTGGATATAGTCGCGCACGCCGGTGCCATCCGGGGTAGCGAAATCGGTGCCGAAGACGCCGACTGCTTCGCGCTTTCCGGTCGCCGCTTCAGTTGCGACCTTGATCAGATGGGTGGCGCCTGCCGTGGACTGGCCCGATCGGCCTGCCGGATCGGCACCGGCGACGTTGAAATAGCGAAGCGCGCAGAAGTTGATCGGGTGCGCTGCGGCGACGTCGGTCAACATTGCCTCGGTCATCAGCTTCGACATGCCATAGGGGTTGATCGGTTTGGTGGGTGAGTCTTCACGCACCGGGATCACTTCCGGAATGCCGTAGGTGGCGGCGGTCGAGGAGAAGATGAAATGCTTTACCCGGCAATTGACCGCGCTTTCGATCAGGGTGCGGCTGTTGGCGGTGTTGTTGCGATAATATTTGAGCGGGTTTTCGACCGATTCCGGAACCACCACCGATCCGGCGAAATGCAGGATCGCGCCAATATCATGCTCGGTCAGCACCTTCTCGACCAGTGGCTGATCGCCGATATCGCCTTCGACGAAGGTCGCGCGCTCGTCGACCGCCCAGCGGAAACCGGTGACGAGATTGTCGATCACTACCACCCGCCACCCCGCATCGGCCAGCGCGAGCACGGCATGGCTTCCTATGTAGCCTGCGCCTCCGGTGACGAGGATGGTCATTGGCTTCACGAACGATCTCCCTTTTCGCGCCTTTGCGCTAGCAGCCATTCCCTACGAATGTCTGACACCCGATCAGGCGCGCTGGGCGGCGACGTCAACTTCCCTGCGATGGAACATGGCCCAGATGAGGATCGGCGCCAGCATCATCAGGAACAGGGTGAAGCTGGTGAGCGAGGCGAGCATCGCGTCAGCATAGCTGATCCCGAACAGGCTGCCCATGTAGACGAGCGACGCCTCGCGCACGCCGAGCCCCATGAAGGAGATCGGCAGGCGCCCGAGGATCGCCGCGATCGGGATCATGGCAGTCGCCTGCAACAGGCTGATGTCGATGCCGAATGCGAGGCAGCAGAAATAGAAGCTGATCACGTCGGCAAACTGTTCGATCCATGACAGGACGATGCTGAGCACAAGCAAGGCCGGACGCTCGGCATAGCGGAGCACAGCCTGCCAGTGCGGACCAAGCCCGATCTTGGAGAAAAGCGCGAGCATCCATGTCTCTGCCCCAATCAGGCGGCGCAGACGCGAGGAGGCGAGGATAGCGAGGCCGATCACCGCGCCGCCAAGACAGCAGGCGAAGATGATCCAGAGCATCTTCGTATCGTCGAGCGTCAACTGCGCGAACAGCATCGCCATGGCGAAGCACACCATAATCAGGGTACCGAGCACACCGGTCAGCCGTTCGACGAGTATCGAACTGATCGCCGCGTCTCCCGGCACGCCGTCGATCTTGAGCATGCCGACCCGCACCAGATCCGGCCCGACGCCCCCAAGCGGGAGCAGCAGCCCGGTGGCCGTGCTCATCAGATAGACGCGGATCGCATGGCCGAGCGGATAATGCGGATATTCGCGCAGCAGCAGCAGGCGCCATTTCCACGCCATGAAGATGCGGTCGGCGAACTCGATCACGAAAAACAGGATGATGTAGATCGGCGCGGCCTGCGTGAAGATGCGCGTCAGGTCTTCGGATTGCAGGCGCGAGCAGAGGATCGCCAGCAGCGTCGCGCTGACGAGGATGTGGAAGGACCGCCTCTTGTAGAACGGGATCCGCTTGGGTTCGGCTGTCACGGGTTCGGTCATCTCAATAGGGATTGGTGCCCCGAAGCCGGCGGACCGTCTTGTCGAGATAGATGGCGGGCAACGAGCGGCGCTGCGGTCCGGGCAGGCGCCAGATGAAGTCGTTCTTCAGGCGAACAAGCGTGAAAGGATCGTCGCCGGGACGATTGATCCGGCGCGTGTCGCTGACGCCCCAGTATAGTGCGGTACTGCCGATGTCCCTGGCCATCGCGACGGTCTCGGCGCTGCCGAGGGTGAAGGGCAGGCAGAGCTGCGATCCAGCAGTGGGGTCGCCCAGCTTTTCCGCCAGCATCGCCTTGGCGCGGGCGAGGTCTTCCCGGATGACCGCGGTCACATGCGCCTGCGAACAGGGCTCGAGCGCGGCGCGATCGATGATCGCCTGCAGGATGGGCAGGAACTTCGCATTGTCGGCCGCATCCCCGCCATGCTGGCGATAGGCTGTGCGGCATTCGTCCTGCACGGCTTCGGGAATCTCGAAATAGGGCTTTCCCTCCTGCAGCGAATGGGTCGCGAACAGAGGCAGGCCGTGAAACGACTCCGGGGCGATCTCGGCCGGCTTCATGGCGAAGGTGAGATAGGGGCTGTAGACCGCATCCGAGGCAGTCGTCACGCAACCCGGCCTGACGATGTCGATCGCTGCCAGATCCGAGAACACCCGGCGATGGAAATAGGTGTGCGAATGCATGTCGACGAGGCCGCTCTCATGCATTGCCTTGAGTTCGGGCCAGGTACAGATGGTCTGGTCGTCGGAATCGAGCCGGGCAAGGTCCGCCGCGCTCACCTTTCCGGCCCACACATCGTCCAGCGTGGGACGCGTTTCTTCGGGGCCGTCTGCCGTCCAGCCGGGAATGACGAACAGCACGACCCTGGTCTCGTGGCGCTTCAGGATCGGGAAGCCGTAGCGCCACATGCTCGACCGGGCATCGTCGATCGTGAGCAGCACCTCATCGCCCTGCGCCGCGACGCGGCCTTCCACGATGTCGAGATAGTCTTCGGCCGAGATCGCCCTGAAATTGCTGGCCTTCAGCAGGCGAAGCTGGTCCTCGAAACGATCCGGCTCGATCGTGTGGAAGACGAATACAGGAATTTCGCCCGGCGTCAGCCGCGCGAGATTGCGGGTGACGAACGGCGGATAGCTTCGGAACAGCGCCTGCCCTTCATGGCGCAGATCATTCAAGCGGCCCAACATGCAACGCTGCCTTCCGTCTCGTCGGATTCGAATACCACCCTATAGATGGTATAGCGCGCCTGCTAAGAACCAGTTGAAATTTAATGGCGCAGCGACTGCCTTTGCCATCGTGGTCGCGAATTTGCCGTTCGAAAGAAGGCCGGGCAGCTGGAAATAGCCGCTGCTCAGGATCTTCGTGTCGTCCACCTTGCGCTGCCGCTGGAGCAACCGCCGCCGTTCCAGCAAGCTCTTGCGCGAACGCCAGTTGTCCGTAATGGCGCGGAACCAGTCACCTACCGCCCCCATCGCGAGCATCGCGGTGAACAACGCCAGCTCGAAGATCAGCAGGCTCGGTAGCAGCACAAGCAGCGTCGTCTTCGAGTAATAGGTCAGGATGAAGCGATAGCGATTGTGCAGCTGGGCATAGGCGCGTTTCTTGCCGTGCTGCTTGGCGGCGTGGAAGAAGGGCGCGCCGGGATGATGAAGCACATCATAGCCCATCAGCCGGCCTCTGATGTGAAATTCGCCGTCGTCGCCCCAGCCGAAGGCATATTGCTCGTCGAACAGTCCGATCCGTTCGGCGATCTCCATCCGCACCAGCATGATGCCGCTGCCGAAGGACGGGAAGGGATCAGTGAGATTACTCTCGGCGATGCGCTTGGCGGGGCTGGCCTTGATCGTCAGGCCCAGAAAATGGAGGATGCTCCCGTCCATGTAGATGCTGTCATGATCCTCCTCGTCGAGCAGACGGGGGGTGATGGCCAGCAGCTTCTCATTTCCGGCGGCCGTGTCGAGCAGCTTTTCGATGCTGTCCTTCAGGACGGTGACGTCGTTGTCGAGCAGCAGTGCAAACGGCGTCTTCACACGGCGAAGGCCGGAATTGCGGACCAGGCTGGTGTTTCTGGTATTCTTCGGAAAGGCGACCACATCGACGTCGGGATGATATTGCCGGATATAATCCACGCTGCCGTCGGTCGATCCGTCGTCAACGACGATCACGTCAGCGAAGGGAAAGCCGCAATCGTTCAGGGCGTGCAGCGTCTTAGGCAGCGTGTCGATGCCGTTGAAATTGATAATGACGGCCGAGACGGTGCGCAGGTCCGCGCTGCCGGGCGCCTCGCCAGTGACATCCTGCACGGGCGCGTCCATTGTCGTCGCATCCATCATGCGATCAGCCGAACAGTCCGAGGTTGCTGTCATAGGCCCTGAGGCCTCCGCGCATTCTGCGTTGGCTGAACTCATCCCCCGCACCCACAACTAGCACAATTGCCTGCACAACAAGCCCATCCTGCCTGAAAAGTCAAGATGATGGACGCTGTCTTGTGTCATTTAGGGACAAAAATCCTGATGTTAAATAAGCATTAAAATCAAGGATCGTAATGCGTATCGGTACGTCATGTGGATATTGTCAGATTATATTTATATATTGTGAATCGCAGAGGGAGTATCGGTGAACCGAAGGCTCTTAATTACTATCTGGATAGGATGAAACTGCTGCGTCTCGATCAAAATCTGAAGGTGTCAAAGCGTTTCAGGTGTATCGAAGTCTCGCAGGATACTGTCATCGTGCCAGGATATTGAGGCAAGACGGGAATCGAGCCGCGAAATTTTTTTTCGGGCTCCCTCGTCTCCCTGCAGCGTTTCAAGCTCGTGAAAATGATCGCGCCCCCACAGAACCGGATTTCCGCGCCGGCCTTCGAAAACGGGGACCAGGATCGCCGAAGATGACGCTTTCCCGGCAAGCTCTCTAAGCAGGGCAGGTGAGACAAGCGGCATGTCGCCAAGACAGATGATCGCCGCTTGCCAATCCCGTGGGGCGGCGTTGATGCCAGCCGCGATCGATCGTCCCATTCCCTCGCGATAATCCTCGGCCAGGACGAAATGTGCCCGGCTCGGTGTCAGGGCCGCCCGGATTTCCTGCGCTGAATGGCCGAGCACGACGATCGCAGGCAGGTCCGCCGCCTCCACGGCATCGACGACATGCGCCACCAGCGGCTTGCCCTGGTAGTCGGCGAGCAGCTTGTTGAAACCCATGCGGCGGGATTGGCCGGCGGCGAGGATGATCGCGCCGCACGCTATCGTCATGCGGCCTGGCGCCATGCGGCGGTAATGGCTGCCATGATCGAAAGTGCGATTTCCGCCGGGTTGGCCGCGCCGATGGACAGCCCCACCGGGCCGTGGATTCGGGCAAGGGCGTCCGGCCCGGCGCCGGCGGCCGCGAGACGCTCCAACCGGGCGGCATGGGTCTTCCGGGATCCAAGCGCGCCGATGTAGAAGGCCGGCGAGGCGAGAGCGATGCCGAGACCCGGATCATCGAGCTTGGGATCGTGGGTCAGGGCGATGACTGCGGACGCCGCGTCCGGCTTCCATTCGGCGAGCACTTCATCCGGCCAGCGGGTATCGATCGCCGTCCCCGGAAAACGCTCGGCGGTCGCGAAGGCGGTGCGGGGATCGATGATCAGCGTGTGGTAGCCAAGCTGGGTCGCCATCGGCAGCAGCGCCTGGCTGATATGGACGGCGCCGATGATGGCGAGCCGCAGCGGAGGGTCATAGGTCTGGATGAAGGCGGATGTGCCCGGATGCTCGCCGGCGCGGCTCTGGCCGGTTTCGAGATCGGTCGTAACGGTCAGCCGTTCCCCCGCCTTGCGGCTTTGGATGATCCGATCGAGGAGGCCGGACGGAAAGGCCCTGTCTCCGATCGGCTGCACGAAGATCGAGATCTCCCCGCCACAGGCCAGCCCCACTTCCCAGGCGCGGGCTTCACTGACGCCATAATCGAGTTGCCGGGATTGGCCGGCCGCGATCACTTCGATCGACTGGGCGATGACATCGCCTTCGACGCAACCGCCGCTGACCGACCCCTCGAACAGGCCATCGTCGCGCACCACCATATGCGCGCCACGACGGCGGGGTGCCGAGCCCCAGGTCCGGATCACCGTGGCGATGGCGGTACGGTGGCCAGCTGCGCGCCATCGTGCTTCGGTCGCAAGCAGGTGGCCGAGTTCGTCGAGCGGGGAGGAGGAAAGCATGCACCTCCCTTAGCCGGTGCTTGTCTTTCTTTGAAGCTGCGCGCCCCTGTTCCCCCGATTGACGGCTTGACTCGTCTCATAATGTAGCGCCATTTTAGAACAAATGGAGAACATTGTGCGTGAGTCGCGGACCCTTGCTACGCTTAAGCGGCGCATCGCTGCACTGGAAGGCCATGCTTCCGGCCGCGTGGATCGGCTGTTCACGCTGGGTGACGATGCGATCGATGTACGGCTCGGCGGGGGGCTGGCGCATGGCCGGCTGCACGAGATTTTCGCGTCAGAGGCTGTGGATGTGGGGAGTGCCGCCGGCTTTGCGCTCATGCTGGCGTTGCGTGCTGCGTCTGCCCGCATGCCGATCCTGTGGCTGCGGGAGGAAGCGGGCGAGCGAAACGGCGTCCTGCATGCGCCGGGGCTGGCCGCGATCGGGCTTGATCCGGGGCGGCTGATCCTCGCGGTCGCGCGCGATTCCGCTGCCCTGCTCAAGGCGGCGGGGGATAGTCTGCGCTGTGCTGGCCTTGGTGCGGTGGTGATCGAGCCATGGCGTGATCCGCGCCTGATCGATCTCACCGCCAGCCGCCGCCTTGCCCTCGCCGCCGAGCAATCGGACGTGACCGCCTTGCTTCTGCGGGCCGGGGCAGAACCGGGACCGAGCGCTTCCCAGACGCGCTGGGGGGTAAGGGCGGCCATATCGGCGGCTCTGCCTACCGATGCACCGGGCAACCCGGCTTTCGATATCAACCTGATGCGTCATCGCGGCGGTCCGGATGGCCTGGCTTGGCGCATGGAGTGGAACCGTGATCAGTGCAGCTTCAGCGCAGCGCCGCTTTCTGGCGCTGTTCTTCCCCTTCCTGCCGGCCGATCGGTTGCGGCTGACCGGCACGTCGCCTGACGGCCCGTTCGCCTTCGTCGAGAAGCAGGGCAATGCGATGCGGCTCGCGGCGGTGGACCAGCATGCGCTGAAGCTTGGGCTTGGTCCGGGCATGACGCTGGCCGATGCGCGGGCTTCGGTGCCTGATCTTGCGGTCTTCGATCATGATCCGGGTGCTGACCAGCGCCTGCTCGAATGGCTGGCCGACGGGTGCGAGCGCTATTCGCCGATGGTGGCCGTCGATCTTCCGGACGGGCTGCTGATCGATACGACCGGCTGCGATCATCTGTTCAGGGGCGAGGCAGGGCTGGCAGAGGATGTGGAGCGCCGCCTTGCCGCTATCGGCATGATCGCCAGGATCGCGCCCGGCTATTCTCCGGAGGCAGCGCATGCGCTCGCCCGTTTCCAGTCGCGTCCCGCGCCGGACGAAGCGATGGCCGTCAGGCGGCTGAGCGTGACGGCGCTGGAGCTTGAGCCGGAAGCGGAGATCGGCCTGCGCCGCGCCGGGCTCAAGACCATTGCCGATCTCGCGGCGCGTCCTTCATCCGCGCTGTCCGCGCGTTTTGGCAAGCTGGCGGCCGATCGGCTCGCGCGTCTGCTGGGCCAGTCCGATAGCCGCATCACCCCCCGCCGGCCGCTGCCCGCGCTGGCGGTCGAACGCCGTTTCGCCGAGCCAATCGGCCGGGTGGAGACGGCGCTGAAAGTCCTCGTCGAACTGACCGGGGAAGCCGCGAACCTGCTCGATGAGCGTGGCAAGGGCGGTCGGCGCTTTGTAGGCCGCTTCTTCCGGAGCGATGGGGCGGTACGCGATATCGCGGTGGAAACCGGCCTTCCGTCGCGTGATGCGCGGGTACTGGAACGTCTCTTCCGTGAGCGGGTGGATGCGCTCGCCGATCCGATCGATCCGGGCTTCGGTTTCGATCTGATCCGGCTTGGCGTGGACCGGCTGGAGCCGCTTGCCGCCAGCCAACTGAAGCTGGAGGGCGGCGTGGTCGCCGAGACGGCGGTGGCCGGGCTGGTCGACCGGCTGAGCATCCGGCTGGGCCGCAACCATGTCCGCCGTTTCGCGGCGCGGGACACGCATATTCCGGAACAGGCCGTGCTCGCGCTCCCTGCGATCGAGGCGACGGGGCCTATACGCTGGGAAAATCCTGCAGCTGGCGAGCCGCCGCTCCGCCCGATCCACCTGTTCGATCCGCCCCAGCTGATCAAGGTCGCAGGCGCTGAGGTGCCCGATGGCCCGCCACGCCGGTTCCAATGGCGGCAAAGCCAGCATGACATTGCCCGCTTCGAAGGCCCCGAGCGCATCGCCCCCGAATGGTGGACCCTGCCGTCAGGCAAGAAGGGGCTGACCCGGGACTATTTCCGTGTCGAGGACGTTCGCGGCCGCCGCTTCTGGATCTTCCGCCATGGCCTGTACGAGTGTGAGCGGGAACATCCCGACTGGTATCTCCACGGCCTGTTCGCATGAGCGACGAAGCTCCCGAATTCGCCGAACTGGTCGCCGCGACGCATTTCTCCTTCCTGCGGGGGGCATCGCCTCCTTCCGACATCATCTCTCGGGCATTGGAGCATGAATATCGAGGCATCGGGATTGCCGACATCAATACGGTAGCCGGTGTCGTGCGCGGCTATTCGGCCCTGAAGAAGGGATATGAGGACGCCAAAGAAGCCTTGATCGCGTTCAAGGTGGAGCAAGGCAAACATCCTGATCTTTCCGAAGAAGAGGACAAGGCCTGCTGGCCCGGCATCCGCTATGTCGTCGGGGCGCGGCTGGTCTTCGCCGACGATACACCGGACATCATTGCCTATCCCATGACCCGGAAGGGATGGGGCAATCTCACCTGTCTTTTGACGACGGGAAATCTGAGATCGCTCAAGGGCGGGTGCATCCTCCACTATGATGACCTGTTGGCGCATCTGGATGAGCTTCTGCTGATCGTTCTGCCGGTTTCGACCGCCATCGAGATCAATCCTCATCCCAAGAAAATCGATTACCCCTTTCGGGATCCAAGGCAGGCGGCACTGTCGCAGACGCCCTTGCTCAGGCTCGTCAAATCAGCACCCCAAGGGCTTGAAGCCGTGACAGCGGACCTTGCCCGGCAAGCGACGGGCCGGGTCTGGCTTGGCGTATCGATGCCTCGGCAGGGGCAAGATGAGCGGGAACGGGAGCGATTGCGACAGATCGCACGTGCCGCCGGCGTGCCATTGCTGGCCACCAATGATGCGCTCTACGCAACGCCGGAGCAGCGGCCGCTCCAGGACGTGCTGACCTGCATTCGCGAAGGCACGACGATCGCTGAAGCGGGCAAACGGCTGAAAGCCAATGCCGAGCGCCACCTGAAAAGCCCAGCCGAGATGACGCGGCTTTTCCGATCCTGCCCGGAGGCGATCGGGGAAACGATCCGCTTCCTTTCAAGGATAGAATTCAAGCTGACTGACCTCAAATATGAATATCCGCACGAGCCGGTTCCTCCGGACTGGGAGCCGCAGGCGTGGCTCGAACATCTGGTGATGGAAGCGGCGCGAGAGCGGTACGGTGATAAATTGCCGCCGAAAGTGAAGAAGCTAATTGCCGATGAATTCGAACTGATCCGTGCCAAAGCTTATGCCTATTATTTCCTGACGGTTCATGATTTGGTGAAGTTCGCGCGCGCTCAGGAGCCGCCGATCCTTTGCCAGGGCCGGGGTTCGGCTGCCAATTCTATCGTCTGTTTTCTGTTGGGCGTGACTTCGATCGATCCGCTGAAGCATGATCTGCTGTTCTCGCGTTTCGTTTCCGAAAAGCGCGGCGAGCCCCCGGATATCGATGTGGATTTCGAACATGAGAGGCGCGAGGAGGTCATGCAATATGTATATGCGCGCTATGGCCGCCATCGTGCCGGGATAGCCGCCACCGTCATCCATTATCGTTCCCGTAGCGCCGTTCGGGAAGTGGCGAAGGTGCTGGGCCTCAGCGAAGATATTTCCCGGCGGATCGCCGATACGGTCTGGGGCAGCTACGGCGGCGATGTGGGCGATCAGCGGATCGCGGAAGCTGGTTTCGACCTTGAAAATCCCGAAATCGTCAGGCTTCGGTCCCTTATGGATCAGCTGCTCACAGCGGCTTTTCCCCGCCATCTTTCGCAGCATGTCGGCGGTTTTGTGCTAACCCAGGATCGGCTCGACGAAACTGTGCCGGTGCATCGTGCGGCCATGGACGACCGCACTTTCATCGAATGGGACAAGGACGATATCGACACGCTTCATCTGATGAAGGTGGATGTTCTTGCCCTCGGCATGCTGACCTGTATCCGCAAGGCCTTCGATCTGATGCGGGCTCATGACCTCGGCGATCACATGCTGGAGGTCGATCTCGATGCCAACGATCCCAAAGTCTATGAGATGCTCTGCAAGGGCGAGAGCATAGGGGTCTTCCAGGTCGAAAGTCGGGCGCAGATCAACATGTTGCCACGGCTGAAGCCAATCAAATTCTATGATCTTGCCGTTCAGGTTGCGATTGTCAGGCCGGGTCCAATCGAAGGCGACATGGTTCATCCTTATTTGCGGCGGCGGAATGGAGAAGAGGCAGTCGAATATCCGTCACCGGGACCGGAACATGATCCCGGCGAATTGGAAGCGCTGCTGGGCGAAACCCTGGGCGTGCCTCTTTTTCAGGAACAGGCAATGAAGCTCGCAATTACCGCGGCGGGTTTCACATCTGAGGAAGCGAACGAGCTTCGCCGGGCGATGGCGACGTTTCGTAATGTCGGCACCATCCACCATTTCCGGAAAAAGATGGTCGAAGGCATGGTGGGGCGGGGCTACGAACGCGCGTTCGCCGAGCGTTGCTACAAGCAGATCGAAGGCTTCGGCAGCTATGGCTTTCCGGAAAGCCATGCCTTGTCCTTCGCGCGGCTGGTCTATGTCTCGGCATGGATCAAATGCCATCATCCGGCGGTGTTCGCCTGCGCACTGCTCAATTCCCAGCCGATGGGGTTCTACGCGCCTGCGCAGATCGTTGGGGATGCGCGGAAGAATGGCGTTACGGTGAGGCCGGCCGATGTGAAGTTCAGTCATTGGGACAATGGCCTGGAGGTGATTGAGGGAGGGCATGCCCTGCGTCTTGGCTTCCGGCAGATCGATGGCTTTCGGGAGGAATGGGCTGATGTCCTTGTCGCGGCCCGCGCCGAGGCCCCCTTCTCAAATCTGGAGGATCTGGCGCGCCGTGCCGGATTGCCCGCCCGCGCTATGCGCTTGCTGGCGGATGCCGATGCCTGCGGCTCGCTCGATCAGGGGCGGCGCGAGGCCTTGTGGGAGGTGCGGCGCATTCCTTCGGATCAACTGCCGCTGTTCGCCGCCGCGCAGGCGCGGGAACTGGGGGGCGAGCCTGATGCGGCCCTGCCGCTGATGCCCGGCAGCGAGCATGTGACCGCTGATTACCAGATGACCCGGCTCTCGCTCAAAGGCCACCCGATGCAGTTCCTGCGCGACAGCTTCCGCGCGAAGGGCGTGCTGAGCTGCGAGGAAACGTCGAACGCCAGGAACGGCGCGGTGGTCCGTGTCGCCGGGATCGTGCTGGTGCGGCAGCGTCCGGGCAAGGGCAACGCCATCTTCATCACCATCGAGGACGAGACCGGCATCACCAACATCCTGCTGTGGGCTCGGCTGTTCGAGACGCAGCGCCGGCCGGTGATGGCCTCGCGCCTGATCGTGGCGGAGGGCGAGGTGCAGAAAAGCAAGGAAGGCGTCGTCCATTTGATGGCGACCCGCATCCATGATTTTACCCACGAACTGGACCGGCTGTCGGACGCGCACAGGGCCACGCTTCCGATCTGCCGTGCCGATGAGGTCGTGCATCCGCAGCCACCGCGGGCACGGCATCCGCGCAATGTGCGGATCCTGCCCAAATCGCGCGATTTTCACTGAAGCGCGGGTTCGCGTTCCTTCAATATGGCTTCGACGGTCCGGTGGTCGGCGATCGAATCCACATCGATGCAGGCCTCGGCGAAGGGCAGGGCGACCGCCGTCGCATCAAGCCCGAAGCGGCGTCCCGCGATCCGGATCGCTTGATGGATGCTGAGCAGCCGCAGCCCCACCCCCGCCAGCATCAGCGGCCCGAACGCCCGGATCACGGCGCGGCCGCGTTTGCGCTCCTGCTCGATCGTTCGCCACAGCGCGAGCACCTGTGCCACCTTCGGATCGCCGAACCAGAAAAGGTTGGCCCCGGACCATGCCCCGCCCCGGAATTTGAGCCAGGTCCGCCGGTTGCGCGGATGCGCTGCGATCAGCACGCGCCGCTCGACCACGCCCACCGCGAGGTCATGCGCTTGCGCTCCCGCGATGAAGGCGTCGATCATCCCGTGATCGAGCAAGGCATTATCGGCACTTGTCAGCAGGAAAGGGAAGTCGTCGCTATTGTCCGCGATCGCGCCCGCAACCGCTTCGCTCACCGATGATCCGCCAGATCGCGTTGCGATGTCCGGATGCTCGCGCATCCATGGGACGGCATCAAGCAGATGCCCAGGCTCCTGCGCCAGCACGATCACCTTGCCGATTGCGGGATGCGCAGTCAGCACGCGCGCCACGCGCGACAGCATCGGCTCGCCGGCGACCGCGATCAGCGCCTTGTCCTCGACACCGAAATGCTGCGCCAGCGGATCGATGCCGGGCCGGCGGCCGGCGATGAGCAGGGCTGTGATCGAGCGCGGTGCTATCATCAGAGTCAGGACATCCTCCCGGGACTCGCCATACAGCGGCTGTCGCCCTAGTAAATGCCTCGTGGAGAGTGGGTATGCGTTTAAAAGATTGCCACAATATCGATGACTTCCGGCGCCTGGCCAGGGCGCGGCTGCCTTTTCCGGTGTTTCACTACATCGACGGCGCGGCCGATGACGAGCTGACCCGCCGCCGCAATCGGGACGCCTTCGACAGCTGTGACCTGGTGCCTGATGTGCTCGTGGGCAATTCCGAGGTCGACATGAGCACCACCGTGCTGGGCCGCAAGATCGCGATGCCGCTGTTCCTGTCGCCGACCGCGCTGCAGCGGCTGTTCCATTGGCAGGGCGAGCGGGCCGTGGCGCGATCGGCCGAAAAGTTCAGTACCTATTTCGGCATTTCCTCGCTCGCAACCGTGAGCATCGAGGAGATCGGCTCCCTCATTTCCACGCCCAGGATGTTCCAGCTCTACGTCCACAAGGACAAGGGGCTGAACCGGAGCATGATTGATCGCTGCAAGGCGGCGAGGTTCGACGCGCTAACTCTGACCGTCGATACGATCGTCGGCGGCAATCGCGAGCGGTGCCTGCGCACCGGCTTCTCCTCGCCGCCGAAGCTGACGCCGACGTCCGCCGTCAGCTTTGCCCTGCATCCGCGCTGGACGCTCGATTATCTACTGCGGGAAAAGTTCGCGCTGCCGAACCTCGACACGCATGTGAAGGAAGGCAGCAATGTCGCCATGTCGGTGGCGGACTATTTCAACACGATGCTCGATCCGACGCTCGACTGGAAGATGGCCGAGCAGATCCGCGCCGACTGGGGTGGTGAGTTCTGCCTCAAGGGCATCATGTCCGTGGCCGATGCGAAACGTGCGGTCGATATCGGCGCGACGGCGATCATGGTCTCCAATCATGGCGGACGCCAGCTGGACGGCAGCCGCGCGCCGTTCGATCAGCTCGCCGAGATCTGCGATGCGGTCGGCGACAAGCTCGACGTGATCTGCGACGGCGGCATTACCCGGGGTACGCATGTGCTGAAGGCGCTGTCGATGGGGGCCAAGGCCTGCTCGGGCGGGCGGCTCTATCTCTATGCGCTTGCGGCAGCGGGGCAGCCTGGCGTCGAACGCGCGCTGGGCAAGCTCCGCGACGAGATCGAGCGCGACATGAAGCTGATGGGCGTCAGGACTGTCGGCGAGCTGAACCGCGACAATCTGCGTTGGCGCTAGGCGGCGGCCGGGCTCCGCCGCCCGCTCCAGTCGAGACGCCGGGTGACGTACATCACGAAGGCCAGTGCCACGAAGAGCATCAGCGAACCGATCAGCAGCGAATATGCCTCCAGGCTGAGCAGCACGTAGAGCACCGCATAGAGCGCGATCAGCAGCCCGCCGACGAAGCCGGCGCGGCGCCAGCTTCTCAGCACGGCGGCCGAATAGGCCGTGATCAGGCCGATGATGCCGCCGCTCGCTACCAGATAGGCGGGCGTGAAGCCGATCACCTCGGCAAAGGCCAGCAGCAGCACGAAGAACAGCACCAGCGCCGCGCCGACCAGCAGATATTCGACCGTCGAGACCCGCACGCCGCCGATCACGTCGAACATGAGGAAGGCGAGGAAGGTGAAGCCGATGAACAGGAAGCCGTACTTCGCCGCGCGGCTGACCTGATCGTAGAGATCGACAGGCTGGACGAGATCGACACGAGCCTGGAAATCGCCTGCGGGCGCAGCGATGGCCCGGCTGCCGATCCCGTAGGGATTTGAATTGTCGCCGCTGTTACTCGCCGCGTCTTCAGTGGAGACGAGCGACACGCCCAGCGCGAGATTGCTGATGCGATAGGTGGCGGTGAAACCCTTGTCGGATACTTTGCGCTCGGACGGCAGGAAGCCGCCGGTGAAGCTGGGGCTGGGCCAGCTTGAGCGCACCGTCCAGATCGTCTCGCCGGCCTTGGGCGCGAGCGTGATGTTGGCGTTGCCGCGGAAGCCGAAGCTGAAGTTCGCCTTGACCGGACCGGTGCGCAGCGGCGCGCCATCGAACCATGCGAAGAAGCCCGAACGGTTGGTCGCGGCAAGGCCATTGCCCGGCTGGAGGACCAGCGGCGTGCCGTTGATCGCGACCTTGTTGTTCGCGGCCACGCCACGCGCATCGGAGAGGCCGAAGCGGATCTCCGCGCGGTCGAAGATCAGGCGGTCGATCGTGACGCCATAGCGCGGCAGGTCTGGAGGAAGAGCGAACTGCGCCTCGCCCTTGACCACCGTGTCATAGACCACGGCATCGTAAATCGATCGCTGGCGGCGCTGCGGGTTGACCTGACTATCGAGCCTCACTGTCGTCGGCGCGACAAACAGTTCGCGCCAGACAGTATGGCTTTTGGAAACCTCGCGTCCTGCCTCGGTCACGGTTTCGGTGGTCGTGTCCTGAAACGGGATCACCAGCATCGGCCCGGCAAAGGTCTGCGGGCCACCCCAGCCTTCGGTAATCGATGCGCGGGCCGTGTCGGACTGGCTCTGCCGATCGTAGATCAGCAGCCACACGGCGAAGAGCGGGATCGAGAGGATGAAGCCAACCAGCATGGCGAAGAGCAGCTTGCGACCGGGGGAACGCTCGGGCTTCGCGTCGTCCATCTCATATCCTCACGATGAAGCGTTGCTTTTCATAGACGAATTGAATGTATGGTCAAGCTGGACTTGAAAGGCACCTTTAAATGGTCTATTCAAGGTCCATGATT
>Ga0207706_10003294_pt1 | contig 15460 bp, 19 predicted proteins | sample KBSC53metaG_FD_184318 | JGI IMG/M metagenome (GOLD analysis project Ga0207706, IMG submission 184318) | Corn rhizosphere microbial communities from Kellogg Biological Station, Michigan, USA - KBS C5-3 metaG (SPAdes) (version 2) | ecosystem: Host-associated > Plants > Roots > Rhizosphere > Soil ... | reverse complement strand
CGCCCCCTCACGGTCTCCGACACCCGCCGGACCTCGTCCAGGTCGGGGCCCTCGAGCATCCCGTCGCGGTCCACGTTCGTGTACACGAAGCGCGTCGCGCCCTGGGTCTGAAGTCGCCTGATCGCCTCGTCGCCGCGCATCTGGGTCGCCTGCGTCCAGCCGGCGACCGATACGAGGCCGTCGCGCACGTCGACCCCGACAAGGATCCGCGAGGTGAACGCCTGGAGGGCCTCCTCCAGCAGGTCGGGGTCGGTCAAGGCAGCCGTGCCCATCACCACGCGCGAGGCCCCGGCGGCGAGCGCGCGCCTGATCGAGGCGATCGACCGCAGGCCACCGCCCAGCTCGACCGCCACCTCGAGCTGGGAGGCGATCCGCTCCACGTGGTGCAGGTTCACGGGCTCGCCCTCGCGCGCCCCGTCGAGGTCCACGAGGTGGAGGAAGTTCGCGCCGGCCTCGACGAACGAGCGCGCGGCCTCGAGCGGATCGTCGGCATAGACGGTCTCCTCGTCGAATCGGCCCTGGCGGAGCCGCACCGCCTTGCCGTCGCGGATGTCCACCGCCGGCAGGAGGATCATCCCGCGAGGTCTACGAAGTTCTTCAGGAGCCGCAGCCCGTCCGGGCCGGACTTCTCCGGATGCGACTGGAGCCCGTAGACCGGCGGCCGCTCCACGACGCTGACGAACTCGCTCCCGTACTCGGCGGTGCCGAGGACTGCGTCGGGATCCGCCGGCCGTGCCGCGAACGAGTTCGCGTGGTAGAAGGCACAGGGAGACGGCAGGCCCGCGTTCAGCGGGCTCTCGCGCCTCCAGCTGACCGGGTTCCAGCCGATCTGCGGCACCTTCAGCCCCGGGGCGTCCAGCGCGTCGACCGGCCCGCGCAGGAGTCCGATTCCCTCGGCTCCGCCGAGCTCCGTGGTCGAGTCGAACAGCAGCTGCATCCCCATGCAGAGCCCGATCACGGGCACCGAGGCCTCCACGCGCTCGCGGAGCAGCTGGTCCAGGGCGAGCTCGCGCACGCGCTCCATGGCCCTGGGCATCGCCCCGACTCCCGGCAGCACGATGCCGCCGGCCTCGCGCACGCGCGCGTGGTCGCTCGTGAGGAATGGCTCCGCTCCGACGTGCTCCAGCGCCTTGCCCACCGAGCGCAGGTTCCCCATGCCGTAGTCGAGGATCGCGACGCGCGTCAAAGGACGCCCTTCGTCGAGGGAACCCCCTCGACGCGGTCGTCGTCCTCGACCGCCTCGCGCAGCGCGCGCGCGAAGGCCTTGAACGACGCCTCGACCATGTGATGCGCGTTCCTGCCGGCCTCGATGCGGACATGAAGCGTGAGCTTGGCCGCGTTTGCGACGGCGCGGAAGAACTCCTCGGTCAGCTCCGTCTCGAAGTCGCCCACGCGCTCGACGGGGAACTCGCCGTCGACGGAGGTGAACGGGCGCCCCGAGATGTCGAGCGCGGCCGAGGCGCGCGCCTCGTCCATCGGGACGACCGCGTGCCCGTAGCGGCGTATCCCCGCCCGGTCGCCGAGCGCCTCGTCGAGCGCCTGGCCGAGCGCTATCCCGGTGTCCTCCACGGTGTGGTGCGAGCCCGTCTCGAGGTCGCCGTCGACGCGAACGTCGAGGTCGAGGCCTCCGTGACGCGCCAGCGCGTCGAGCAGGTGGTCGAAAAAGCCCACGCCGGTCGTGCGCTCGCCCGCGCCGGTGCCGTCGAGGTCGAGCGACAGCTGGACGTCGGTCTCGCCCGTCGTGCGATGGATCTGCGAGGTGCGGCTCACGCGCGGCGCTCCATGGATTCTGCGTGCACAGGAAAGCCCTCGGCACGCGCCAGCGCGGCGCCCGCGGGCGCGAGGCGGGCAGCGGCCTCGCCGGGCAAGGATACGCGAGCCATGCGGCGCCGGAACGTCGCCGGCGACAGCGCGGACTGGAACCTCGCGGCCCCGCCCGTGGGCAGCACATGATTGGAGCCGGCGACGTAGTCGCCGAAGGCGGTGCCGGCGCTTGCGCCGACAAACAGGCAGCCCGCGTTGCGCACCCTGTCGGCGAGCGCCTCGGCCTCCTCGCCGACGAGCTCGAGGTGCTCGGGGGCGATCTCCTCCGCCTGCGCCAGAGCCGCCGCAACATCCGCGGCGTCGAAGAGCTGCACCTCCGCGTTCGCGACGCTCGGGCGCTCCGGCGACAGGCGCGTGAGGATCTCGGCGACCTCATCCAGCAGCGAGCTCTCCGACGAGATGCAGTAGACCGGGCTGTCCTCGCCGTGCTCGGCCTGCGCCATGAGATCGAGCGCGATCAGCTCGGGATCCGCGCCGGCGCCCGCGGCGATCACCACGAGCTCGCTCGGGCCGGCAATGCCGTCGATCCCCACCTGGCCGACGAGCTGGCGCTTCGCCTCCTGGACGAACGGGTTCCCTGGGCCGACGATTACGTCAACCGCGTGCACCGACTCGGTGCCGAATGCCAGGGCGGCGATGGCCTGGGCGCCACCCATCCGGTACACCTCGGTGACCTCGCAGAGCACGCACGCGGCGAGAATTACCGGATTCGCCCTGCCACCTGGACCCGGCGGCGCGCACACTGCAATCTCGCGCACGCCTGCGGCCCGGGCGGTCACCGCGCCCATCACGACGGTGGACGGATAGGGCGCGCGGCCCCCCGGCACGTATACCGCCGCCCGACGGACCGGATGCTCCACGATCTCGACCGTGTGGCCCTGCGGAAGCTCGACCGTCACCGCCTGGTCGTTGACCTGCGCCTTGGCGACGGCCTTCACATTTCCGATCGCGGTCCGGAGACCCGCGAGGACATCGGGCTCGAGCACGCCCACGGACGCCTCCAGCTCGTTTGCGTCCACGCGCAGCTGGTCGGGTCCGAGCTCGGCGTGATCGAAGCGCTCCGTGAAGTCGCGCACGGCGTCGTCACCCCGGACGCGGACCTCCTCGATGATCTCCCCCACGGACTCGACCCAGAGCTCGCGTGTGCTGCGGCCGGGCGGATTGCGCCTGACCCTCATCTCCGCACCTGCTCCACGATCGCGTCGATCTCGGCTGCCTTCAGCTTGTGGGCCACGGGGTTGGCGATCAGGCGGGCGGTGCACGTGGCTATGCGCTCCACGATCGTCAGGTTGTTCTCGGCGAGTGTCTTGCCGGTGGCCGTGAGGTCCACGATGCCGTCCACGAGGCCCGTGAGCGGCGCCAGCTCCACGGAGCCCTTCACCTCAACGATCTCCGCCTGGCGGCCGGTTGCCTGGAAGTGCTCGCCGGCGACCTTCGGGTACTTGGTGGCGATCCGCACTCGTCCGAGACGGCGCAGGGCGTCGCCGATCGGGTCGCCGCCGCCGGGTGCCGCGACGACCATCTCGCACTGGCCGTAGCCGAGGTCGAGCAGCTCGTAGACCTTGCGCTGCGACTGCTCGAGCAGCACGTCCTTGCCCGTGATGCCGATGTCGGCGGAGCCGTGCTCGACGTAGGTGGGCACGTCGCTCGGCCGCATGGTCACGATGCCGACGTCGGCGAACAGGAGGCGGCGGTCGTTCGAGCGGACCTCGCTCGTGTCGACCCCGAGGCGGTCGAGCAGGTCGAGCGTGCCGCCGAACAGCGCGCCCCGCGGCACGGCGATGGTGAGCCGGTCGTTCATTCGGGCTGCTCCTTCGCGCCGAGCGCGTCCTCGGCGGCCTGCGCCAGGTGGACCCGCTGCACGTCGAGCGCGATCCCGCACGCCGGGAGGTCGCGGCCGAAGCGGCCGATCAGCTCGTCGTAGCGGCCGCCGCCGCCGAGCGTGAAGCCCACCGCGGGGTCGTAGACCTCGAATACGGATCCCGTGTAGTAGCCGAGCTCGCGGACCATGCCGAGGTCGTAGATGACCCGATCCGCGACACCGCGCTCCTCCAAGCGCGCGTGCAGGCTCTGGAGGCCTTCCAGCCCAGGGGTCTGACTGAGGATCTCCGCGCCACCGCGAAGTTGCGGAAGCTCCACGAGCAGGTCGCGTTGGCCGGGGTCCAGGCCGAGCCGGCTCACCTGAGCCTCCAGGCCGACCAGGTCGCGCCGGGAGAGCGTCTCGAGGAGTGGCATGTGCGCTTCCGCGGACACGCCGAACGAGCTCAGCAGGCCGCGGTACAGCGCGCCGTCGCCCACGCCCACCCTGTGCCGCCTAAGGCCCGCCGCGTTCAGCGCCTCCACCGTGAGCGCCACCACCTCCGCCTCGCCATCGGCGCCCGGCACCCCGATCAGCTCGATCCCCGCCTGCAGGAACTCGCGCGGCTCTCCCACTCCGCGGTCGGTGACCCGCCACGCGTGCGCGAGGTAGGAGAAGCGCAGCGGCGGCTTGGCGTACGCGTAGCGGGTGGCCACCACGCGAGCGATCGGGATCGTCATGTCCGAGCGCAGGGCCAGCACCGCGCCCTGCTCGTCGAAGCTCCGGTAGCGGGCGCCGGCCGCGCGCGCGTCCCCGCGCAGCAGCACCTCCTCGTACTCGAGCGCCGGCGTGTGCACCTCGCCGTACCCTGCGTCCTCGAACGCCGCTCGCATGCGGCCGCCGATGGAGCGCAGCTCGCGCATCTCCTCCGGCAGCACGTCCCTTGTGCCGGGAGGAATCGGGTGGCTCATTCGGTCCTCCCGCGGTTACGCAGGCACGCGCTCCGAGGCGACCCGCTCGATGCGCGCGCCGAGCAGGCGCAGCCGCTCGTCGATCCGCTCATAGCCGCGGTCGATCTGACGGATGTTGCCGATCTCGGACTCGCCCTCCGCGCACAGGGCAGCGATGAGGATCGCCATGCCGGCCCGGATGTCGGGGCTCTCCATGCGCTCGCCGTGAAGCCGGCTCGGGCCCGCCACGACGGCGCGGTGCGGGTCGCAGACGATTACCCGAGCGCCCATCGTGACCAGCTTGTCGACGAAGTAGAGGCGGTTCTCGAACATCTTCTCGTGGATGAGGATGAGGCCCTCGGCCTGAGTGGCCATGGCGACGGCGATGCTCGTCAGGTCGGCTGGGAACGCGGGCCAGGGGCCGTCCTCGATCTTCGAGATCGCGTCTCCCACGTCCGACTTGATCCGGAGGCGCTGGCCGCCGGGCACGATCACGTCGTTGCCGTCGTACTCGATCCGGCAGCCGAGCCGCTCGAACGCGAGCCGGGTCATGCGGAGGTCGTCGGGGATCGTGTCGGTGATGCGCAGCTCGCCGCCGGTGCAGGCCGCGAGCGCGATGAAGCTGCCGACCTCGATGTAGTCGGGGCCGATCGTGTAGTCCGCGCCGCCGAGCTCCTCCTGCCCGTGCACGATCATGAGGTTCGACCCGATGCCCTCGATGCGGGCGCCCATCGCCATCAGGAGCCGCGCCAGGTCCTGGACGTGCGGCTCCGAGGCGGCGTTGTGGATCACGGTCGACCCGGGCGTGAGGGCGGCGGCCATCAGGGCGTTCTCGGACGCCATGACGGAGGGCTCGTCCATGAAGAAGTCGCACGCGTGGAGGCCCTCGGGCGCCGACAGGCGGTAGCGGCTGCGGTCCACGTTCACCTCCGCGCCGAGCGCGCGGAAGGCGTCGAGGTGCGGGTCGAGGCGGCGCCGCCCGATCACGTCGCCGCCGGGCGGCGGCATGTCGGCGCGCCCCCGGCGGGCGAGCAGCGGGCCGGCGAGCAGGAAAGAAGCGCGGATGCGCTCCGCAAAATCGGTGTCCACGTCGGAGTGGCTGAGCTCGTCCGCCCGGAGCGCCACGACGTTGTCGTCGCGCCACTCGACCTTCACGTCGAGCAGCCGCAGGAGCTCCAGCATGGCCTCGACGTCGGCGATGCGCGGGATGTTTCGCAGCACGACCTCCTCGCTCGTAAGGAGCGAGGCCGCGAGGGCAGGTAGCGCGGCGTTCTTGTTGCCGGCGGGAGTCACGGTGCCCGCGAGGGGCGTCCCGCCTTCGATGATGAACTTCTCCATTTAGCTGACCGTTCGGGAGCCGACGAGGATACCCTGCCGTCCATGGCCCAGCCGACTCGCGACGAAGCCTGGCAACTGGTATGCGAGTGGACGCAGTCCGACTCGCTCCGCAAGCACATGCTGGGAGTGGAGACCGCGATGCGGGCCTACGCGCGGAAGTATGGCGAGGACGAGGAGCTGTGGGGAGCCACGGGGCTTCTGCACGACCTCGACTACGAGCGCTACCCGGACCTCGGCACCGGCCATCCGCGCGAGGCGCTGAAGCTGTTCGAGGAGAAGGGCTACCCGCAGGAGCTGATCGACGCGGTGGCCGGGCACGCCTCCTTCCTCGGCGTGCCCCGCGAGACGCAGATGGCGAAGACGCTCTATGCGGTGGACGAGCTGTCCGGCTTCATCGCCGCCTGTGCCTACGTGCGGCCCGACGGCGTGCATGGGATGACCCCCAAGTCCGTGAAGAAGAAGCTCAAACAGCCGAGCTTCGCGGCGGGCGTGAACCGCGCCGAGGTGCGAGAGGGCGCCGAGGAGCTCGGCGAGGACTTCGACGAGCACGTGGCGTTCGTGATCGGCGCCATGGAGGAGCGCGCCGACGAGCTGGGACTGGGCCCGCGCGAAGCCGCCTGAACCTAAAGGGACTGTCCCCTTAAGTTCCGTCCTCTGCTGGGACGAACATGCGTTCGTGTCATACGCAGGGGTCCTCCACGCCGACCTCGACTCGTTCTACGCGTCCGTCGAGCAGCGCGACGATCCCTCGCTGCTCGGCCGCCCCGTCCTCGTGGGCGGCGGCGTGGTGCTCGCCGCCAGCTATGAGGCGAAGGCGCGGGGCGTGCACAGCGGCATGGGAGGCGGGCGGGCGCGGCAGCTGTGCCCCGACGCGGCGATCGTGCCCTGCCGGTTCGAGGCATACGTCGAGGCGAGCAAGGCCGTCTTCGAGATCTTCGAGGACACGGCGCCTGTGGTCGAGGCGCTGTCGATCGACGAGGCCTTCCTCGACGTGCGCGGCATGGAGCGCTTCGCCGGCACGCCGCCGGAGATCGCCGCGCGACTGCGGCGGCGGGTTCGCGAGGAGGTCGGCCTGCCAATCACGGTCGGGGTTGCCCGCACCAAGTTCCTCGCCAAGGTGGCGAGCGCGGTGGGCAAGCCGGACGGGCTGCTGGTGGTGCCGCCGGACGGCGAGCTGGAGTTCCTACATCCGCTGCCGGTCGAGCGGCTCTGGGGCGTCGGGGCGATCACCGCCGAGAAGCTGCACGACGCCGGGCTGCACCTCGTCGGGGACCTCGCGGCGGTGTCGCCGCGGGCACTGAGCGAGCTGCTCGGCAGGGCGGCGGCGCGCCACCTGCACGCGCTCGCGCACCTCCGCGACCCACGGCGGGTGGAGCGACGACAGCGCCGCCGCTCCATCGGCGCGCAGCACGCGCTCGGACGGCGGTCACGCGCGCCCGAGGCGGTCGATGCGGCCCTGGTGGCGCTGGTGGACCGAGTGACCGGGCGCCTCCGCAAGGCCGAGCGGGTCGCCCGGACGGTGGTGCTGCGTCTTCGCTTCGACGACTTCAAGCGGGCCACGCGCTCGCACACGCTCGGCGAGGCCACCGACCGAACGGAGACCGTGCTCGCGGCCGCGCGGGTGCTCCTCGAAGCCGCCCGGCCGATCATCGAGCATCGAGGGATAACGCTCGTGGGTGTGGCGCTGACGAATCTGGAGAATCTGGGCGCGGCTCAGCTCCCGCTCGATGACCGGACCGCGACCCTCGACTCGACCCTGGACGAACTACGGGAGCGCTTCGGCGATGAGGCGATAACGAGGGCGGTGCTCCTGGACCGCGACGAAACTCCGAGGCTGCCGATCCTCCCCGACTGAGGCTAAGCCCACCGCCCGCCCGCCTTCGCCCACTCCGACATGTGATCCGCGGAGCAGAACGCGTCGGGGATGCGGTGCTCGCCGCGGTGGCGGACCAGGACGACTCGCACATCACCCAGCTCCGCCCCGCAGTGGGAGCACGTGTCGATCGAGTCGCCCGTCCCGCTCGGCTCCTCGATCTCCCCGGGCTCCCAGAACGGCCCCTGGACCCGCCATGGGAACACGTGCTCGAGGCGGCAGAAGGCCGCCCGCCGCGAGCCCGGGATCTCCTGCGCGCGCCAGCCGTCCGTGCGCTCGATCGCGTTGCCGCACCAGGAACAGCTCTCGGTAGATTGCCGACTCATGGCTGAGGAGCTGCGGATTATCGTCCTCGAGGGCGACGAGACCGGTCAGGAGCTGCTCGAGCAGGCGCTCCGGGTGCTCGACCCGAATGTGGTGAAGGTACCCGTCGAGCTCGAGCACTACGACCTCTCGCTCGAGAACCGCCGGCGCACCAAGAACGAGGTGGTCACGAGCGCCGCGGAGGCCATGCGCGAGGCGCGCTTCGGGCTCAAGGCGGCGACGATCACCCCCGAGGGCAAGGACGACGTGGGCAGCCCCAACCGCCTGCTCCGGGAGGCGATCGACGGCAAGGTCATCATCCGCACCGGGCGGCGGATCCCCGGCGTGACGCCCATCGCCGGGGTGCACTACCCCATCGCCGTGGTGCGAATGGCCGTGGGCGACGCCTACGGCGCCCAGGAGCGCCGCGAGCTGCAGAACGGCGACGAGATCGCCTTCCGCACCGAGCGCATCTCGCGCAGCATCTGCCGCGCCGTGTCCGAGTACAGCTTCCGCACCGCGGGGCGCATCCACGGCCGCGTGTACGGCGGGCCCAAGTGGACCGTGAGCCCCGTGTACGAGGGGATGCTGAAGGAGGAGCTCGACGAGGCGAGCGAGCGGCACCCGGAGGTGCCCTACAGCCCGGTTCTGATCGACGCCACCTACGCGGGCCTGATGACCGGCGCGGCCGACGCGCCGCTCGTGATCCCCGCGTTGAACCGCGACGGCGACTGCCTGTCCGATCTCGTCATGCCGATGTTCGGCTCGATCGCGGGCGCCGAGTCGGTGCTGCTCGCCTTCGACGAGGACTACGACGTGAAGGCGGTGATGGCCGAGGCGCCCCACGGGACCGCGCCGGCGCTCCAGGGCAAGGACATCGCGAACCCGATGGCGATGATCCTGGCGGCGGCCGCCCTGCTCCACTACGCCGGCGAGCTCGGGCACGAGGGCTGCGACACGGCCTCGCGCGCGATCTACGAGTCGGTGCTCGAGGCCGTGGCCACCGGCGTCCGGACGCCGGACCTCGGCGGCCACGCGGCGACGAGCGAGTTCACCGGCGAGGTGATCGCGCGCGTGCGGACGAAGATCGACATCTGGGCCTCGCTCTAGGCTCACGCCGTGGCTGAGAGACAGCGGCGCCGCGCGGTCCGGACGCCCGCGCAGCGGGTCGCGTTCTGGCTGAGCTGGTGGGCCGTCGCCTATGCGCTGTGGGTCCTGGCTGTCTTCAAGACGCAGCCCGCCGAGCTGATCGCCGGCGCCGCGGCCGCAGCCCTGGCGGCGACCGGAGCCGAGCTGGTGCGCTCGCGCGGCTATGCGCCCTTCGCCCCGGACCTGGCCTGGTCGCGAGGGCTGCTGCGCCTCCCGATGGACGTGGTGGTCGACACCTGGCGGATGGCCGTGCTGCTCGTCCGGCACTTCGCGCGAGGGGAGCCCGTCGAGGGGACCTTCCGCGTGGTGCGATTCCGCACGGGACGCGACGAGGACCCGCGCGCGCAGGCCGTCCGCGCGGTGGCGGCCTGGCTCGGCTGCGTGAGCCCCAACACGTACGTGCTCGGCGTCGACGAGCAGCACCAGGTGGCCCTGCTCCACCAGCTGATCAAAGACGAGCTGCCGCCCGAGTTGGACCCGCGCTCATGAACGTCTGGCTGATCGCCACCACCGTGCTGCTCACCGGCCTCGTCCCCTGCCTGTGGGTCGCGATGCGCGGCTCGATCATCAGCGCGCTGGCCGCACTCGAGTTGGCGTCCACGATCACGACGCTCGCCCTGCTGATGATCGCCCAGGGGCTGCGGCGCGATCCCTTCGTCGACCTGGCGCTCGTCAGCGCGATCCTCTCGTTCACCGGCGCGCTCACGTTCGTCCGCTTCCTGGAGCGCTGGGTGTGAACGCCGCCGACGTCGCCGTGGGGGTTCTGCTCGCGATCGGCGTGGCCTCGGCGCTGATGGGGTCGCTCGGCATCCTCGCGACGCGGAACCCGTACGACCAGCTGCACTTCACGGGCCCGGCCACCGTGATCGGGCCGGTCGCGATCGCAGCGGCTGTGTTGGTCGAGGAGCCGCTCTCGTCCGCCGGGATCAAGGCAGTCCTGATCGCCCTGATCATGGTCGCCACGGGCCCGATCCTGCTGCACGCGACGGCGCGGGCCGCGCGCATCCGCGAGCGCGGGCGCTGGGTGCTGCTGCCGAAGGAGCTCGACTCGAAGGAGGAGCCATCGAGGTCATCCAAGCCCTAGCGCTCCTCTTGGCGGGGGCCTGCGCGACCTGCGTGGTCCTGGCGCGCGACCCGCTGCGCCAGGCCATGGTGACGAGCATCTACGGCCTCGTGCTCGGCATCCTGTTCTTCCTCTTCCAGGCGCCGGACGTCGCGCTCTCCCAGACCGTCGTCGGGGCGGTGGCGCTCCCGATGATGATCCTGCTCGCACTCGCCAAGGTCCGCGGAGGCGAGGAGTGAGCGACCGCGTGCGCCTCACGGTGTTCGGCGTGTCGCTCGCCGGACTGCTCGCGCTGCTCGTGTGGGGCCTCGCCGGGTTGCCCGACTTCGGCGACTTCCAGGGTGCCTACGGCCAGCTCCTGAACCGCGTCGCCGTGCCCGAGCGCTCGACCACGGACGTTGTTACCGCAGTCAACTTCGACTACCGCGGGTTCGACACGCTCGGGGAGGAGTTCATCCTCTTCGCGGCCGTGATCGGCGTCGCGAGCATCCTCCGGACGCTGCGCGGGGAGCGCATCCGGCGACCGGACGACGACGCCGCAGGCCGCCACGTGCCGGAGACGAGCCTGCTCGTGCGCGTGACCGGCCTCGGCCTGGTCGCGCCGACGATCCTCGTGGGGATCTACATCGTCGCGCACGGCCACCAGACCCCGGGCGGCGGATTCCAGGGCGGAGTGATCCTCGCCACCGCGCTGCTCCTGATCTACCTGTCGGCGGACTACATGACGATGCGCGCGGTCGGGCCCACCTGGCTGATCGAGCTCGCGGAGGGACTGGGGGCCGCGGGGTTCGCGCTCATCGGCGTCGGCGGGCTGGTGTTCGGGAGCGCGTTCTTCGAGAACTTCCTCGGCAAGGGGACGCCCGGTGAGTTGCCCTCGGCCGGCACGATCCCGCTGAGCAACACCGCCGTGGGGCTCGCGGTGACCGGCGGCTTCGTGTTCATGCTGTCGGAGTTCCTCCAGCAGGCGCTCACGCACCGGCGCGTGCATCACCACCGCCGTGGCGGGGCGCGGAGGGCGTCATGAGCTTCCTGCCCTACGCGGTGGCCGTCTGGATCGTCGGCGTGGGCCTGTACGGCATCGTGACGAGCCGCGACCTCGTGCATCTCGTCATCTGCCTCTCGGTGATGCAGTCCGCGTCGTATCTCGTGCTGCTGTCGATCGGCTACGTCAAGGACGCCTCCGCGCCGGTCTTCGCGGACGTGCCGCTCGGGACGCGCGCGGTCGACCCGGTCGTCCAGGCGCTGACGCTCACGGACGTCGTCGTGGGGACCACGGTGACGGCGCTCCTGCTCGCGCTCAGCGTGCAGGCCCACAAGCGCTACGGGACACTCGATCCCCGCCGGCTCCGGCCGGGGAGGGCCACGAGGCGGCATGGCTGACCTCGCGCCGCTCGCCGTGGCCATACCGCTGATCGCCGCGGCTGCGCTCGTCGGCGTGGCGAGGGTGGTGCCGCGCAGGGTCGTCGACGTGATGGCCCTGGGGACGTCGATCGCGTGCGTGGTGCTGTGCGCCCTGGTGCTCGACGACGCGTCCGGCGGCACGATCGTTCACTGGTTCGGCGGGTGGGAGCCCCGGAACGGCGTCGCGGTCGGGATCTCGTTCGCGATCGATCAGGTCGGCGCGGGCTTCGCGCTGTTCGTGGCGGTGCTGTTCGTGGCCGCGTTCGTCTTCTGCTGGCGCTACTTCGTCGTGATCGGGCCGGTGTTCCACGCCCTGATGCTCGTGTTCCTGGCGGCGATGCTCGGCTTCAGCTACACGGGCGACCTGTTCAACCTGTTCGTCTTCTTCGAGCTGCTGAGCGTGGCGGCGTACGCGCTCGTCGCCTATGACATCGAGGAGGAGGGCCCGTTGCAGGGGGCGCTCAACTTCGCGGTCACGAACACCATCGGGGCCTTCCTGATCCTGACCGGGATCGCGCTGTTGTACGGGCGCACGGGAGCGCTCAACATGGCGCAGATCGGGGAGACACTGGCGGGTGAGCCCGCCGACGGGCTCGTGGTGGTGGCGTTCACGCTGATGGCGGTCGGGTTCTTCGTGAAGGCGGCGGTGGTGCCGTTCCACTTCTGGCTCGCCGACGCATATTCGGTCGCCCCCACCCCCGTCTGCCTGCTGCTGTCGGCGGCGATGAGCGAGCTCGGCCTGTACGCGTTCGCGCGCGTCTACTGGACGGTGTTCTCCGGCGCCCTCGGCGGCGACGAGGCGCTCGAGGCCGTGCTGCTCGGCGCCGGCACGCTCACCGCGCTCGTGGGCGCGGTCATGTGCTTCGGCCAGCGCCATCTCAAGCGGATGCTGGCCTTCGCCACGGTGAGCCACGTCGGGCTGTTCCTGATCGGGATAGCGCTGCTCGACGCGGGCGGGTTCGCGGGCACGACGCTGTTCGTGGTGGCCGACGGCTTCGTCAAGGCCGCCCTGTTCGTGTGCGTCGGGACGGTCCAGCACATGCTCGGAGGCGTGGACGAGCTGCGGCTCTACGGGCGCGCGCGGATGCTCCGCATCACGGGGCCGCTGATGGCGCTGCTCGCGCTGGCCCTGGCGTCGCTGCCGCCCTTCGGGCCCTGGCTCGGCAAGGCCGTGATCGACCAGGCGGCTCGCGACGCGGGCGCCGGCTGGGTGGCCGCCGTCTTCGTCGTCGCGTCGATCCTCACGGGCGCCGCGCTGCTCCGCGCGACCGCGCGCGTGTTCGCGGGGATCGGCCCGCACGACGACCCGTCGATCGTCGATGCCCCGGCTCCCGAGGAGGTCGACGCCGAGCTTCGCTACCCGCACAGGCGCGTTCCTCGGACGATGACGATCCCCGCCCTCGCCCTCGCCGCGGCCGGCCTCGGGGTCGGCCTGGTGCCCGGTCTGCGGGCCTCGTTCGAGGGCGCAGGTCAGCCATTCGTGGACCGGGCGGGATACGCGGCCACCGTCCTCCACGGCCAGGCGGCGCGCCACGGTGAGGCACTCTCGCTAGCGCCCGGGCCTGCCGAGGTGCTGCTCGGCTTCGCCACGGCCGCCTGCGCGTGCGGGCTTGCCTACCTGGCCCTGGCGCCGCCCAGGCCGCGCCTGCATCGGCTCGGCCTGGCCACCGGGCGGGCGATAGCGTGGCTGCGGCCGCTCCACAGCGGCTACGTGGGCGACTACGTGACCTGGCTAGTGGCCGGCGCGGCGGTGCTCGGCGGCCTGTTCGCGGTGACGCTCACGAGCTGACCGCCCGCGACCGGCCTTGGACGGGGCCCTGCAAGAGAAGTTGCACGAATCCGGCTCTTCCATCCGACGCCCGGCGTACCTTCTCGAACGCATGTTCCCCCGGTTCAGAGAGCAGATCGGCACGGCGCTCGACCTCATCGTCGAGTTCTCGACCCTGGGCGAGTACCGCTTGGTGGCCGACGGGCCCGGCGCCTCGGGCGCCCCCGCCGATGCTCCTGGCCAGGCACCGCAGCTGGGAGGCGCAGACCCTCAAGCACTGCGCGCTGCGGTCCGCCGCACCGTCGCGGGTGGGGCGACCGGCATGGTGCCGGTCGCGACCCCCGCGGCCCGGCGGTTGCGGGAGCGGGCAGCCGTCACCCCGCGCCGCTCACGCTCGCGCCGGGGCGCCCCGCAGGCGCCCGGGCAGCTGTGCCTGGCGGTCTGATCGCGGGCTACCCCCGCATCGCGAGCTCGTTCTGCAGCCATCTGATCGGCTCCTGCGTCTTGCCCTCGGTCGAGCCGTCGAGCTCGACGAAGCGAACGAAGAGGTCCAGATCCGGGATCCGCTCGAGCATCGCGCCGAAAGCCTGCTCGTCCAGCCGTCCGCGCCGGCGCGCCTTGCGCCACAGGCTGTAGGGGCGGTCGTGCAGCTCGAGCGTGGCGAGCAGGCGCTCGTCGTCCGTGTAGCGCTCCGCGAAGCGGCGAGCCCGCATGGCGTGGTGGTTCTCGCCGCTGTGCGCGCGCCAGTTCTGGACCCTGTACTTCAGCGAGTCGTGCACCAGAGCGAGGAAGCGAAGCTCCTCCCGGCGCTCGCCGGTCTCACCCCAGCGATCGATGGTCTCGAGCAGATCGGCCACGTGGGCGCCGACAGAGCCCTCCGGGTGACCGCGTCGCGGCCTGCCCCAGGCCCAGCCCTCCTGAAGGATCGGATCGGCGGCGAGCCCTCGCTCGAGCTCAGTCTCCGGCGTGAAGCCCGGGACGGCGAGCTCTGCCACTCAGTCGATGCTCTCGGCAACCCAGCGGTCGCCCTGGCGCGCGAGGACGACACGCGTCTCCTCGTCGTTTCCGTGGATGGCCACGAAATGCGCGCGGTCCTCCTCGACGCCCGGGCGGTCGTCCACGAGCACGAGCAGGAGCTCGTCGAAGGTCCAGCCGGGACGCGACTCCGCGAGGGCGGCGCGGGCAGCGATCGACATCGCCTCCCGGTCCCAGCCCCTGTCCTCGGCGCGCGCCTGCTCGAGGGCGGCGTCCGCCTCCGCGACGCGGCGCATCCACGTGCTCGCCTGATAGCGGTCACGCGCCCGTGCGCCGAGAATGCCGAGGACGAGGAACACCAGGAAGACGGCCGCTATCACGATCAGAACGATGGCCAGAGTGGACATGCGGCCGTGAGTCTAGGGATGGGCCCAGAACCGAGAAGCGCCGCCCTTGGGGCGGCGCTTCTGATGAAGAACGGCGGCGACCTACTCTCCCAGGGCCGCGAGGCCCAAGTACCATCGGCGCTGAGGGGCTTAACTGCTCTGTTCGGAATGGGAAGAGGTGTGGCCCCCTCGCTATCACCACCGAAAGGTGGCGAGACCAGGGCCCTCTCGGACCTTGAAAACTGCACGGCATGGCCGGGAAAGATCAAAAATATCCGTCAAGCCCTCGAACCATTAGTACCGGTCTGCTGAACGCATTGCTGCGCTTACACATCCGGCCTATTACGTGGTGGTCTTCCACGGGTCTTACTCCCTCAAGGGGATGGGAGAGCTCATCTCGAGGTTGGCTTCCCGCTTAGATGCCTTCAGCGGTTATCCAGTCCGCACGTAGCTAACCAGCAGTGCCCTTGGCAGGACAACTGGTACACCAGAGGTGCGTTCGTCCCGGTCCTCTCGTACTAGGGACGACTCCCCTCAACTCTCCAACGCCCACGGCAGATAGGGACCGAACTGTCTCACGACGTTCTGAACCCAGCTCGCGTACCGCTTTAATGGGCGAACAGCCCAACCCT
>Ga0207706_10003289_pt1 | contig 15471 bp, 18 predicted proteins | sample KBSC53metaG_FD_184318 | JGI IMG/M metagenome (GOLD analysis project Ga0207706, IMG submission 184318) | Corn rhizosphere microbial communities from Kellogg Biological Station, Michigan, USA - KBS C5-3 metaG (SPAdes) (version 2) | ecosystem: Host-associated > Plants > Roots > Rhizosphere > Soil ... | reverse complement strand
GGGACAACAACATTTTTCTCGCTAATGGTAAGCTTGCGGCGAAGTCGTTCAGCGATTGGATAGGCTTGACCGTGTGATCAAAGCTGTTTCGCGACCGCTCCTGACTCGCAAATTGTCGGAATTCCTGGCTCGTTCACGTACCCGCAGGATCGGGTAAATCTCGTTGACACGAATTCGCTGCCCACGTATATTGAAACCCCGTGGTGCGCTTTTCGTGAAGCCATCACGGTTTTTCTTTTTCAGCAAGACCGCGAATCTGTTTGGTGTGATCAAATCAAGTATTTTCCAAGCATGAGCCAATGAGCGTGGTCGCTGTGATCCCGGCACGTTATGGCTCGACGCGATTACCAGGCAAGCCGTTGGCGATGATCGGTGGCAAGGCCATGATCCAGCACGTTTATGAAAACGCTTGCAAGGCAAAGGTGCTGGATGAAGTTATTGTAGCCACTGACGATCACCGAATAGAGCAAGCCGTCAAAAATTTTGGCGGCAATGTTGTGACGACCTCGAAAAATCACGCCAGCGGCACCGATCGGATGGCCGAAGTCGCACGGAAGCTCAAATCAGCGGACTGGCTCGTCAATATTCAGGGTGATTTGCCTTTCATTCGCGCGCAAACGATTGCACGAGCGATCAGGCCTTTGATGAATGATCGAAAAATTCCAATGGGGACTGTGTGTACCGCGATCTATGACATGAACGAGTGGCACAATCCGAACGTAGTTAAGGTGCTCAAGGATCGCGCGGGCTTCGCGATTTATTTTTCGCGCGCACCAATTCCTTTTTTTCGAAATAGCGGGATCGACTTGGCCGGCAGAAATAGCACCTCGTCCAAGCGGCGCTTGTGGGGCTATCGGCATCTAGGCTTGTATGTCTACCGGCGTGATTTCCTGCTGAAATTTGCTGTTCTGCGGCCAACAATTCTTGAGCAAATTGAAAGCTTGGAGCAGCTTCGGGCACTCCAGAACGGCTATCGAATTTACGTTGCAGAAGTGGATGAACATCCGATTGAAGTGGATACACCGGATGATCTCAAGAAAGCCGAACACTATTTGAAAAATAGAATTCACTGAAAGGAAGCTATGGCGACTGTCAAAACCAAGTTTATTTTTGTTACCGGCGGCGTCGTTTCTTCTTTGGGTAAGGGACTCGCGGCAGCTTCGATCGGCGCACTTTTAGAGAGCCGGGGGCTCAAGGTGACCATGCTAAAGATGGATCCTTATATCAATGTCGATCCGGGTACGATGAGTCCGTACCAGCACGGTGAAGTCTTTGTCACGGACGACGGCGCGGAAACCGATTTAGATCTCGGCCATTATGAGCGCTATATTTCGACCCGGATGGGAAAAAAGAATAACTGCACGACTGGCCAAATTTACGAGACCGTAATCGCCAAGGAGCGTCGCGGCGATTACCTAGGCGGCACGGTGCAAGTAATTCCTCACATCACCGACGAAATTAAGCGGCGTATTCTTGCAGCGGCGGAAGGTTACGATATCGCGATCGGCGAAGTCGGCGGCACAGTTGGTGACATCGAAGGATTACCTTTCCTCGAGGCGGTCCGTCAGATCGCCTGGGATTGGGGTCGTGAAAATGTTCTCTATGTTCATCTGACCTTAGTACCTTACATCACCGGCGGCGGCGAGTTGAAAACCAAACCGACGCAGCACAGCGTTAAGGAGCTGACAGGCTTAGGAATCCAGCCTGACATCTTGCTCTGTCGCACCGATCGCATTCTCGACAGGAAAGTAAAAACCAAAATAGCGCATTTCTGTAATGTCGCGGAAAATGCGGTCATCACCGCGAAGGATGTGGAATGGATCTACGAAGTGCCGCTGATTTTCCACGAAGAAGGGCTCGATGAGCGGGTTGTCGAGAAGCTCAATATCTGGACCGGTGCGCCGCATCTGGAAAATTGGGAACGGGTGGTGCACGTGCTTGAGAATCCGTTCGATGCCGTGCGCATTGCGGTTGTCGGCAAGTACATGAGCCTCAAAGAATCCTACAAAAGCTTGCTCGAGGCTCTGGTGCACGGTGGCATCGCCAATGGCGTTCGCGTCGATCTCGACTGCATCGAGGCGGAGAAGATCGAGCAGGAAGGCGTCGACGCTTTTCTTAAAAACGCCGATGGCATTCTGATTCCGGGCGGTTTCGGCGATCGGGGTAGCGAGGGGAAGATTGCGGCTATTCGTTATGCGCGCGAGAACAACGTTCCGTTTTTCGGCATCTGTCTCGGAATGCAAATGGCGGTGGTCGAGTTTGCCCGCAACATTTGCGGGCTTGCCGCCGCCAATTCCAGCGAATTCGATATCCAGACACCGCATCCGGTTATCCATCTTATGGCGGAGCAGAAATCGATTGATAGCAAAGGCGGCACCATGCGGCTAGGCGGTTATCCGTGCATCCTACAGAATGAAACCTTGGCGGCGAAACTGTACGGTAAAGAAAAAATTGACGAGCGCCATCGCCATCGCTATGAGTTCAACAACAACTATCGCGCAGACTTCATCGCCAAAGGGATGCTCCTGAGCGGTTTATCGCCCGACGGTAGCTTAGTGGAAATCATCGAGCTCAAAGAACACCCCTGGTTCTTGGGTTGCCAATTTCATCCAGAATTTAAATCTCGACCCATGACCAGCCATCCGCTTTTCCGGGGTTTCATTGAGGCTGCCCTGCAGAACCGCAGGGCAATGCCCGCAGTCCCCCGAATGAAAATCGTCCGCACCTGATTTTGATAATACCGAGAAAAATAGCGGTAGGAGCGCTGCAGATCGGCGGCGGTTTGCCGCTTGCCGTGATCGCCGGTCCTTGCGTGATCGAGAGCAAAGACTCAGCGCTGAGACATGGCGCGGCGCTTAAGGCGGCCTCAGATCGTGTTGGCGTTCCCTATATTTTCAAATCCTCTTACGACAAAGCCAACCGATCCTCCTTACATTCTTTTCGCGGTCCTGGTCTTGAAAGCGGTCTGGAAATCCTTGCCGCAGTCAAAGAGAAAGTCGGCGTGCCGGTGCTTACCGATGTGCATGAAATCGATCAAGTCGACCGGGTGAAAGCCGTAGCGGATATCTTGCAAATCCCGGCATTTCTCTGCCGCCAGACCGATTTTGTCCTCGCGGTCGCGAGATCCGGCAAAGTCGTGAACCTCAAAAAAGGACAATTTCTCGCGCCGTGGGATATGCGCAATGTTGTCGAAAAGATTCGTTCCGTCGGCAACGAACAGATTCTTCTCACCGAGCGCGGTGCTTCGTTCGGTTACAATAACTTGGTATCCGACATGCGCTCACTCGTGGTTATGCGTGAATTGGGTTATCCAGTGGTTTTCGATGCGACACACAGCCTGCAGTTGCCGGGTGGCCTTGGCAATGCGTCAGGGGGCGAACGAAAATACATTCCCGCCTTGGCCCGCGCGGGAGTGGCCGCAGGCATTGACGCGCTTTTCATGGAGGTTCACGAAGATCCGGTGCACGCGCTGAGTGATGGACCAAACTCCCTCATGTTGAAAGACTTCGAAGGCCTTCTGAGAATCATTAAACATGTCGATGCGATCGTAAAGGAACATCAGCAGTGACCTCTAGCGAGGTTCTCAAGCGAGCCGCTGATGTCTTGCGTATCGAAGCGGACGGAATTACTTCTATCGTCGGGCGACTCGATGAAAACTTTGTGCGAGCGGTGGAGGTGCTCGCGCACTGTTCAGGTAAAGTCGTTGTGACCGGAATGGGAAAGTCCGGTCTAATCTGTCGTAAAATTTCCGCCACGCTCGCGAGCACCGGCACACCATCTTTCTTTCTGCATTCCGCGGATGCGCTGCACGGTGACGTGGGGATGATCATGAAGGATGATGTCATTCTCGCGGTCTCGAACAGCGGAGAGACGGACGAAATTTTAAAGATTTTGCCCCATTTCAAATTCCTCGAGTTGAAATTAGTAGTTATGACCGGCAACACCGATTCGACTCTCGCCAAAGCGGCTGACGTCGTCCTCGATGTGGGGGTTAAAGAAGAGGCCTGCCCGCTCGGTTTGGCGCCTACAGCAAGCACAACTGCGGCTTTAGCCACAGGGGACGCTCTGGCAATCGTATTGCTCGAACACAAGGGTTTCAAAGAGGAAGATTTTGCGCTTCGTCATCCCGGCGGTATTCTAGGCCGACGCTTGCTATTGCGCGTTGAAGACTTGATGCACCGGGACAGAGAGTTGCCGATTATCCGGTCTGATACCGCAATCAAAGAAGCGCTTTTCGAAATAACCGACAAACGGCTTGGGGTTACAGGAGTCATTGATCAACAGGAAAAACTCGTCGGTATCATTACCGACGGCGACGTGCGCCGTGGATTGCAAACGCACGGTACTGAAATTTTCAGTAAAACTGCGCAACAAGTCATGACTGCTGCACCGCGAACGATCTCGAAAGACGCGCTTGCTTCCGAGGCCCTCGCTCGAATGGAACAGAACAGGCCAAGGCCGATCACTTCATTGTTCGTGCTTGACGTCGCTAGCGAAAAGCCGATCGGCATTATTCACCTGCATGACATCTTCAAGGCCGGTCTTTAGCATTAGTCGTGAAACGCCCTCCTGCTGATGTTCTGAAGAAAGCAGCCAAAATCCAGTTGCTTCTGTTGGACGTCGATGGCGTTTTAACCGACGGCCGAATTATCATCGATGATCGTGGCATCGAAACTAAGCAGTTCTACGTCCGCGATGGTCAAGGAATTGCGCTCCTGCTGCGGGCTGGGATTAAAGTCGGATTTCTGAGCGCCAGAAAATCTGCCAGCGTGCGCCGTCGCGCCAAGGAATTGGGCGTTGACTTGGTATGTGAAGGCGTGCGCGATAAACTTGAAGCTTATTGTGAGATCAAGCGCACTGTGGGCTTTAAAGATGATCAAATCGCGTACGTTGGGGATGACATCATCGATTTGCCGATCTTACGGCATGCGGGTTTAGCAGTATCGGTGCGCGATGGCTGGGAAGGACTCAAACGTACCGTGGACTATGTAACGTCGGCCAGCGGTGGCCAGGGTGCTGTGCGCGAGGTTGCTGAGTTGCTTCTCAAAACTCAGACTAAGTGGCACCTGCTCATAGATTAAGAGCAAATTTCATGCCGAATCTTTACACCGGAAACCAAGAGTGGTATTTTTGTGAACCATGAGAAAAGCGCGACGTTCAATCTTGCTGGCGGCCATTTTTATTTCTTTAACCGCTATCACTTACAAAGTCACAGACATTCTTCGGCGTGTGCATAAGGAGATCAAGGCAACTCCAATGAAAGCGTTGGACTACCTTCCCGAATCTTCGCTTCGACTGAAAGAGTTCCATCGCGCCAAGATAGAGGACGGCCGAAAGGTCTGGGAATTATTCGGCGACGAGGCCAGCTATTTCAAAGAACAGAAAGAAGCATTGATCAAAAAGCCGCGCTTTTATTACTACGACAAAAAAGGCGAAGTTGCTGAGACGATTGGTAATGAGGCTCTCCTCTATCTCAACGAAAAGGAACTGGAGCGGATGGAACTGCATGGCGATGTTCAGGTCACTTTTCAGGGATACATACTGAAATCAGAGGAGGCTAACTACCTGCCCGCCAAGGATCAAATTGTTCTGCCGAATCGGACAACGGTCGTAGGAGAGGGGATCGAACTAGAAGGCGCGAGGATGGAAGTGGAGATAGAAGACAAAAAAGTTCGTCTTGTGCGCGCGGTGAAGTCCAAGATCGAGCCCGAAAAACTGGCGAAGAAGAAGAATAGCCCTAGCTCAGCGGCGCCGATCGGGGGATAATGACTATGGGTCGAATACAGAGAGCTGCCGTGCTGTTAGGGCTGTGTTTGATCTTTTCGACCGTGCCGGCCGGCGCAGCAGCGCCGACGAAAGACGAAGGCAAAAAGGGCTCGACATTTGAATTCAACAAAAAGGACCCTATCTATATCACTGCAGACTGGATGGAAGTGGATCAGACAAAAAACTCGATTACATATAAGGGGCGAGTGGTCACCATTCAAGCCGATATGACCATGCGCAGTGAAACGCTCACCGCTTATTATGATCCCGAGATGAAACAGATGAAGCAAATCGTCGCGGAGGGCAAGGTGAACGCCACGCAAGGCAATCGGGTTGCCACGGGCGACAAAGCTGTGTTCGATGACAAAACAAAAACTGTAACACTGACGGGTAGCCCAGTGATGCGCCAGGGAAATAGCCAAGTGAGCGGTGCTAAAGTGGTGTACTATATGGATCAGGACCGGGCGGTAACTGAGGGTGACGGGAAGATCAGAGTTCAGGCGACAGTTTTTCCAGAGGAGCTGAAGAACCGGGAGCAAGGGGATGCCGCGCAGAAATGAGTCTGCTGAAAGCGGTTTCTGTCATGAAGTGCTACGGCGGACGGAGGGTCGTTGACGGGATCAATTTGGAGGTTAGAGGCAGCGAAGTTGTCGGGTTGCTTGGGCCCAATGGCGCTGGCAAAACTACCACTTTTCATATGCTGGTGGGTTTGGTTCAGCCGGATGAGGGTCGGGTCTTTATGAACGACGACGATTTGACCGAAGCGCCGATCTACCAACGGGCCAGAGCTGGCATCAGTTATTTGCCCCAGGAGTCGTCAGTGTTTCGGCGTCTCTCTGTAGAAGATAATCTTCGAGCCGTGCTGCAAACACTCGAACTCAGCAGTGATCAGCAACAGGAGCGAGCCGACGGATTAATGAAGATGTTAGGTATTGAGCACCTCGCAGCAAACAAGGCATATACGCTCTCGGGAGGCGAACGCCGCAGGGTGGAAATTGCTCGCGCATTAGTATTGTCGCCCTTCTTTCTCCTGCTCGACGAGCCGTTTACCGGAATCGATCCGATTGCGGTGGCTGAGATTCAGAAAATTGTGCGCCGGCTGATCGATAGCGGCATCGGTATTCTTATCACGGATCACAATGTCCGTGAAACGTTGGGAATCTGCGATCGAGCGTATATTGTAAACGAGGGCACAATACTCGAAGAGGGTACCCCCGAAACAATCGCCGGGAGCGAAAAAGCGCGAAAATTTTATTTGGGAGAAGGTTTTAAGTTTTAGATATGGCTCTTGAGATTCGCCAGGTACAAAAGCTGACCCAGCAGCTGGTAATGACTCCGCAGCTGCAGCAGGCCATCAAGCTGTTGCAGCTGTCCCGAGTGGAATTGGAAGAGATGGTCGTCAAGGAGCTTCAGGAGAACCCTGCTCTTGAGGAAGGACCCACTGAAGAACCCGAGGGTACTGCTGAACAGCCAAGGGCCGAGGCCCCAGCGGCGACCGCGAGCGACCCAGCGGATTTGGTGGTTAACCGCGAATTGTCCGCAGTGGACAAGATCGGTACGCTCGACTGGCAAGAATACCTCGATACCCACTCCAATTCGATCCATGGTTCTCTCACGGCGGAAGCGACTTCGGAAGACGGCGACGCACCACCATCCTGGGAAAACAGCCTGACCAAGAAAACCACCCTAGAAGACCATCTCATTTGGCAACTGCGTCTTTCAAAAATCACCGAGCGCGAGTCTACTATCGGGCTGCATGTCATTCAGAATCTCGACGAAAATGGTTATCTCGTGCTTAGCCGGGAAGACATTTGTAGCGCAACAGAAACTCAACCTGAAGAGGTCGAAGTCGTACTGCGGCGCATTCAGTTTTTCGATCCTGTCGGAGTGGCGGCGCGCGATCTTCGCGAATGCCTGTTGATCCAGCTCGAGAACCTCAAGCTGAGCGATAGTTTGGCAGCCAAAATCGTCGCCAATTATCTTAGCTTTCTCGAATCCAAACGGTATGAAAAACTGGCCAAAGAATTGGCCGTGACGATTGATGAAATCGCCGAAGCGGCGCATCTCATCGCCAGTCTTGAACCGAAGCCGTCGCGAGGTTTCGAACAAGATGAAGTGCGGACTGTTTTGCCGGACGTCTTTGTCGAGAAGGTCGGCGGCGAATACGTGATTTTCCTGAACGATGATGGCGTGCCCCGGTTACGGGTCAACTCGCTGTATCGCCGTCTTGCCGGTCAGGAAGGAGCGGCCGAGGAACAAGCGCGCCAATATTTGCAGGAAAAAGTGCGCGCCGCCCACTGGTTGATCAAGAGCATTCAACAGCGCCAACAGACATTGTCTCGGGTGACCCAGAGCATTTTCAAATTTCAACAAGAGTTTCTCGATCATGGCGTGAGCCATTTGAGGCCCATGGTCTTGCGCGATGTCGCGGAAGATATCGACATGCATGAGTCCACCGTGAGCCGAGCCACCGCCAATAAGTACGTCCATACTCCCCAAGGACTTTTTGAGCTCAAGTTCTTCTTTCAGAGCGGCCTCAGAGGAGGCAACGGCGAGGACGTAGCGAGCGAAAGCGTCAAAGAAAAAATTCGCCACATCATCTCGGCGGAAGATCCGCGCAAACCCTATAGCGATCAGCATATCGCTGCGGCGCTATCGACGGACTCGATCGAGATTGCGCGGCGCACCGTGGCAAAATACCGCGAGGCGATGGGCATTCTACCTTCTTCAAAGCGAAGACAGCCGTTCTTCCGCAAATAGAGTCCTCCTGAGGAGCGCGCGCCACCGATGAGCGAGATCAAAGTTTCGGTCACGTTCCGACATACCCAACCCACCGCGGCGCTGAAGCGCTATGCGGAACAAAAGATCCAGCGCATCGGCAAGTATTTCGACCATCCCGTGGAGGCTCATGTGATTCTCGCCGTGGACGGAAGAGAGCGCCAACTCGCCGAACTCGATCTCCATACCCGCGGCACGACGATTCTCGCCAAAGAAGAGCATCATGATTTATATGCCGCGATTGATCTGGCCCTTGACAAAGTCGAGCGCCAGATCACCAAGCAAAAAGAAAAAATCAAGCTTGAGCGAAGAAAGTCCAGCGCGTGAAGATCACCGATTTTCTCAGCCGAGAAACCATAGTTCCTGCACTGGCGAGCCGCGATAAAAATGCCGCGCTTGAGGAAATGGCCGAGTATTTGGGAGCGACGCACCATCTCGATAGGAACAAAGTCCTCAAAGTGCTACTCGAACGGGAACGAATCAGTACCACAGCGATCGGAGAAGGCGTGGCAATCCCGCACGGCAAACTCAACGGTGTCGAGCGAGTTGTCGGGGTTTTTGCGCGCAGCCCCGAGGGGATCGATTTTGCTTCGCTGGACGGGGCTCCGACGCACCTGTTTTTTGTCCTGGTCGCACCGGAAAATGCCGCCGCCGATCATTTAAAAGCTCTGGCCCGGATTTCACGGCTGCTAAAGGACGAGGCGTTTCGGCGCCGTCTCATGGCGGGCCAGTCGAGCCAGGAACTTTATACAATCATATTGGAAGAGGATGAGAAATTTTGATGTTTGATTGACCGATGGCCGGCCCGTTGGACATGATCATCATCACCGGCCTTTCCGGCTCCGGGAAGAGTTTCGCGATCCGCGCCCTGGAAGATAACGGTTTTTTTTGTATCGATAACATTCCCGCCCTGTTGATCCCCAAGGTCATCGACCTCAGTCACGGCCACGAAGAGGAAATTCGACGCATCGCTCTCGGTGTCGATCTGCGCGGCGGGCAATTTCTCCAGGCGCTTCCTGCGGTGCTTTCCGAAATGCGAGGCGCCGGTCACCGCGTTCAGGTCTTGTTTTTTGATGCCGCCGATGAGGTATTGCTCCGTCGATTTAGCGAAACACGCCGACCTCATCCGCTCGCTGGCCAGGGTTCTATCCAGGAGGGCATTTCGCGCGAAAGAAAGGCGCTCGAACCGATCCGCGCTTTGGCGGACAAAATTATTGATACGAGCGACTTCAATGTCCACCAGCTCAAACGAGAGATGGAGCAACAGTTTTGCGAAATCGCTCAGCCGCGCCGAATGGCGTTGTTCTTCACCTCGTTCGGATACAAATACGGGATTCCCCACGATACCGACATGATCCTCGACGTGCGCTTTCTGCCAAATCCCTATTTCGTCAACGAACTGCGCCCTAAGACCGGACTCGATTCCGCGGTCCGGCAGTATGTGCTCGGCAAGCAGGAGACGCGCGTCTTTCTCGATCGTTTGTATGCGCTGCTCGAATTCACTTTGCCGCTCTACGAACGCGAAGGGAAAAGTAGCCTCACACTAGCACTCGGGTGCACCGGCGGGCGGCATCGTTCGGTCGTGCTCGTGGAGGAGCTTCAAAAACGTTTTGGCGGTGGCGATCTGCGCATTCACGTGAAGCACCGCGACATCGATAAGTGATGTCGTGAGCAAGATCGTCAAAAAAGTCGAGATCAAAAACAAGCTGGGTCTCCACGCTCGCGCGGCCGCTTTGCTCGTTCAAACCGTTAACAAGTTTTCCGCTCAGGTGAATTTCTCGAAGGACGGACAAACGACCGACGGACGCAGCATCATGGGTGTGCTCACGTTGGCAGCCACGCAGGGGAGCAAGATCCAAGTGGAGGCGAACGGCGATGATGCCGAGCGCGCGGTAAGGGCAATCGAGAGATTGATTGAAAACCGATTTAACGAAAAGGAGTAAAAGCGCCTAGTGACCGTAAGAACCCACCAACGTAGCTCCAGCTTTTGAAGCTATCTCCACTTCCTCTTTCTCTGAGCAAAAACCATTCTTCGCTACGTCACAACGGCCCCCCAACGTGGGACCGACCTATCTGCATTTGGCAGGTTTACACTGCTATCTCCGTAGCAATTTGATCAAGACCACCGGAAGCTTCGATTCTAGAGCACCCCTCGTGGAGACGTGGATAAGGCGATTCGCACGCCCTAAATCCTAATATTCAATATTCAGAAGTGTCTCAATCGCTCACCGATCGAACTCATCGCACGGGCCGTAATAATCGACCACGTCCCGCTCAGTCGGCATGAGGGGATCGCCGGCGGTTTCCACTTTCGTATGGCAATAATTATGACCGGCGTAGCGCTGATATATGACGCGATCGTGAGTCGCGGTGCATCCAATGAGCGAAGCGGATAAGACGATCAGCAATGCTAATGGTCCAGAATACCTCATTGTAAATCTCCTCCTGCTTTCCGGAGGTAAGTGGCAAGATATGTGCCACTCGAACTAGCGTGTCACAATTGGTTCGATAGTCGCGGCGCAGAGACAAATCAATTAGATAGCGGCGTGAGTGAATTTATTCGGCTCCGCCTTTATTCGATGGATGTGTTCTGTCGGAATTTTTCTATCAGCGCGGTAGACAATTCGCTAATTGGGAGTTTTAAGAGCACGGATGAGATCGTTTACCTATTGAACGGCTTGGAGCCGCTGTTAACGAAATGTGATCATTGAGAGGTTCGTGAACTGGAACAACGCGTTCGCTTCTGAAGGCAAAACTGTAAATTGGTGAATGGTATATTCCTGTTCATATCGCGTCGCCGCGTTCACACCATCCATCGGAATCACCACCGTATAGCGATGCATGCGTGCGGCTGTCGTTGCGGTGTAGAGCACGGCGGAGTTCGTCGATGATCCGGTGACAATCAAGGTTTTCACACCTTTGTCTTTGAGAAGCGGCTGGAGTTCGCCGCTGTAAAATTTGTCGAACCCATCAGGATAAATGATCACCTCATTTTGTTTTCGCCTGAGTGGTGCCGCCAGCTCACCGATCGGCTTTCCCTTGGCGGCCGTCGATACGGTATAGATAATTGGCACGGACGCAGCCCGGGCTTTGTCGAGGAAATCTCCCAAAGAAGCGGTTATTTTCGAACAAACTTGTTTGGGATCGTCGCAGCGGGCATTGAGGTCGAGTACCAAGACGGCGGTGCTCTTGCTGTCCACCGTCACTGGTTTCGGCTCGGGCCGGTTCGGTCCCTCCTCTGCTGCCCAAGCGATCGCCGGAGACAATGTGAGCCAAAGAAGAAATAGGGTTGATCCAATGTTCATTTCAATTCTTCTTATCGCCGGTGATAACGCTAGGCGCGATTTCCCGACCGAGTTTTTTATAGCTGGCCGCTGGGTCGCCGGGCCATCTTCAATAGCTCGACTTGCGGGCGGTAAATGGCGCGTCGAAGAGATACTGCCGCTCTTGATAAAGACGGAAAAAATCGGCGATGAAGTGCATCCGCTGTTGGAAATTCGCCCAATCCGTCGCGCCGGTGGCGTTTAAACTCTCAGGCGTCAAGTCGACCTCCGCGAGAAGGACTCTCAGGGGCCGATACCGGAGCTCCACCAGTGATTGCGGAAATGCTCCGCTCAGATCATGTCCCAGCCGAAGCACCTCTGTGTTCGGCAAGTGAAGCGTCATCAACTGTTCGGTGATCACTTGGCGAATGAGCCGGTTCACCTCCGCCATCAACCTGACGAACATAGCATCGAGGTGCGGCCTGTGCCTGGTTAAGAGAGCTGCAGTTACGGAGGATAGCGGCACGACATAGCTTAGAAGATTCCGTTTCAACTCTGTCGCAGCGCCGACGGATGCGTTAAGCGCTTCGGCAATTTCGGGTTGAAGCCGAATCTGCTCGTGATAACCGGCGGCGATGTTCGCGAATAACATTAGCTCGGCTTTCTGCTTGCCGTCCTGAACGGACGCCTCGGAGTAGGCCGTGAACGCTTCGCGGAGCAGCCGCTGTCCGTCCGGCGGGTCTCCGGGACGAAGCGCGGCACAGAAGTGCGCCGTCTGATCGCGATCGAACCGTTTTCCGGCGCGAAACGTTTGCAAAAACCGAGCGAACTCAAAACCGATTTCTTCGAAGACTTTCTTATTACCACGCGCGACGGCGTCGCTCGCCCGAGCAAATGCCGCGGCGGGATTGAGCGCCTGAAGAATTTGCTTCGCAAAGAAACCAGCCTGCAATCTGGCGCCGAGTTGAATAAGTTCGGCATTGATTTGTTCGAGAGCCGCCGAGATCTCGGGTGAAAGGAAAAACCGTTCCTCAAAGGCGCGGATTAGATCTTCCTGTCGGATGGTTTGGCCCGCTTGGCATGATGCCCAGGTTGCAAACGTGCACCAATTGGCGCAAAAGCCATTGCGTTCGGAGACACACTGGGAGAGCTCATAGTAGCATTGCGTGATCTGAAGATTGCGCAGAGTCGGATCACTCACCCGAGCAATCCGATCGATCTCTTCAACGTTCGGCGGCGTCATATCCGGCGACCTACAGTATCCCTCACTTACCGATTTCAGCGCTGAGCAGCGCTGAATGTAATGCGATACTTATCGCCTGGCAAGACACGAAAGACGTGTCATAGATGCGCGTCTACTTCCGCCGATTCGCGAGCGGAACAACTGTCGACAATGTGGGGAGCGAATAGAAAGGCAAACACACTGTGGAAACAAGCGGTCATAAGCGGCATCGAGCCAGGCATCGTAATCGACTGGCACAAAGGCGCCGGCTCGGTTTTGCTTGCCAAGGAGGGGCTGTTTGTATAATACCTACGCCACAGGACGTCAAGATGGCTTCAACAAAGATGACATACCGGCTCGCAGTCGTGTCTGCGCTGCTCTTCGTCTGCAGCATTCTGAGCACCGGGGCGATGGCTCAAACGCCGCGGACGCCCCAAATAAATAGAATTACTTTGGGACTGGTTGCCGAGGCCAATCAGAAGGAGGTGGAAAAACATTTTCAGGAGTTTGTCGGGTACGTGGCGAGAAAACTGTCATCCGATGGAAAGACTGAAGGCAGAGTCGTTGCAGTTTCGACGCAGTCTCTCCTAGCGAACCTCCTTAACGAGAGAAGAGCGGATTTTTACATGGAGAGCCCCCATCCGACATATATGATCAACAGCGTCTACGGAGCCGGAAAATTGCTTCTCCGCCGTTGGAAGGGCGGCATGTCCGAGTACCGAGCCTTGATTTTTACGCGGAAAAACAGTGCGACCAAACGTTTGGAAGATCTGCAAGGGAAGATGATTGTGTTCGAAGACCCCGAGTCCACTTCGGGCTACTTTCTGCCCAGACTATTCCTCGCTAAACGGGGGTTTAAACTCGTGCGGCTGGATCGAATCGAGTCCAATGTCCCTCGCGGCGAACTCGGTTACGTTTTTGCGTCAACGCAGGATAAACTCGTGGACGGGGTGCTTAACGGACAAGCGGCCGCAGGCGCGTTCAGCAACGATGACTATTCAGTGCTTCCGGACGCTAAAAAAGCTGAGATTGAGATACTCGCAGAGACGGCCAGTTTGCCGCGTCATCTTGTCTCGATTCGAAGAGATTTAACTCCGGCGATCGTCAACCCATTGAAGAATATTCTCCTGTCGATGCATGAGGATCCCGAAGGGCAGCGTATATTGCGACAAACCGACGGGACAACAAAGTTCGACACACTCCCGGGCGGCGAACTAGCAATAAGCCAACGGCTGCTCGATACCTTCTACGCTCCTGAAAAAAAGTAGCTGCAATAATAGCGATACCCCGGTGATCAAGCTTGACGTGCGCCGCCGAATGCACGTAGAAGTCCCACGCTCACGTGTTCACGGCGGATGCCGAGGCCGATGATACGAGCCGGGATGCGGCGGAAAAACGGGAATCTCGCGAGTAAGCGCACGGCGAGGGGCGGCTCGAGAGGTTGAGTGTCGGTGAGCACCGGCGCGATGATTCGATCCTGCACCGCGAGCTGCAATTTTTGCGTGACCCGGGTGGGAAGCTCGCGGCGTGTCTGGATGCGGCGCAGATCATCGATTGTGACTTGCTTTTCCTGCAGCGGCTTGAACAGCAGATTGGCCGATGCGACGGCATCCTGAATCGCCAGATTGATACCGACTCCACCTACCGGCGACATGGCATGCGCTGCGTCGCCGATGCACAAAAGACCCGGGCGAAACCATTCATCCAATCGGTTCACGCGAACGGTCAAAAGCTTGACGTCATCCCAAGCACGGAGCTCGTGGACGCTGTCTTGCAGGTAAGGCGCGAGCTTCACGATCGCGGCCCGAAAGGTGTCTAAGTCTTGCCGGCGCATCTCTTCGAATTGACCTTTGGCAATCACATAACCGCACTGCCAATAATCGCCGCGATTGAGCGCGATAAAGATTCTTCCCGCATCGAATCTTCCCATGGTTACGGCAGGATCTTCGGCGGTTCGCCGGATCCGGAACCAGAGAACATCCATTGGGGCGCCGAATTCCCTCGCGTGCAATCGCGCTTTTTCGCGTACGCTCGAGCTCCGTCCGTCGGCGCCAACGACGAGATCGGCGCGCACTTCGATTTCCCCGTCGGGAGTTTTTGCACGCATGCCGCTGATGCGGCCCGATTGTTCGATCAAGCCAGTCACCTCGGCATCCATTTTCAGCTCGAAGGTTTTATAAGAAGCCGCTTTTTCAGCAAGGAAATTTAGAAAATCCCATTGCGGCATGAACGCGACAAATCCGCAGCGGGTTGGCAAGTGCCGAAAGTCGGCGATGGTAAGCCGCATCTCGCCGAATTGCGCGTTGAGTTCGTAAACCTTCTGATGCGGCAACTTTAAAAATTCATCGAGCAATCCCAGCTCATGCAGCACCTCCAGGGTTGAAGGATGAATGGTATCGCCGCGAAAATCGCGTAGGAAATCGCTGTGCTTTTCCAGGACCA
>Ga0207706_10003286_pt1 | contig 15472 bp, 19 predicted proteins | sample KBSC53metaG_FD_184318 | JGI IMG/M metagenome (GOLD analysis project Ga0207706, IMG submission 184318) | Corn rhizosphere microbial communities from Kellogg Biological Station, Michigan, USA - KBS C5-3 metaG (SPAdes) (version 2) | ecosystem: Host-associated > Plants > Roots > Rhizosphere > Soil ... | reverse complement strand
TTGCCGCCGTAATTGCCGTCCTCGATATACTTCTTGGCATTGTCCCACGCGCCGCCGCCCGAGGTCATCGAGATGGCGACGAACAGGCCGGAGACGATGACGCCGAGAAGCAGGGCGCCGACCGCGGCGAGGCCGTTCTCTTTGCCGGCGACCGCGCCAATCACGAAGTAAACGACGATCGGTGCCAGCACCGGAAGCAGTGACGGGATGATCATCTCGCGGATCGCGGCCTTGGTCACGAGGTCGACGGTGCGCGCGTAGTTCGGACGTACCGAGCCATCCATGATCCCCGGATTGTCGCGGAACTGCTGGCGTACCTCCTCGACCACCGCGCCGCCGGCGCGGCCGACGGCCGTCATGCCCATCGCTCCGAACAGGTACGGCAGAAGCGCGCCGAGCAGCAGGCCGACGATGACATAGGGGTTGGACAGGCTGAAGAGCGTGTCGAGGTTGGTCGTGACGCCGATGTCGCCGCCGAACTCCTTGAGATCGGCGGTGTAGGCGCCGAACAGCACGAGCGCGGCAAGGCCAGCCGAACCGATCGCATAACCCTTGGTCACCGCCTTGGTCGTGTTGCCCACCGCGTCGAGCGCGTCGGTGCGGCTGCGTACGTCCTCCTCGAGCCCCGACATCTCGGCGATTCCGCCTGCATTGTCGGTGACCGGGCCGTAGGAATCGAGCGCGACGACCATGCCCGCGAGCGCGAGCATCGCCGAGGCGGCGAACGCGACTCCCAGGAAGCCGGCGAGCTGGAAGCTGGCGATCAGCCCGACGATGATCACGATGGTGGGAAGCGCGGTGGACTCGAGGCTGATGGCGAGGCCCTGGATGATGTTGGTCCCGTGGCCGGTCTGGCTCGAGCGGGCGATCGACTGGACCGGCCGGTAGTTGGTGCCGGTGTAATATTCGGTGATCCAGACGATGAGCGCGGTAACCGCCAGGCCGACCAGGCTCGAGTAGAAGAGGTCCATGGCCGTGAAGGCGCCGCTGACGCTGCCCGTAGCCGCATCGATCGAGCCGCCGATCTGCGCGTTGAGATCCGGGAGGGACACGTAGAAGGCTGCGAAGATCGCCGGGATCGCCAGCAGCGTCGCGGTCCAGAAGCCCTTGTAGAGCGCGCCCATGATCGAGCCGCCCTTGCCGAGCCGGACCATGTAGGTGCCGATGATCGAGGTGATGATGCAGACGCCGCCGATCAGCAGCGGAAGGATCATCAGCGGCATCAGAAGCGGCGAGCCCTTGAGCGCGAGCGCGACCGAAACCATCGTAATCCCGACGGTGACGACATAGGTCTCGAACAGATCGGCCGCCATGCCTGCACAGTCGCCGACATTGTCGCCGACATTGTCCGCGATCACGGCCGGGTTGCGGGGATCGTCTTCGGGAATTCCGGCCTCGACCTTGCCGACCAGGTCGGCGCCGACGTCGGCGGCCTTGGTGAAGATGCCGCCGCCGAGACGCGCGAAGATCGAAACGAGCGAAGCACCGAGAGCCAGCGCGGTGAGCGCGGTGACGACCGGACGGTCGTCGGGCGCATAGCCGCCGGGCCCGGTCAGGTACCAGAAGAGAACCGCGATCGCGAGGAGCGCGAGGCCGGCGACGAGGAGGCCGGTGACAGCGCCCGCGCGGAACGCGGTGGTGAGGCCGCTCTGCAGGCTGTTGCGGGCGGCCTCCGCGGTGCGGACGTTGGCGCGGACCGAGATGTTCATCCCGATGAACCCGGCGGAGCCCGAAAGAATCGCGCCGATCAGGAAGGCGATGGCGCTGAGGCCGCCGAGGAAGAAGAAGATGATGGCCGCGACCACCACGCCGACGATGGCGATCGTCGTATACTGCCGCTTGAGGTAGGCGGCAGCGCCCTCCTGGATGGCTTTCGACACTTCGATCATGCGCTGGTTGCCGGGCGACATGGCAAGCACCTGGCGGCTGGTGACGATTCCGTAGAGCACGGCGATGATGCCGCAGACGATGGCGACATAAAGCAGGTTGGAGCCGGAGTTCATCGGTACGCTTCCCCGTTTTCTTGATGCGAATGGGCGCGGCCGCTTGGAAGCGCGGCGGCCCGAAATCGGCGGTTCTTTAGGGGGCGTTTGCGCGGCTTGCAACCGCGCCGGTTGAACGGGTTAGCGAATGAAGAGAGCGCAGGCCATGCCGCAGGCGAGGCCGCTAAGGCCGATCAGCCACTGGCGGAGCGGGAAGCCCGCGACACTCATCGCCCTGATGCTCAAATCCAAGCCTCTCCGGTAGCTCGATCGGCTCGCCGCCGCTGGTGAGGGAAAGGGAAGCCTCACCAGCGACCAGCGTTCCGATGCGGCTGATCCTCGTCCCTTTTGGTAAAGAAAGTGTTGCCGCGTCGAGATCGGGCGGAAGCGCGGCGAGGAGCGCGTAATCGTCCCCGCCGGTCGCCGCGAACAAGCGCGATTCGAGGCCCGATCCACGCTCGGCGACGAAGGCGCTCGAAAGCAGCACGTCGGTCAGCTCGATGTGAACCGTGCAGCGGCTGGCCTGCGCCATCCTCGATGCGTCGAGCAGAAGCCCGTCGGACACGTCCATCATCGCATTCGCATGCGGCGCGAGCACTTCGCCGGCGCCCAGCTGCGGGATTGGCCGCCGATAGATGTCGACCAGCGTCCCGGTCGCGCGGGGGTCGACCCGCAGCTGCGCCAGACCGGCGGCCGAATCGCCGAGGGTGCCGACAAGCCACAGCGCATCGCCCGGCCGTCCGCCCGATCGATCCGGCACGCGCGGGCCGGCGCGACCGATCGCCGTGAGCCCGAGCACTCGCGGCGCGCCGTCGGGAAGCGCGATCGTGTCGCCGCCGATCACCGGAAGCGCATAGCTTTCGCACGCATGCTCGATCCCGGTCAGGAACTCGCTTTCCCACGCGCCGTCGCCCGACAGCGTCAGCGACAGCACCGCGCCGGCCGGCCTCGCCCCCTTGGCGGCGAGGTCCGACAGATTGACCGCGACGAGCTTCCAGCCGACGCTTGCCGGCGGATCGGTAGTCAGGAAGTGGATGCCCTCGGCAATGCTGTCGTGGGTCACCACCAGCCCGTCGAGCACCGCGACGTCGTCGAGAAGGCCCCGCGCCTCGGGCGCCGTCGCGATGCGGCGCAGGCGGTGGATGACTTCGTCTTCGCGCATCTCAGGCGCGCGCCGGCCTCGCCTCTTTCGCGATCGCGTCGAGGAGGCCGTTCACGAAGCCGCTCTCGCGCTTGTCGTAGAAGGCGTGGGCGACATCGACATATTCCGAGATCACCGAGCCGACGGGGACATCGGAGCGCGCGATCAATTCATAGGCGCCGGCGCGAAGAATCGCGCGCATCGGCCGGTCGAGCCGCTCGAGGGTCCAGCCTTCGGCGAGGCGGCGGGCGATCAGTCCGTCGATCTCCGCTCGGCGGGCGTCGGCGCCGGCCACGATATCGTCGAAGAAGTCGCGCTCCGCCTCGTGATAGGTCTCGTCCTCGATGGTCGCTCCAAGCCGATGCTCGTGGAACTCGTGGAGCAGGCGCGGAAGGGGAGTCCCCTCCATCTCCTGTTGGTAGATTGCCTGGACGGCGGCGAGGCGCGCCGCCGAGCGTGAACGGGAACGGGTCTGAGTCATGTGACAGCGGCACTAGCCTCGGCATTCGCGGCAAGAAAGGGCCCGAGCGCTGCGGCGACCTCGCCGGGCGCTTCCCACGGCGCGAAATGGCCCACGCCCGGAAGACGCACGATGGTCAGGTCATCGACGAGCTGGTCCAGTCCGTCGAGCTGGACCGGCAGGAGCGCCGAATCGGCCATTCCCCAGATGACGAGCGTCGGCACGTGGACCTTGCGGATCGCCCTGAGCAGCCAGTCGGGCACGGGCATGGTGAGCCCCGGCGGCGGGATGATCAGGCTCGCCGCGCGGTACCAGTTGAGCATCGCGGTGAAGGCGCCCGGCTGCGACCATTCGGCGAGATATTGCTCCCGCTCCGCCTCGGAGATCTCGGTAACGTCGACCTCACCGCCGAACGTCTTCTCGAAGAACCACGGAAAGCCCTGCGCCTTCACCACCTGCTCGAAGCCCGGGGCACGGAACGCCGAGATATATTGCGAGGCGGCGCGCTGATCGGCGCTCTCGATCAGGCTCTTCTGGAAGATGACCGGGTGCGGCGCATTGATGATTGCGAGCTGCGACAGGCGCGGATCGCCGCGCAGCGCCGCGCCCCAGGCGATTCCGCCGCCCCAGTCGTGTCCCACCAGCGCGAACCTCTTCAGCGACAGAGCGTCGGCGAGCGCGAAGACATCGTCGACGAGCAAATCGCCCTTGTACGCTTCCAGCTCCTGCGGGCGATCGGACCCGGCGTAGCCGCGCTGGTCGGGCATGATGAGGAAGAATTCGCCGTCAAGCCGGGGCGCGATCTCGCGCCACGTCCGATGGGATTCGGGAAAGCCGTGGAGGAGGATCACCGGAGCCTTGGAGGGGTTCCCGGCCACCGCGACATTCAGCGTCACCCCGGTGCGGAGCGGGACGCGCCGGAATTCGGTCACGGGTAGCTGACCGTCGTCGGGACCTCGGGAAGCGGGATGAATTCCTGGTCGTCACCGGGGATCAGAGGGAAGCGCATCCCCTTCCAGTCATGCTTCGCCTGGTTGATCCGGTCGCGCGAGGAGGAGACGAAGTTCCAGAAGACGTAGCGCGGAGTCGCGAAGGCCTGGCCTCCCATCAGCATGACGCGGGCGCCGCTCGCGCTCGACAGCCGCGCTTCATGGCCGGGCTTGAGCACGTACAAGGTAAAGAGGTCCAACCGCTGCCCGTCCAGCTCCGCTTCGCCGCCGACGAGCATGACCGCGCGTTCGTCGGCGTCAGCGTCGATGGGGATCGATCCCCCCGTCAGCTCGATATCGGCATAGATTGTGGGTGACTGCTGCGGAGTGGCGGCTGTCGAGCCCCACAAAGTCCCCATCAGGACGCGCGCGAGCACGCCGGAGTCCTGGACCACTGGCAGCTCCTCCCCCGGCACATGGTCGAACGCCGGGTCGAGTTCTTCGCGGCCGTCGGGGAGGGCGAGCCAGGTCTGCATTCCGTAGAGGCTCGGGCCCGTCGGCCGCAAATGCTCGGGCGAGCGCTCCGAATGGACGATCCCGCTGCCCGCGGTCATCAGGTTGATCGCGCCGGGCTCGATCACCTGGTGCGAGCCGATGCTGTCGCGGTGCTCGATCGCGCCCTCGAAGAGATAGGTGACGGTCGCAAGATTGATATGCGGGTGCGGCCGGACGTCCATCCCCCGGCCCGCCGGAAGCCGCGCCGGCCCGAACTCGTCGACGAAGATGAACGGCCCGACCATCGTCCGCGTCTTGGCGGGAAGCGTCCGATTCACCTTGAAGTCGCCGAGGTCGTGCGTGACGGGGGTGATCGTCTCGAGAACTGCGCTTTCGATGGTCGCCATCATTCCTCTCCCGGAGCGGTCGCGCGGATCGACAGTGCGTGGACCCGGCTCTCCATCAGCTCGCCGAGCGCCGCATAGATCATCCGCTGGCGCTGCACACGGGTCTTGCCCGCAAACGCCGCGCTTTCGATCCGCAGGCTGAAGTGGCTTTCGCCCGCGGGGTTGTAGCCGCCGTGGCCGCGGTGCTGCTCGCTGTCGTCGATCAGATCGACGCGTGTCGGTGCGAGCGACGAATTGAGCCGGCGAAGCATTTCAGCCGCGACCGGGCCGGTTTCTTGGGCGTTCATTGCCCTTATATAGAGGCGTTCGATGGCGACGAAACAATCCAGGCTGCACGGGCGGGTCGAAGGGGCGAGGGCGAACTGCGCCGTCCCGGGCTGCGGCGCGCCCGGCGAGTTCAAGGCGCCGCTCCAGCCCGCAAACTTCGACGGTCCGGGAGCCTGGCGGTTCCTCTGCCTCGACCATGTCCGCGAGCACAATGCGAAATACAATTTCTTCGAAGGGATGAGCACCGACGAGATCACGCGCGCCCAGCATCCGCTCGCCGGCTGGGACCGGCCGAGCCGCCAGTTCGCCGCGAACGGCGCCGATCCGCCTCCCAAGTGGAGCGACTTCGCTGACCCGCTCGATGCGATCTCGGGCCGGTTCGGCCACATCCACGAGCGGGCGCAGCCGTCGCGGTTCAACAAGCCCGAGCGTCAGGCTTTGTCGGTGCTCGGGCTTGGTAATGACGTCGACCGCCATGCGTTGCGCCAGACCTACTCGACCCTGGTTCGCCGCTACCATCCCGACAAGAATGGCGGCGACCGGTCGCACGAAGCCCGGTTGACGGCCGTTATCGAAGCCTATCAGCTGCTGCGGAAGTCGGCGGCCTTCGCTTAGTCGCGATCGGGCGCTCCGAGCGGGAAATAAGGGCGGTAGGGCCGCGCTTCATCGACGACTCGGGCGACCACCGGGTGCGCCAACAGCCGGCCGCGATAGGCTTTGAGCTTCGGCCGGCCATCGCCGATCTCCTCGACCCAGTCCGCGTAGAAGAGCGCTGGCGCGGCGGCGCAATCCGCAAGCGTGAAGGTGTCCCCCGCGGCCCAGCCGCCGTCAGGCAAGTTCGCTTCGAGCCAGTCGTACGCCAGGTGCAGGGTCTTGCGTCCCAGTTCGGCGCCGTAAGCGTCGCCCATGCCTTCGGGCCGGAGCGCGTGGTTGACCGCCGGCTGCATGTTGCCCTGCACGTGGAGGTCGAAGAAGCGGTCGAGGAAACGGACTCGGCGGCCAAGCTCGCCATCGGGAATCCACGTGTTGGGTCCGCGATGATGGGCCTGCAAATGCTCGATGATGCAGCTTGTTTCCATCACCGGCTCGCCGTCATCGAGGAGCAGCGGGAACTTGCCGAAGGGCCAGATTCGTTTGAGCTCCGCGTAATTTTCCTCGTTCTCCGGGACCTGCCGGAATTCGAACTCAGTCGCATCGGCGTAGAGCGGGATCAGCACCTTCCAGGTGTAGGACGAGAAGGGGTGGCCGTAGAGTGCGAGCATCACCAGGCCCCCGCTTCGATTTTCTCCCGGAGCCTCAGCTCGGCTTTGCTCGGTTCCTTCGTCGCGAAGGTGCCGGTTTTGACCTCGCCGGCCGGTTCGTAAGCAGCCAGGACGACGCCCGTTTCCGTCACGAAATGCTCGACCATCTTCAACGATCCGGGCGATTGCGAGCCGTCGAAGATCCGCTTGCCGGTGCCGAGGACGACCGGAAAAGTCATCAGCATCAGCCGGTCGATCAGCCCCGCGTCGAGCAGCGGGACGTAAAGCGTGCTGCTCCCCTGGATGAGCAGGTCGCGGCCGTCGCTGTTCTTGAGCTTGGCCACGGCTGCGGCCGTATCGCCCGACAGCTTGTGGCTATTGGCCCAGCTCAGCGGCTCGTCCGAATGGGTCAGCACATATTTGTCGATGCGCTGGAATTTCTCGCCGATCGGATTGTCCTGGTTGTCGGGCCAGTAAGCCGAGAAGATGTCGTAGGTCCGCCTGCCCAGGAGCAGGTCGTAGTCGCCCATGATGAGCTTCTCGAACGGGCCCATGTCCTCGCTCCAGAAGGGCTGAGACCATCCCCCGAAGCGGAAGCCGGTCGTCGGGTCCTCCTCGGGCCCGCCCGGCGCCTGCATCACTCCGTCGAGCGACTGAAAGACGGCTCCGGTGAGCTTACGCATCGGCGGGCACGCCCTCGACCGCGGCCTCGAGCGCGGCGATGTCGATCTTGCGCATCGTCATCATCGCCTGGAAGGCGCGCCTGCCGCGCTCGCCGCCGGCATTGTTCAGCTCGAGCAGGCGCTTGGGCGTGATCTGCCACGAATAGCCCCACTTGTCCTTGCACCAGCCGCAGGCGCTCTCCTCGCCGCCGTTGGTGGTGATCGCATCCCAATAGCGGTCGGTTTCCTCCTGGTCGTTGGTGAGGACCATGAAGCTGACGGCCTCGTTGGGCTTGAAGTTCGGACCGCCGTTGAGGCCGACGAAGGCACGGCCGAGGACGGTGAAGTCGACGGTGAGCTCGTCCTCCTGCCGGCCGCTCGGAAAGTCGGTCGGCGCTTTCATCGCCTTGCCCACATGGCTGTCCGGGAAAACGGACGCATAGAATTCGGCGGCCTTGCGCGCCTCGCCTTTGTCGAACCACAGGCAGGTGATCATCTCATTGGCCATCATGTCCTCCTAAAAGCATATTTGGGTCTGAGGGCGAGCGTGTCGCCCGGCCCGTGCACGGCCGCGAACAGCAGCCCCGCGATGAAAGTGAAGTGATCGACGAAGAAGCCGAAGATCAGCCGTCCGACCAGGATCGTGGCGGTTTTCATGGGGCCGTCCTACGCCTTGCCGACGAGCGCGAACTCGGCGCCCTGGGGGTCGATTCCGACGACGATATGGTCGCCGCCGGGAACTTCCATCGGGCCCATGACGACTTGGCCGCCCTTGGCTTCGACCTTGGCCTTCGCCTCGGCGACGGACGGAACGCGGAAATAGAAGCGCCAGTGCGGCTGCTGTCCGCCCATCGTTCCCGCGATCGCGCCGAGGGTCAGGCCCTGATGATCGATGAAGCGATATTCGCCGTGCTCGCCCATCGGCATGAAGTTGTCGGTCGTCCACCCGAACTGCTCGCCATAGAATTGGCGGGCCGCGACGGGATCGCTGGTCGAAAGCTCGTTCCAGGCACAGCGGCCCTGATCCTTTGGTGAAAAGACCGTGCTCGGCTCGCTCTCGCGGCCCTCCGGCGGGATCGGCTTCATCACGTAGAAGGGGGCGCCCTGCGGGTCGGCGACCATCGCGATCCGGCCGACGTTGGGGATGTCCATCGGCCCCATCAGCGCCTTGCCGCCGGCAGCCTCGATCGACGCGACTTTGTCGTCGACATTGGCCACGTTGAGATACCCCAGCCAGGTCGGGCGCGCGCCGTGCTGCTGCATTTCGGCGTTGATCGGCATCACGCCGCCGGCAAAGCCGCCGTCGCTGGTGTTGATCATCCGATAGCCCTGATATTCTTCGGCGCCCTCGCCGAAGCTCCAGCCGACGACGGAATCGTAGAAGGCCTTTGCGCCGTCGGCGTCAGTGGTCATCAGCTCGTACCAGATGAAGTCGCCTTCGGGGTTCGGCCCGGTACGGTTCTGCTGGTTCATCGCAGGCGCAGAAGCCTCTCGAACGTCAGACATGGTTCGATCTCCTTATTTCTGAACTGCAATGGCGCCGGTCAGGCGGTGATTGGAGTCCCCTGCGGCGCCGCTTGCTGCTGCGCGCTGTCGAGGATCTTGTCGAAGCCGCCCCAGAACATGCGCTGGCCGGCGAACGGCATCTCGCCCTCGGGCTTGAGGCTCTCGTCGGCCATGATCGCCTTCCAGGCCTCGTCGCGCGCCGCCTTGTCGGGCCATTCGATGAAGGAGAAGACGACGGTCTCGCCGTCCTCGGCCTTCACGGCGCGATAGAAGTCGGTGACCTTGCCGTGATTCACGTCGTCGCCAATCGCTTCCACCACGCGGCTTGCACCATGCTGGCGGAACACTTTGGCCATTTTCGACGCGAGCGCTCGATACGCCTCGCGCTTTCCCTCAGGCACCGGAACGACGAAGCCGTCGGTGTAGCTTCCGCCAGCCGAGCCTTCCTCGACGATCGCGTCGAAGCCGCCCATGACCATGCGCTTGCCGTCGAAGGGCATGTCCTTGCCCATTTCTTCCATGGCGGGGTCGCTCATGAACTTCTGATTGGCGGCGTCGCGCGCCTCACGGTCGGGATATTCGAACCAGGAGAAGACGATCTTCTCGTCGGGCTTGGCATCGACCGCCTTGCGGAAGTCGGTGACCTTGCCCTCGGGGACGTCGCTGTCCCACGATTCGACCATCCGCCGGACGCCGACGTTGGCAACCAATGGCGCGAACCTGGTTGCGTGCTCCTGGTAGGCGGCCTTGTTGGCCTCCGGCACGGGCACGATGAAACCTTCGAAATAGGTCATGCTGCGACTCCTTGCGGTTCGTGCTCGCGAAAGGCCGCGAGCTGGTCTTCGAGCGCGCGGCCGAATGCCGGGCGCGCTTCGCCACGCTTCACATAGGCTTCGAGATTGGGCCGGTCGGCGAGCAGTCCGCCGCGGCTCGCCAGCCGCAGGACGGTCACCATGACGAGGTCTCCGATCGTGAACCGGTCGCCTTCGAGCCACTGCTTGTCGCCGAGCCGGTCGGACAGCTGCTCGAGCCTAAGCCGCGCGAGCGCGTCGGCGGTCGGTTTGCTCGGCTCCGCCCACTCCTGGTCGGCCCACACGACGTCGAGCAAAACGCGGTGTTGGACGAAGGGCTCGACGCTGTTGAGCGCCGCATAGGTCCACTGGATCGCGGCATATTTCCCCTGCGGATCGCGCGGAAGCAGCGCCTCGCTGTTCTCGCCGACATATTGAAGGATCGCGCCGCTTTCGAAAATGTGGACAGCGCCATCGCGGAAACACGGCACCTGGTCGAAGGGCTGGTCGTCGCGATAGCTAGCGGGCCTCTCCAGCCCGATCAGCCGAACTCGATAGTCGAGCCCCGCTTCCTCGAGAGCCCAGCGAATCCGCAGATCCTTGACGAAGCCCTGTGCCCCTTCAGGCACCCAGCGAAAAGCCGTGACTTCAATCTCGGCATTGGGGTTGATCGGCATTGCTCCGCTCCCCTTAGATCGCCGTTCCGATGGCTTCCTGGACCGCCTCGGCGCCCCGTTCAGCAGCCGCCGGATCCATCCACATGATCTCGAAGATGTGGCCGTCGGGATCGGCGACGCTACGTCCGTACATGACCCCATAATCCTGTTTGGGCGCGGGATCAGCAGTGCCGCCGTTCGCTTCGGCGCGCTCCACAGCCGAATCGACCGATTCGCGGCTGTCGGCCGACAGGCAGATCAACACTTCGCTGGCGGAATTCGCATCGGCGATCGGGCGCGGCGTGAACTGGCGGAACTTGTCGTGCGTCAGGATCATCACATGGATGCTCTCGCTGAACGTCATGCAGGCGGCGGTCTCGTCGGTGAAGCGCGGCTCGTTCACGGCGCCCAGCGCCTCCAGGAACGCCCGCGACTTCTGCAGATCGCCGACCGGCAGGTTCACGAAGATCATGCGGCTCATTTTTCCCTCCTTGCGACTCGATTCGCTTGCATTTTGCGCCCTGAAGTTATAAATTGCAACCGTGCAGTTAGAAAAAGTAACTAAACATCGGCAACGCGAGGACAAAAAGCGTTTCGACGATGCCTGCGGGCTGGCGCATGCCCTGGAATTGCTCGGCGAGCGCTGGGCGATGCTGGTGCTTCGCGAGCTGGCTTACGGCGCCCGCCGCTTCTCCGGGCTGAAGGCGGACCTTCAGGGAATCAGCGCGAATGTGCTGACTCAGCGACTGACCGAGCTCGAGAGCCGTGGTCTCGTGCGGAAGGTGCGTCTTCCTCCGCCGGCCTCGGTGCAGGTCTATGAAGCGACCGAATGGGGTCTGGAGGCGGTGCCGATGATCGCGGCGCTGGGGCGCTGGGCTGCACGCAGCCCGTTGCACGATCCCACGCTCCGGATGAGCCACGTGTCGGTCATCATGTCGCTTCAGACTTTGCTTTCGCCCGAGCTTGCGGACGGCATCGACGCGCGTATCGGCTTTCGCTTCGGCGAGGCCGATTACGTCACCACGCTTCAGGAAGGCCGTCTGAGCGTCGAGCGCGGCCCGGTGAGCGGCTGCGACGCCGTCTTCACCGGTGCTCCCAGCGCGGTGGCCGCGGTGATCCACGGCGGCGCGCCTTTCGACACCATTGGGGTCGAGGGAGACATGGCGCTTGCGAAGCGTTTCCGGACGCTCTTCCCGCTCCCGCCAAAAATTGGCTGAACATTGAGGCGCGGACGCGCTTCACCTAAGGCGAATCCCATGACCGACCTTCCCAACGCAGACCCCGAAAGCCGCGCAGAGACGCTGATGGCCTCGCCCGACCGGATCGTGAAGGTGCGCGAGGCCTTCGGAGTCGATTCGGACATGGAGGTGCCCGCCTTCAGCGAGGCCGACGAGCGCGTGCCCGACCTCGATCCGACCTACGTCTTCGACCCCAACACCACGCTCGCCATCTGCGCCGGCTTCTCGAAGAACCGCCGCGTGATGGTCCAGGGCTATCACGGCACCGGCAAGTCGACCCACATCGAGCAGGTCGCGGCGCGGCTCAACTGGCCGATGATCCGGATCAACCTCGACGCCCACATCAGCCGCATCGACCTCGTCGGCCGCGACGCGATCTTGCTCCGCGACGGTCAGCAGGTGACGGAGTTCCGCGAGGGGCTTCTCCCCTGGGCGCTGCAGCATCCGGTCGCGCTCGTGTTCGACGAATATGACGCGGGCCGTCCAGACGTGATGTTCGTGATCCAGCGCGTGCTCGAAGCCGAGGGCAAACTAACCTTGCTCGACCAGAACCGGGTCATTCGCCCCAACCCTTGGTTCCGCCTGTTCGCGACGACCAACACCGTCGGCCTCGGCGACACCACCGGCCTGTATCACGGCACGCAGGCGATCAATCAGGGGCAGATGGACCGCTGGAACATCGTCACCACGCTTAACTATCTGCCCGCCGCGGTCGAGGCGCAGATCGTGCTCGCCAAATCCGGAGAATATGACGATCCGAATGGTAAGGCGATCGTCGAGAAGATGATCAAGGTCGCCGAGCTCAGCCGGCAGGGCTTCGTCAACGGTGATATCTCGACCGTGATGAGCCCGCGCACCGTCATCAGCTGGGCGCAGAACGCGCACATCTTCAACGACGTCGGCTACGCCTTCCGGGTCAGTTTCCTCAACAAGTGCGACGAGTCCGAACGCCCGCTGATCGCCGAATATTACCAGCGTGTGTTCGGCGAGGACCTTCCCGAGAGCGTGGTCGGGAAGGCTTAGCGGGGCGCGCCCGCGTGGCTGAAAAGATCGACACCTTCCGCCGCGTCCTTGCCGGCGCCAGCCGCGCGATCGCGCAGGATGCAGAGGTGGAAGTCCTGTTCGCGACCGACATCGCTCCGGCCTCCGGCAAGACCGCGCGGGTGCCATCGCCAGGGCCCGCGCTCGAGCCGAAGCTGGTCGCCGAAGCGCGCGGGGCGGCGGATTCCGCTGCGCTCCGCCTTCGCCATCACGACGCACGCGTCCACGCGCGCAATGCGCCGATGGACATGGACGCCCGGGCGGTCTTCGACGCGCTGGAGATGGCGCGGGTCGAGGCGCTCGGAGCACGTTCGATGGGAGGCGTCCGCGAAAACCTCCGCCACCTGGCCGAAGCGCGGGTACGAAGCGATGCGATCGTCCGGGCGCGTGACGCCGAGGAAGTGCCGCTCTCCACCGCGATCGGCCTGATCGCCCGCGAACGGCTAACGGGCGATGCACCCCCGAAGGCTGCGCTGGAAGGGCTGAAGCTGGTCGCTCCGTGGATCGAGGAGAAGGCCGCCGCGGAGCTCGACGCGCTCGCGCTGACGCTCGACGACCAGGCGGCTTTCGCCAAGCTGTCGCGGAGGCTGCTCGAGGACCTCGATCTGGCCGCTGCCGAGGACGTAACCGAGGAAGAGCCCGACGACGCCGGCGACGATGCGGAAGGCGAGGAGGGCGGCAGCGAGGATTCGGCCGAGGAGGGCGACGAAGGCCAGCCCGGCGGCGGCGACGTGGAGATGCGGGGCGAGGAGACCGAGGACCAGGGCAAGGAAGGCGATTCGACGCAGGAAATGGAGGCGGGCGAGGAGGAATCCGCCGCGGGCGACGATCTTAGCGAAAGCATGTTCGCCTCGCCGGGCCGCCGCAACTGGGACGTCTCGCCTCCGACCGACTACAAGGCCTTCACCACCCGCTTCGACGAGATCGTCGAATCCCAGGAGCTGTGCGACGAGGAAGAGCTGGCGCGGCTTCGCGCCTATCTCGACCAGCAGATGGGCGGGTTGTCGAATGTCGTCACGCGGCTCGCCAATCGTCTCCAGCGCCGCCTCCTCGCGCAGCAGTCGCGCAGCTGGGACTTCGACCAGGAGGAGGGACTGCTCGACGCGGCTCGGCTGGCCCGCGTGGTCGTCAATCCGCGCCATGCGCTGTCGTTCAAGATCGAGCGCGAGACCGAGTTCCGCGACACCGTCGTCTCAGTCCTGATTGACAATTCGGGATCGATGCGCGGCCGGCCGATCGCGATCGCCGCCATCTGCGCCGACATTCTTGCCCGCACGCTGGAGCGCTGCGGAGTGCAGAGCGAGATCCTCGGCTTCACGACCCGCGGCTGGAAGGGCGGGCAGAGCCGCGAATCCTGGCTCGCCGCCGGGCGTCCGCCGAACCCCGGCCGCCTCAACGACCTCCGCCACATCGTCTACAAGCGCGGAGACGAGCCTTACCGCCGCGCGCGCCGGAACCTCGGTCTGATGATGCGCGAGGGCTTGCTCAAGGAGAATATCGACGGCGAGGCTTTGCTCTGGGCGCACAACCGCCTGATCGCGCGGCCCGAGGAGCGCCGAATCCTGATGGTGATCTCGGACGGCGCGCCGGTGGACGATTCGACGGCGAGCGCCAACGGCGGCACTTATCTCGAGCGGCACCTGAGGCAGGTCATCGAATGGATCGAGAAGCGCTCGACCGTCGAGCTCATCGCCATCGGCATCGGCCACGACGTCACCCGTTACTACAGCCGCGCGGTGACGATCATGGACGCCGAGCAGCTCGCCGGAGCCATGGTCGAGCAATTGGCGCGGCTGTTCGAGAGCCCATAACCGGACCGGAAGAGGGGGAAATGTTCCGAGGAAGGCCTAGCCCAGCCACGCGGGAAAGGCTTGCGATCACCTTGTTCGCGGTCTTTGCGATTGCGGGGGGCACTTGCCTGGCGCTGTCCTGGCTCAGGGCGCCGGAGTGGGCATTTTACGTCGTCATTGCAGCCTTCCCTGTGACGTGGCTGCTGGCGGCATCAGTCGCAATCTGGCGCGCAGACAATTGATGCGGAGAAAAAATGGGCCCGACGCAACTACGCGCGCCGGGCCCCCCTCGTTACGCGACGCGAGGGAAAGTTGTCCTTTTGAGGGGACGTGACGGGGAAAGGGGAAAACCCCGCCGAATGACGGGCTTATGCCCGATTCGCGGGAAATCGATGCTGAACGCAGAGTGCAGCCCCCGTTCAGGAAAAATGATGCTGCTTCAGAGGGTTAGACCATTCCCCCTACCGCTTTCGGGAGGGGGTTAGGGGCTGGGCCTGTCGAACGCGCTGCACGCTTGCGCAGGCCACCCTTTCGGCGCTTCGCGCGTCTTCCCCTCCCGCAAGCGGTAGGGGAGGGAAGGTTAGGCCGCGGCCGCCTCGCTGAGCTTCTTGCCGATCTCGCGCTTCAGCTTCCGCACCTTGGCCGACAGCTTGTCGTCGCTGGTCTTCAGAAGCCAGTTGTCGAGGCCGCCGACATGCTCGACCGAGCGAAGCCCGTGCGTCGAGACGCGCAGCTTCACGCTCTGGCCCAGAGCGTCGGAAATCAGTGTGACGTTCTGCAGGTTCGGAAGGAACGTGCGCTTCGTCTTGTTGTTGGCGTGGGAAACATTGTGTCCCACCTGCCGGCCCTTGCCGGTCAGCTCGCAA
>Ga0207706_10003283_pt1 | contig 15476 bp, 10 predicted proteins | sample KBSC53metaG_FD_184318 | JGI IMG/M metagenome (GOLD analysis project Ga0207706, IMG submission 184318) | Corn rhizosphere microbial communities from Kellogg Biological Station, Michigan, USA - KBS C5-3 metaG (SPAdes) (version 2) | ecosystem: Host-associated > Plants > Roots > Rhizosphere > Soil ... | reverse complement strand
CGCAGATGAAGAGACGGTTACGCTTCGGCCCGCCGAACACGAGATTGGCGACCGTCTCGCCAACCCGGATGCGGCCGATCAGCCGCCCATCGGGCGCGTAGCAGTTCACCCCCTCGCCCGCGCTGGTCCAAACCAATCCCGCTTCGTCGACACGAAAACCGTCAAAGAATCCCTCCTCCAGGCGCGCGAACACCTCGCCCTCAGACAGGCGACCCTGCTCGTCGACATGAAAGCGGCGGATGTGGCGCGGGCCGTCGAGCCGATGCGTTCCGCCGGTATCGGCCACGTAAAGCAAGCTATCGTCGGGCGAGAAAGCGAGCCCGTTGGGCTTCTCGAAATCATCGGCGACGCGCGCGACCGCGCCGCTGCAAGGATCAATGCGGTAGACATGCGAACCGTCCATCTCAGGATCGGCGCGATGGCCTTCGAAGTCGGAATCGATTCCGTAGGTCGGATCGGTGAACCAGATGGATCCGTCGCGGCGCACGACCACGTCGTTGGGGCTGTTGAAGCGCTTACCCTCGAACCGCTCAGCCAGCACGGTGATCGATCCGTCATGCTCCGTTCGGGTGACGCGCCGCGTGCCGTGCTCGCACGTGACGAGCCGCCCCTGGTGATCGATGGTATTGCCGTTCGAATAATGTGACGGGCTGCGGAACACGGAAACCGAGCCGTCCGTCTCGTCGAAGCGCAGCATGCGATCATTGGGCACATCGCTCCAGATCAAGCTGTGGTGCGCGGGGAAATAGGCCGGACCCTCGGCCCAACGGCAGCCCGTGAAGAGCCGCTCGACATTGGCGCTGAAACGGATTTTGCGACGAAACTCCTCGTCCAGGACTTCATAGTCAGTTGTACTCACGCTGTATCTCCGGCCGATGTCCGGTGCCGTCTTTAGCGCAAATATAGCTGCCCAGAAGGCCGCGGCGTTGCTGGCGCGCGAAGCGAGGCGAAATGGGGCCTGGGGGCGCCCCATTCGCCTGGCCTCAACGTGCCGCGAGTTCGATGTTCGCGGTGCGCAATTCCGCTTTCGCGATAGCATTCAGCACTTTGGGCTGGACGTCACTCAGCGCCTGCTTGCGGCAGGCATTGTCCTCGGCGCCCAGCATCGGATCGCCCGGCCGCTTGTAGCGGCAGACAAAGTTGACCGCACGAGTGAGACGGCGGTGGAATACCTTCACATCCGCCGGCCGGGTTAGGTTGAGGTCATGATAGCTGACCACACGCGTGATCCGCTGCACGATGTCTTGCGCGACCGCTGGTGAACCGGTGACAAGGGTGAGCAGCAGGGGCGCGGTTACGAAAACAAGCTTACGGTACATGGTCTTCTCCTTCAGTTTGATAGGGACGTGCGTGGTGAGACGGCCGGAGTCGGTCCGACCGGTAGGAAAGTGTTGAGATAGAGCGTGGCGTTAGCGCGCGGCGCCGGCGACCAGCGGTGGCCAACCTGTTTCGCGCATAGCGCTATCCGCCAGGATGAAGCGGTCGAACGACCCGCCTTCAGGATCATGGCTATACCTGCCGCGCGGCGGGGGCCTAGCCAGGCGTGGGCTGTCGGCGATCAGATCTGTCGCCGCCGAAGCGAGGCCGGTCGCAAGAAAGGCGCACGACGCCATTGCGATGAATCGCATGATTCAATCCTTTGCTAGTGACGAGGGTCAGGCGGGAACGTAAGCGCCCAGGCCGGTCTCGTGGAATTCCGCGGGAGCATGCCCCCGCACGCTAATTGGCGCGAACGATGCCCTATATTGCTGGGGCGTCATCCCCGTCGCTCGCTTGAACAATGATCTGAAGAACGCGATGTCGTTATAGCCGATCGCCGTGGCGATCACCTGCACCGGCCGGCTCTCATGCTCCAGCATCACCTTGGCCGCTTCGATCCTAAGCGCCTGGATATAAGCTGCGGGAAGCTTGCCGGTCGCCGCCTTGAAATGGCGCACAAAGGTGCGTTCGCTCATGCATGCGAGGTCCGCCAACGACTGGGTCGAGATTTCCTTGCGAAAATTCTTGTGCAGGAAATCCTCGACCGCACGGATGCGCTCATTGTCGTGCGCTTGTGAAACCGGAAGCACCGCATAGCCAGACTGATGCTGGTGCAGCCGCGGCATCGGCAGCAGCAAGGCCTTGGCCGTGTGCAGCGCAACTTCGTGCCCACAGAATTTCTCTACCAGATACAAGCTGATGTCGATCGAACTCCCGATCCCGCCGCTGCAGAGCATGCGCTGGTCTTCGGTCACGAACAGTTCCGGCTGCCAGCGGACCCGCGGGAAACGGCGCTGCAGATCCGCGCAGACCGCCCAGTGGGTTGTCGCCATGCGCCCGTCGAGCAAACCGGCGGCGGCAAGATACGCCGCACCCATGCAGACGCCCACGATATAGGCACCCTGTTCGTGATGCTTCCGCAGCCACGGTAGCAGCGCCTGGTTCTCGATCAGCTTAGTATCGAGATCGAGACCCGAGGTCGGAACGATGATGATGTCCGTCTTGGTGACCTGGTCGATCGTCGTGCCCGGGCTGGTGTTGAAGCCATAGGGGCTGCGGACCGGTGCGTCCGTCATCGACGCGGTCTGGACTCGAAACTCCGGGTGCGGCGGCAGGTCATTGAGCTCGTTCCAAAGCCTCCCGGCGCAATGGAAGATTTCGATCGGCATGACCGATGTGGAAGACGGGCCGTCGTCCAGCATGACGACGGTCACATCCATCATCCGACGGGTCGATGCCTGACGGGGAAAGGGGGATACGATCATCAACAACTCCCTGTTTGGGGACTGAGCCCGCCGGCGATCTCGGTTATCTTGGTCGCCGGAAATCCGCTGATCCGCGCGTGTTCCTGGATGATCTTCTCATTCTCCGCCTGATAATGGCAGAATGTATGATCCTTAACGATCATAGAATTCACCCAGCGAATGCCCGGGCCGAGATCGGCCAGGACCGCGTTCGATTTCGCGGCAGCCTGCTTCAACTCATCGGCATTCAATAATTCAACGCCTGGAATATGGCGCTCGATCAGATAGTCCTTCATTCACCTAAATCCTTGTCCTCAGTGCGGGCTCGTAATGACCCGAACCCGGTTTGCGGAAAAGGTGGCGATCCGGACAAACAGGGGTGGCAAATGCGTCCGGTCCGGTCCTTAAGCTGGACCACCCCTTCGGTGAGTGACGAACAGCGAGGCCAAGGTTCACTCTGTTGCTGTCTAGGCGGCTTCCCAGCGCGATCAGCACGTTGCCCAGCTTCGCTTTGGACCCTAGAGCTTGGCACATGCCGCGCTCCATTCTGATCTCCGCCTCGATCCTCTCGGCCGATTTCGCCAAGCTGGGCGAGGAGGTGCGGGCAGTCGACCAGGCCGGCGTAGACTGGATCCATATCGACGCGATGGACGGGCATTTCGTGCCTAATATCACGCTCGGCCCGGCGGTGGTGAAGGCGATTCGGCCGCACACGGCAAAGACGCTCGACGTCCATCTGATGATCGCGCCGGTCGATCCATATCTCGAAGCCTTCGCCGAGGCGGGTGCGGACCTGATGACGGTCCATGCCGAGGCGGGGCCGCACCTTCATCGCACGGTTCAGGCGGTGAAGGGCCTGGGCAAGAAAGCAGGCGTGGCGCTAAACCCGGCGACTCCGGTCGAGACCGTCGATTATATCCTCGACGACGTCGACGTGATCATGGTGATGAGCGTCAATCCAGGCTTCGGAGGTCAGGCCTTCATCGAGAGCCAGCTGCGCAAGATCGCCGCGCTGCGCGGGCGGATCGATGCGAGCGGGCGTGACATCGCGCTGGAAGTGGACGGCGGAATTGGGCCGCAAAACATCGCGCGAGCAATTGCGGCCGGCGCCAACGTGCTCGTCGCGGGCACCTCCATGTTCAAGGGCGGTCCCAACCACTATGCCGCCAACATCACCGCCTTGCGCGAGACGCGCTGATGGCGGACGATTCCCGCGAGGGTCCTCAGCACGAAAATGGCGATCGGCGGCACCGGGCTGGGCAGAAGCCCGGCATGTCCCTGACCGAAACGCTCAGCCGCGGGCTCAAGCGACTGACCTTCCGTACCCCGGTCCACAAATTGCGGCTGCGCGGGCGCTATCCACTCCAGCTGCTCGACGTTCCCGCCGATCCGATCCCGGGTAGCGCGGGCGCCGGCCGGGCGTTGCTCGACGGCAAGATCGCCGCGGCGGGGGAGAGTATTGCGTTCGAGGCGCTCGACCGTGGCGGCTTCGCGCCGGCGTTCGCCGACCACTGGCACAGCTTCGCCTGGCTGCGAGACCTGTCGTCGGCGGTGGAACGGCGCGGCGCGGCGCCGATTGCCGAGAGATTGGCCCGCCAATGGCTGGCCACGCACGCGCGCACGGTGAGCGAACCGGCGTGGCGGCCCGATCTATGGGGCCGGCGCATCCTGTTCTGGACGGCTTACGCGCCCTTCATCCTCGACACGCGCGATGGGGAATATCGGAAGGACGTGCTGAACACTTTGGCACGGGGAGCACGCCATCTCGACACCGCCGCCGACACTGCGCCCCAGGGCCTGCCGCGCGTCACCGCCTGGGCGGGGGTGATCGCGGCCGGACTGCTCTTCCCGGGCGGGGACCTGCGCACCGCGCATGGCGAGGCGGGGATGACACGCGCGCTCGCTTTGGCGGTGCATGGCGATGGGGGCTTGATCTCCCGTTCGCCGACCGAACAGCTCGCGCTCGTCGAACTGCTCGCGCAATTGCGCAGCGTCTATGAAGTGCGGGCGCGGCCTCCAGCGGGCGCGATCACGCTCGCGCTTGCCCAGGCCGTACCCGTACTCGCGAGCGCGATGCTGGGCGATGGCGGGCTCTCCAGCTGGCAGGGGGGCGGTCCGGCGAGCGCGAAGCGGATCGCCGCAGTGCTGGCGGCGGTCAATTTCCGCGGCGGCCCGCGCGACGACGCCCGCGACTGGGGTTATCAAGGCATCACATCCGGGCAGACGCGGCTGATCATGGATGTTGCACCGCCGCCCGCCGCCGCGCTGTCGCGTGGCGCCGGTGCCTCCACGCTGGCGTTCGAAATGTCTGACGGTGCGCATCGGCTGGTGGTCAATTGTGGCGGCAGCGCCGGCCTGCCGGCCGATCTGGCGCGTGGATTGCGGACCACGGCGGCGCATTCGACGCTGGTGCTGGCGGAGACCAACTCCACCGCCATCCATCCCGACGGATCGATGGGTCGTGGCGTGACCGAGGTCGAGCTCGCGCGGAGCGAGACGCCCGAGGCAAGTCGGATCGAAGCGGCGCATGATGGCTATGTGAAGCGCTTCGGCTTCAGCCACAGGCGTCGGCTCGCGCTCACCACCGACGGCCGCTCGCTCGAAGGCGAAGACAAGCTGGTGCCGATGGGGCGCAAGAAACCCGCTGCCGCCACCCCGCTCGCACTCTGGTTTCACTTGGCGCCCGATATCGAAGCGGTGCCGACCACCGACGGCCAAGGTGCATTGTTACGACCTGCCGAGGGCACGGGCTGGCAGTTCCGCACGCGCGCCGGCACGCTCGCGCTCGAGGATAGCCTTTGGGTCGACGGCGCGGGCCGGCCGCGCCCGTGCAAGGCGCTGGTCGTGGCGCTCGAAACAACCGAGACCGGGGTGACTATTCCCTGGTCGTTCCGGAGAGTGCGTTAGAGGGGTTTTCGTTTAGGGGGAGAACCCATTGTAAAAACCCTCTCCCTCGAGGGAGAGGGTTGGGTGGGGGTAGCCCAACCTAAGAGGTCAGGCGCTCGCCTTGCGGCTCACTCCCCCTCACCCCAACCCTCTCCCCGTACCGGGAGAGGGAGTAAGGGAAGAAGGTCAGAGAATTTTACCTCGCCAGCAGCCCTCTCGCCTGCGCCGCAACCTGCGCCAGCATGGCGGCGCTGGGCGAAGGGGCGAGACGCGCGCGATCGACCAGAGCACGGAACTGGTCGACACGCGGCGCATGCGCCTTGAGCCATGTTTCGACCGCTTTCTGCAAATCGCTGCCGTTCGTCCGTGCAAGGAATTCGAGCCGCAATTGCTCGAAATCGCGCGCCAATCCGGCAGCAAGCAGCCGCTCCCATGGGTCGGAGGAGACAAAGCGCGACGCGGCACCCTTGGCCCAATCTAGCCCAAGCGCTTCACCCAGCCGCACATAAGCCTGCGTCACGGTCACCTCGTCGGCGCTGATGCGGGCCGCCAGGCTGGCGGTGCCGATCGCGCCGTCCAGCTCGTACAGCCGCACGATACGCCCCACGATCTGGTCGCTCGCACCCTCCGCGCCGAGCCGTGCACGCAATGCTGCCGCGCCCGCGCGCGCCTCCTGCTTGAGCAAGCTTTCGAGCCGCGATTCCAATCGCGCCACGCCCGGCGCCATGCTTTCTGCCAGCGCTCCGGGCGCAACCTCCCCGCCTGCGGCCCGCATCGCATCGGCGACATGCAGCCTTGCCGCCGAACCCGCGGCCGCCAACAAGGCAAGACGGGTGGTTTCGGGCATCACCGCCTGCTCGATCGCCTCGAACAGGCTTTCCAGCTCGAATATCGCATCAACCGCAAAATAGGCCGCCGCGACCTGCGCGAGCGCGGCACCTTCCTCTTCGGCCAGCTCGAATGGCGTGACCAGACCGAGGCGATTGACCACGCGGTTAGCCATTTTGGTGGCGATGATCTCCGGACGGAGCCGGTGATCGTCGATCGCCTGGCCGAAGCGTTCCTGCATCGCCCGTGGGAAGGCCGCCTGGAGGATCGGGCGCAACAGCGGATCCGACGCGACGTGAGAGGCTTCGATCGCCGCCTGGAGCGCGAGCTTGCCGTGACTCAGGATCACCGCGAGCTCCGGCCGGGTTAGGCCATGCCCCTCCTGGGCGCGACGGAGCAAAGCGGCATTACTCTCGATGCCGTCTACCGCGCGGTCGATCCGGCCCGAAGCCTCCAGCATCTCGACGACGCGGAGCTGCGCGGGCAGCGCTGCAGCTCCGCCATGCTCGGCGAGGCTGAGACCGAGCGTCTGGAGCCGATTATCCTCCAGCACAAGGTGCGCGACATCGTCGGTCATCTCCGCCAGGAACGCATTGCGATCCTCGAGACTGAGCCGGCCTTCGTTCATCTCGCGGTTGAGCGCGATCTTGATGTTGACCTCATTGTCCGAACAATCGACGCCCGCCGAATTGTCGATGAAGTCGGTGTTGATGCGCCCCCCGGATTCGGCGAACTCGATCCGGCCCGCCTGCGTCACGCCAAGGTTGGCACCTTCACCGATCACCGTGGCCCGGATCTCGCTACCGTTGACCCGATGCGCGTCATTCGCAGGATCGCCGACCTCGGCATGGGATTGGCTGCTCGCCTTCACATAGGTGCCGATGCCACCGAACCAGAGCAGGTCGACGGGCGCTTTCAGGATCGCTGCGATCAGGCCTGAAGGATCGAGCTCGTCGGAGTCGATCCCCAGCATCGCCTTCACCTCGGAAGAGATCGGGATCGCCTTCTGCGTGCGCGGGAACACACCGCCGCCCTTCGAGATCAGTTCGGCATTATAATCCGCCCAGGACGAACGCGGCAGGTTGAACATGCGTTGGCGCTCTTCCCAGCTTCGCGCCGGATCTGGGTCCGGATCTAGGAAGATGTGGCGATGGTCGAACGCCGCGACGAGCTTGATTGCCTTGGACAACAGCATGCCGTTGCCGAACACGTCGCCCGACATGTCGCCGCAACCGACCACGCTGGCGGGATCGGTCTGCACGTCCACGCCCTGTTCCAGGAAGTGGCGCTGGACCGAAACCCAGGCACCGCGCGCGGTGATCGCCATCGCTTTATGGTCGTAACCGTTGCTGCCGCCCGAGGCGAAGGCATCGCCCAGCCAGAAACCACGCTCGACCGCGATCGCATTGGCGACATCAGAGAAGGTGGCGGTGCCCTTGTCGGCGGCGACGACGAAATAGGGATCGTCGCCATCGCGCACGCGCACCTTGGTTGGGTGCACGACCTTGCCCTCGACGAAGTTGTCGGTAACCGAGAGCAAAGAGCGGATGAAGATCCGATAGCTCTCCGTTCCTTCCGCCAGCCAGGCATCGCGATTTGAAATCGGCGGCAATTGCTTGGGATAGAAGCCGCCTTTGGCGCCGGTCGGCACGATCACCGCATTCTTGACCACCTGCGCCTTCATCAAGCCCAGAATCTCGGTACGGAAATCGTCGCGCCGGTCGGACCAGCGCAGGCCGCCGCGGGCGATTGGTCCGCCGCGCAGGTGAATACCCTCGACGCGCGGCGAATAGACCCAGATCTCGCGCCACGGCAGCGGCTTCGGCAAATTGGGTACGCTCGCCGATTCGAGCTTGAAGGCCAAAGCTTCCGCGGCCGCGGGTGCGAATGCATTGGTGCGCAGGATCGCACGAACCACCCCCGCCATGCGGCGCAGGATGCGATCATCCTCGATCGAGGCGACCTGCGCCAATGACGCGTCCAGCGCCTCGTTTGCGGCTTTATCGTCGCCCGACCCATTCGGATCGTGGCGCGCGTCGAACAGGCCGATCAGCCCGCGTGCAACCTCCGGCGCGCGCTGGAGCGCATCGGCGACGGTCTGCAGCCCATAGGCGAGCCCGGTCTGGCGCAAATAGCGGAACCAGGCGCGGAACAGAACAACCTCGCGCGGGGTGAGGCCAACGCCAGCAATCAGCGCGTTGAAAGCGTCATCCTCGGCATGGCCGGCCAGGACTGCCGCGATAGCCGACTCGGCGATCTCGGAACGGGCGAGCAGCACTTCGGCCGCTTCGCCGCTATCCGCCTCCAACAGAAATTCGTGGATGTAGCCGGCCTTCCCGCCGTCGAGCGGCGTCGGGATCTCCTCGAGCACGCGGAAGCCGAAATTTTCGAATACCGGTACCGCTTCGGACAGCGGGATCAACTCGCCGAGGCGATAGGTCTTGAGGCGCAGCCGCGCGGGTTCGTCGCCCAGTGCGCGGAAGAGGCGCACCGCACGCGAGGCACCGTCCTCCAGGCCCGCAAGACGCTGGATATCGGCCGCCGCCTCATCGGTGCTCGAACGCGTGCGATATGCGACCGGAAAGCTGTCAGCCCAATCGAGCGTGAGCCGCGCGGCGCGGGTCGGGGTGACGCTCTCATTAAGTTTAAACTCGATCGCCGGCGACCAACCGCGCAGCATCGTCTCTACCTGCCGATCGAGCAAATCCGCGTCGGGCAATGTCGCGCTCTCGGGCAGGTCGAGCATGAATCGGAGCAGCGCTATATCGCCTTCGCCCAGATCCAGCGCCCAATTCGTTACGGGTGCGTCGGCCGCCTGCTCCAGCATCACCTGGATAGCTTTGCGCTGCGCGGTGGTCAGCGCTTCACGCGGGAGCCAGACGAACGCGAAAAGCTGCCGCATCAATGGCGCCGGCGCGAGCACCAGCTTGGGGCGCGGCCGATCGGCCAGGCTCATCGCGGTCAGCGCCACCTCCTCTAGCACCGGCGGCGCAAAGGTGATCAGCAGATCGTGCGGTAGGTCGGATAAGGCATGGTGCAATGCCTTGCCCGCATGCGAGGAGGGATCGAAGCCGTACTTGGCCTCGATCTGCGCGAGCCGCGTGCGCAGCACCGGCACCTTGTCCGAGGGAGCGCGCAGCGCGGCGCTGGTCCACAGGCCTGCGGTGATCGAGAGGCCCGCCAGCGCGCCATTCTCGCGTACGGGTACGATCAACAGGTCGAGCGGCGCGCGGCGGTGGACCGTAGCGATCCGATCCGCCTTCACCACCAAAGGCGCCTCGCCGCCCTGTTCGAACCAGCGGAAGGCGGCCTCGCGTGCGGCGACGGACCAGAGCGGCTCGCTTTCCCCACGAAGAATACCGAGGCCCGGATCGCACGCTCCGTCGCGCCGACAAATATGGTGGCCGAGCAGCGTGAAATGGCGCTCCAGAAACCAGCGCAGCAAAGCCGCGCCTTCGCCGTCCGGCAGGCCTTGCGCCGCATCGCGCAGCGCGAGCTGGAGGCGCGGCCAATCCTCGACCGCGCCGCGCACGTCAGACAATACGCCGCGGAGGTCGCCCTCCAACGCACGCCGCAGCTTCGCGTCGACGCGATCCACCTCCATGTAGATCATCGATTCACGCCGCTCGCCGCTCGCGGACCCCGGCAGGATCGCGCTCAGTCTGCCCTCGGCATCCCGGCGAACCGAGAGGACCGGATGAAGAAGACGGTGGATATCGATGCTGCGTGTCGCCAGCGCTGCCGCAACCGAATCCACCAGGAACGGCATGTCGTCATTGACGATACCCAGCCGCATGCGCCGCTGGACACTCTCTCCGCCGGTCGATTCTATCGCAATTGCCGCTTCGCCAGGGCGGCGTGACGCGGCGACTTCCGCCATGAAAGCGGCGGCTTCGCCGCGGGCATGTTCGTCGAAATTGTCGGTTTCACCGGGCAGTGCGCCCTCAATTAGAGCCGCAGCAATAGCGGCCGCAGCCTCCTCCCCAATGCTGGGAGTGGCCAAATCCGTGTTCGTCATCCTGCTCTCCGGCACGCTAAGCGGACGCTCTCGTGCGCTATATCTGTGTAATGCCGGACCTATGCGCTTCTGTGACGCGCGGGACAACCCGCGAGGCTTACCCCGCCCGGCGCGCCCGGGCGAGCGCAGCGCCCGTGAAAAGATCGTCGGCGGGGACGGGCGCGATCACCTCGATCCCCCGTCCTTGCGGCGAACGGCGGCCGATCAACAGCATCAGATCCTCGTCGACCGCCAGTTCGATACGGCCGAGCGGCGGCTGCGCATCAACCCAGGCGCGCTGGCCGCCGGCTTCCATCGCCTGGCGCTCGGCGCGGCGCACCTGACGCTCCGCCACCGCAACCGCGGCATGGCCACCGCCATGATTGTCGAGCCAGGCGGCGACGCGGCCCGGGCCGAGGCCGAGCCGTACCGCGTGATCGAGAACCGCGCTGTACCGGACGCGCTCGCTGCGGCGCAGATCCGCCCCGAAGACGAGATTCACGACCTTGCGGCTCGTCAGCGATGAATCGCGTGCCGAAAGCAGATAATCGTAAGCCGCGCTCAGCGCGGCATGCAGGCTGGAATCGCCGCGTGTGCGATCGGTCGCGGCAAGAGCGGCCCAGGTGCGGGCGCCGGCCAAACGCTGATCCGGCGATTGGACTGGCAGGCCTTCGCTTGCGGTCAGCGCCGCGCCGGGCCCGTCGCCCCAGGCGCAGATTGCAGGAGCCGTGGGACGCGACGCGATGACGCCGTTGATGGCAGCCAGAACATCCGGGGCCGGTTCCACCGCCTCCACCTGCTTCCAGCTCATCACGCCATAGACGGAGGCGAGCGCGCCACCTTCATTGGCGAAAGGCAGGAGAATGCCGCGGTGGAGCAGGTGCGTGTCGTCACGGCCGGCAAATTCGGCCTCGAAGCCGACCGGCGCCTGGTGCGCAACGATGTCCGAAAAGCGGCGCAGCAGTTCGGACAGCAACGTGCCCTGCGGAACGTCGGCGATAGTGGGGCGCGGCACGGTAACGTCCGATTCCTCGCGCAGCTCGCGGCCAAGATAAGCAAGGACCGGCGTGCTGCCGTCCGCTGGAAGATCGACCAGCACGCTGCGATCGGCAAAGGCCGACATGTGGTCCGGATCGAGATCGGTGACGCATGGCATGCGTCGCCCGCGCAGCAACGAAACCCAATAATCGTAAGCGCGCGCATGCATCCGCCGCTCGCGCCCGAAGACGTAAATCGGCTCATCGCCGAGCTTGGAGGGCGTTGCGGAAGCGGTTACGTCGGCCATGGGAGCTACCTGTCCTAATCTGCCACGATCAATGCGCCGTGGAAGTTTACGAACGGTGAATCCTTGCGGCCCCAACAGCGCTTGTCAGGCCCGGCAAGCGCTGGTAACGGCGCGCTTCCGGCCGGCCGCCTTAGCTCAGCTGGTAGAGCATCGCATTCGTAATGCGAGGGTCACAGGTTCGAGTCCTGTAGGCGGCACCATCGTTCCGAACGTTTACCCTTTAGACCTTCGCTTCTGCCACTTAAGCGAAGTCGGGCGAAGGTGCCCCGGCTACGGCCAATGTTGCTGTGGCGTTAGTCTAGGTACGGCGAGCGCCACAACTCGATGCGACACGGCCGGCCAAGCGGCGTCGTTTCAAGATAGGCACGAGGGGCGTGTAGCGTTCAGCGAGCCGGAGAAGGGCTTTTCAATCCTTTTCCCAATCGTCTCCGGAATGGCGAAGTCATTCACGAGTTGGGCAAACGCCACGTGCAGAGGTCGCACCGAAACGACAACTGAGCCGGCTGGGCTAACCGGGTGTAGTCATGCATTCAATCCCCGCAATCGCATGTAGTCGTTCGTAAAAAGGTCTCTGTCACGCGCGTCGGGTAGCAGGCGATGGCGCGCTGCAATCCACTTGTCGTAGTCGGGTCCGTACACGGCTGCCACGCGCTGCTTGTCCCAAGCGTTGCTCTTTCCCCAATGTTGCGTGAACGTGATGCCGGCTGCTGCCATACAGGACGGGATCGCGTCGAAGAACGCGAGCGATTGGTGGTTCCAGATGCCGTCGAGACCGATGACGACCGTGTGATCGAACCGATTCATGGCGAGCAGCGCTTTGGACCCAGTGACATAGCGACAGCTGAACACGAGTGGCACGCCGCCGAGCCGGTGATTGAGCGCGATCAGCGCATCCAACGCGCGCAAGCCGTCGGCTTGATCCACCGCGACGGATCCGCTGGCGACCTTGGTCTGGGGCGCCCGGTATCCGAACTGCTCTCCCCAGCTCCCGTACTTCGTTCCCTTGTCGACCAACTGGGCGCTGGCGACCTGTGCAAACAGCGGAACACCCGGCTGAAAGATGTCGAGGAGGGCGCCCGCGACCGATATGAAGTCGTATCCCGGGCCGGGTTTGGAGGCGCGCATCGCGTAATTGGGCCTGTAGCCCGCCGGCCAGTCCTCTTCGTACATGAGGGTCACCAGCACACGCGGCGGCGAGCCGTTCGGGTCGACGATAGGTTGGAAGAAATAAGGACGTTTGCCATCGGGGTCGCGAAGGCGAGGATGCGCGTTGCAATCGAGCGTCCGGATCACGTCGCGCATGGCATCGTCCAGCGTCAAATGAGACCCATGGCCATCGTCGTCTATGTTCACCGAACGCAGATAGATCCGGCTTCTCGTTTCGATCACGACATTGTGGATGATCCCGAAAGCCCCGATGCCAACCACCACCGCATTAAAGATGTCGTCGTCGCGCAGCAGCGTGGCGCCGAGCGCATTCGGGATGGAAGGATCGACCACCGGATGACTCGCCCGCTCGATCCAATATTGCTGATTCTCCCCGGCGAGCAGGTGGATCGACACGATCGTGTCGTGGAGCGCGGGGAATCCGAGCCGTGAACCATGGGTTCCGGTCGCGGTCGCGCCGACGATCGTCTGGCCGTTCGCAGCGCCCGACGTATGGAGAGACCGCGCGAATTCGTCGCGCTCAAGTGTCTGATCGATTTCGGAGAGATATGCCCCTCCCTGAATCATCCAGAGCCGATTGCGCTCGCTCGCATCGCCTGGGTGGCCTGGATCGATCTGGTCGCGCGCGAGTGGCCGCATGCCGTTCAGGCGGGTCATATCGATGAGCCATCCGTTTCTGACGAGGACGGCTTCGGAGAGCGACCAGCCCCGGCCGACGACATGGACGGGTGTAGACGCGGCCTTCGCCTCGGCCAGCGCCTTCTGGAGCTGCGCCGTGCATCGATTGATCGTCGCCGCGTTGTAGGTTGGCCGGTCGGAGGGATACCAAACGTTGTAGACGCCTTTGATTGGGCCGACGATTGTTTCGTGCCAATTCTTCCACGGCGTTTTCTGTGGGATCCGATCGAGCATGTCGTCATCGGCTGCCATGCCTCACCCCCCTCTGCTTCGAGTCGGTACGCTCAGAAATGGTCGCCGGCCGGCGCGGGCGGCGCGCTCGCTTTGGCGCACTTGAATTCGATCGTGACGGGCGTGACCATCCCCAGCGTCAGGAGGGTCGCCAATGTCTGTCCGAAGTTCCGCTTCACCTTCACCTCGGTGAGTGGCGCCGAGCGGCACTCCTTCGCCACATAACCGGTTCCGTCGGAGCTCAAGCCGCGATCCCCAAGGATCGACACTTGGTTTCTGCGGAAGCTCTGACCTCCGGCCCCGACACCGTCGGGCAGCGGCGCGAAGACGATGTGGCTCGCACATCCGCTCAGCGAGATGATTGCGACGAGCAGGAAGATTGATCGCTTACCCTTAGTATGTAGACATCCCGCAGCCATCGTTCTTCCCCTCGTTTCGCTCTCAGGCCAGCCCGATGTCTTGCAGCAGATCGGTCGAGAACACCTGTCGCTCGGCCGCGGTGGGCAGCAGACGGTTGCGCGCTGCATGCCAGTCGGCGAGCCGGTCGCCATGGCTGGCGGCGACCCGCGCCGCCGTGAGCCCGTGCAACTTCCCCCAATGCTGCGCATACGGCATGCCGGCCGCATCGAAGCGGGTGCGGATCCCTTCCATCAATTCGATGATGGATGTCGATGCGAGTCCATCGATGTCGATCACGCACGTCGGATCGAACCGAGTGAACCCTAGGCATGCCGGGGATGGCTGCGTGAAACGGCATGCGTAAGCGGCAGGGGCGTTCGCGTGGGAGACGAAAGCCTGACGAGCGAGTTCGAGCGCCTCGTCCAGGCGCGCCGCCGGAACCGCAATAGAGCCCCCCGCCGTTCCCGGCCGCGACGACGTGTAGCTGTAGGTTTCGGCCGGCGTGTTCAGCTTGTTTTCGAACGGCGCGAGCCGGTTTTGCAGCAAGAGGCTGACAACGGCTTGCCTGAGAGGTGGCACCACGTCGAGCACCGCAGAAAAGACGCCGGGCAGATCGTTTCCGGCCTCGTACCCGGATCGTAGAGCGACGTCGGTAACATAGTCCTGCGGGCAAGGCTCCTGATAGCGGACAGTGACGTACCCAGTGTTCGGATGGGCAGGGTCCACCACCATTTGGAAGAAGTAGGGGCGTTGGTTCGGCTTCGGCAGCGCCACGCCCGTGAAGTCCAGGCGCTTCATCGCCTCGATCACCGACTCGACCGACATTTGGCGCTGGAACGAGCGAAGCAGGTAACGGGGCGCCGTTTGAACGAGGGCGGCGTGGACGACGCCGAGTGCACCGAGACTTACCAACCCGGCAGAAAACAGAGTCGCATCGCGCACGAGCGTCGCACCAAGGCGCGCAGCGAAGTCTCCACTGAGCGTAGGGAAGTTCGGGTGCTCGATCCAGAGATTGGAATGGGCGGTCAATAGCTGGAGACCAAGAACCTCTCCTTCGAACCCCGCGCGGTCGATGGCCGAACCGTGGATCCCGGTCCCGAGGGATCCTCCGATCGTTTGCCCATTGCTGGCTCCCGACGTTCGCAAAGAACGGGGCCTCGCGCTCGATTCGATCTTGCGATTGAGTTCAGCAATCGAGCAACCGGCCTGAACGAGCCTCAACCCCTCCCGCTCACCAGCGAACGCCGGATCGATGCTCCCCGGCCCTACCGTAAAATCAAAA
>Ga0207706_10003282_pt1 | contig 15477 bp, 13 predicted proteins | sample KBSC53metaG_FD_184318 | JGI IMG/M metagenome (GOLD analysis project Ga0207706, IMG submission 184318) | Corn rhizosphere microbial communities from Kellogg Biological Station, Michigan, USA - KBS C5-3 metaG (SPAdes) (version 2) | ecosystem: Host-associated > Plants > Roots > Rhizosphere > Soil ... | reverse complement strand
ACAGAAAAGCGAGTACAGCCAACCAACAGGTATCTACAAAAGGAATTATCATTTCACTCATCGCTGGTGTATTAATGTCCTTCTTTTATCGATTTATTGCCGCCTCTATGGATCTTGAAAATTTTTCAAATCCTGCAGCTGGTAAAATGACCCCGTATACAGCTGTGTTTATTTTCTCTGTCGGAATTTTTCTCAGCAATTTTATTTTCAATACCATTCTCATGAAGAAACCTTTACAGGGAACACCTACCGGCTACAAAGAATATTTCAAAGGAAACTTTCGCCTTCACATGGTGGGCGTGCTGGGCGGTTTGATCTGGGGACTTGGAAATTCTCTGAATCTTATTGCCGCAGGCAAAGCTGGCCCTGCTATATCCTATGGTTTGGGGCAGGGCGCCACTTTGATCGCCGCACTTTGGGGTGTTTTTATCTGGAAAGAATTTCAACAGGCACCAAAAGGGACCAATGCATTAATAACTGCTATGTTTATTTTTTTCATTGCCGGTCTTGGCTTGCTGATCTATGCAGGTACTTAGTTTTTAACTTTTAACTTTTAGCCAGCTATCGCAATAGATGACCGTTGTTAACTTTGTCTTCAAAGGTGCAAATACAACATTGTATCATTGCGTATGAACAAAACCAACCTACTGATCATTCTCTTGAATTTCCTATTTCTTACTGCACAGAGTGCTCCCGGTGACAGTGTGGTTGTTAAGAAAAAATATTTTACAAATCATTTAAAAGGTTCTATAACATTAGACGGTGTGCCTGATGAGGAGGCATGGAATGAAGTGGAATGGGGTGGTGATTTTATTCAGTGGCTGCCGAACGAAGGAAAAGCTCCCTCTCAACAAACAAAATTTAAGATCGTTTACGATGAAAAATTTCTTTATATCGCATACAGGTGCTATGACCTGGCCGCTGATTCCATCATTAAGCGAATGGGAAGACGCGATGAATTTCCCGGTGACTGGGTGGAAATAAATATAGACAGTTATCACGACCTGCGTACAGCATTTTCATTTACTCTCTCTGTTTCCGGCGTCCGCAGTGATGAATTTATATCAAGTGATGGAAATAATTGGGACGCCAACTGGAACCCTATCTGGTTTGCCAAAACAAAAGTTGATAAAGAAGGGTGGACAGCCGAAGTAAAAATTCCGCTCAGCCAGTTAAGGTATAATAATGAAACGGAAAAAATTTGGGGCTTCCAGGTCACAAGGCGTTTGTTTCGCAAAGAAGAACGTTCCTTCTGGCAATACATTCCGCAAAGTTCAGGTGTATGGGTAAGCGGTTTTGGGGAATTACATGGACTGAAAAATATTCCCATGCACAAGCAGGTCGAGATCGCACCTTATGTAATAGCACAGGTAGATAAATACAAAGCAGAGCCCGGCAATCCATTCGCAGATGGCTCTGACAAACGATTGACTGCTGGAGTGGATGGCAAGGTGGCTGTTACCAACGACCTCATCCTCGATTTCACTATCAATCCCGATTTTGGACAAGTCGAAGCTGATCCATCACAAGTGAGGATCGATGGCTTTCAAAATTTCTTTGATGAGAAACGACCATTCTTTGTTGAAAGCCGGAACATTTTTGATTACCAGCTCACAGGTTCTGAAGCAGGTGGTGATTACGATGCGGATCTGTTATTTTATTCACGGCGTATTGGTGGCACACCTCATGGATATCCGAATCTGAGAAACGGTGAATTCATGAGCTTACCGCAAAGCACTTCCATTTTGGGTGCAGCAAAATTTAGTGGCAAAACAAAAAAAGGTTGGAGCGTTGGCGTTTTGGAAAGTGTTACCGAAAGAGAAACGGCTACGATTTATTATAACGGTGAAAAAAGAAAGGAATTGGTAGAGCCGCTTACGAATTACTTTGTGACGAGACTGCAAAAGGATATCAATGGAGGAAATACCATCATCGGAGGCATATTTACCGGTGTGAACCGGGAAAATGGAATGAACGATATTTTACATCGAAGTGCATACTCAGGCGGACTCGATTTTTTGCAATATTGGAAGAACCGTACCTGGTATCTGAAAGGGAACGTTGTTTTCAGCAATGTAAACGGATCTGAAAAAGCCATACTCAATACACAGACAGCATTCGAACATCTTTTTCAGCGAACAGACGCGAGAGAAGTGGATGTCGATAGCAGCCGGACTTCATTGACAGGCACGGGTGGAACTATTCGTTTTGGCAAGTTGGGCGGAAGAACAGGAAAACATGGAGAGGTGTTTAAATTTGAAACGGGCCTTACATTCCGCTCACCGCAATTAGAATTAAATGATATTGGGTTTATGCTTACTGCCGATGAGATCAATCATTTTACCTGGGCAGGTTTGCATTTCCAAAAACCATTTTCAATTTTTCGCACTGCACGCCTTAATTATAATCATTGGTTAAGGTGGGATTATAGCGGAAGATTCACTTACCTCGCATTTAACGTGAATTCGCATGCCACATTCAAAAACAACTGGCAGGCAGGCACAGGTTTAACCTGGGCTGCATTTGGTATTTCAAATAATGCATTAAGAGGTACAACGGCTATTCGTCGTTTGCCAGGACTTGGACATAATCTTTATCTAACGAGTGATTCCCGAAAAAAAGTCTATGCCAATCTTAGTCTCTTCAATTATTGGGGATTTCAAAATTTAATGAAGACTAACGACATCGAACTTGATGTTTCATTTCAACCGCTGGATGCATTGCGCATTGTACTTAGTGCAGAATATTCTTATGACTGGCGTAAACAGGATCAGTTTGTGAGTAATGTGGCATATAACGACCTTACAAGAAGTATTGTTGGCGAGGTAAAACAAAAAACGCTTCGTTTTACCGGCCGCTTGAGCTATAATATTACACCTGAACTGACAATACAATATTATGGCCAGCCATACATCACAAGACCGTTGTACAGCAATTTTGCCTATGTGTCAAGTCCATTAGCAAAAAAAATGAGTGACCGTTTTTATGTTTATAGCCCGAACCAGATCAGTTTTAGCAACAACGAATATTTTGTAGATGAGAATATGGATGGAACTGCCGATTACAGTTTCTACAGGCCTGATTTTAATTTTGTACAGTTCCGTTCCAATTTTGTTGTGCGTTGGGAATACAGGGCCGGTTCTGAATTATATTTTGTATGGTCCCAGGGCAATACTCCAAATGTCGTCAACGATCTTGATACACCGATCACCGAAAGTTTATTTGACAATGCTTTTTCCGAAGGCGCAAGAAATATTTTTTTGATAAAATGTACCTATAGGTTTTTAAGGTAGATATTTTGTTTCAGACTGCATTACTACTATCATCGCCTGTTGTGTCACTCACTTCGACTGCAGTAGTTGCCTGTACAACCAGCAACGGAGGCACGTCTTGTATGAGGTCTCCAGGGCTTCGTGTCCTTTGTGATTCTTGGTGAACTTTGTGGCCAATATTTTATTGAGTAGGGAAAGGTCACGAAGAACACAAAGATCCACAAAGAGCACAACGTATTTAAACAATAGGGTTGAACCTGTCGCATTCAGTACCCAAACTGTCGCTTTCACACCTCCTGCATAAGTACTATCTGTCGCATCTTTGTGATGTATTACTTCAACAAAATAGATGATATGAAAAAGTTAGAATCTAAAATTGAAATTGCCGCGTCGGCGCAAAAAGTTTGGGACACCTTGACCGGTCCCGAATCCTATAAGGAATGGGTGAACGTAGCATGGCCCGGTTCTTACTACAAGGGCAAATGGAGAAAAGGGGAGAACATCAGGTTTTTATCGTCGAACAATGAAGGAACTCTTGCCACACTGGTGGAATGCAAACCTGCCGAATATGTATTGGCAAAACACATTGCAGTTCTTAAGTCAGATGGCACTGAGGATAGGGACAGCAAAGAGGCGAAAAGCTGGATCGGTACAACGGAAGCTTATACTTTCAGTGAAAGAAATGGCAAGACTGAAATGAAGACAGAAATGAATGTAGAACCTGAATGGGAAGAAATGCTTGGAGATGGCTGGCCTAAGGCATTGGCTAAATTGAAAGAGATCTGCGAACGGTAAATTATAAAGATCAGGTAGTAATTTCCATCTGCATCACTTGAATATCTTTTGTATCTTTCTTTGTATAAAAAATAGTTAAGGCCTTTCAATTGATAGCAGGTGGAAATTTTTAAAATTTTGTATGATGAGGCCATTTCATTTCTTGGAATAGGCCAGATGCTCGAAACTTTTAAAACGGGCAATTATAGCAGTTTGCTGACCCTTGATGGCATCTTATCTGTTATCTCACCCGTTATGCCTTTGCTTCTGCTTATTGAGATCACAAGAGCGGTTGTTTACAAAAAGTTCAAAATAGAAGAATATAAAATACCTTTTTTGATCTTTGTTTTCAACCGGTTTATTTCGCGTTTTCTCTCCATTGCAGCCGTTGCTTTTTGTATAGGTCTTTTCGAAAAATATGGTATTATTAAAACAAGTTTTACCTGGTATTGGCTCATCTATGGCTACATTGTTTGGGAGCTGGCTCATTTTGTATATCATTATCTTGGTCATAAAGTGAGATTGTTCTGGTGTTTACATTCTTCGCATCATGCACCGGAGCACATGAATCTTTCTGTGAGCTTTGCACATTTTTTCCTGGAAGCTCCGTATGCTGATGTGATACGCACCTCCATTTGCCTTTTGCTTGGAGTAAATGTGCCCCTCTTATTTTTCATCATGTTCATCGATGGCACCTGGGGAGCTTTTATTCATGTGGGCGAAAATATTTTGAAGGATGCCCGGTTAGGTTTTTTAAACAAGTATGTACTGACACCTTCTCATCATCGTGTACACCATGCAAAAAACCCTTTGTACATGGACACGAACTTTTGTAACCTGCTAAATATCTGGGATCATGTTTTTCGCACACACCAGCCGGAACAAAGGAATATTCCCGTGCAATATGGCATCACTCGCCGCATCAGGGCGAACAGTTTTCTTGACGTTTATTTCGGGGAGATCATTTATTTATTAAAAGATATCTGGAAAGCACCGGGTATAAAGAATAAGTTCTTATACATCGTAATGCCCCCCGGGTGGAGCCACACCGGGGATCACAAAACAGCGAGACTGATCAGGAATGAATTTATAAAAAAGAAGGAAACAGCGACAGACATTAAAGCTATGCAGTCAGAGGAGATGATAGTATGAGTGACCAATTGAATAAATTATTTCGATGACTTTTCTTTCTTCGCAATGTCCTTTGCAATTTTTTGCGCATCCAAGCCGATCTCGCGGATCTGCCCGGTCGGACTTATCCAGAATCCACAGAAATACAAACCGTCTTTACCGAAATATTTTTGTCTATTGACAGGTTGACTCAGATCCTCGAAACGTGATCTGTCAACATCGATGAGCTCTTCATAACCCCTGTAATAACCAATAGCAGCAACAATAGCATCAAACTCTTCTGTCTTTCCTTCTTTGAAACAAACCGCTTTGCCTTCGACATGGTCGATGTCATTGTAAATCGTAATATGACCTTGCCGGATATGTTTTATCGTTCCAATATCAAGTAAAGGAATGCTTGCATTCTTTTGGATCTGTTCGAGTGGACCGTAGGACAATTTCCTTAAGCCAAGTTTCGTGATATCTCCAACCAGTAATCGTAACAAAGGGGCATTGATCGTGTCGGCAAATTTTGGTGGAAGACCACTCATCGCTAAGCTCAATTCCAAAATGGGGATCCCCAGCACGTCACGCGGTATCACGTTCACAGGGGAGCGAACAGCCATGGAAGGTTTAGCTCCCTGTTCATAAAGATCGATGGCAATTTCACAGGCTGAATTACCAAAGCCAACAACCAGGACTTTTTGTCCTTTAAAATCACCTCCTGTTTTGTACTCGTAACTGTGCAGGATCTTGCCGGGAAAATTTTCCATTCCTTTGAGATGAACCGGTTTTGGTTTGGTAAATGCTCCTGTGGCGATGATGACATATTTTGATCTGAAAATTCCATTGTTGGTTTCAGTAACCCAATCGCCTTGATCCTTTTTTATCCTTTTTGCTTCTGTGTTAAAAACCGGGTTGATGCTGAATTCTGTTTGATAATCATCTAAATAATCGACTACCTGTTGACGTGAAGGATAACGGGGAACTGCATTGCCAAACTTTCTAAAAGGCAGATTTGAAATCCGCTTATTTGTGTGTAAATGCAGGCGATGATAGTGATTCCGCCATGGTGTGGCAACCGAACCTGTTTTTTCAATAATGATATGGTCAAGGCCTTGCTTTTGCAAACAGGCTGCCGAGGCAAGACCTGAAACGCTTGCTCCAATGATCAGAATGTTTGTTTCTTTCATGCCCCAGACATTCTATTAAAGTTAGTAGAAACTTCTCTTCATAAATTTGCGTTAACTCAGAAAAGAAGACCATGATAGAAATTATCGATTACTCCGGCGAATACGCAAATGATTTCAGAGATCTTAACCTCGAATGGCTGGAAAAATACAGCCTGACCGAAGCTCATGATCTTGAAGTTATCAACCATCCCAAAGAAGCGGTACTTGACAAGGGCGGATATATTTTTCTTGCCAGGGAAGTCGATAGGATAGTGGGAACGGCCGGGATAGCCAACGAGGGAGATTCAATATACGAGCTGGTGAAGATGACAGTTGCCCCGGCGTTTCGTGGGCAAGGCATCAGCAAAATGCTAATTGAAAAATGTTTGGATAAAGCCAGGGAATTAAAAGCAAAAAAGATATTCCTTTATTCCAACAGCCAGTTGCAAACGGCTATCGCGTTATATAAAAAATATGGATTTGTTCATGTTGATGCCAGCAATTCCCCATTACTTTCTGCAGATGTTAAGATGGAATTGGCGTTGGAGGTGATGAGTGATGAGTAATGAGTAATGAGTAATGAGTACCTGGATTACACATTAGTGCGTTTGATCATGGAGTCACTGATTACTGATCACTCATTACTGATTACTGATTATTCCGGTAGTTTTGTTTTTTAAACTTTTAATCATGGCTGTTATAAATCGTATCAATCCTTACTCAACTTCAAGATTGAATAATGACACCGGCTTCGGTACTACGGGCAATATCAACGGCGGGCGTTTCATTAATCGTGATGGCACATTCAATCTTCGCAAAGTCGGCTGGCCCATCTGGCGGCGGTATAGCATTTACCACAAGCTCATCACAATGCCGTTGTGGAAATTCATCACCTCGATTTTTCTCTTTTACATTGGCATTAACTTCCTATATAGCCTTATTTATTTAGCTATTGGCTCGAGTGAGTTTACAGGAATGATCTCCCCTGCGGGATGGAAGATGTACAAAGAGCTTTATTTTTTCAGTACTGAAACATTTACTACTGTAGGTTATGGAAGGGTGAACCCGGTGGGTGATGCTGCCAATGTAGTGGCGGCTATTGAAAGCATGACCGGCTTTCTTTCATTCGCTGTGGCTACAGGTCTGATTTATGGAAGGTTTTCCCGACCAAGAGCTCATTTGGCATTTAGTGATAAGGCGGTGATCGCCCCATACCGTGATAAAACAGCGCTGATGTTCCGCTTTGTTTGCTATAAAGAACAACATGCACTCACCGACGTAACAGTACAGGTAAATCTTGCCATGCTGATCGAAGAAAATGGGAAGGCCAATTATAAATATTATACTCTGCCATTGGAACGTCACCGCATCGAAAGCCTGCCGATGAACTGGACAGTAGTGCACGAGATCAATGATGAAAGCCCTTTGGCTGGTTTTACTCTTGAAGATATGAAAGCTGCAGATGTAGAACTCTACGTTTTGGTGCGCGGCTTCAATGATGTGTATTCAAACACAGTGCAGCAAAGAACTTCTTATACCTATAATGAAGTAAAGATCAATCACAAATTTGTGCAGATGTACCAGGAGACCGAAAACGGTACGATACTGGAACTACATAAACTAAGCAAGTTTGTGGAGCAGGAATCATAAGCAGGTTGATCTACAGATTTTCCGCTCTTGCAGACACAATTAGCGATCCTGCAGTCGAGGCACGCCTTCAATAGACGCCTGTACTAACTTTGTTGTAAACAGATGCCGGCGAAGATCAATTCAAAATATACAACAGTCCTTGTGCATGTATTCATTTGGGGCCTGCTTTTATCGTTGCCTCATTTCTTTTTTGATAACAGGAACACACGGCCTGGCTCTTTGCCTTCATCATTCTATTTCATTACTAATCTTTATCATATAGGGCTATTTTATTTCAATGCATTTTTTCTTTATCCTTTATTTCTTAATAAAAAAAGATGGTGGGCCTTTTTCTTATTTCTCGTTGTAATTGTATTTTTCTCTTACTACCTGAAAGTTTTTATCATAAAACAATGGTATCCACAAGTTGTAGTTGATGAATTGCTCTTCAGAATACTTTTTTTTCCTCCTTTTCCATTTCTCGTCATAAGTACCATATACAGGGTTATTGTTAATAAGATCGCTCATGACAAAAAACAAAAGGAAATAGAAACAGAACACCTGGCTATTAAGCTAAAGTTTTTAAGATCCCAGATTAGTCCGCATTTTATCTTTAACGTGCTTACTAATCTCGTATCTCTTGCAAGAAAAAGATCTGAACTGCTGGAGCCGCAACTTATCAAACTATCTGAACTGATGCGATATATCTTATACGAATCAGACGAGAAAAAAGTGTCTTTGTCAAAAGAGCTCGACTATCTGAAGAGTTATATTGACCTGCAGGAGCTAAGATTTGGCGAGGATGTTGCGATTGATTTAGATGCTCAAATACCCGAAGTGGAATTACAAAGAAATATCGAACCGATGCTATTAATTCCCTTTGTAGAAAATGCATTTAAACATGGTGTAGGAATTGATCAGCCTTTCATTGAAATTCACCTCGAAAGCCATGAAGGTGTTCTGAAATTTGAAGTGAGGAATAAATTTAATCCAGGAGAAGAGACGAAGGATATGAGCTCTGGTATTGGCCTCGAAAATGTGCAGTCAAGACTAGCCCTGTTGTATCCAAAAGAACATTCCCTGGTCATAAAAAGAGAAAATAACATTTTTAATATTTCCCTAACACTGAAATTACGATGATGCGATGTATAGCTGTTGACGATGAAAAGCATGTGTTGGATCTGCTGGTTGACAATATAAAGCAAGTGTCCTACCTGCAACTGGTCAAATCATGCAAAACAGCTTTTGAGGCCATGGAAATATTGCAGAAAGAAAAAATTGATCTCATTTTTCTCGATATTCAAATGCCAAGGCTCAGCGGCCTTCAATTCATACAAACGCTGCGGCAGCCACCTATGATCATAGTGATCACGGCGTATGAAGACTACGCTCTCGAGGGCTATAATTTGAATGTGGTTGATTACTTATTGAAACCCGTTTCGCTGGAAAGGTTTTTAAAGGCCTGCAATAAAGCAAAAGAATTGTTTGATCTGCGAAATGACAGAACTGCCCCCCAAAAAGAGGAGCCAGATCACCTTTTTGTGAACGTCGAGTACAAACTTGTAAAGATCCAGTTCACCGAAATTTTATTTATTGAAGCATTAAAAGATTATATAAAGATCCATCTCACTCCACCTGCAAAACCTGTTCTCACTAAAATGAGTTTAAAAACTATGGAAGAAAAGCTTCCCGTTAGCAAATTTGCCCGTATTCACAAATCTTACATTGTTAGTGCAGATAAGATCACCATTATAAAAAGGGACTTGATCAATGTCGGCGATCTTGAACTTCCTGTCAGCGATTTTTACAAAGAGAATTTAATGCGCATCGCCAACAAATAAGTTTTCATTTTTTCCTTTTTTGTCGAGACATTTTCTACTCTTGTCTACTTCCCGGATCTACACGCAAAAATGCGTGCGAGCTTTGTGCTTTATAATTAATTTATTAGTCATTTAAACCTACAATTATGCCTTTTGGAATCATCATTTTAACCCGGATACTTTTTGCGGCGTGCATGATATTCATTATTGGATATGTGTTTGGAAATTTTTCGAGAAGCCCTGCGCTGACCAGGGTCACAAAGTTTGCAGCCATACTGGCGATCCTGTTATTTATCTCAGCCAATATTTTTCTTTTCCGTTTTGGAGGCTGGCATCATGGCAACTACGGTGGAAGAAATGTCTGTGCCTGGCATCAACAGGATTCGGTTCAAAGCAAACAGTCTTTAAAACCTGAAGTCGACAAAAAATGAATAATTAAGTAATCAAGTAAACCCAAGATCATGAAAAATAAATTTATAGCCCTTCCCGGGTTTTGCCTGGCAGTTCTATGCACAACCACAAGGGGACAGGTTTCTGGTGGTACGCCACCAATGGGGAAAATCAGTTCTGACACAGAATATGTTTGGGAAAATGGTAGCGATCCTGGCGGACGCAATGAGCCTGGTCAAAATATTCTTAGAAATTTCAAACAGAAATTTAAGAGCGTAACCAGCGTCCGATGGTACGAATCATCATATGGCTTTGTAGTTAAATTCAGTTTAGAAGGAACCGATTACCGTGTTGATTTTGATAAAAAAGGAAATTGGCTTTATACGATCAGGAATTATGATGAAATGAAATTGCCGGAGGATGTGAGGCGTCTTATCAATGACTCGTACGGCGATTACGTGATCACGTTGGTTCAGGAAATTGAAAGGCCATTTTACCCTCTGACCTTTGTAGTGCATCTTGATGGCAAAATGGACATCCTTCAAATTCTTGTGTCGGGTAATGAAACACAGGAATGGCAAAGATTCCACAAACCACGTCCAGATAGTTTTACAAGCAATAATAGAAACTGATGTTCCCGGTAACATCAGGAAAGCCTTCTTTTCGAGGAAGGCTTTCATTTAAACGAAGTTTTAAAAAAGCTAAAGATGAAAGCATCAACACAGAGACGCGTTTGGAGGTGGATACATATTATTTTAAGCGTGCCGATTGTTGGATACATATATGGGCCTGTATCAGGGATCCCGCGGGCTGCGTTTGCGGTCAAATGGATATTTTTTCCTGTGGTTGTGATCTCCGGATTCTGGATGTGGAAAGGGCAGTGGCTAAAAAAAATGTTCCGGAAAAAACAACAGGCAGTCTTTTCTAAAAAGAATCATCCTATGATTACATAACCGTCTTGATGATTGCCGCAATGACTCCCCAATTTGTCGCAATAAGCCTCCGCTTAGGTCTTTTACTGTTCTAACTTTGTTTTGTAAAACAAATCATTTAAACTTTAAAACAGAAAAGATGAACCCGGTAGTACATTTCGAAATGCCAGCAGGAGACAAGAGCCGCATGGTAAAATTTTATGAAAAAGCATTTGGCTGGAAGATGCAACAGTTAGGTCCCGAGATGGGAAACTATGTAGTTGTGACAACAACTGACACTGATGAACACAATCAATCAAAAGTTCCCGGCACCATCAACGGTGGCTTTTTTGAAAAATCAGGCGACAACCAGTATCCCTCAGTTGTGATCGCTGTCGACGATATCAGGGAAGGAATAAAAAAAGTGAAAGCTGCTGGAGGCAATGTGATCGGGGGTCATCTGCAAAATGGCGAACCGGATGAAATTCCTGGTGTTGGTCTTTATGCCTCGTTCATCGACAGCGAAGGGAATCGTGTAAGCATGCTTCAGCCGTTGGGAATGTAGTAGTTGTCATTTTCGTCAAATTATTTATGCTCTTTGTGTACTCCGTGTTTCTTTGTGCGCCTGGTGACCACAAATATCTGGTCACGAAGTACCTTTAGATTCAATGGGACGACTCCGTGCTTCTCTCGTGCCCTTCGTTTCTCTGTGGTAAAAAATACTACGGAGGCACAGAGATCACGAAGATTCACAGAGAATACAAAAAGGACAAAGAATCACGAAGTACACTGCGGATCACAACGAACACAGCGAACTACTTCAACGCCAAAGGATACAGCCTTCAAACCCGACTCACTCCGTTCTCAAGCTCTTTACAGGGTTGGCAATCGCTGCCTTGATCGCCTGGAAGCTGATTGTGATCATCGCGATCACCGTGGCTGTTGTTGCTGCCACTATAAAAACCCACCAGCTGATTGTGATCCTGTAAGCAAAACTTTGTAACCATTTGTGCATGCTCCACCACGCAATAGGAAAAGCGATCAACGATGCTATAAGGATCAGTTTTGCAAAATCTTTTGAAAGCATCGTAACAATGCCGCTCACACTTGCACCCAATACTTTGCGTACCCCGATCTCCTTTGTGCGTTGTTCCGCCGCATAAGTAACCAATCCAAACAACCCAAGGCAACCGATCACTATGGCAAACACCGCAAATGTTATGAACAATGTGCCCGTGCGTTGTTCTGCTGTGTATACATTATCAAAATCAGTATCCATAAATGTATAATTGAATGGTTGTGCAGGTACCATACCCATCCATTTATTCTTTATTGCGTTGATGATAGATGAAATATTTTTTGTGTCAACACGAACAGGGATAGCACCCCAATTTTCTCCTCTTTGTATGATAAGTGGACCAACTGACTGGTGCATTGAGCTAAAATTAAAATCTTTTACTACGCCCACAACGTGATAAGCCAGGGACCCGTGTATACCGTTATCATAAAAATTAGGACGATAGATAGTTTCTTTGAATGGATCTTTATACCCCAGTACTTTTACAGCGGCTTCATTTAAAATAACGCCAAGGGAATCGGTTGGGAAATCCTTTGAAAAATTCCTGCCTTCTTTTATCTCCATACCAAGAGTTGGAATATAGTTATCATCAATATAAAAGTTAGTCAACACAACTGCTTTGGAAGGATCCATGCTTGCATCCCGGAACCAACCTTCATTATCAAAATCGGTACTCGTAGGAAGATCACCACTTATTGATGCATTTGTTACACCCGGAATATTTAATAACTCATTCCTGAACGTGTGAATTTGCTGATCGAGATAATAAGCATTGTGTATCACTAACACCTGGTCGCGGTTGTAGCCGATTTTGCGGCTGCGTATATAATCAAGCTGGTTATAAATGACGATCGTTCCAATGATCAGTATAATGGAGATACAAAACTGGAAAACAACGAGACCGCTACGTAGCCAGCTACTTTTAAAGCCTTTTGCAATTTTTCCCTTTAAAACCTCTATCGGTTGAAATGAGGACAAATAAAATGCAGGATAACTGCCTGCTAAAAAGCCAACCAAAAGAACCAGGGCGAGCATTACGGGAAATAGCCATGTCGAAAACAAAGTGGTTACACTCATTTCTTTTCCGGCAAGCTGGTTGAATAAAGGAACCAGAAGCGTTGCAATTCCAATGGCAAATAAAAGGGAAAAGAAACTTATTAAAATAGACTCAGTTAAAAACTGCGTAATGAGATGCAAACGTAACGAACCCGCCACCTTTCTTATGCCCACTTCTTTTGCCCGGTTCGCCGAACGGGCCGTTGAAAGGTTCATAAAATTTACACAGGCAATGAATAGAATGAATAGGGCAATTACAGAAAAAATATACACATAGGTAATATCCCCGTTTGCTTCTATTTCATATGACTTGTGTGAATGCAAATGAATATCAGTAAGCGGCATTAAGTGATAAATAAAATGATTGCCTTTACTCTCGAGATCTTTTAATGATGAATGCAATTGCTGTTCAAGATCTCTGCCGATGTATTTATTGATCGTGGCATCAACATTTTTTTGCATTTCTGCCTGGGTTACGCCGGGTTTCAGCAGGATATAATTAAAGGTATTGTTGCTGAGCCACGAATCATTGTCTTTTCCTCTTGGCCGTAGAAAATGGAAATGAAAGTGAGATTGCCGGGAAATATCTTTTATAACACCCGTTATTTTGCAGTCTGTGTTATTATCAACACGCAAGGTTTTGCCCACCACATCTGTAGTGTTAAAATATTTCTTTGCCGTTGTTTTATCGATCACGATGGAATTGGGTTCTTTTAAGGCGGTTGAAGGATCGCCCGCGATCATAGGAATCGTGAACACCTTAAAGAAAGTTGAGTCTGCATAGCCCACGTTGTGATCCTGTACATTCTGGTTATCCTTTTTGATAAGAACATCTTTTTGATAATTCACTCTTACCATTTCCTCTACTACCGGGTACTCCCGCTTGAGTGTAATTGCCAGGGGATCGGGAGCTACCGCAAAAATTGCCTGCGTGTCATTAAAATAGATGTCTGCATCAAGCCGGTAAATGCGTTCGGCGTTTTTATTATACTTGTCATAACTTAATTCATCCACTACATACAAAACGATCAGCAGGCAAACAGCAAGACCGGAAGCCAGGCCAATTATGTTGATCGCAGAAAATGCTTTATTCTTCCATAGGTTGCGCAGGGCTACCTTCAGATAATTTTTGAGCATACGGTGTAATGATTTTTTTATGCAATGATCCTTGCATTTTCGATTTGACGATCAGGTCGAGGACTATGTTACTTTTTTACGGAAAAGATTTTCAAAACTCGTTCTTTTGGGGCGATCCTGCAGGGCAAACCTGTTTCGATGAATATTTTCGATGTTGCAAGCGGTCCTTGTCAGCATTCATTGCAATGAAATACTAAACTTGCTTATCGGATAAATTAGTGTATCTTCGTATTCTTATACGTTATTGCTCTCCAGTTTTTTTGTATTCCCACTCAAATTCCGAGATGGCTTAATGTAAGGCAGGTAAAGTACCCTTCTTAATTAATGGTAGCCTTACCACATTTTTTAATCAAATTAATTCAAGTGTCATTTAACAATTTACAGCTCATTGAGCCATTACTGAAAGCATTGCAACAGGAGGGTTATGAAAAACCCACGCCTATACAGGAACAAGCCATCCCGATGATATTGCAACGTCGTGATCTGTTAGGATGTGCCCAGACCGGCACAGGTAAGACAGCGGCTTTCGCCATTCCTCTGTTACAATTAATGCATCAACAAAAGCAGACCAATAGTTTTCAACAATCTACCGGCAACCGGCAAACAAGAAATATTCAAGCTTTAATATTAACCCCAACACGTGAACTGGCGATACAAGTGGAAGAAAGTTTGCGAACTTATGGCAGGTATGTGGATCTGAAACATCTTGTCATCTTCGGTGGTGTTTCACAATTTAACCAGGTAAGCGCTTTGCGCAGGGGAGTAGATATTTTAGTAGCGACGCCGGGACGTTTGTTGGACCTGCTGAATCAACGACATATTTCACTGCATGAAATAAAATTCTTTGTACTCGACGAAGCCGATCGCATGCTTGATATGGGTTTTGTGCATGATGTGAAGAGGATCATCAGCAAATTGCCAGTTCAAAAACAAACTTTGTTTTTTTCTGCAACGATGCCGGGGGAAATAAAACAACTGGCAAATATGCTGTTGAAAAACCCGGTGAAGGTTGAAGTAACTCCTGTTTCATCAACAGTAGATACAATACAGCAATCACTCTACTATGTGGAAAAACAGAATAAAAAATTACTTCTCGCGCATCTGCTTGAGGACCCAACTATAGAAAGT
>Ga0207706_10003281_pt1 | contig 15479 bp, 12 predicted proteins | sample KBSC53metaG_FD_184318 | JGI IMG/M metagenome (GOLD analysis project Ga0207706, IMG submission 184318) | Corn rhizosphere microbial communities from Kellogg Biological Station, Michigan, USA - KBS C5-3 metaG (SPAdes) (version 2) | ecosystem: Host-associated > Plants > Roots > Rhizosphere > Soil ... | reverse complement strand
CATGCGACTCTCCCCTTGTTGTTCCGTGGATACTAACCCTCGATCAGCGCACCGGCAAAACACCGTTTGGCGGGAAACCATGTTCGTCGGCCGGGCGATCCGCGTGCGGTGGCCACGCTCCACGCATGATGGCGACATACCAGCTCAAGAACCGACCGGTAAAATCTTCCATCGGCGAGAGCGGCCCCGGCACATAGAAGCGGGAATCCACCCCAGCCTGGTTCCGCTCGATAATGGTCTTGTCCGCGACCGTCGTGACGTCCCAGAGCCAGGTCAGCTCCGCCCTGTCGTAGTCGGTGCCTTCGCGCGCCGACTCGTTGACCAGCCACGTGATCTCGCAGTCGGTACTGCGAAGCGCACGCGGCGTGAACCGATACAGCACCACGTGGTCGCAGTACGCAAGGCCGAACGTCGTCGGGCCGAGATGCAGGTCCGTGGTACCGCCGTCGTAACCCGTGATCGACCCGAGCAGCGGCGCGACGGGCTTACCGTCACGGCTGCCGGTCAGATGGCCGCGGAGCAGCGGATACCGGTCGAACCCCCGGTCGACGCCCAGGTCGCCGGATGCGAGCCATGATTTGCGGATCGTGTGTTGCGTGAGCCCGACTTCGGGTGCGCGCTGCATGACCGCTGCCAGCATGGCTTCCAACTGCTCCTGCGGGACCGCCCGTCCATGCGCTACCGAGTATTCGGGGTGCGCCGGTCCGCAGTGATAGCACTCGCAGTAGTTTTCGATCGCAAGCTTCCAGTTCGAGGTGATCGGGTAGTTCTGGCGGTGAGCGACCTTCGCACGGTCGAGGCCATAGGGCCGGAGCGGCGCGCCGAGATCGCCTTCGATAGCATCGAAGGGCGGCGGCTCGTCGGTGAAGCTGACGAAAATGAGCCCCATGAATACCCGTGTATGCAGGCGCCGCAGCCCCAGCTGCGACCGGTCGAAGCCCTGCGGCATGTGACCTGCCGCACGGAGCCCGCCATCGAGCCCGTAGGTCCAGCCGTGGTAACGGCACACCAGGCGCGATTCATGCCCGGTCGGCTGGTCGCAGATTCGCGAGCCGCGGTGCCGGCAGACGTTCATCATCGCGTTGATACCGCCCTCCGCGTTGCGGATGACGATCACCGACTCGCCCGCGATCTCGAACAGGAAATAGTCGCCGCGGGCCGGCACCTGGCTCTGGTGCCCGACGTAGAGCCACGAGCGCATGAAAATGCCGCGGATCTCCGTCTCGTACACTTCCGGATCGCGATACAGCTCTCCGGGCAGCGCGTGGTCGCCGTCCCAGTTTCCGAGGATCGCCTGCACGTTTGCCACCGCCGTTCGCCTCCTGAGACTCTTTACGACGACGCCGCGCCCTCGCGCCGACGCGTCAGCAGCGCGGCGGTCACGACCCCGACCGCAACCAGCGCGATGATGATGGTCGCGATCGCGTTGATGTCCGGTGTCACCCCCAGCCGCACCTTCGCGAAGATCAGCATCGGCAGGGTAGTCGCCCCCGGACCCGATACGAAGCTCGAGATGACGAGATCGTCCAGCGACAGGGTGAACGCGAGCAGCCAGCCCGAAACCAGCGCCGGGAGCAGCATCGGCACCGTGATGTCGAAGAAAACGGCCAGCGGCCGGCCGCCGAGGTCCATCGCCGCTTCCTCGAGCGACTCGTCCATGCCGGCGAGACGCGAGCGCACGACCACGGCGACATAGGCCATCGAGAAGGTGATGTGAGCCACCGTGATCGTGGTCGCCCCGCGGGTGGCGGGCCAGCCGATCCACTCCGCCATCGATATGAACAGGAAAAGGAGCGACAGACCAGTGATGATCTCGGGCATCACCAGCGGTGCGGTGATCATGCCGGCGAGCAGCAGCCGGCCGCGCAATCGCGTGAGCCGCTGCATGGCGAGCGCAACGAGCGCGCCCAGGCAGGTGGCGACGGTCGCGCTCACCGCCGCGATCCGCAGGCTCAGGAGCGCGGCCTCGAGCACCTCCTGGTCTTCGAGCAGGTGCGCGTACCACCGGAGGGAAAAGCCGCCCCACAGCGTCACCAGTCTCGAGTCGTTGAACGAGTAGATCATCACCGACAGGATCGGCAAGTAGAGAAACGCGTAGCCGAACGCCACGATGCCGAGGAGCCCGAGCGAGCGGTGTCTCATCGCGCAGCCTCCTGCTCCCGGGTCTCGACGCGCTGGAACCAGACGATCGGCGCCACCAGCAGCAGCACCAGGATGATCGACACGGCTGAAGCGACCGGCCAGTCACGGCTGATGAAGAACTCGTCCCAGAGGACGCGGCCGATCATCAGCGTGTCGGCGCCACCCAGGAGCGCAGGGATCGTGAACTCGCCGACGGCGGGAATGAACACCAGCAAGCAGCCACCGACGATGCCCGGTACCGACAAGGGGAGCGTGACGTCGATAAAGGCCTGCCAGCGGCGCGCCCCCAGGTCCGCGGCCGCGTCGAGCAGGTCAATATCGAGCCGTTCGAGGTTCGCGTAGAGCGGCAGGATCATGAAGGGCAGATAGGAATACACGATCCCGAGGTAAACCGCGAAATCGTTATAGAGCATGGTGAGCGGCTCGTCGATCACGCCAAGGTAGAGGAGAACGTCGTTGATGACGCCGCGGTTGTTGAGCAGGCCTATCCACGCATAGACGCGCAGCAGGAAAGAAATCCAGAAGGGCAGGATCACGGCCAGAAGCAGCACCTGGCGGCGTCGCGCGGGCTGACGCGCGATGTAGTACGCCATCGGATAACCGATCAGCAGGCAGAGCAGCGTGCCGATCGCTGCCATCTTGAGCGACGAGAGATAGATGATCCCGTAGTACCCGTCCTGGAACAGGAAGGCGTAGTTCTCGAAGGTCAGCTTGACCCCCTCGATGCCGCGCTGCCCCCACTCGAACAGCGGCGTAAACGGTGGCTGGGCCACGAGCGGTTCGGCAACGCTGATCTTGAGGATGATCAGGAAGGGCGTGAGGAAGAACAGGAGCAGCCAGACATAGGGGAACGCGACCGCCCGCTGCAACCAGCGTTGCGCGCGGCCGCCGAGCGTTGTGGTCTCGTCGCTCATTCTCGCAGCAGGATGGTGCTCGCCACGTCCCAGGACAGGTACACCTCGTCGTCCCATTCCACGGTCAGGCTCGCCGAGCGCCGCAGGTTCTGGGCGCTCACCTGGACGACGGCGCCGCTCGGCAACCGCACGCGATACAGCGACTGGTCGCCGAAATAACCGAGGTCCCAGACCACGCCCTTGAGCACGTTTCGATCCGTGCCATCCGGCGGCTGCCGGCTGATCGTGATCTTCTCGGGACGGACCGCTACGCAGATGTTCGTACCGGCAGCGAGCGGCTCCTCCGAATGGGCGGCGAGGTCGGCGGCGAGCGATTCGCAGCGCAACGAAAGGCGCCCGTTCGCGCCGCCGGTCACGCGACCGTCGATCAGATTGATGTTGCCGACAAAGTCCGCGACATACCTGTTGGCGGGGTATTCGTAGACCTCACCGGGGGTGCCGACCTGCGCGATCCGCCCCTGCGCCATCACCGCGATGCGGCTCGCAAGCGTCATCGCCTCGTCCTGGTCGTGGGTAACCACGACGAAGGTCGTGCCGAGCTGGTACTGCAGGTTCGAGAGCTCGAACTGCGTGTGCTCGCGCAGTTTCTTGTCGAGCGCCGCGAGCGGTTCGTCCAGAAGCAGCAGTTTCGGCCGCTTGACCAGCGCGCGGCCGAGCGCGACGCGTTGCTGTTCCCCACCGGAGAGCTTGTCGGGCTTGCGGCTGGCAAGCGGCTCGAGCTTTACGAGCGCAAGCATCTCGGCAACGCGCTCGCGGATTCTGGCCGCCGGAACGCCCTCCTTCTTCAGGCCGTAGCCGACGTTCTGCGCGACCGTCATGTGCGGAAAGAGCGCGTACGACTGGAACATCAGGTTGACGGGTCGCTCGTAGGGCGGCACATGTGTCATGTCGACGCCGTCGATCAGGATTCTCCCCGAGGTTGCCTCCTCGAATCCGGCGAGCAGCCTGAGCAACGTGGACTTACCGCAGCCGGAGCTGCCGAGGATCGCGAACAGCTCGTTGCGGCGGATGTCGAGGGAGACGGCGTCGACCGCGGTGACGCCGTCGAAGCGCTTCGTCAGCTCCTGGATCTGCACCAGGGGAGCGCCGACTGGGTCCCGCGCACTATTGGCCTGCCGGGCCTGGAGCGCAGTTTGCTTCGAGCCACCGTTTGCGTTGTCTTTCACCGTTGGATCACAGACCTGTCTTGACGCGCGACCACAGCCTCGATCGCATGCGCTCTTCCTTCGGGCTGTGCAGGTATCCCTTGCGCAGCGTGTCACGGACTTCGTCAGGCGGGTAAACGGCCGGGTCGTCGCGTACCTCGGGAAGCAGGAACGGCCGCGCCTTGCGGTTCGGCGCCGCATAGCGCGTCTCGTTGCTGATAGCCGCGATGACCTCCGGCCGCAACAGGTAGTTGAGAAAGAGATGTGCGTTATCCGGATGGGGGGCATCGGCGGGGATGAACCACAGGTCGAACCATGCCAGGGTCCCTTCGCGCGGCGTCGTATAGGCGAGCTCGACCGGCCGGCCGACCTGCCTCGCACGCCACATCGCCTGGGCATAATCGCCCGACCAGCTCATCGCGATGCACACTTCCTCGTTCGGCAGGTCGATCAGCATCTTCGCGGAGCTGAAGTAGCGGACATACGGGCGCACGCTCTTCAGCACCGCCTCGGCGTCGCGCAGGTCCTTTGGATCGAGGCTGTTCGGATCGCGCCCCAGGTGAAGCATCACCATTGGCACCACGTCGGTCGGCTCATCGAGAAACGTGATGCCGCAGTCGGCGAACCGGCTCGCGATCTTCGGATCGAAGATCATGTCGCCGCTGGTGACCGGCGCGTCGGGCATCCGCTCGCGGATCATCTTCACGTTGTACGTGAAGCCCGTCGTGCCCCAGAGGTAAGGCACGCCGTAACGGTTGCCGGGGTCGTTTTCCTGCAGGGCATCGAGCACCCAGGGGTCGAGATTGTTCCAGTTGGTGAGCTTCCGGCGGTCGAGCGGCCGGTAGATCCCGATCGGGATGAGACGCGCCGAATAGCGCTCGGCATGCACCACGACGTCGTAACCCGTCCGGCCCGCGAGCAGCCGGGCTTCCGCCATCTCCGTCGAATCGTAGGTGTCGTAGTTGACCTTGATGCCGTATTCGGCCTCGAAGTCAGCGATCGTGTTGGGCGCTATGTAATCGGGCCAAGTGAAGACGTTCAGGACCTTCGCCTCCGGCGCAGCGACTGCCGCGGCGGTCTGCGACGCGAGCGCAACGCCGAGGATGACCGGCCGGAGCCACAACACGGGCTACATGCCCTCCAGGCCGCGCTTCAGCAGCGCGCGCGCGATGATGAGCCGCTGGATCTCGCTTGTGCCTTCCCAGATCCGGTCCACACGCAGCTCCCGGAAGAATCGCTCTGCGGCATTCTCGCGCATGTAGCCGCGGCCGCCGAGGATCTGCACGACGCGGTCCGCGATCCGGTTCGCGGCCTCGGACGCGTACAGCTTCGCAACCGAGCAACGCGCATGCAGCGAGCGGAGGTCCTCACCGTCGTCGTGTGCCCGCGCCGCCTCGTAGGTGATCAGCCGCGCCGCCCACAACTCCGTGACGCTGTCGGCGAGCATGGCCTGGATCATCTGGCGTTCGGACAGCGGTTCGCCCCCTACCATGCGCGTCGAGGCGAACGCGGTGGCCTCCTCGATGAGTCGGCTGGCCGCTCCGCAGCAGCGCGCCGCGATCATCAGCCGCTCACGGCGGAACCAGCTGTGCGAGTACTGCATGCCGTCGCCCTCGGTCCCGAGCCGCTGCGACTCGGGCACCAGGACGTCGTTGAAGCGATAGATCGGATGATGATCGCTGAAGGTGTGGCTGAAGGCCGGTGTGCGAACCAGCTCGATGCCGGGCTGGTCGCCATCGATGAAGAAGAGCGCGTGCGAGCCGGCGTGGGGCCCGTCGGCGAGCCGTGCCTGGAGAATGAAGAAGTCCGCGTGGTTCGCGCTCGTGACGTACCACTTCTCGCCCGAGATCCGGTAGCCGTCCGGCGCGCGCCGGGCGGTGGTTTCGATTGTTACGTCGGAGCCCGACCCGCTCTCCGTGATCGCATAGCATTCCTTGCGCTTGCCGCTCATGAGCGGCAGGACAAAGCGCTGCAGCTGTTCGTCAGTGCAGGCCTCGAACATCCAGCGATGCGGCTCGGAGAAACACCAGCAGAGCGCATTGGTGACCCGACCGAGCTGTTCCCAGACGGCGACCTGCTCCACGACGCGCGCGTTGCGCCCGCCGTATTCGACCGGGACGTCCATGGCGCTGAAGCCGTGCTCGATCGCAAGCCGCTTGTGGCGGGCCTTGACCTCCGGTGGCAGGCGGCCCTCGTTGAGCTCCGCCTCCACTTCCCAGGGAATCAGTTCCTCGGTGGCGAACCGCGCCGCACGCGCGCGCCACGACTCCGCCGCCTGGTCGAGTGGAATCCGCAAGGCCGTCTACCTCCGCCCGGTCGCCGCGGGCCGCTGGAAATGCCTGGGAAACGCGTCGGCCAGGTAGGTCAAGCTGATCCGCCGCGCCAGGTCCCGGGTCATCGAGTCCGGACGCACCAGCAGGTCGAGCCACAGACCATCGGTCAGGGCCGAAAGACCGTCGGCGACGAGGGCCGGGTCGACCTCCGGATACCCGCCGTGCTCGCAGAGCTGCGCACACAGTACGCGCACCATGTCGTCGTAGGACCGGTCCCGCTCGGAGCAGATGCGGCGGTAGGTCGGGCGGAACTTCCGCTCGCCCCAGAATGCAAACCACACCGCGAGCTTGTTCCGCTCGCAAATCCCGCGCTGGAAGTCGAGCTCGACCATCGCCGTCAAGCCGGCCTCGGGCGAACCCTCCGTGCGGGCGGCTGCCTCGTGACAGGCATTGCGGTACTCGTCGGCCAGGTACCGCAGGGTCTCGGTCAGCAGCCGTTCCTTGGTCTTGAAATGAAGATTGATGATCCCCTGGCTCAGACCCGCCTCGCGCGCAACGGTCGCGATGGTCGTGTCCGCGAGGCCGCGGTTCGCCACTGACCGGATAGTGGCGTCGATCAGCTGCTTGCGCCGTTCCGCGGGGGGAGCTGTGCGCCGCCGCGGCGCAGCGCGTTGGGCCGCCTTGCTCGTCAGGGGTGCAACTCCTGAATTATCAAACACTTACATCCTACCATGCAGGCTGGTGCGGCCAATGGTACCGGTTCCGCTGTGCAATGCAATGAATGAATAGCTATTCAGTGAGCGTGGACGGCGGGGGCCGTTTTGTGGGAGCCTGTGCGCCTCCCACAGGACAAAAACCAGCCAGGAGGCCAGGCCATGGCACGCAGCCTCACCCGATCGAACGCCCATTTCCGTAAGGCCGTAACGCGCCTGCCGCTCGGCGTATCGTCCAATTTCCGCTACTGGGGCGAGGACAAGACGATCTACGTCGCCGGCGCAAAGGGCGCCCGCCTCCGCGACATCGACGGCAACGAGTACATCGACTACCGGATGGCCTATGGGCCCTGCATCCTGGGCTACGCCGACCCACGGGTGGACGCGGCAGCGAAGGCTGGCATCGAGATGGGCGGCGTATTCGCCCTCTCGACCGAACGCGAGTACGCGGTTGCCAACCGGATTGGAAAGATGGTGCCGGCTGCCGAGCTGGTGCGGTTCTCGAATTCCGGGACGGAGGCAGTCATGGCCGCGCTCCGCCTCGCGCGCGCCTACACCGGCAAGGACTCCTACGTGGTCGTCGAGGGTGGCTATCACGGCGTATTCGACGCCGCGCTCTGGTACACGCCGATCGAGGACTGGAAGCCTTCCTCCGGCGATCCGCCACTCGTGCCCTACAGCGCCGGCGTCCCGAGCATTCTGCGCGGCCTGCTGCACGCGGTGCCGATGAACGACGCCGACCGCCTCGAGAGTATCTTCAAGGCTTACGGGCACGAGATCGCGGCTTTCATGATCGAGCCGATCATGGGCAACTGCTGCTCCATTTCCGCGACCCGCGAGTACCTGCGCGATGCACGCGCGCTCTGCGACCGCTACGGCATCCTGATGATCGTCGATGAGGTCAAGACCGGTTTCCGCGTCGCGCGCGGCGGCGTGCAGGAGTTGATGGGCGTCAAGGCGGATCTCTGCACCTTTGCCAAGGCGATGGGCAACGGCTACCCGATCAGTGTGGTCGCAGGGCGCGAGGACATCATGCGCAGGCTCGGCGACGGCGTCGTGCACGGCGGCACCTTCACCTGCCATTCGGTGGCGCTCGCCGCCGCCGAGAAGACGCTCGAGATCCTCGACGAAACCCCGGCGCTGCGGTCGATCGCGGAGTACGGCACGAAGATGCGCAGCGGGATCAGCCAGATCCTCGCGCAGCGTGGCATCCGCCATTCGTTTACCGGCCATCCCTCGATGAGCGGGCTGTTCTTCAGCGAGACGCCGCCCCGCGACTACCGCGACTGGGCCCGGAGCGATTACACTTTCTACGAAGCACTGGCTCCGGAACTGCACGACCTTGGTGTGCTCTGCGAGCCGGATTCCCGCGAGCCCTGGTTCGTCTGCGAGGCGCACGATCAGCGCTGTCTCGACGAGACGCTGCAGCGGCTCGAAGAGGCAGTCGATCGGGTTGTTCGCAAGCAGCCGAGCCCGGAGCCGGCGCGGTGCGCAAGCTAGGCGGAAATAGATGGTGACGAACTACGATGCGATCGTGGTCGGCGCGGGCCACAATGGCCTTACGAACGCCGCCTACCTCGCCCGGGCCGGTCTCAAGGTCCTGGTACTCGAGCGCAACCCGTATATCGGCGGCGCCGCGGTCAGCCGCGAGATCCAGGAAGGCTGGATCTACTCGAACTGCTCCTACGTCTGCAGCCTGCTTCGGCCGGAGCTGTTCCGCGACCTCGAGCTCGCGAAACACGGGCTCCAGGTCGTGCCATACGGTGGCGGCGTCACCTTTACGCGCACGGGCGACATCCTCGGCAACTACACCGACGACGCCGTCCAGCGGCGCGAGTTCGCGCGCCACAACGCCCGGGACGGGGACGCCTATCATCGGTATTCGACCGAGGTGATGCGTCAGTGCAAGTTCATCCGCCCGCTGCTGCTGCGCACGCCGCCGGATCCGACCTCGTTCAAGCCCCGCGATATCCGCGAGATGATCTATCTCGGCAAGGAGTTCGCGAAGCTCGGCGAGCAGGTCATCTACGACATGATCCGCTTCTACTCGATGAGCATCGCCGACTTCCTCGGCGAGTACTTCGAGTCCGACCTGGTCAAAGCGCACCTCTCCGGGAGCGGCATCATCGGTTCCGCCATGGGCGTGTACTCGCCGGGTACGGCGTACGTGCTGCTGCATCACTACATGGGCGACGTCGATGGCTCGATCGGCGCCTGGGGCTTCGCTCGCGGCGGGATGGGCTCGGTGTCCAAGGCGATCGCATCGTCGTTCAAGGCGCACGGCGGGGAAATCGTCACCGACGCGCCTGTCGAGCGTGTGCTGGTGCGCAACGGCCGGGTGACCGGGGTCGCGACCGCGAACGGCAACGAGTACCGCGCGAACATCGTCGTGTCGAATCTCGACCCGAAGCGCACCTTCCTCAAGCTCTTCGACGAGAAGGACCTGCCCCCCGCATTTCTCAAGCGTGCCCGCGAGTTCAAGATCCGCGGTTCCTCGGGCAAGCTCAACATCGCGCTCGAGGGCCTGCCCGAGTTCCCGGCGCTCGGCCGCGACAATCCGCTGCGCTTCGGCGACATGCATTTCCTCGATTCGCTCGAGCGCTACGAGCGTGCGTACGACGACTGGAAGAACGGCACCTGGTCGAAGGACCCGTACCTCGACCTGCTGATCCCGTCGATGACCGACCCGACCATGGCGCCGCCGGGCAAGCACTTCATGTCGGTCTTCGTGCAATACGTCCCACCCAAGATCCACGGCCGCGACTGGACCGACGAGGACCGTGACGGCTTTCGCGACACGGTGCTCGACCAGATCGCGCGCTACAGCCCCAACTTCCGACAGCTCATCCGCCACGTCGAGGTACGCACGCCGCGCGAGCTCGAGAACGAGGTGGGCCTGACCGAGGGCAACATCTTCCAGGGCGAGCTGACGATGGACCAGCTGCTGTTCAATCGCCCTTTCCCCGGTTTCGCGCAATACCGCGGGCCGACGAAGGGCTTCTACATGTGCGGCTCGGGAACGCACCCGGGCGGCGGCGTAATGGCGGCGCCGGGCGCGAATGCTGCGCGCGAGATCCTGCTCGATCTGCGCAAACCAAATCTCATCCCTCAGGGTTGGCAGGATGACTGACCGCAATCGAATCGTCGTTATCGGCGCCGGGCACAACGGCCTGGTGTGCGCCGCGTACCTGGCGAAAGCGGGGCGCGAGGTGGTGGTGCTCGAGGCCGCCGATCGCGTCGGCGGCGCGGCGGTGACACGCGAGTTCGCACCCGGCTATCGCGTATCGGCCGGTGCGCACCTGCTGTATCTGCTCGACGCAACGGTGCGGCGCGAGCTCGACCTCGCATCGCACGGACTCAAGGCGGCGCGCTCGAACCTGAAGACCGTGGCGCTCGGGCGCGAGGGCGAGCACCTCGTGCTCGACGACGGCCGTCTCGAGTCCGGGACCGTGTCCGCGGATGACCGTGCTGCGTTGCCCGGTCATCATGCCCGGATGCTGCGTTTCGCGCGGATTCTCGCGAAGCAGCACGGCCGGCGCCCGCCCAGGATACTGGGGGGCGGTCGCTCTGACACGATCGCAGCCGCGATGCTCGGTCTCGATATCCGGCGCCTCGGCCGCGACGATATGCGCGAATTCCTGCGCATCGCCGGTATCAACGTCTTCGACGTGCTCGAGGAAACCTTCGACACGCCGCTGTTGAAGGGTGCACTGGCCCTGGATGCGGTGCTCGGCACCAATCTCGGGCCGCGGTCGAACAACTCCGTGCTCGCGCTGCTGCATCGACTGAGCGGGCAGTCGCTGGACGCCACGAACCGGGCGTGGCTGCCGGAAGGCGGCATTGGCGCCGTGACAGATGCGCTCGCAGCTGCGGCCCGTGCGCACGGCGCGACGGTGCGGACCGGGAGCCCGGTCACGCGCATCACGCTCGATGGAGACCGGGCCTCCGGTGTCGAGCTCGCGAGCGGCGAGGTGATCCGCGCCGGCACCGTCGTTTCGAACGCCGATCCCGCGCGGACGCTTCTCACGCTGCTCGGCGCCCGCCATCTCGACACCGGGTTCGCGCAGCGTATCCGGCATCTGCGCTCCAAGGGCACCGCGGCCAAGCTGCACCTGGCCCTCGACGACCTGCCCGAGTTCACCCGGCTGCCCCCGATGCTCGCCGGCGAGCGGCTCGTGATTGCGCCCGACCTCGTCTACATCGAGCACGCATTCGACCATTCCAAGTACGGGGAATGCTCGCCGGAGCCCGTGCTCGAGATCACGATACCCACCGTCCACGACCGGACGCTCGCGCCCGAGGGCCGGCACGTGCTCTCAGGCATAGTGCAATACGCGCCGTACGACGCGCGGGCTAACACCGAGGAAGCCCGGGCGGCGTTCCTGGAACGGACGCTTGCGGTACTGGACCGTTATTCGCCAAACCTGCGCCGGCGCATCGTCGCCGCCGAGCTGCTGTTGCCGTTCGACATCGAGCGCGAGTTCCGGATCACCGGCGGCCACTGGCATCACGCCGAGCTGGCGCTCGACCAGATGCTGATGCTGCGTCCCGTCCCCGGCGCCGCGCAGTACGCGATGCCCGTCAACGGTCTCTATCTCTGCGGCGCGGGCTGTCACCCGGGCGGCGGCGTGATGGGTGCGGCGGGCAGGAATGCCGCGCAGGCGGTACTCGGCGTGGAGCGCGCGGCATGAAGCACAAGGAGCATTACCGCACGGCGGTCTACGCGACCCCCTTTCACCCGCGCACTTCGCAGTTGAACCTGCTGAACGAGTGGCACCGCTGGAAGGACTACACCACCGCCGATGCGTATTACGACGAGGCGCTGGAGTATTCCGCTATCCGCAATGCCTGCGCGGTGTTCGACCTGACCCCGATGACCAAGCACCGGATCACCGGACCGGACGCCCTTGCCTTCCTGAACCGCCTGGTCACCCGCGATGTCGCCAAGATCAAGCCGGGCAAGGTGGGTTACTGCGTCTGGTGCGATGACAACGGCCAGGTCATCGACGACGGAACGATCTTCCACCTGCGCGAAGGCGACTATCGCCTCTGCTCGCAGGAACGTCAGCTCGACTGGTTGTCGCGCTCGGCGCTCGGCTTCGACGTGTCGTTCGTCGAGGACACGCACGAGGTGGCGGCGCTTGCGCTGCAGGGGCCGACGAGCTGCGCGGTGTTGAAGAAGCTGGGCTGCGCCGGGATCGAGAGGCTGGCACCGTTCGGCATCGCGTACTTCCCGTTTGCCGGCACCGAGCTGATGGTGTCACGCACCGGTTTCACTGGAGATCTCGGCTACGAGCTCTGGATCGCACCGGCCGAGGCCCTCGAGCTCTGGGACAAGCTCTTTGCCGCCGGCGCTGATCACGGCATCCGGCCGATGGGCACCCATGCGCTCGAGGTGTCGCGCATCGAGGCTGGCTTCATCCAGGCGGGCGTCGACTTCCACCCGGCGGACTCCGCGGTGAGGCTCGACCGGTCACGCTCGCCCTTCGAGCTCGACCTCGGCCGGCTGGTTGACTTCAACAAGCCCTTCTTCAACGGTCGGCGCGCGCTGCTCGAGGAGCAGAAGCGCGGATCGCGCTTCCGCTTCGTACGGCTCGACATCGAAGGCAACAAGCCCGCGAAGTCCTCATATATTTACGACAGCCGCAGGAACGTCGTCGGGACGGTGACCTCGGCCGAGTGGTCACCGTCGGCAAAGTCGAACATCGCACTTGCGTCGCTGCACATGCCCTGGGGACGTCCGGGCGATGAGCTCTGGGCCGAGATCTATTACCAGCGCGAGCTCAAGTGGGCCCGCGTGATGGCGCGCTGTCGCGTCGTGGAAGGCGCGTTCTTCGATCCGCCCCGCCGCCGCGCCGTTCCAGCCGCCGACTTCTAAAGCCGGGGGCTCCCGTGGCGGACACCCCGCATCGGCTCGACGCCCTGCTCCGGCCGCGCTCGATCGCGGTGCTCGGCGCTACCGAGCGCGCGGGCACGGTCGGGCGCACCGCCGTCGAAAACCTGCTGAAAGGTGGTTTCGACGGTGCGCTGTACGCGGTCAACCCGCGCTACGCCTCGGTCTGCGGCGTGGAGTGCTTCGCATCGCTCGCCGCCCTGCCCTCACCCGTTGAGCACGTGATCCTGACCGTCGGCGACGCCCGCGTCGAGGCCGCGCTCGGCGAAGTGATCGCGCATGGCGCACGCGCTGCGACCGTGATGTCCTCGCTGGTGCTCGCCGACGACCATGAACCGCTGCTCAGGGAGCGGGTCGCGGCAAAAGTCCGCGCGTCGGACCTGCTGGTCTGCGGCGCAAACGGCATGGGTTTCTACAACTTCACCGACGGAATCTGGGCGTGCGGATTCCAGACGCGCTCGCACGGCCGTGACGGTAACGTCGCCTACATCAGCCATTCGGGCTCCGGCATGTGCGGGATCGTCGACACCGACGAGCGCATCGCCTTCAACCTGGTGGTCTCCACGGGCCAGGAGCTCGCGGTCGCGATGGACGACTACCTCGACTTCGCGCTCGATCTGCCCTCGACACGCGTGGTGGGGCTCTTCATGGAGACCGTGCGCAACCCGCAGGGGATGGTACGCGCGCTCGAGAAGGCGCGCTCGCGGCGGATTCCCGTCGTCGCGCTCAAGGTCGGACGCACGGAGCTCTCGGCGAAGCTCGCGGTATCGCACTCAGGCGCAATTGCCGGGGAGGATGCGAGCTACCAGGCGCTGTTCGATCGTTACGGCGTCCAGCGCGTCGACGACATGGACCAGCTCGCGACCGCGCTGATCATGTTCGCGCAGCCGCACGCGACCGGCGCAGGGGGGCTCGTGAGCCTGCACGACTCCGGGGGCGAGCGGCAGCTCCTGATCGATCTTGCGCACGACGCCGGCGTGCCGCTTGCCCGTCTCTCGGCCGCAACGACCGCTCGGCTCGAGTCGCTGCTCGACCCGGGTTTGCCTGCGGTCAACCCGCTCGACGCATGGAGTACCGGCGGACCTGATTATCACGTCGGGATGCAGCAGTGCTTCGCCGCACTCATGAGCGATCCCGACGCGGCGCTGGGCGCCGTCGTCCACGATCGGATCTTCGGCGGCGCGATCCAGGACAACTACCTTGACTATCTTCGCATCGGGCACGGGGCGTCGGGCAAGCCCGCGTTCCTCGTGTCGAACAGGCAGGGAACGGGTGCGGATCCGCTCGTCGTGTCCGCCACTCGCGCCGGCTTCCCGGTCCTGGATGGCATGACCTCGTTCCTGCGCGGTGTGAAGTGCCTGCTCGATTTCCGCGACTCCGTGGCCCGCGCGATCGACCCTGCGCCGCGTCTGCCCGACGCGGCGGTCGCCGCAGCGCGCGCCAGGCTCGCTGCGGGGACGCGGTTCGACGAGCACGAGGCGCTTGCGCTCCTGCGCGACTTCGGCCTGCCGGCGAATCCGTCCCGTATCGCCGGCAGCGCCGCCGAAGCGCGCGGCGCGGCACGCGAGCTCGGGTTGCCGGTGGTCCTCAAGACTGCGATGCGCGGCATGGAGCACAAGACCGAGCATGACGGCGTGCGCCTCTCGCTTGGCGACGAGGCGGCGGTGGCGGAAGCCTGGCAGGATCTCGCGACCCGGATCGGCCCCCGCGTGCTCGTCGCACCGATGGTCGCGGCGCAGGGCGTGGAGATGTTGCTCGGCATGTTCCGCGACGAGCAGTTCGGTCCGGTGGTCGTGCTCGGTTTCGGCGGCGTGCACGTCGAATCGCTCGCCGACGTCGTGTATGCCTTGCCGCCGTTCGGCGTCCCGGACGCCCGGCGTCTGGTCGATCGCCTCAAGCTGCGTTCGCTGCTCGACACCACCCGCCACGGGCGCACACCGGCGATCGACGATTTCTGCGCCGCGGCTGCCCGATTCTCGGCAGTCGTGGCCGGCCTCGGCGACACCGTCGGCGAGATCGATCTCAACCCAGTGATCGTGCATGCCGACGGCTGCACGATCGTCGACGCGCTGATCATCGGCCGGCAGGGCGCCGCCACGGATCGGCCAAACATGAGGCAAGCCGTATGAGCCTGGCAGCACTGACCTCACATGATCGCTCCCGATGGCATGCGATAGCCGCAGCCGCGCGGCCGCGCATCGAAACGCGGCTGTTCATCGACGGACGTTTCGTCGATGCCGCTCGCGCCGGCCGCTTCACGACCGTGAATCCCGCCACGGGCGAGTCACTGGCCGAGATGTCCGCCGGGACCGAGGCGGACATCGATCGCGCGGTCGCCGCGGCCCGCAAGGCGTTCCGCGCCGGCGTGTGGTCGCGACTCGCTCCGCGGCAGCGGATGG
>Ga0207706_10003279_pt1 | contig 15482 bp, 13 predicted proteins | sample KBSC53metaG_FD_184318 | JGI IMG/M metagenome (GOLD analysis project Ga0207706, IMG submission 184318) | Corn rhizosphere microbial communities from Kellogg Biological Station, Michigan, USA - KBS C5-3 metaG (SPAdes) (version 2) | ecosystem: Host-associated > Plants > Roots > Rhizosphere > Soil ... | reverse complement strand
GTCGCCAGTCGCTGACCCAGCACGGAAGCCAGCGGCCCCGTGGTCGCAACGACGCCGTCGTAGACGATCCGCCGCAGGATGAAGCCAGTCTTTACCAACAGGAGATCGATCGTCTCTGGCGAGAAGAATGACAGGTGGTAAGGCGGCGACATCAGGTTCCAGTTCTGAAGGTCGCGCCGGGCGAGCAGTCCGGCGACGTCGCCGGTGGAGAGAGCGAGGAGGGCTCCCGGGCGGGCGAGACCCGCGATCGCCCTGAGCGCGCCGAGCGGATCGGCCATGTGCTCGATCGTGTTCCACACCGTCACGACGTCGAACTGCTCCCCTTCGAGTCCGCCGTCTGTGACGTCGCCTGTGAGGACGCGCAGGCCGAGCTCCCGACGAGCGTAGTCCGACGCGAACGGTGAGAGCTCGACTCCTGTGACCTCGTAGTGTTTCGAGGCCGCCTCCATGAAGAAGCCGGCAGCGCATCCAACGTCAAGCAACTTTCCGGTCGGAACGAGGCGTGCCACCGTCTCGGCGGCTCTGGCGCCGCTCTCCACCCGGGCCCGGCGCTGGGCCACATAGTCGTGGAAAACCTCACTCGAGAAGTACTCCTCGTTGTAGAGCTGCTCGAGGTCCTGCCTGCTGAGCGCCGCGTCGACCTGGACGAGGCCGCATGAGCTGCAGCGACAGATCGGATAGCCGTCCGTTTCGAAGAGCCGCCTCAGCTCGGCGCCCTCGCAGACGGCGCACGCTTCCCGTTGCGTCACGCGCCGGCCAGGTCGCGGTAGCAGGCTTCGACGCGGCCGAGCTCCACGTTCCGGTCGCGCCTTCGCTCGACGAGCTCTCGCGCCTCGGCAACGATCCCCGTGCGCAGCTGCTCGTCACCAAGAACTCGCTCGATCGCACCCGCGACTGCTTCCACGGTGGGTTCGACCACGAGTGCGTGGCGACCACCCTCGATCAGCTCGTGAGCCCAGGGAAGATCTGAGAGGACGGTTGGGCTCCCTGAGGCCATCGCCTCCCAGACCGACCTCGGCGAGCTGTCGCTCTTCGGGACGGAGACGGTCACGTCCGCGGCGCGAAAGAGTTCCGCGATCTCGGCTTGGTCCAGGTAGCCGACCACGCTGACCCCTGGCGCGTCGCGCCACTCGTCATCGAGCATCTCGTCGACGCCGGCGTGCTTGAGGACGAGCTGGGCGTCCGGCAGCGTGGCGCGCACTCGTCGGAATGCCCCGACCACCACCGCGGGGTTGTAGATCTCCTTCAGCCCGCGCGGGCTGAGGATCACGGGCCCGGGACCGAGCCCGAATCGCGTCTTCAGGGCGGCGCGCTCTGGCGCGGTCGCAGGTCTAAAGGCCTCGAGGTCGACGCCCCAGTTCACGAGCATGGTCTTCAGCGAGTTCGGCCCGAAGTGTTCGAGCCTCTTGACGAGATCTACCGAGTCGGTCATCGCGACTGCGGTCCGTCTGAGCGTCACGCGCAGCTCGAAGCGGTGACGCCGGCCCGCCAGGTAGACGTCCGAGCCCCAGGCCTGGGCGACGAGCGGGCGTGCGCCAGCGAGCATCGCCAGGGTCGCAAACGGCATCCAGTGCGCATGCACGATGTCGGGCCGAAAGTCGCGGATGAGGCCGCGCAGCCAGAACACTGAGGGGAACCTCATCGTGCTCGTCGGGACGCCGCGCTGAGGAAGAGAGCTCGCCGGCAGCCCGCTCCAGACCTCTCCGCCCGCCTGCACGATATGGCCGCGGTCGCGCATGGCGACTGCGAGATCCTCGACGTGCGGGGAGTTGTAAGGCCCCAGATACAGCAGTCGCAGGCCCCGATGGGAGGGTGCGGCGCTCACCGGCGTCTCCGTGAGAGGCGGCTAGGGTTAGCGCTGTGCGCGTTCGGGCGACCCTCTACGAGGCCTGGCTGGCCGCGTTGTACCGCCGAGAAGGTATCGCCGCCATCAACCGGCGCTTGCTGCTGACCGATCGCTGTGAGGTCATTCTCGCCCGCTTTGGCGCCGTTGTGGGAGACGGGTGCGTCCTGCACGGGCCGCTTGTCGTGCACAACGCCGCGCGCGACTACAGCAACCTTTCCGTCGGCAGCAACGTCCATATCGGCCCGCTCGTGGTACTCGACCTGGCGGAGCGGCTCGTGATTGAGGACGAGGCGACAATCTCGATGGGGGCCACCATCCTGACGCACGCAGACGTCGGTGACCGACCCCTCTCGGACGCCTATCCCCGCACGGCGGAGCCCGCCAGAATCGGTGCCGGGGCCTGGATCGGCGCAAACGCGACCGTGCTCGTGGGCTGCGACATCGGAGCACGGGCGGTCGTCGCTGCAGGCGCCGTCGTCCGTGAGTCCGTACCGGACAACGCGGTCGTCGGAGGGGTGCCCGCCCAGCCCCTGACCCACGGCTAGCCGGGAAGCCGCCAGAGTCCCAGCAGGTGGCTGCGGAGCGGCGGCAGCGAGCCGAGCGCAGTGGAGAGCAGGGCATGCCGCCCGGCGAGCTGCGCGAGTTCGAACGCGAGCGCGGCCGAGCGCAGTAACGTCGGCTCGCCGAAAAGCCTCCGCAGCTCGGCTTCGTCGATCGGTACGGTCGGGGTGCCACCCGCCTGGGGTGAGCCCGGGCGCCGTAGCCCCCGCATGTCGAACGAAAGCACCCAACCGCCGGTCGCCGTCCGTTGCATCTCGCGCGCGACGGCGAGGCGGACGTCATCGTCGAGGATCGAGGAGAGGCATGTGAACTGGGTGACGAGGTCGAACTCGGCGTCGGCGAACGGAAGCTCCGTGGCGCTGCCGACCTGGAGGTGTAACGACGGGTAGTGCTTCCGCCCGTCGGCGATCCGATCTTCCATCAGGTCGATCCCGTGCGCCTCGCCAGCTCCGTAGTCCCGCAGGCGATGGAGGAAGTAGCCGCTTCCGCAGCCGACGTCGAGCACTCGAGCCCCTTGAAGCGGCACACCCGCGTCGGTGAACGCGCGGAGCAGCGAGCGCTCGAGCGCCTGCATGTACGAGACGTAGCCGGGGTTGTCCCAGCGATACGGACTGTCGGTCGCGGCGTCGCGCGCGCGGTACTCCGTGCGGATCCGGTCGAGCTCGGCGTCGCTCACGCGAAGACCTCAGGTGAGCGCTCGAACGCATCGACCGCGCGCTGGTGCTCGTCCGGGGTGCCGATGTCGAACCACTCGGCCTCGCTGCGGTAACCGGCGACCTCCTCGCCTGCGTCGAGCAGGCGCTGCACGAGGTCGGGGAACTGGCAGGCGCCCTCGGCCGGCAAATGCTCGAGCGCGCGCTCGTCGTAGACGTAGATGCCCATGCTGACGTCGTAGTCGAGCCGCGGCTTCTCTTTGTAGCCGACGATCCGGCCGCCGTCGGCCTCGATCACGCCCAGGTCGATGTCCACCCGCTTCGCATGTGTCGCGACGGTCAACGCCGCGCCGTTCGACTCGTGGAACCGGACCAGCTCGGCGTAGTCGAGCGTGGTCAGGACATCGCCGTTCATGGCGATGAAGGTGCCGCCGAGGTCGGGCACGAGTCGCAGCGCGCCGGCGGTGCCGAGCGGCTCCTCCTCCCAGTGCCAGCGAAGCTCGAGGTCGTGAGGCAGCGAATCCGACTGCGAGAAGTAGACCTGGATCAACTCGCCGAGGTGGCCGACGCAGAGGTCGACGGTGCGTACTCCCGAGGCGTGCAGGCGGCGGATGATGTGCTCGAGGATCGGGCGGTCGCCCACCGGAACGAGCGGCTTCGGCAGGATCGTCGTGTACGGCCGCAGCCGCATGCCCAGGCCGCCCGCCAGGATCACCGCCCTCAGAGGATCGCTCATTGGCGGAAGGCTAGGCGATGCCGGGTACGCTCAGGGACGATGGCGAACGAGGAGTTGGTCGTCACCCGTCCGCGGACGCCGGACAACCGTCTGGTGGCGGTGCGCCGGATCGTGGTGGTTCCCGCGCACAACGAGGAGGACTCGGTTGCGGCCGTGGTCGGCGAGATCAGAGCTGCCGACCCGGACTTCGAGATCGTGGTCGTCGACGACGGCTCTACCGACCGCACCGCCGAGGCGGCCGAGAAAGCGGGCGCGTTCGTCCTCAAGCTCCCGTTCAACCTCGGCATCGGGGGGGCGGTGCAGACCGGATACCAGTATGCCCTGGAGAACGACTTCGACCTCGCGGTCCAGGTCGACGGCGACGGGCAGCACGATCCGAGCGAGATCCCTCGGCTCCTGGAGCCGATCCTGGACGACCGCGCGGACATGGTCGTGGGCACGCGCTTCGCCGAGGGCGGCGGCTACCGCGGCACAAGGATGAGGCGCATCGGCATCCATCTCTTCGCGGCGATCGTCTCGCTGATGGTGCGCGCGCGCGTTACGGACACCACGTCAGGCTTCCGCGCGGTCAACCGCAAGGCGATCCGGCTCTTCGCCGCCGACTACCCCCACGACTATCCCGAGGTCGAGGCCACGGTCGTGCTCGCACGACACGGGTTGCGCATGATCGAGGTTCCGGTGCAAATGCGCGTGCGTGAAACCGGCAACTCGTCGATCACGGCCCTGCGCTCGGTCTACTACATGATCAAGGTTCTGCTCGCCTTGTTCATCGGGCTCTTTCGCCGCTACCCGACGCCTACGGAGGAACCATGACCCCGTTTCGAGTCTCGATTGCGGCCGCAATCGCCGCGCTCATCCTCCTGATCATCATCTTCGAGCTGATCCGCAGCCGACGTCTTCAGGAGCGCTACGCGCTGCTCTGGCTGCTGACAGGGCTCGTCATCTTCGTACTCGCCATCTGGCGGAGCCTGCTGAGCTCGGCCGCCGATCTGGTCGGGATCGCGTATCCGCCCTCCGCGCTGTTCGTGCTCGCCTCGTTCTTCATCATGCTCGTCTTGTTGCACTACTCGACGGTGATCTCGAAGCTCTCCGAGCAGAACACCGTCCTCGCGCAGCGCCTCGCGATTCTCGAAAATCGGCTTCGAGAAGGGGAACCAGGGCCCGAGTGACGGAAGGTGGCACCGGCCCGGTGCCTACAATTGCGAAGTGTCGGAGGACGGTCTGAAAGCCCAGGAGGCGGAGTACGAGACGATCGTCGCGCGCCTGCGCGATGAGGCGGATCGCGGGGAAGGCGACACTGGGGGCCACCAGGGCGTAGACCGGTACGAGGTCCGACGGCGGCAGGCCGAGCAGCTCTGGGCGGTCAGCGCCGAGCGGCCGTTTCTCCATCGGCCTGGGCCGTACGGGCGCCTGCGCGGGCTCGCGCTCACGCCGCTCAAGGGCGTCCTGCGCAAGGCGATGCGCTGGTACGTCGAGCCGCTTGCGGTCGACCAGCGCCGGTTCAACGCCGCCGCGCTCAAGCTCCTCGACTCCGTTTGGGAGCGCGGAGACCGGCAACAAGCCGAGCTCGAGGCGCTCCGCCCGCGTCTCGAGCGCGTGGTCGAGGTAGACGAGCGGCTCACCCGGCTGGAGCGTCGTGAGCGGGCGCCTACCGCTCAGGTGGCCGCCGCCCCGGCGTCTCCACCGAGCGTGACCGGCCCGATCGTCGTGCCCGACTACTTCGCCTACGAAAGTCGGATGCGCGGGCCGACGCAGCGCATTCGCGACCGGCAGCGGGCGTACCTGGACGACTTTCGCGACGCCGGCCCGGTGCTCGACATCGGCTGCGGGCGCGGCGAGTTCCTCGGGCTCCTGAAAGAGGCGGGTATCGAGGCGCGCGGCGTGGACATCGACCCGGACATGGTCGCCTACTGCCGCGGAGAGGGCCTCGAAGTCGAGCAGGCGGGCGCGATCGAGCACCTCGAGACACTGGAGGACGGCGCGCTCGGCGGGATCTTCGCAGCGCAGGTCGTGGAGCACGTACCGGCTCCCGAGCTCGTCCGCCTCCTCGAGCTGGCCGCCGCGAAGCTCCGGCCGCGAGGCCTCCTCGTGGCCGAGACGATCAACCCGCTCTCGCCGATCGCGCTTCGGAACTACTTCGCCGATCTCACGCACGCCCAGCCGCTCGTCCCCGAGACGCTCGAGCTGCTCGCCCGTCAGTCCGGCTTCGCCACCGTCGAGGTGCGCTTTGCCAACGAGCCCGAGGAGCGGCTGGTCGAGCCGGCGGACCCGACGATCGCCGCGAATGTCCGCCGCCTGAACGAGCTCCTGTTCGCGCCGCTCGACTACGCGATCATCGCCCGCACATGAGGATCGCGGTCTGCGCGCCCCAAGTGCCCTTCGTCCGCGGGGGAGCCGAGATCGTGAGCGAGCGCCTCGTCGCGGAGTTGCTCGAGCGCGGGCATGACGCAGAGCTCGTGACGGTTCCCTTCAAGTGGTACCCCAGCGAGAAGGTGCTGACGCAGGCGTTCCTCTGGCGGCTGCTCGACCTCGAGGAGGCCGACGGCCTCCCGATCGACCTGGTGATCGCGACGAAGTTCCCCTCCTACGCAGTCCGGCATCGGAACAAGGTCGTCTGGCTGCTGCACCAGTTCCGACAGGCCTACGAGCTCGACCGCACAGAGCTTGGCCAGTTCGACGAGTCTCCCGAGGGACGGGCGCTGCGGCGTGAGGTTCACCGCCTCGATCGGCTCGCGCTCGGCGAGGCGAAGAAGCTCTTCGCCACCTCCCGCAACGTCGCCGAGCGGCTCGAGCGCTCGACCGGGCTCGTCCCCGAGGTGCTGGCGCACCCACCGCAGGAGCTGCCCTACCGCTGCGACGAGTACGGCGACTTTGTGCTCTCCGTAGGCCGCATCGACCGAGCCAAGCGCGTCGAGCTTCTGCTGGAGGCGCTCGGGGCGAACCCGTCGCTGCGCTGCGTGATCGCAGGGGAAGGCCCGGATCGCGACCGGTTGGAGCAGCTGGCCCGTGAGCGTGGCCTGGACGGGCGGGCGCGGTTTGCCGGCCGGGTCTCCGAGGAGGAGCTGACCGATCTGTACGCGCGCTGTCTGGCCGTCTACTACGCGCCGGTGGACGAGGATTTCGGGATGGTTCCGTACGAGGCGTTCCTGGCCGAGAAGCCGGTCGTCACGACCACCGACGCGGGTGGCCCGCTCGAGGTCGTGCACGACCGCGGGACCGGGCTCGTGGTCGAGCCCACTCCCGCAGCGCTCGCGGAGGCCTGCAGCTGGCTGGCGCAGCACGTCGACTCCGCCCGTGAGTGGGGCCAGGCCGGCAGGCGCCAGGCAGAGCTCGTGTCCTGGGACCACGCGATCGACCGGCTGCTGGCGTGAAGGTCGCCTACTACTCGCCGCTGCCCCCGGAGCGCTCCGGGATCGCGGACTACAGCGCTCTGCTCCTGCCCGAGCTTGAGCGGCGGATCGAGGTCGCCGTCGTGCGCCGCCCTGGGCGCCGCGTGCCGCGTGGTACCGATCTCGCGCTCTACCACGTCGGCAACGACCCGGAGCATCACTGGTGGATCGTGGAGGCACTCCGAAAGCGGCCTGGAGTCGTCGTCCTGCACGACTTCGTCCTGCACCACCTCGTCGCCGGGATGACCCTCGGTCGCAAGAACAGCGAGGGCTACCTGGACGCTATGCAGCGCGAGGCGGGGCCAGTGGGGCGGATGCTCGCGCACGGCGTCGTCGATGGGCTTCTGCCGCCGGTCTGGGAGCGACGCGCTCACGAGTACCCGCTCACCGGCGAGGTCCTGAGGTACGCCACCGGTGCGATCGTGCACTCCGAGTACGTCGAGCGCCGCGTCCGCGAGCACGGCTTCGCGGAGCCCGTGTGGCGAATCCCCCACCCGGCCTGGCCCGCGCCGAGCACATCGGCAGCCGACCTTTCGAGCGATCGCTTCGTCGTCGGCTGCTTCGGGCACCTGAACCCGGCGAAACGGCTGCCGCAGCTGCTCGACGCCTTCGCGCTCCTGCGTGAGCGCGTGCCGGAGGCGCTCCTGCTGCTCGTCGGCTCGCTCGCGCCCGGGCTCGAGCTCGAGTTGCCCGAGGGCGCGATCCACCACGGCTACGTGGACGAGCAGCGACTGTGGTCGTTCTTGGCAGCCACCGACGTCTGCGTGAGCCTCCGCTACCCGACGATGGGCGAGACCTCCGGCGTTGCGGTGCGGGCGCTGAGCCTCGGGCGGCCGCTCGTCGTCAGCGACGTCGGCTGGTTCGCCGACCTGCCCGACGAGGTTGCGATCAAGGTCCCGGTCGAGGGCGACGTCGAGGCGCTGGCCAGCGCGCTGGAGCGGCTCGCGCGCGATCCGGAACTGCGGGAGGCCATGGGTGCCGCCGCCAGCGCCCTGGCCGAGGGCGAATACGCGCTCGGGCGGGTGGCCGAGGCATACACCGCCGCCTTGGAGGAGGCGGCGGGCGGCGAGGCCGTGCGCGACGCCGTTCGGTCCGAGATCGCAACCGCCGCGGCCGAGACCGGGCTGCGACCGGACGGCGACGCTCTGGGCGGGATCGCGGAGCGCCTCCGGGAGGTCGGCCGCGGCCGCTGAACGGTCTCTGGTTCGCGCTGCGGCCTGGCCGGAGCGTCTGCGTGTCGCCGTCGGAAGCCCCGCGCGCGCCGCGTTGCTCGTCCTCGGCGCGCTGCTTCTCGCCTCGCTGGCCGTGCGCATCTGGCTGACCGGCCGGATCGCGACCCCATGGATCATGACCGACGAGCTGATCTACTCGGAGATGGCGAAGAGCTTCGCCTCCAGCGGCCATTTCCTCATCCGTGGCGCGCCGAGCGACGTCGTCAGCGTCGCCTATCCGGCGCTGATCTCGCCGGCCTGGTGGCTCCACCCGATGTCGACGACCTACGGTGTCGCGAAGGCGGTGAATGTGGTGCTGATGACGGCTGCTGCGGTGCCGCTCTTCTTCTGGGCCCGCCGGCTCGTGTCGCCGCTGTGGGCCGTCGTGGCCGTGGCGCTGACGCTGCTGCTCCCTTCGTTCGTCTACACGGGGATGCTGATGACGGAGAACGCGTTCCTGCCGGCCTTCGTACTCGCCGCGTTCGCGTTCGCCGCGGCACTCGAGCGGCCGACGCTGCTGCGGCAAGGGCTTGCGTTCGCCGCAATCCTCCTTGCCTTGCTTGTCCGCCTGCAGGGGCTGGTGCTCGTAGCCGTGCTGCCGACGGCGATCCTGCTGAAGGTGCTGTTCGAGCTCAGGGCAGCACGGAGGCAGAGGTCCTGGCGGTTCGTGGGGTCGGAGCTGCGGCGCTACTGGCTCTCCGGTGCGTTGCTCGCGGTCGGTGCCGCGGTGTACGTCCTGCGGGAAGTGGCGAGCGGCCACTCGCTCTCGAGCGGGCTCGGGTCGTACGAGGCCGTCGCGCACGGCGGCTACTCGCTCGGGGAGGTGCGCCATTGGGTGCTGCTCCACTTCGCCGAGCTGCCGCTGTCGGCGGGGATCCTCCCGGCGTGCGCGTTCCTCGTGCTGCTCGGCCTGGCCTTTCGCCGCGGTGGCACCCGGAGCGAGGCCGAGCGCGCCTTCCTGGCCGTGACTACCGCGGCAGTGGCGTGGATCGTGGTCGAGGTCGCGGCCTTCGCCTCGCGCTTCTCGCTCCGGATCGAGGAGCGGTACATGTTCTTCCTGGCGCCTCTGCTGTTCCTGGCCTTCGTGCTCTGGCTCGACCGTGGGCTCCCGCGTCCGCCCGTGCTGGCGACGGTCGCGGCAGCCGTTCCGGCCGTGCTGCTCTTCACCCTGCCGCTGGGAAGCCTCCTGAACGTCTCGATCTATTCGGACACGTTCGGGTTGATCCCGTTCCTGCGCCTGTCGGAGAAGTTCCCCGGAGGTATCCCCGAGGTGCGCCACTACCTGCTCGTGGGCGGGATCGCGGCCGGGATCGCATTCGTGCTCTGGCCGCGGGAGGCGTACGCGTCCTTCGTCCTGCCGGCCGCGGTCGCGGGTTTCCTGATTCTGTCGTCGTACCCCGTGGTCAACGTGCTCCGTGACTACTCGCGGTCGATCCGCGACGCGGCAGGAACGCTGGGCAACCGGAGCTGGATCGACCAGCGAATCGGCTCCGGAGCAGATGCCGCATACCTGATCGGCACGACGCCTGAGCCCGCGCTCGAGAGCCAGGTGCTCTGGCAGAACGAATTCTGGAACCGCAGCCTGCGCAGGGTCTTCGACCTCAACAACTCGGGCCTGAGCGGCTTCGCCGAAACAACGGTGGGCTCTCCGGGGCGGGGCCTGATCGTCGACTCGGCGGGCGCGAAGGTGCGCGCCCCCTATGTGGTCTCCAACCTGGGATTCCAGGTCGACGGGCAGCTGATCGCTGCGCATCCTCCCCTTGGACTGTTTCGAACACGTGGGCCCCTGCGGCTCGCCACGGCGATCGGCGGCATCTACGGCGACGGCTGGATGGGCGCCTACGCGTCGTACAACCACTTCAGCCCGCACAGCCCGCCGGGCTCGGTGACGATCTCTCTGTCGCGGGCGCTCTGGACCGGACCAGACGTCCCGGGACACGTGCGCATCGTGCGGACCACCGACCACGGCCGCCAGGTCGTACGGCGCTGGACGATCCACAGCGGCGCGTCGCGGACCTTCACCGTTCCGGTCTCGCGCGGCCCGTTCGCGATCGCGGTCACCATCTCGCCAACGTTCTCCCCGTCGACCTACGGGCAGCCGGATACCCGCCAGCTTGGCGCGCAGGTCTCGTTCCGCTTCCGACCCGCCGGCGTGTGAGCTCGCCGCCCGCCGTTGAACGAGCCCAGGCGTGGGCGCGGCAACGCTGGGCGGGGCTGGCCCTCGCAGCGATGGTTCTCCTAGCCGCGGTCGTCCGCATCCTCCAGACACGTGGGCTGGCGGCTCCTGTGGTCCTGTGCGACGAGTTCATCTACGCGAACCTGGCGAAGAACCTCGCCGAGCACGGCCACTACCTCTTCCGGGACGTCACGCTCCACCAGAGCCTGCTGTACCCCCTGCTGCTGGCGCCCGCCTGGTTCGCGGACTCGATGGGTACCACCTACGCCCTGGCGAAAGGGATCACCGCGTCCGCGATGGCGCTGACGGCGGTGCCGGTGTACCTCTGGGGCCGCCGGCTCGTTCCGCCGGTGACCGCCCTGCTCGCGGCCGCTCTGACGCTCCTGCTGCCGGCGTTCTTCTTCTCCGAGATCCTCATGACCGAGGCCATGTTCCTGCCGGCCTTCGTCCTCGCCACGTTCGCCGTCGCGTACATGCTCGAGCGCCCGACGCTCGTCGCCCAGCTCGCGGCCTTCGCGGCGATCGCCCTGGCCGTCGGCATCAGGGTGCAGGGGATCGTCCTCCTGCTCGTGATCCCGACGGCCGTGCTGCTCAAGGTCGTCTTCGACCTGCGCGCCGGCGTGCGCCGTGATGAGCTCGCTGCATGGCTCCGGCGCCTCTGGCCGACGGCCGCGCTGCTCGCCGGCGGCGCCGTGCTCTACGCGTTCTACAAGCTCGTCGTCAGCGGAGCGCCGCTCGCGAGCGGTCTCGGCCCGTACAGCTCGCTCGCCGAGGCTCACTATCCCCTCGTCCCGACCGCGCGCTGGGCGGTCAAGCACCTGGCCGAGCTCGGCCTCGTCGTCGGGCTCGTCCCCATGAGCGCGCTGATCGTGCTGCTCTGGCTCGCCGTGCGGCGTGCCCCGACCACCGCGGCCGAGCGCGCCTTCCTCGCGGTCGTGCCGGCAGCGCTCCTCTGGGTTCTCGTCGAGACCGGCGCGTTTGCAGCGACGACCACGCCCGCGCTCTTCGAGCGCTACACGTTCTACCTCGAGCCGCTACTTCTGCTCGCGTTCGTGGTCTGGCTCACGCGAGGACTTCCCCGGCCTCGAGTCGGCACCGCGGTCGCGCTCGGGGTGCCCGCGCTCCTGCTCCTGAGCCTCACGCTGGCGCAAGTGGTCTCGCCGGACGCCGTCAACGGTGTCACACTCAGCGCTCTCTACCGGTTCAGCGTCCACCTTCCGGGCGGAATCCACGAGCTCAAGGCCGCGATCGCGACGGCGGCGGTGCTGGCGGGCTTCCTGTTCGCGATCTGCGCGAGGCCGATCGCGCGGATCGCGCTGCCGCTCTTGCTGGGGGTCTACCTGGGCGTCGCCGGGACCTCGATCATCGACAACACGCGCAACGTCGAGGGACGTGCGATTGCAGGCACCGACCCGAGCTGGGTCGAGCATGCCGTCGGTCGAGACGAGTCCGTCGTCTACGTGAACACGCCGGAGCTCGGCTCGGACGCCTCGGTGCTCCTGTTCCAGACCGAGTTCTGGAATCCGAACGTCAGGCACGTCTACAGCGTCGGGGCGAGCGACATCTGCGAGCTGCCGGAGACGCCGACGACGCTCGACACCGCGAACGGGCGGATCGCGCCGCCCGTCCCGGAGGGCGTCCGCTATGCGCTCGTCGGTCGGGACGTCCCGTTCGCCGGGACACGCGTGGCGGTCGGGGGGTCGGGCGACGGACCGTTGGCCCTGTACCGCGTGGGTCGCTCGCTGCGCGTCGGCACCACGACCGAAGGGGTGTACGGCGACGGCTGGATGGGAGCACAGGCGCAATACTCGGTGTTCGTCTCGCCCGGCCGGCGGGCCGGGCAGATGGTCGTGAGCGTGGGCCGCACAGGCTGGGGCGGAACCGACGTTCCAGGCCGGGTCCTGATTCTGCTCGGACGCCCCGCCGCAACAGGAACCGGTCTTGCAAAGGTGCTCGGGGTGCGGACATGGGTCGTGCACCGGCTCGAGCAGCGGACCTTCGTCTTCGCCGCTCGGCGGCCGCCGCTCCGGGTCGTCGTCAAGGTTGCCCCGACGTTTTCGCCGTCGCAGTTCGGCCTAGCGGACACGCGTCAGCTCGGCGCGCAGGTGTCGTTTGCGTTCCCACCTGGCTAGAGCGCGCGCAGGCTCTCCGGATGCTTGCGGACGAAGCGCAGGATGCTGCGCCAGTGCCAGAGCGTTCGGCGGGTGAAGAAGCGCCGGTCGGTCACGGCCTGGTGGTGGTGGACCACGACCGCCTCGGGCACGTACCAGCGCTCCCAGCCGGCCTTCCGGGCCCGGTAGGCGAGGTCGATGTCGTCGCCGTACAGCCGGTAGCCCTCGTCCATGCCGCCGAGCTCGGTCAGGAGCTCGCGGCGGAGGAAGAGGAAGGCGCCGAGCAGCCAGTCCGCCTCCACGGGTACCTCGGGCCGCTCGTCCAGGAGGTAGTGAGTGCGCTGGCGGCGCTCGGGGTGGAGCACACGGCGCAGAGGCGTGCGCCGGACGAGCGTGCCGCCCACCGTGGGGAAGCTGCGGCGCGACGGCTGCCAGCGCCCGTCGGGGTAGTGCATCTGCGGGCCGACGATCCCCGCCCGCGGGTGCGCCTCGGCGAACTCGCGCAGGGCCGCGACCGATCCCGGAGTGGCCTCGATGTCCGGGTTCGAGGCGATCACGAACGGCGCGCCTGTCTCGGCGAGGCCCCGATTGATGTTCGCGCCGAAGCCGAGCGTCCGCTCGTTCTCGATCAGGCGCGCACCGGCCGTCGCCGGCGAGCCGCCCGGGTTCGCCACCAGCACGAGCTCGTCCACCTGCGGAGCGAGCGACTCCAAGCACTGAGCCGGATCCGGGTCGCCGGGAGTCCAGATCACGATTGCCGCCACAGTCACAGCAGCGACCGGTAGACCTCGAGCGTCCGCCGCGCCGTTTCGGCCCACGTGAACTGCCGCGCCCGTTCCAGCCCCGCGGCGACGAGCCGCTCCCGGTCGGCGATGGCGCGCTCGATCCCGCCCGCGAGGGCGACCGGGTTCCGCTCCTCCACGAGGATCGCCGCGCCGCCGGCAACCTCCGGCAGCGCGCCGGCGGTCGTCGCGACCACCGGAGTCCCCGACGCCATCGCCTCGACGACGGGGAGGCCGAAGCCCTCGTACCGGGACGGGAAGACGAGGCACGCCGCTCCCCGGTAGAGCGAGGCGAGCTCCTCCTGGGGCACGTGGCCGCGGAACTCGACACGGCCGGCGAGGCCGTTCTGCTCGACGGCCCGCTCCGCGTCGATCCGTCCGCCGTGATCCTTGCCGACGACGACGAGCCTCGGCGCGCCGTCGCCCAGCAACGCCAGCGCCTCGATCGCGGCACGCGCGTCCTTGCGTGGCTGGAGCGCGCCGACGAAGAGCGCGTAGGGCTCGCCGTTCGGGCTCGAGCCCTCGGGGGTGAAGGCGGGATCGACGCCGTTCGGGGTGACGACGATCTTCTCCGCGGGAATGTCGTAGAGCTCGATCAGGTCGCGCTTCGTCAACTCGGAGACGGCCAACACGCGGGCGGCCCGGCGCGCAGAGCGGGGGACGACCGTCTTGAAGATCAGCCGGTCGCGCAGCCCCATCATCGACGAGTCGCGCTCGAAGGAGAGATCGTGCACCGTGACCACCGCTGGACACGGACAGGCGAGCGGGAGCGAGTGCTGGAAGTGCGCGAGCGCGGGCCTCAGGCGCCGGAGCAGCCTCGGCATGTGCACCGCCATTCGGACGACCTGGCTGTGAGCCGGGAGCTCGACCGGCTCGATTCCCTCCGGGACGACTTCCGGCCGTCGGGTCACGGCCGCGAAGCGCAGGTCGCTCGTGCCCGCGAGCTCGCCCAGGAGGCCACGAACGTAGGTCTCGTCGCCCGTGCGCCGACGGCCGAGCACGTCGGCGTCGATGACGACGAGCGGCTCGCTCACGCCGTTGCCTCGCGGTAGACCTCGACGGTGGCCTTCGCCACCTCGCGCCAGTCGAAGGCTCGTGCCCGCTCGAGCCCCAGGTCCCGCAGCTCGTCGCGGCGCTCGACCGCCTCGGCCAGTCCGGCCGCGATCGCGTCGGCGTCGAGCGGGTCGACGAGTACCGCTGCAGTGCCAGCGACCTCTTCCGAGGCGTCGTTGCGCCCGGCGACGACCGGCGCGCCACAGGCCATGGCCTCCAGCACCGGCAGTCCGAAGCCTTCGTAGAGCGAGACGTACGCGACGCAGCGCGCGCCGCGGTAGAGCCGTGCCAGCTGGTCGTCTTCCACCTCGCCGAGCCAGCGGATCCCGTCGCCCTCGACCCGCACGCCGCCCCAGCCCGGTGCGCCCGCGACGACCAGCTTGAGGCCGTTCAGCGACGCGCGGCGATAGGCCTCCACCAGGCGCGGGAGATTCTTGCGCGGCTCAAGCGTCGAGACCGCGAGCACGTAGTCGCCGTCTTCGGCGTCCCCGACCGGCCCGAACGGTGGGCCGACCGCGTTCGGGATCACACGCACCTTCCCCTCGGGCACGTCCATGAGCTCGAGCAGCTCGCGCTTCGTGAACTCGGAGACGGCGATCAGCCGCCGCGCCGCCTTCGCGACCCGCGGGAGCGTGAGCCGGCTGTACGAGCGCGTCCAGCGGTTGAAGGTCTCCGGGTGCCGCAGGACCGCGAGGTCGTGAAAGGTGACGACGAGCGGCACGGACGAGAGCACCGGGGCGCGGTGGGTCGGGCAGTGCAGGACGTCGACGCCGTCCATCTTGGCCTTCGTGGGCAAGGCCGCGAGGTACCAGCCCACATCGCGAACGGGTACCAGGCCGCGGCCGGAGCCGCCGAAGCCGTAGCGCCGTAGGTCGAGCTCCGGCTCCTCCTCCAGCGCCTCCAGCAGCGAGCGGATGTGCCGTGCTGTGCCGGCCCGCGTGAGCGCGAGCGGCGAGACATCGAT
>Ga0207706_10003277_pt1 | contig 15484 bp, 14 predicted proteins | sample KBSC53metaG_FD_184318 | JGI IMG/M metagenome (GOLD analysis project Ga0207706, IMG submission 184318) | Corn rhizosphere microbial communities from Kellogg Biological Station, Michigan, USA - KBS C5-3 metaG (SPAdes) (version 2) | ecosystem: Host-associated > Plants > Roots > Rhizosphere > Soil ... | reverse complement strand
CCCGATCAGGCCAAGAATCTCGCCGGGCCGGATCTCGAACGAAAGATCGTCTACCGCGATCAGGCCGCCAAATTCCTTGCGCGCACGCTCGACGGTCAACAGCGGCGCCGTGCCGCGCGGGCGGGCGCGTCGCGGCAACGCCGCCGCCGCGACAACGGCACGGACAGTTTCGCCAGGCAGCAATCGCGCCAGCCATGGCCAGACGCCATCGCGCGTGCGCTGCAGCAGCAGGATCATCAGTATGCCAAAGACGACCACCTCGAAATTGCCTTCGCGCCCGAGCAATTGCGGCAACCAGCTTTGCAGCAATTGCTTCAGCAGCGTGATCAGCGTCGCGCCGACGACAGCGCCCCAGACGCTTCCGGCGCCACCTACTACCGCCATGAACAGGTACTCGATGCCCTGGTTGATGCCAAATGGCGTCGGGTTGACGAAGCGCTGCAGATGCGCATACAGCCAGCCGGAGATGCAGGCAAGCAGTGCGGCATAGACGAAGACGACGATTTTCAAGCGGCCCGCATCGACGCCAAAGGCTTCAGCCATTTCCAGCCCGCCCCTGAGCGCGCGCACCGCCCTGCCCGGGCGCGAATCGAGGAGATTGTCGGCCATCCACAAGCTGACCAGCACGATCAACCAGATCAGGTAGTAGATGTGACGCTCGTTGCGCAGCTCCCACGCGAAAAACGAAAGCGCCGCGATGCCGCCCATTCCGGTATTCCCGCCCAGGAAATCCAGGTTGCCGAACACGTAGAAAATGCTTATCCCCCATGCGATGGTCGCCAGCGGCAGGTAATGACCTCTCATCCGCAGCGTGATAAAGCCGAGCCCCAACGCAACAAACGCGGTCAGAGCCATGCCGGCGACCAGATTAAGCCATGGCGACAGCGCCGGATAATTCAACGAAAGGTACGCGGTCGTATAGGCGCCGAGCCCGACGAAGGCGGCTTGGCCGAACGAGGTCTGGCCAGCGACGCCGGTCAGCAGCACGAGTCCCAGCGTAACAATGCTATAGAGGCCGATGTAGTTGAGCAGCGTGATCCAGAATGGCGGCGCTGCGAACGGCGCGGCCAGCAGCGCTGCGACAAAGGCAAGGAGCGCCGCCCGCCTCATCGCGTCACTCTTCTTCCTCGTGATGGTGTGTGGTCAGCGAGCGCCAGAGCAGCACCGGGATGATCAGGGTGAAAACGATCACTTCCTTGAACGCGCTCGCCCAGAACGAAGAGTACGATTCCAGCAGGCCGACCAGGAACCCACCGGCCGCCGCCAGCGGATAGCTCGACATGCCGCCGATGATTGCGCCGACAAACCCTTTCAGACTCACCAGGAACCCAGAGTCGTAGTAGACGGTCGTGATCGGCCCGATCAGTACACCGGAAAAAGCGCACAACAACGCGGCCAAGGTCAACGTCAGGCTTCCGGCGAGGTTGGGGCTGATGCCGACCAGGCGCGCGCCGACGCGATTGAGTGCCGTCGCGCGCAGCGCCTTGCCATACAGCGTCCGCTCGAAGAAGACGTAGAGCGCCGCAATGACCAGCAACGAGAACAGCAGCACCAGAAGGCTCTGTCCGCTGATCTGCACGTCGCCGACGTGATAAGAGACGGACGTGAACGCGGGCGTGCGCGAGCCCTCGGCGCCGAAATACCACAGGCCCAGACCCAGCATGGCGAAATGCACGGCGACCGAGACGATCAGCAGCACCAATACCGATGCGTCGGCCAGCGGCTGGTAGGCGACGCGATAGAGCAGCGGCCCGAGCGCGGTGACGATCGCGACCGCGAGCAATATCTGCAGCGGAAAGGCGAGCGACAGCGGCGCCAGCAGATGCACGAGCGCGGCAATCGCCAGCGGCACGACCAGATAAATCGCCAGCCGGCGCGGCAGCCGGGGCCAGTCTCGATCGCGCGCCGCCGCATAGAGCTCCATCGCACCGGCGAGGCCGGCCAGACCCACCAGCAGCCCGACGGAGCCCGGCGATTTGCCGAGTTGCAGCGAAGCCAGCGTCAGCGTCCCGTAGGTCACGAGCTCGCCGGCCGGAACGAAGATGATCCGCGTTACCGCGAATACGAGAACCAGCGCAAGTGAAAGCAGCGCGTAGATTGCGCCGTTGGTGACGCCGTCCTGCGCCAGCAGCACTGCGATCGAGAGGTCCATCGAGTATCGGCAGCCTCGGGGCGCGCAAAAAAACAAAAGGCCGGCGGCGGTGCTCCGCAGCCGGCCCGGTGAGCGTCAGTTCACTTGCTCAGGACCCACTTGCCGTTCTCGATCTTGACGATGACGCGGGCGCGGTTGTCCATACCGTTGTGGTCAGATGCGCTCATGTTGAAAATACCATTGCTTCCGGCGACGTCCTTGGCGTTTTCGAGCGCGTCGCGCAAAGCCAAGCGAAATTCCTTGGTCCCCGGCTGCGCCTTTTTAAGAGCCTCGGGTATCGCCCGCTGCAGCAACGTATACGCATCCCACGCATGGCCGCCGAACGTAGTCCGGCTGCCGGGTCCGTATTTGCCTTCGTAAGCCATCACGTATTCGGCTGCCGATTTCTTTACCGCATTGGTGTCGGGCAACTGCTCGTACACAAGCATCGGACCCGCCGGCAGCACTGCCCCGTTGCCATCGGCGCCGACGACGCGCAGAAAATCGGCGTTCGCGACGCCGTGTGTCTGGTAGATCCGCCCCTTGTAGCCGCGCGCGATGAGTTCCTTGTGCGGCGTCGCGGCGGGTGTTCCCGAGCCGGCGATCAGAATTGCATCGGGGCGCGCGGCGAGAAGTTTCAGCACCTGACCAGTGACGCTGGGATCGTTGCGATTGTATTTTTCCTCGTCGACGATCTTGATGCCCGCCGTCTGCGTGGAGCGCTTCATTTCGGCCAGCCAACTGTCGCCGTATGCGTCGGCGAATCCGATGAAACCCATCGTCTGCGCACCGCTCGCACGCATGTGCACGGCGACAGCATCGGCCATCAGCGAGTCGTTCTGCGGGGTCTTGAACACCCACCTTGTTTTCGGATCGGCGGGATTGACGATAAGCGCCGACGCCGCCATCGATATCATCGGGACTTCGGCTTCATTGACCACGTCGCGCATCGCTAGCGAATTCGGCGTCACCGTCGAGCCTACGATCGCATCGACCTTTTCTTCGCTGATCAGCTTGCGGGTGTTCTTCACCGCCTCGGTCGTGTCCGACTTGTCGTCCAAAACGATGAAGCGGATCTTTTGTCCGCCTATCGTCGGCGAGCCCAGCATCTCGAACGTGTTCTTTTCGGGAATGCCCAACGATGCCGCCGGGCCGGTGGCCGACAGCGTCACCCCGACATTGATATCGGCACAAGCGACTCCGCAAGCTGCAAGCGCTGCCAGCCCGAGAGCCAGGCCTGATTTCCTCATCTGTTTCCTCCGTAGCGAGCGCGCGGCTCTGGTGGCCGCGACGCGGTGAATGTCCAGGGTGCGCCCTGGAGCGGGTAGGCATCGCCTTCCGCGGGCTGCCTGAAGCGTCGGTTACTGTCAGCGGATTCTGGCATCAAGCGCTGCCAGGGTCAACGCGGTGTGCCATTCGCCACCGCCGAAGCAGCATGGCGATTTACCTCTTCAGCGCATCGCGAATTTCCCGCAGCAGCAGCACATCTTCGGGGACCGGCGCGACGGCGGAGGCAGGGTCGATTTTCTTCTTAACCGAAGTGAGCTGTCGGACCATCCAGAAAATGACGAATGCCAGGATGAGGAAATTGATGATGACGGTGATGAAGTTGCCGTACGCGAGCAGCGGCACGCCGGCTTTGGTCAGCGCCTCGTAGGTCATCGGCCCGCTGTACCCGGCGGGTGGCGGGGCGAGCATGATGAAGTAGTTGGCGAAGTCCAGTCCACCGAAAATCCTGCCGATCACCGGCATGATCAGGTCCTTGACCAGCGAGTCGACGATCTTGCCGAATGCGGCGCCGATGATGACCGCGACGGCCAGATCGATCACGTTTCCTTTGACTGCGAAATCGCGAAAATCCCTCAGCATCGACATGATGATCAGCTCCTCGAGTTGCTATCGAATTTCCGGTCGCCGGAAACGCTGGTCAGACTGCAGCCTCCCCCGACTCGCCCGTGCGAATCCGCACGACCTGCTCGACGGCGGTGATGAATATCTTGCCGTCTCCGATCTTGCCGGTACGCGCCGCCTTGACGATGGAATCGATCGCGCGCTCGACCAGACTGTCGGCGACAATGACTTCGACCTTGACCTTGGGCAAGAAGTCGACGACGTATTCGGCGCCGCGGTAGAGCTCGGTGTGACCCTTCTGCCGTCCAAAGCCCTTCACTTCGGTGACCGTCAGGCCGCTAACGCCGATCTCCGACAAGGCCTCGCGCACCTCGTCGAGTTTGAACGGCTTGATGATCGCTTCGACTTTTTTCATTCCCCGCCCCTGTTTCACCGCTAATTCGCGTCGCGCCTACCGCCGTTAGGTTACACCAGCCCGGCCGCCGCAACCAGCGAGCAGCGGCACGCGACGAATTGTGACCGTCAGTCGGCGCCGGCCTTCCAATCGGCCCATGCCGACGTGATCGGATAGCGCCAATCCTTGCCGAAACCACGCGGCGTGATGCGAATGCCGACGGCCGCCTGACGTCGCTTGTACTCGGCGAACTTGATCAGCCGCACCACCTGTGCTACTTGCGCGGGCGCGTGTCCACGCGCAATGATCTCGGACGGACTCAGGTTCTCCTCGACGTAGGCCTCGAGTATCGCGTCGAGTGTCTCGTACGGGGGCAAGCTGTCCTGGTCGGTCTGATTGGCCCGGAGCTCAGCCGACGGGGCGCGCGTGATGATGCGCTCCGGAATGACGCGACCCAGGCTGTTGCGGTAATTCGCAAGGCGATAGACCAGTGTTTTGTCGATGTCCTTGAGGACGGCGAAACCGCCCGCCATGTCGCCGTAGAGCGTCGCGTAGCCGACGGCCATTTCCGACTTGTTGCCGGTCGTCAAAACGATCGAACCGTGCTTGTTCGACATCGCCATCAGCAGCGTGCCTCGGATGCGTGCCTGGATGTTCTCTTCGGTAGCATCTTCGGAGAGATCCTTGAATTCGGCCGCGAGCGACTGGAGAAACGCCTGCAGAACACCATCGATCGGAATCTCGTCGTAACGCACGCCGAGGATGCCCGCCATCGTCCGGGCATCCTCGAGGCTGATCGCGGCGTTGAACGTCGAAGGCAGCATCACTGCCCGCACGCGCTCGCGGCCGAGCGCGTCGACCGCCACCGCCAGCGTCAGCGCCGAATCGATGCCGCCTGAGAGCCCGAGCAGCACGCCGGGAAAGCGGTTCTTCTCGACGTAGTCGCGGACGCCCATCGTCAGTGCCGCGTACACGTGCGGTTCGAGCCGAGTGTCGAGCTCGCCTCGCACGGGCTTCGGCACCGCGCCGTCGAACTCGGCCAGCGCAATCGCCTCCTGCCATGCCGGCAGCTGTTGCGCGATGTTGCCGCGGGCGTCGACGATAAAGGAAGCGCCGTCGAAGACCAGCTCGTCCTGGCCGCCTACGCGGTTGACGTAGACGACCGGGCAACCGGTCTCGACCGCGCGCGCAGTGACAACCTGGCGACGCAACGCCTGTTGGCGCGTATGGTAGGGCGAGCCGTTGGGCACGACGATCAGTTCCGCGCCGGCATCGCGCGAATCGCGAGCCGGCCCTGGGAACCAGATGTCCTCGCAAATCACCACGCCAACTCTGACGCCGGCCACGTCGAACACGCATGGCTCGGCGCCCGACGTGAAATAACGCTGTTCGTCGAAGACGGTGTAATTGGGCAGCGTATGCTTGCGGTAACGTCCGACGATCGTGCCGTCGCGGATGATGGCTACGGCATTGTGCCGCGAGCCGCCATCGCCCATTTCCGGATACCCGACTACGACAGCTGGGCCGGCGATGCGCGCCGCGAGCCGCCCCAGCTCGAGCGCGCAGGCTTCGAGAAACGCCGGGCGGAGCAGCAGGTCTTCGGGCGGGTATCCGCAGAGCGACAACTCCGGCGTGACGACCAGGTCCGCGCCGCCGCGCCTGCCTGCATCCACCGCATCGAGAATGCGTGCCGCGTTGCCAGGGAGATCGCCGACCATCTGGTTCAGCTGGGCGATCGCGATGCGCATGGCGTAAATTTTACCATGCGCGCCCGTTCGACTCCCGCACCGGGGCCTCCGCCGTCGCGGACTGATCACGACGCAGAAGTGCGTGGTATTTCGCGGCACACCCGATCCGTTCATCCACTCGAATGTCGCGCGCTTGCCGGTGGCAACTCTTCACGCCACAATCTGCCTAAGCATGCCCCCGTTATCACTGCAGATCACCGACACGCTCGCTTCGATTCAGCCGTCATCCTGGGATGCGCTGGTCGGCGAACAACCGCTGCTGTCGCATGCCTTCCTGCACGCGTTGCATGAGACCGGATGCGCTTCGCCCAAGACCGGGTGGGCACCTCGCTATCTGCTGCTGCGACAGGCCGATGCGCTGGTCGGGGCGATGCCGCTGTATCTGAAGGCGCACTCCTACGGCGAATATGTATTCGACTGGTCCTGGGCAGACGCGTACCGGCGCCATGGGCAGCGCTACTATCCAAAGCTGCTCGCGGCGATCCCGTTCACGCCGGCCACGGGGCCCCGACTGCTGGCTGCCAGCAAACAGGCCAGGCAGCACTTGCTCGAAGGCGCGCTGTCGCTGCTGGCCGAGGAACGCCTCTCGTCGCTGCACATCCTGTTCCCGGATGCCGACGACGCTGCGCGGTGCGCGGCGGCGGGCCTGCTGATGCGGGACAGCCTTCAGTTTCACTGGCAAAACCCCGGATACCGCGACTTCGCCGATTTCCTGTCGACGTTGAATCACGACAAGCGAAAGAAAATCCGGCAGGAGCGGCGTCGGCTGACCGAGGCCGGGGTGAGTTTCCGTCGTCTGACCGGCGCCGAAATAGGCGCCTCAGAATGGGCGTTCTTTTACCGTTGCTACGGTAATACCTACCGCCAGCACGGGTCGACGCCCTACCTTTCATTGCCCTTTTTCGAACGCATCGGCGCAACGATGCCCGGCAATGTCGTTGTCGTCATCGGCAGCCAGCACGGGAAGCCGGTCTGCGCCGCACTGGACGTATTCGATCGCGGAACGCTATGGGGACGATACTGGGGCGCCACCAGCCACGTCCCGGGAACGCACTTCGAGGCTTGCTATTACCAGGCGATCGAGTTCTGCATCGAACGTCGGATCGGATTGTTCGAAGGCGGCGCACAGGGCGTGCATAAGCTAGCCCGCGGTTTCCTGCCGGTGACTACGCGCTCGGCGCATGCGATTGCGGATCCGGATTTCGCCCACGCGATCGAGGCCTTTGTGACTCGCGAGCGGACCGACGTCGCACAGACGGTCGACGAACTCGAGCGCGCGAGTCCATTCCGACAAGGCGAAGCCGGCGGAGGATCCCCTCTCGGCGAGCCGGACGACGCGCGGCGAGATGGCGACGCGCGCGACGCTTGACATCCGGATCCCGATTCACGATACCCTGCGGCCGTGACTGACGACTCGATCCTGCTCGCTCGCGAAGGCGCAATCGCGACGCTGACTTTGAACCGACCGGACTCGCTCAACAGCTTGGATCTGGCGATGATGGACGGGCTGGTCGTCAATGCCATGACGCTCGCCGCCGACAATAGCGTGCGCTGCATCGTCATCCGAGGAGCCGGGCGGCATTTCATGGCGGGCGGCGACATCCGCACGTTCGCCGCGAATCTCGGCGCGCCGGCGGCGCAGCGCCGGCAGGATTTCGCACGGATCGTGCAACGCGTGCACGCGGCGATAGAGACGATCTACCGGATGCCGCATCCGGTAATCGCGGCCGTGCATGGCGCGGTCGCCGGGTTCGGCCTGTCGCTGATGTGCGCCTGCGATCTTGCGGTGGCCGCCGACTCCAGCTATTTCACGTCAGCGTATCGCCATATCGGACTGACGCCGGATGGCGGTGCGACCTATGCGCTGCCGCGGATCGTCGGCGCCAAGAAGGCGATGGAAATCGTCCTCCTGGGCGAGCGATTCGGCGTCGACGAGGCGTTGCGGCTCGGCCTGGTCAATCGTGTCGTGCCGGAAGCCGAGCTCGGAGCCGCCGTCGGAAAGCTCGCTGCCGCGCTCGCGGGTGGGCCTGTACTCGCGTTGCGCAACGGCAAGCGCTTGATCAATCAATCGCTGGGGCATTCGCTGTCCATGCAGCTCGACGCGGAAGCGGCAAGCTTTGCCGCATGCAGCGCCACGCCGGACTTCGTCGAAGGAATTGGCGCATTTCTCGACAAGCGTACGCCGCGCTTCGATTAGCGCGATTCGCCGCCTCTACCGCTTCAGCTCATGGCTGACCACCGCCCGGCTGACCGCCACCGCTGCCCCGACCGCCGCCCCCCGCCTGACCACCGCCCTGACCTCCGCCGCGGGGGCCGCGCCGACCGCGCGGTCCTCCGCGCCCGCCGCCTGGGCCGCCGGCGGCGATCGCGCCACCACCACCGTGCCCACCGCGTCCGCCCTGGTGTCCGCGACCGCCGCGCTGTTTCGGGCCACCACGCGGCGGGGCGCCCCCCGGCACGCCTGGCACTCCCGGCAGTGCTCCGGCGACGCGGTGGCCGTGCGGCCGCCCGCGGCCCGGATTTGCCGGGCGTGACGGAGGCTTGCCCGGCCCCGGCTCGCGATTGCCGTCGATCTCGCGTGCGCTGGGCTCCTCGCGCGTCCCGTAGGTGCCGCGATTGCCGTCGATTTCTTCTTCCTCGTGCGTGTCGTCTTCGTCGTGTCCGTGGCGCGGCTGTTCGTCTGGATTGTTCGCGCGCGTGTCCCCGCCCAGCATCCCTGCCGCGGTCATCAGCTTGTTCAATTCGTCTGGCCCCAATTCCAGCGTCTGCCCGCGCTTGAGTTGCGGCGGCATGCTTACGACGCCGTAGCGCGTGCGTATCAGACGGCTGACCATCAGCCCGAGCGCCTCGAACAGACGCCGCACTTCGCGGTTACGGCCCTCGGGCAGCGTGATCTTGTACCAGTGATTCGACCCTTCGCCGCCGCCGTCGGCGAGCGACAGAACGCGCGCCGGACCGTCCTCGAGCTCGATGCCTTCGAGCAGCGCGCGTTCCTGCTCCGGGGTCAGCGAGCCTACGATGCGCACCGCGTATTCGCGCTCAACTTCGTAGCGCGGATGCATCAGGCGGTTGGCGAGTTCGCCGAGTGTCGTGAAAAGCAACAGCCCCTCGCTGTTGAAATCGAGACGGCCGACCGCGATCCATTTCGCACTGCCCAGGCGCGGCAGCTTGTCGAATACCGTGGGCCGGCCCTCGGGATCGGCCCGGCTGACGATCTCCCCGGCCGGCTTGTGGTACAGGAGCACGCGCGCACGCGGCGGCGCAAAGCGGATTCGCACCAGCTCGCCGTTGATGCGGACCTGGTCGCTGGGACCGACTTTCTGGCCGACTTCGGCCGGTTGCCGGTTGACGGTGATCCGTCCGGCGATGATCAGCTCCTCCAGCCCGCGTAGCGAGCCGTAGCCGCATTGCGCCAGCAGCTTGTGCAGGCGCTGCGGCTCGGTAAAGACCGGCTCAGTGGAGCGTCTGGGTTGATTCGGGCGGGACCGATCGTCCGTCCGCCGCGTCTGGTGCGTCGGATGCGTCGGGTGCGTCGGTCCGTGGGCTGAGGATCGGACTCGCGAGCGCGAGTTCGACCTCGGCGGCCTTTGCTGGGGCATCGGGTAACTCCATGAGGTGGGAAGTGTCCAGTTCCGCCAAGGGCGGCAGTTCGGCGAGGGAACGAAGGTTGAGATCGTCGAGAAAGGTCCGGGTCGTCGCATACAGCGCCGGCCGGCCGGGTGTTTCACGATGGCCGACCGCCTCGATCCATTGCCGGTCTTCCAGCGTCTTGACGATGTGGGTCGATACCGCGACACCGCGAATCGCCTCGATGTCGCCGCGGGTGACCGGCTGCTGATAGGCGATGATCGCCAGCGTCTCCATTACCGCACGCGAATAGCGGGGAGGCTTGTCCGGCGAGAGCCGCTCCAGAAAAGGCTGGATCGCGGGTTTGGCCTGGAAGCGCCAGCCGGTGGCGACCTGAACGAGTTCGACGTTGCGACCGCTCCAGTTTTCGCGGATCCGGTCGAGCAGATTGCGAACGACGTCGGATTCGAGCGGAGGGTCGAACAGCTTCGACAGCTGAGCAACCGGCAACGGTTCACCGGCGACCAGCAACACGGCCTCGAGAATGTCTTCGATGTGTTTCAAGTCCATTTCATTTCACTTCCAAATAGCCCAGCGCCCGCCTCGATGCGCCCGGCGCACGCCGGATCGAAAGCCTTCCGCTACATCGGCATGCGCCGTCGTCGTCGGCATGCGGCAACCGGCGCCGCGCCGGAATCAGGCTTCGCTTTCCCCTTCCAGCGTGAACGCCGGATCGCCCTTCCGTTGCACATAGATCGGCGCGAACGGCTCGGCTTGCGCCAGTTCGAGCAAGCGTTCCCGGGTGAGCTCGAGAATCGCCAGAAACGTCACGACCAGTTGCGCGACACTGCTACGCCCGTCGAACAAGGTCGTGAATGCAACGAAGTGACCGGGCTCGAGCAACTTTAGCAGGCGGCTCATCTGGCTGCGCACCGACAGCTGCTCGCGCGTGACCAGATGATGGCGGTTTACCCGCGCCCGGGCCACCAGGCCCGCCCATGCCGCCTTCAGATCGTCAGCGTCGACGTCGGGCAACCGCGCGCTCGCGACTCGCTCGAACCAGACTCGCACCAGCGCATAATCCCGCTCGACCAGCGGCAGCTCGTCGAGCGCCTGCGCGCCCGCCTTCATGCGCTCGTACTCGAGCAGCCGCCGAACGAGCTCGGCGCGAGGGTCCGCCGGCTCTTCGCCCAGCTGCGGAGGCTTCGGCAGCAGCAGCCGCGACTTGATCTCGATCAGCACCGCCGCCATCAGCAGGTATTCGGCGGCAAGCTCGAGCTGCGTACGGCGCATCATTTCGACATAACCCAGATACTGGCGGGTCAACTCCGCCATCGGGATGTCGAGGACGTTGATGTTCTGCTTGCGGATCAAATAAAGCAAGAGGTCGAGCGGCCCTTCGAAGCTTTCGAGGAAGATTTCGAGCGCTTCGGGCGGGATGTACAGGTCCTGCGGCAGCGCCAGCATCGGCTGGCCGTAGACCTTGGCGACCGGCGCGCCGGCTGCCTGTGCGAGATCGATCACCGGCACTTCGGCGTCGTTCGCCATCATGTGTAGCCCAGTCCCATGGCATCCCGCACGTCGCGCATCGTCTCCTCGGCGAGCTTTCGCGCCCGCTCGCAGCCGTCGGCGACGATCGCACGCACCAGCGAAGGATCGTCCAGATACTTCTGCGCCCGCTCATGCAGCGGGTTCTGCTCGGCGATGATCGCGTCGATCACCGGCTGCTTGCATTCGAGACAGCCAATGCCTGCGGTCGTGCATCCGTTGTGCGCCCAGTCCCGGGTTGTCTGGTCCGAGTAGATCTGGTGTAGCGACCAGACCGGACACTTTTCAGGGGTGCCGGGGTCAGAACGATGCACCCGCGCCGGATCGGTTTGCATCGTGCGCACCTTAGTGGTGATCGTTGCCGGGTCCTCACGCAGATAAATCGCATTGTCGTACGACTTGGACATTTTCTGACCGTCGGTGCCGGGCACTTTGGGCGTGTCGGTCAACAACGGATGTGGCTCGGGAAGAATGACGCGACGCGAGCCTTCGAGATAGCCAAACAGACGCTCGCGGTCGCCCAGCGCCAGGTTCTGTGCTTCGTCCAGCATCTCGCGCGCGGTTTCGAGTGCGGCCTGGTCGCCCTGCTCCTGGAACGCAGTGCGAAGCTGCGCGTAGCGCTTAGCACGCTTCGATCCGAGCTTCTTGATCGCCGCCCTGGCCTTTTCCTCGAAATCGGGTTCGCGGCCATAGATGTGATTGAACCGACGTGCGAGCTCCCGCACCAACTCGAGATGCGAGACCTGGTCTTCACCGACCGGCACCATATTCGCCCGGTAGATCAGGATGTCCGCCGCCTGCATTACCGGATAGCCGAGGAATCCGAATGTCGTCAGGTCGCGATCGGCGAGCTTTTGCTGCTGTTCCTTGTACGTGGGCACGCGTTCGAGCCAGCCGACGGGCGCCATCATGCCGAGCAGCAAGGTCAGCTCCGCATGCTCGACCACGCGCGACTGGATGAAGATCGTCGATCGGGTTGGATTGATGCCGGCTGCGAGCCAGTCGATGAACATCTCCCAGACGCTGTCCTCTATCCGCTCGGGCGTCTCGTAATGCGTCGTCAGCGCGTGCCAGTCGGCTGCGAAATACAGGCAATCGTATTCCTCCTGGAGCCGCAGCCAGTTTTTCAATGCGCCATGGTAATGACCGATGTGCATTCGACCGGTAGGCCGCATGCCCGACAGTACGCGATCAGAAAACATTGCGTGCCTTCGTGAAGCCGGCGCGGCTAGAAGCCGGCCAGCACCTGCAGCAGCCGGAGCACCAGGGAAATCATCGGCGACATCAGCCGATCCAGCACGTTCGACGCGAGCAGCACCAGAATGATCATGAAGCCGTAAGGTTCAAGCCGCGCATATCCGGCGGCGAGCGAGTGAGGAAGCAGGCTGATCGCAATCCTTCCGCCATCGAGCGGCGGAATCGGCAGCAGGTTCAGCACCATCAGTACCACGTTGACCAGGACCCCCGCCCGGCTCATCAACAGCATACCGTCGCTGGCAAGTGCGCCGTCGGGCGCACTCAACCGATAGATCAACATCCAGAAGAACGCCATCGCGAAGTTTGCCGCCGGTCCCGCTGCAGCGACCCAGAGCATGTCGCGCTTCGGATGGTTCAGGTTGCCGAAATTCACGGGCACCGGTTTTGCCCACCCGAACAGGAAACCACCGCCGCCCGCGAGCTTCGACAATAGCAGCAGCCCAAGCGGTACGATCACCGTGCCGACAGGATCTATGTGCTTGAGCGGGTTCAGCGTTACCCGTCCGAGCATGTACGCGGTATGGTCGCCGAAAATTCGGGCGACATAGCCATGGGATGCTTCGTGCAAGGTAATAGCGAAAACCACCGGCACCGCGTAGAGCGCGATGGTCTCGATCAGCGAAAAATCCATGGGTGGCGCATTCTACCAGCTGGCCGTGGCCGACGCTTGCCGAGATGGCCGACGCCCTCATGCGGAAACCTCGACCAGCCCCAGCCGCGCGGGATCGCCGCGCCCCAACCGCGTGATCGCCGGCGGAGTCACCGCCAGGTCGACGACGGTCGTCGGCTCCAGATGGCATGCGCCGCTGTCGATAATCAGCTCGAGCGAGTGCTGATACCGCGAGCGGATCTCGGCCGGATCGTTCAACGGTTCGGTCGCACCGGCCGGTATCAGTGTCGACGAAAGCAGCGGTTCATCCAGGTCGGCCAGCAATTGCTGAACGACGGCATGATCGGGAACACGCACACCTATCGTGCGGCGGCGTGGATGTTTGAGGCGCCGCGGTACTTCGCGTGTTGCCGGCAACAGAAACGTATAACTGCCAGGCACGCCCAGCTTGACGATCCTGAACTGCTCGTTGTTGAGCTGAGCATAGCGTCCGATTTCACTCAGATCCCGGCACACCAGCGTCAGCTGATGCTTGTCGTCCACCGCGCGCAATTGGCGGATTCGGCCGGCGGCCGCCAGATCACCGATTCGGCAGCCGAAAGCGTAGCTCGAGTCGGTCGGATAGGCGATCACGCCGCCGCTGCGCACGATCGCGGCGGCCTGGCGGACGAGCCGCGGCTGAGGATTGAGCGGATGGATCGAAAAGTATTGCGCCATCGGCGTCGATGAGGTGGCTTGCGGCCCTGCAGCCGGCAAAAGCCCGAATGCCGCTATATAATTCTCACATATTCTATCGCAAGGTTATAACGAGGTCGCAGTGAACCTTCAGCAGCTCCGTTATCTTTGCGCCGTCGTCGATCATGGGCTGAATGTGTCGGTGGCCGCCGATGCCTTGTTCACTTCGCAGCCGGGCATCAGCAAGCAGATCCGGCAGCTCGAGGACGAGCTCGGTGTGCCGATTTTCATTCGACAGGGAAAGCGGCTCGCCGCGCTGACAGCGGGCGGCGAGGTTATCGTGGCGACCGCGCGCCGTGCGCTACAGGAACTCAACAATCTCAAGCGGGTCGGCGCGGAATTCAAAAGCGAGGACACCGGGGCGCTCGCCATCGCGACCACGCATACGCAGGCCCGTTACGTTCTGCCCCCGGTGCTCAAGCGATTCGCCGAACGTTATCCGAAGGTCCGCTTGCTGCTGCACCAGGGCAACCCCGCGCAGGTCGCGGAACAGACAGAGCGCGCCGATGTCGATGTCGGTATCGCCACCGAGGCGCTGGCCGATTATCCCGGGCTGGTCTCGCTGCCTTGCTACACGTGGAATCGATGCGTGCTGGTCCCTAAGGGTCATCCGCTGGGCAAGGTCCGGCCGCTGACGCTCGAGGCGCTGGCCCGGTATCCGATCGTCACCTACGACTTCAGCTTCACCGGCCGCTCGCAGATCAATGCGGCCTTCGCCGCCAAGGGGATCGAGCCCAATGTCGTGCTGACTGCGCTGGATTCCGACGTGATCAAGACCTACGTCGAGCTTGGCCTCGGCGCCGGCATCATTGCGCAGATGGCGTACGACCCGGCGCGCGACACCCAATTCGACAAGCTCGATGCCGCCCATCTTTTTGCCGCAAGCACGACCCGCCTGGCCCTTCGCCGCGGCGTCTACCTGCGCGGGTTCGTTTATGAGTTCATCACGCTGTTCGCACCGCAGTTTGACCGCTCCGCGATCGATGCGGCCCTGCAGGGCAAAGCGGAAAGCTATGAGCTGTGAATCGATCGGAAATTGGTCGAATGAGGCGCGAAGCGAGCAGCGGTCCCATCGATGACGGTCGTGTACGTGCGCACGTGGTCGCTGGCGATTCTGATCGCCGCACTGGCGATGCTCGGGCCGTTTTCGATCGATGCATACCTTCCCGCCTTCCACGCCATCGGAAGCGAGTTCGGCGTTCCACGGATCGCCGTGCAACAGACGCTGTCCGTATATCTTTTCGCATATGCGTTCATGATGCTTTGGCACGGTGCACTCGCCGACGCGCTGGGGCGGCGGCCGGTCGTGCTGGCGAGCCTTGCGATCTACGCACTCGCCACGCTGGGTTGCGCGATCGCCGGGAACATCGAGACGCTATGGCTGTTCCGCGCGCTGCAGGGTCTCTGCGCGGGCGCGGGTATAGTCGTCGGCCGGGCGATCATTCGCGACCGTTTCCACGGGGCCGAAGCACAGCGGCTGATGTCACAGATCACGCTGGTCTTCGGCGTCGCGCCGGCGATCGCGCCGGTGCTCGGTGGCGTTCTGCTCAACGTTTTGGGCTGGCGGGCGGTCTTCTGGCTGCTGCTGGCCCTGGTCGTCGCGTTGCTGACCTGGGCGTCGAAGCGGCTTCCGGAAACACTGC
>Ga0207706_10003276_pt1 | contig 15486 bp, 18 predicted proteins | sample KBSC53metaG_FD_184318 | JGI IMG/M metagenome (GOLD analysis project Ga0207706, IMG submission 184318) | Corn rhizosphere microbial communities from Kellogg Biological Station, Michigan, USA - KBS C5-3 metaG (SPAdes) (version 2) | ecosystem: Host-associated > Plants > Roots > Rhizosphere > Soil ... | reverse complement strand
TATTCGTCAGCTTGTAATCCCGACGTAGGAGGGATCTATATTAACTTTCATCTGCCGGCGTTTTTGCATGTTGGATTGCAACAATTCTTTCGCCACTCAAAACTTCACATGATACTTAGTAAAATTATTTTTTTAAAAACTATTCTTTTATTTTGATTCGGCTTAAAAACAACTGCATGAAAAAAATCAGATTACTCGCAGCAATTTTGATTTCAGGTTTGTGCTGGTATTTCTCTTGCGATCTCTCTGGAAATTATTGGTACTTACTTTGGGTCGCACCCATTCCTGTATTGCTTTTGTCTTTTCATGTTTGCAGCAGGCATGCTTTTATTATTTCTTTTATTGCATATCTGATCGGGCGTTTAAGCTGGCTATCGTATTTGCTCATGGTCCTTCCAATACCACTTGCAATATTTTTTACTGTTTTATTTCCGGTAATATTTGCTTTGATCGTTTTGTTAGCCCGAAAAATTGTTTTGACAAAACAAAATGCAGGGAGTGCATTCGCATTTCCCGTGCTGTGGTGTTTGTTTGAATTTCTTGTCTTCAAATTTTCTCCCGATGGCACCGCAGGAAGTCTTGCTTACACGCAATCAAATTTTTTGCAAGTTGTTCAAATTGCATCGGTGACAGGAATTCTGGGAATAACTTTTTTAGTTACACTTTTCCCTTCTGCTGTTGCAGTTGCCATTTATTATCGTCACAATAAAAAACTTGTAAAGCATTTTGCAATTATTTTTTCGCTTGTTGTTATTCCTTTAATATTTGGAGTAATAAGATTGAACGGTGAATCGTCTAACGAGAATACAGTAATAGTTGGTCTTATAGTGGTCGATGAAAAATTTCATGAAGAAACAAATCACCCGAATCCTGATAGTGAATTGCACACAGCAACAATGTATGCGAATGCAATTGCGCAGCTTGCACAACAAGGTGCACAAGTTGTGTTGATACCTGAAAAAGCAGTGAATGTAACTCCTGAATTTGGTTTTCCCATCAAAAGTGTTCTTGCAAATGCTGCGACAAATAATCATGTTGCAGTTGTTGCAGCTTTTACTGAATTTATCAATGATACTTCAAAGCTCAATAAAGCTTCTGTAATTTCCGGTCATGGGTTAATATTAGCTGACTATAAAAAAGTAAATTTATTTGAAGGAGAAACAAAAAGCGGTTTTATTCCCGGAAAAGAAAATGCAACGTTCAAATTAAATAATGTTTCATCAGGTGTTGCAATTTGTAAAGACATGGATTATCAAAATTTCATGAGAAGCTATGCAGACAAGAATGTTCAAATCGTTTATGTGCCTGCATGGGATTTTATAAAAGACGGATGGCTTCATTCCCGTATGGCAATTTTGCGCGGAGTGGAAAATGGTTTTGCTGTTGTACGTGCAGCAAGGCAGGGAGAATTAACGATAAGCGATTATCACGGTAAAGTTTTGTATGAAACAACTACAACCAATAACAAAGCTGCATCACTGATCGCTAATGTTCCTTTGCACGCAACAAAAACTGTTTACAGTGAGTTTGGGGATTGGTTCGGGTATTTAATTGTTCTTGCTTCAATTTATTTTATAGTAATTGTTATGAGAAGAAACAATCGTGATGTTGAAAAAAGTTCGGAACGTACAAGTGAGTGACACAACAGACGATGAGCAGAATTACTAAAGCTTGTCACAAAAAAATTATCAACAAACAAAAACTAAAAAGGCCACACTATGTGCAGCCTCTGATTTTTTATATGTTTCAATTTATTAATACAAATAATTCAAGGCAACCTGATCGTTGTTGTTAAAAGGTCTGTTCTGCCCTGAACCTATGCATGAAAGCATCCACGAATTTGCATCGGGACCTGTGGGTGTGCCCGGAATATTAATTGCACCTACACCTGACGAGCCTTCATTTACATGAGAACCACCGCAACTGTAACTTCTGTCCATATAATCCGTATGACGGAAGCCAATGCAATGTCCCATTTCATGAGCAAGTATTGTAGCGATGGTATTGCGTGGTTGATTACCGATAGCATTCACACTTACTTTAATTTGCCCATAAGGATCGCCGCCTGAAGTTGGAAATCCTGAAGAAGCAAGGTATTGTCTTGTGTTTACTTTCGTCATAGCAATATTACCACCGGAAGCAACTCTTTTAAAAGTAAGTTGCAAATTAAGAGCGTTATAACGTGCAATGGCGTCATCAGCTGCCTGAACATAAGTTGAAGAAAAACCAGAAGACAAACTTACAGTAATAACACGGGGCAAACTTTTTACAAGATTGGTGGTACGATACTGTTCAGAATTTGCAACACGCAACAACATTTGTGAAGGAGTGCTGTTGAGTAATTGAGGTGTAACAACAATATCTCCTTCCACAACATAATTACCGTCTTCGTCTGCAAAAGCCCCATCGGTAGTAAAACCAAGCTGCGAAATTTTGTTCAATACATCCTGTGATATCTGTTGGGTTTGAGTGCCAGGGTTGCTTTGGTTTTTCTGGCATGATACAATTGTTAGAATACAGATTGCGGTGCAACATAGTGCATACAATACTTTTCTCATAGCATAATTTTTAAATGAATAAATTAGTTGTTGACGAATTTAAGGGAAATACTTTTTTTTAAGTTTCACTTCACCGACTTTTATTTCTCGTTTGACGATTTTAATTGAAAGAATTTTTTTTAATCCTCGTATATGTTCAGTATTAATGATTAAATTTAATTTTTTATCTTGCTTTATTGCCAAAACTTTTAAAAACAGATATATGATAAAATTACAGGTTATAGGAAATCTTGGAAAAGACTGCACAGTGAATACCGTGAACGGAAAAAATGTGATCAATTTTAATGTGGCTCATACGGAAAAATATCGCGACGGGCAGGGAACACAAAAAGAGCGGACTACATGGGTTGAATGTGCTTATTGGACAGATAAAACAGGTATTGCTCCTTATCTTAAAAAAGGAACGCAAGTATATGCTGAAGGCACACCGGATGTACGCACCTATACAACTTCTGACGGGCGGCAAGGTGCTGCTTTAAGTCTTCGCATTGTGAACATTCAATTACTCGGATCAAGAAATAACAGTGCGGAGAACACTGATCAATCTCAAAATTATCAACAGCAGCAATCCTCTGCTTACAATAATACACCTGCCGTTCCCGCGTCAAGTGATATTGTTGAGCCTGCGGATGATCTCCCGTTTTAAAAATAACTAAATTGTAAGGACAGGTTTTAACCCTGTCCTTTTTTATTTTTTATAATTACGAATATTGTTTCGGAAAATTTTTATGAAGCCGGCTGTAGTAAATATGGCATCACCGGTTGCGTCGCACTCTTCAACTGTTGAATATAATTCAACAAAAAATTACTCGGGTACAAATTCATAAGTATATATAATATCATTTTGTAAATAATCTTTGGTTGGTTGTTCCAGGATAAGGCTTGAATCGTTTAGTTCAAGAACATTAAAGTTAATAACGCCAAAAGTTTCTATAACACTTAACTCGGTTAAGTCATCATTGTCTTCCCAATTACCTTGTCCCCAAAGTCCAAAATATCCTGAAGAAGTACAAACATCATTGTTGTCCTCTCTTGTAAAAGTGGAGTCAGGTGCAAAAATATAAGTGTCATCAAGTTCGCATGGTTTGTAAACATGAGTTGTAAAATCGTTGTTTGTTGTTCCTCCTTTCTCCCGATACAACAATGCTTTTATTTTCCATGGATGCATGGTTAATATTTCTCTCGAAAAAATTTTTGGTTTTTCTGCTGCATCTTTATGACAACTACAAATGCCCCAAGTGCATAAAACAATCATACTATATAAAAATAAACGAAGCATAGCGACGATTAATACAAGTTACATACTCTTTTATCATGAAGATATGGATTTACAAAAAACAATATTACAAATATCCTATCTTGGATTATTTATCTAAATTTTTAAAAGAACTACAGTGATTATTTCTTACAATAATTTATACAAGTTTACTCATACAATTTTTAAATCGATTGGTTGCAGTGATGAAGATGCAACAACTGCTGCAAAAGCATTACTGGCAGCGGATACCAGAGGCATCGACAGTCATGGTGTGGCACGTTTAAGTGGCTACGTTCGTTTGTGGGAAGCAAAAAGAGTAAATGCAAAACCCAAAATAAAAATTGTACATGAAACACCCTCTACAGCGGTAGTTGACGGAGATAGTGGCTTAGGCTTGGTGGTTGCACCTTATGCAATGCAGGTTGCAATAGATAAAGCAAAACAAGTGGGCACAGGTTGGGTAAGTGTTTGTAACAGCAATCATTTTGGCATTGCAGGATATCATGCAATGATGGCTTTGCAACATGATATGATCGGCATGGCAATGACAAATGCGAGTGCTTTGGTTGCGCCAACTTTTTCTGTTGAAAGAATGCTTGGCACCAATCCAATAGCAGTTGCCATTCCTGCAGATGAGCAACCACCTTTTGTTGCAGACTTTGCTACAACAACTGCCGCAAACGGCAAGCTTGAAATTTTGCAACGCAAAAACGAAGATGCGCCACCGGGCTGGGTGCAGGATAAAAACGGCAATCCTTCAACAAATGCAAATGAATTAAAAAATGGTGGTGCTTTGTTACCACTCGGAAGCGATAGAGAGCACGGTTCACATAAAGGATATGCTCTTGGAAGTATTGTAGATATTTTTTCTGCAGTATTGAGTGGTGCATCGTATGGGCCATGGGCGCCGCCATTTCCTGCTTATGTGCCAATGCCGGAACGCATGCCTGGCAAAGGTTTGGGGCATTTCTTCGGTGTAATGCGTGTCGATGCATTTCGCCCTGCTGATGAATTTAAAAAGCACATGGACAACTGGATAACACGTTTCAGAAATGCAAAACCTGCAGAAGGTTTTGAAAAGGTTTTGATACCCGGTGATCCGGAAAGAGAAATGGAAGCAATACGAATGAAAGAAGGAATTCCTATTATTGATGCCGTTGCGGATGACCTGAAAAAAGTTGGTGAAAAGTTGGGTGTTGATTTTTGAATGAAGAGTGAAAAAATCAATCAAAATAATAATTATAGTACTGCTCGTTTCACGCCAGCTTATCACCGGGAAAACTAAACCATGTATGAATTTCATACACAAATCTTCCTGCCCGAACTGCGGGATCTTCTGATACCAATGTTTCTATCTCTTCTTTATCACGAGAATTATAAATAGATACACCAACAACATCACACTCATCAGTAACAGGACCATTGATGCATAAGACACCTTTTTCTCTCAACCCAAGTAAGTATTCAAGATGCTGCGTTTGATTTTGTTGTAATTCTTTCGGATCAAGCATATCGAAATGCGGCCCTTTTTTAAGAAATACAAGCGTGTATTGTTTTCCTTTGGCAAGAATTTCCTGTAGTTTCATAAACAGCTTTTTATAATCTATTTTAAAACTAAATAAAATTTCAAATTAAAATGACTTTGTTGTTTTGATAAATATTTTCAAGATTTAATAGTTTCCACAAAGATGCAAAGTTGCAAAGAGATGAAGCTATAAATTGCTGCTTTCGTGATATTTCATAAGCGCAGTTATTCATAAAAACAAATTCACTGACAAGCACATGAAGGTTAGATGCTTCCTTCGTCAGCATGACAAGCTGAACAATAAGTATCAGCTGAAAATAAATTTTCAGCTCTATTAAAGAACTTAAGCTTGTCATGCCGAAGAATGAGGTATCTAAACTTCGTATTGTTCAACAGAGTTACCTTCAGTATAAGTGTGCGACGCAACGAAGCGTCATAGATATTCTTCAGTCAGGCTCATAAAAATTTTTCTATTTAACATTTCCGAAACTTTTCGTATTTCAAAAAACTTCCTACATTTGATCTACTAATTTTTTCGTACTTTAAAAATTACAGATCATGATTAAGATTCTAAAGTTATCGGTGATTGCTCTTATACTTTCTGCCTCATCAAATAGTGTATTTGCACAGGAGAAACCTGAACCAAAAGAAAAGAAAGAAAGCAATGATATTATTATTCACAAAAAAGCTGACACCAATGAAAAGTTAACTATTGTAATTGATGGCGATAAAGTAACCGTAAATGGCAAGCCCATTGAAGATTACAAAAGTGATAACGTTGACATTATTCGTGGCGGCGACGATGAAATGCCTTTTGCTTTTACTGCTCCCATGGCTCCTAACGGAGAAATGAAATTAATGGGTAATGATTTTATGCGTGAGGTTCATAGCAATAAAGCATTTCTCGGTGTAATGACAAAAGAAGGTGATGGCGGCGCTGAAATTACAGAAGTAACAAAAGAAAGTCCCGCAGAAAAAGCAGGATTGAAGCAAGGTGATGTGATAACAAAAATAGATAACGACAAGATTGAAGATGCTGATGATCTTTATAAAGCAATCGGCGATCATAAACCGGGAGAAAAAGTAAATGTTACTTACAAACGCAATGGAAAAGAAAACGCAACATCTGTTGAGTTAACAGAGAACAAGCAGGTTCGTGTTTACTCATGGAAAAATAGCGACAATGATAATTTCAATTTTAATTTTAAAACACCCCGAACTCCTTATATCGGTGGATGGAATGGAGATATGTGGAATGACAGACCAAGATTAGGCATACAGGTTCAGGATACTGAAGATGGCAAGGGTGTAAAAGTCTTGGAAGTTGGTGATGAGGAACCTGCAGATAAAGCCGGTTTGAAAGAAGATGACATTATTACGCAGGTGAATGGCAAAAACGTTACTTCAGTAGATGATCTTAAAGAAACAATGAAAACAGCCAAAAAAGGAGACACAATAAAAATGACTTATATGCGCGATGGTAAGACCCAGACTGCAGAGGTAAAATTTCCGAAGGAATTAAAAACAACAGATTTATAAAAAGCGAAAAATTGGGGTGATTGCCAAGAGCCGCTGTTCTTAACAGTGGCTTTTTTATATAGTTTTAAATGTTGACACAACATCAAAAAATTTCTAACTTAAATCTTTACTTTTGCGGGCATAAAATATATTGTGTACGGATGAAGAAGATTGAACTGGAAATAGTTGCACTTTCTCACAGCATTACTCAAACACATTCTTATGCAGTGGTATTGGGCGAAGTAAATGGCTTACGTCGTTTACCTATTGTGATCGGGGGTTTTGAAGCCCAGGCAATAGCGGTGGCACTGGAAAGAATGCAACCCAGCCGCCCATTGACCCACGATCTGATGAAAAATTTTATGAATGCTTTTAATGTAGAATTGATGGAAATTGTTATCAATGATTTGCAGGAAGGCATTTTTTATTCAAAGCTTGTATGTGTTAATGAACATGATACGGTAGAAATAGACAGCCGCACAAGTGATGCACTTGCATTGGCAGTGAGGTTTGGTTGTCCTATTTTTACTTATGATCATATTCTTGAGAGCGCCGGTATTTTAATGGAAGATACCAACAAAAAGAAAAGCGATATTCCTGTTGAAGAAGCTTCTCCGGCTACACGCGAAGAGCTTGCCAAAATGAGCCTTGATGAGTTGCAAACTTTACTCAATGAAGTGCTTGAACAGGAAGATTATATTCGGGCTATTGCTATACGCGACGAAATCAACAAAAGAAAGTAAAAATCAATTTTGATATTTTGGAATTGGGAAATTGAGAAATTGCAATTCCAAAATTTCTCAATTGCACTTTTCCCAATACTTTTGGTTCCATGATCATTTTCCCTAACTGCAAATTAAATCTCGGGCTTAACGTTATCAGAAAAAGAGAAGATGGCTATCATGATGTTGAAACTGTTTTTTATCCGCTCAATATCTGCGATGTTCTTGAAGTAATAACGTCAAATGATTCAAACTCAAAGGCTGTTGAATTTACAACTACAGGATTGAAGATTAACGGCGACGAAGAGAATAATCTTTGCATTAAAGCGTACAAACTTTTAAAAAAAGATTTTCCCCGGTTGCCTTCTATAAAAATGCACTTGCATAAGGTGATTCCCATTGGCGCTGGTCTTGGCGGAGGCAGTGCCGATGCGGCTTTTACATTGTTATTGTTGAATAAAAAATTTCAATTAAAATTATCGCAGCAACAACTCATTCATTACGCTTCTCAATTAGGCAGCGATTGCGCTTTTTTTATTATCAACAAACCATGCTTTGCACAAAGCCGCGGCGAACTGCTTGAACAGATAAATTGTGATCTTTCTGCTTATCAATTTCTCATTGTAAATCCCGGTATTCATATCGATACTAAATGGGCTTATTCAAAAATTGAACCTGCGGTTCCAGAAAAAAGAATCAAACAAATTATTCAGCAACCTGTAGAAACATGGAAGGATTCATTGATCAATGATTTTGAAAAACCTGTAATTCAATATTACCCGCAACTAAAATCATTGAAAGAAAAATTGTATGAACATGGCGCAGTGTACGCAGGAATGACAGGAAGTGGCAGTACATTTTTTGGTATTTATTCTAAAACACAAAAAACCGATACAAATATTTTTCCTGAAGAATATTTTGTAAAGATGGTACCGGGGAAGTAAAAAATCAAAATTAAAAAGTCAAAGTATTGTTCCGCCTTTTTTGAATTTTGAATTTTTACTTTTGATTTAATTTTGAGCGTATCAGCCAACTTAGCTCAGTTGGTAGAGCAGCACCCTCGTAATGTGCAGGTCGTCGGTTCAAGTCCGATAGTTGGCTCAATTGTAAAGCGGATTCACTTGAAGCTCTGCAACATCAATGTCTTGAACTATCAAAAATATTTCACGAAAACTTTCTGCTAAAGAGAAGTGAAAGATTTTATATATTGATTTTGTACTGTTATAGATTTTGTTGTATATTAGTTTAAGAAGTTCAGTATATGTGTGTTAGTTCCGCCATTATCTCTATCTAAAAAAATCAATTAACATTCTCGTCCTTTATTCAAAGAGATAACCTTTACTTACTCATCGTTCATTTATTTTTAACTATAAAAAAATTCCCATGAAATCAAAATTAACTCCGCTGCTTCTGTTAATTGTAACAGGTATCATATGTGGTTTTCAAAAGACACATGCCCAGGAACAATCGAAGTATGATCCTGCTATGGACCCTTTAACTGTAGGAGCAAAATTTTCCAAAAAACTTGCTGATACTTTGGGCATAAAAATGTATGAATTTACACTTAACCCCGGGGACTCTGCAGAATTACATGTACATCCCGATCACACTGTGTACGTTCTCCAGGGAGGTACGTTGGCAGTTACATTTAATAAAGTGGATAGACGAATACTTGAACTAAAACCCGGTGATGGATTTGTAAGTGGTTCTTTATCGGATGCTGGTAAAAACATTGGGACTACTACAGTAAAACTCCTCGTGACAGATATTTATAGACCACGAATTAAATAATCAGCAAATAATAAATGCAATCAAGCTTCCATTCTTGGAAGCTTTTCCTTTTTAAGAAATGTTTTACCTCATTTTTCGCCTTGTGTAGAATGAAGTAACACTATTTGTGAAGAACAAAACAGCAGTGAGAAATTTTTTTCAATAACTACTAAACGATTGTAAATTGATGCGTATCAGCCAACTTAGCTCAGTTGGTAGAGCAGCATCCTCGTAATGTGCAGGTCGTCGGTTCAAGTCCGATAGTTGGCTCAATTGTAAAGCGGATTCACTTCAAGCTCTGCAACATCAATGTCTTTATAATTTTTTATTTCGTTATACAATGTATCTCTTTCAACAGGTTCGCGACGCACTTGTTTTATAAGCGAGACAAGCTGGCTAGTCGTAAGATAAGGAGTTTGTTCTTCACTGCCCGCCATTGAATAAATTTTTGTTGTATCATCGATTGTACCATCAAGATCATTTACCCCAAATGATAAAGAGAGTTGAGCATTTTGCCTGCCAAGCATCGGCCAATATGCTTTCAAATGAGGGAAATTATCAAGATACAATCTTGCAACTGCATACATCTTCATGTCTTCAATAACAGAGCTCTCAGCAACATCACTCATATCATTATTCTTATTGCGAAATTTCAACGGAATAAAAGTATTAAAACCATGCGTTTCATCCTGCAATTGCCGTAATTTTTCCATATGATCTATTCGATGCCAATATTCTTCAATATGACCAAATAACATTGTTGCATTGCTGTGCATGTCTAATTGATGTGCAGTTTTGTGAATGTTTAGCCAACCATCCGCATCCACTTTATCAGCGCAAATTTGTTCGCGAATTTCAGGATGAAAAATTTCTGCACCACCACCGGGTAATGAATCAAGACCCGCTTTATGTAATACTGTCAAACCATCTTCAGTTGAAAGTTTTGCTTTACGAAACATATAATCAAGCTCAACAGCAGTGAAACCCTTTATATGAATTGAAGGACGATGTTGCTTTATTTGTCGCAGCAATTTTTCAAAAAAATACAAATTCATTTTTGGATGAACCCCGCCAACAATATGCACTTCAGTGATTGGTTTATCATCATAACTTTTTACAATATCCATCATTTGGTCGATACTTAGCTCCCATCCTTCTTCTCGATGCGCATATAATCTTGAGTAAGAACAAAACTTGCAGGCAAACACACATACATTGGTTGGCTCAATGTGAAAGTTGCGATTGAAATAAGTTTTATTTCCGTGCATTTGTTCACGAACCCAATTGGCAAGACTTCCGAGATAGGAAAGAGAACCTTTTTCAAAAAGCAATACACCTTCATCAAAACTTATTCTTTCACGGGTTAATATTTTTTCACCTGTTTGTTTTAGCTTAATATCATTTATTGAACTTACTACTTCTTCTATATTTGATTTTACAATTTGCATCCCTTCATAATTTGTTTGCAAAGGTATCACTCAAATAAATTGCAGTAAAAAGAAAGCTTTCCTAAAGAAAGCTTTTCATTTTTAACAACTTTTACAGTACTAAAAGTTTTCATCTTATGCGGGTTGCACTCTGACATGCACATTTTCCGAAACAACAATGGTTGCAATTCTTGCAAGTGAGTAAGCGCCGATTGACATCACAAGATCACGTACTGCAACATCAAAATACCTGCCGCTTGTTATTAAGTTCAATGCAATACAAATTAGCCATATCATTACAATATATCCTCCGACAGAAGGCTTAACCAATACAACTATTCCGGCAATAATTTCAATTATTCCAACAATCATCATAAATGTTGCTGTACTTACCGGAAGAATATTTGCAATGGAGGGATTAAGATAATCCGCCCAATGCGTAAGAAGGTTTGTGAATTTATCAAGACCTGCAATTATGGGTACTAAACCAAATGTTAATCGCAGTGTTGTGTACACTGTATGCAGTGTATGATTTGCATCTATTGTCTTCATGATTTTGTAATTTTGTTACTAATAGATTAGTTCAAGTTTAATTGGTTACAAATTTGTTGAAGCAATTTTGTAACCTTTGAGTTTCTTATCTATCTAATAACTTTGAAATGGAAAGCTTTCATATAACCGAAACTGCGGCTGTATCATTCGCAGACGAAGAATTAATAAGCAGGATACTTAATGGCGAAACCGGCTTATATGAGCATATTATACGCAAGTATAATCAGCGCATGTATAGAATATGCATGAGTATTATACATGATGATGCTGAAGCAGAAGACATCATGCAAAATGCTTACATTAAAGCATACGAAAATCTTCACAAGTTTGAAGGAAAATCAAAATTTGGAACATGGCTGTTGCGTATTTTAATTAATGAATCTTTGCTGTGGCTTCAGAAAAATAAAAGAAAGATCAGTTATAAGCAAAGTGTTTTAGCAGATAATAAAACCGATTCATTCAACACTAAAATAAATAATCCCGCTCACCAGGTAATGAACAATGAACTGAAAAAAATATTGGAAGAAGCTATCGGACAATTGCCAGCAAAATACCGTACGGTTTTTATAATGCGCGAAGTTGAAAATATGAGTACGGAAGAAACCGGTAAGAGCCTTCAAATTTCACAGATCAATGTAAAAGTAAGATTGAACAGAGCTAAAGAAATGCTGCGAAAAACCTTAATGAATTCAGAATACAAAGAACTTTATTCTTTCCATGCAATTCGTTGTGACCGGATAGCGAATAATGTAATGCAAAGAATAAATTAAAGCGTATGTTAATTTCTGATTTAGGGGATTGTGTGATTTCTTGATTTGAAGTGTGTCTTATCAGTTAATCAAAAAATCTCAAAATCAAAAATCCCGAAATAGTAATGCCAATGAAAAAGCTACTTCACATATTGCTGCACGGGTAAACGATTGGCAAGGCTTCTGGCAAGCGTCATTTCATCAGCATATTCCAGCTCACCGCCAAAAGCAATTCCTCTTGCAATGGTAGTGACCCTGCATGCAAACTTTTGAATTTTTTTCTGAATATAATAAATAGTAGTATCACCCTGTATGTTGGGGCTTAAGGCAAAAATCAATTCTTCTGTTTGTTCTTTTTCAATGCGGTGTACCAGGGATTCAATGTTCAGTTGGTCTGGGCCAACGCCATCAAGCGGAGAAATTATTCCACCCAAAACATGGTACGTTCCGTTAAATTGCTGCGTGCTTTCAATCGCAATCACATCACGAATATTTTCCACCACGCAGATCATTCGTTGGTTGCGCATCGAGTTAGAGCAAATGGAACAGATATCGCCATCGCTTACGTTAAAGCAACGCTGGCAAAATTTTATATCGCGGCGCATCCGTGCAATAGTTTCACTAAAATTCGTAACCGTTTCAGGGTCTTGTTTCAACAAATGAAGTACCATTCGCAGTGCCGTTTTCTTGCCAATGCCCGGAAGCTTTGCAAATTCATTCACCGCATTTTCCAGTAAAGTAGATGGCAATTGCATAACACAAAGATAAGTGGATGAAGAATCAGGAGGCAAAGTACAGGAACGATGGTTTGCTGATGTGGAAAATATTGCTGATAAGCTTTTGGAGGCGAGCTTCTGTAATGCTATGAAGCTTCTGTTGTATTCTTCCAGAGGAGTTCTTTGGACACTTCGGGGTTCAGAACTTTATTCAGCAAAAAACATTAACCCGAACTTTGTTTCAATTTCTTTTGTTTCATGGAAAGAATATTGCAAATAACTTCCGATGGCTCACATACAGTAGCTGTACCTGCCATGCATGTAACTTATCACAGCATTTATGGAGCAATACAAGAAAGCATGCATGTTTTTATCAATTCAGGCTTGAAACCATTGCTTCACAAAATGGAAACAATCAACATTTTTGAAATGGGCTTCGGAACAGGTTTGAATGCATTATTGAGTTTACAAGAAGCAATTCGACGCGATCAGAAAATATTTTATTATGCCGTTGAACTATTTCCATTACAGTTCAGCGAATATTCGTCTCTGAACTATTCTTCACAATTACACGACGATTCACTTCGATCTAATTTCAAGCTTATGCACGAAAGTGAATGGGAAAAAGATATTGCAATTCATTCCTTGTTTACTTTGCATAAAACAAATCAATCATTATTAAACTTAACAATAAATCAATCTTTCAACTTAATTTTCTTTGATGCATTCGCGCCAACTGCCCAACCAGAATTATGGACACAGCAGGTATTTGAAAAAATGTTTTATTTGCTTTCAAATCAAGGTGTACTTGTAACTTATTGCAGCAAAGGAGACGTGCGCAGAGCTATGGCAGCAGTAGGTTTTACGGTGGAGAAATTGCAAGGACCACCCAGAAAACGTGAAATGCTTAGAGCAACAAAAAATCCGTGAGGCTCTCACTTTAGATTTAATACAATCTTCACCGGAATCTCTTTTACGGTTACTTTTTCTTTTTGTTCTTTCCAACACATATCTTTGCCGCAAATTTAAGAACAGGGTATGCGGATAAATACGATGAAATTCTTTCTGGTAGCGGGTTTCAGCATTTTTTTGTCAATTTTTTCAAACGATCTGTTTGCACAGGATTCCGGCGCAAATGCAGCCGAAAACAAACAGGAATCTGAAAAAATCAATCCTTCTAAAATTATTCTTGAACACGTTTTGGATGCGCATGAATTTCATTTCGCAACCATTGGTGATAAACCGGTTAGTATTCCTCTTCCCATTATTCTTTATTCTCCTCAAAAGGGATTTTCCACCTTTATGTCTTCGAGGTTTGAACACGGTCATGCGGCTTATGACGGTTATGTTTTGATGAGTGAAGATTATATGAAAGAGCACCATCTTGAAGATGCAAAAGATGCTAAAAGCAAACCATTATATAAAGAAGGAGTGATATATGCTGTCGATGCTAATGGCGAGCCTGATCCTGCTATAAAGGTGTATGATCTTTCTCTTACACGCAATGCCGCGCAAATGCTTGTTTCCGTAGTGCTGCTTATATTAATTATGGTTCCGATAGCAAAAAAATATGCAAAAGGACAGGGAATTACATCGGCGCCTAAAGGCTTTCAAAACGTTATAGAGCCGGTGATCACCTTTGTCCGCGACGACGTTGCAAAACCAAATCTCGGTACAAAGTATGAGCCATTCATGCCTCTGCTACTCTCGATATTCTTTTTTATCCTGATAAATAGTTTGCTCAGCTTAATTCCGGGTACTGCAAATGTTGCAGGCAACATCGCATTTACGGGTGTGCTTGGTATTATTTCTTTCATTGTTATCATGTTCAATACGAACAAACATTTTTGGGGGCATACTTTTAATCCGCCTGTACCAATGGGAGTAAAACCAATCATGCTTCCTGTGGAGATCATGGGAATTTTTACAAAACCCTTTGCTTTGATTGTACGTCTTTTTGCAAACATGATTTCCGGTCACATTATTATATTGAGTTTTATCTGCCTTATTTTCATTTTTGGTGTGATGAACACAGCATTGGGCTGGGGCACTTCACCTTTCTTTGTATTGTTGGTTGTATTTATTTACATGATTGAAATATTAGTAGCTTTTATACAAGCTTTCATTTTTGCTAATCTTACGGCCGTATTTATCGGAATGTCTTATGAAGGTGGAGATGAGCATATAAATGCTCCCGGTCATGAAGACCCGATCATTGTGTAAAAAGTTTTTTTATTATAAAAATCAAGTATCATGAGTTTAATGACAGTTTTATTGGCAGATGTGGTGCAGCCTGGTTTTGGTGCAATCGGTGCCGGTCTTGCAGCAATTGGTGCAGGTATTGGTATCGGTCAGATCGGTAAAGGTGCTGTAGAAGGTATCGCCCGTCAGCCCGAAGCTTCCAATGACATTCGTGCCAACATGATCCTTGCTGCGGCGCTTGTAGAAGGGGTTGCTCTTCTTGCTGCTGTGGCTGGTTTGCTCGCTGTGTTCAGTTAGCAGTTCGCACGTAAAAATTATACTGCATTCAAAGCACAGGGCGGCGAATGCAGTATTTTTACAAGTTCTTAAAAATATTGAGATTGATTTTTATAAGCCCGACACCGGGTTTTCATAGCGTCTTCGTTGCGTCGCACACTTGTACTTCAATGCGCAGAGCCTCTTTCGTTTGTAGTCTCACGTTTCACGATG
>Ga0207706_10003273_pt1 | contig 15498 bp, 9 predicted proteins | sample KBSC53metaG_FD_184318 | JGI IMG/M metagenome (GOLD analysis project Ga0207706, IMG submission 184318) | Corn rhizosphere microbial communities from Kellogg Biological Station, Michigan, USA - KBS C5-3 metaG (SPAdes) (version 2) | ecosystem: Host-associated > Plants > Roots > Rhizosphere > Soil ... | reverse complement strand
TCACCGCAGTCACGAAAACGGGTGGTACAAAGTTCCACGGCGATATCTTTGGCGAATTCCAGCCGAAGGCTTTTGTTGGCCGCCCCTATTTTGACCGTCCAGGTAACGCGAACAATGTGAAGGGAGATATCCCGAAACCCAATTACAAGCGGTGGCAGTATGGCGGCGATTTGGGTGGACCCATTATCAAAGACTTGCTGCACTTCTTCGTGGCTTTTGAAGCGACCGATCAGACCTTGCCATCGAATACCGTGAATCTCAGCACATCAGTAGTGGATGGCGTGGCGGGAGTGCCTACATCGATCGCGAATGACCTGAATGGGAGCTATCCCAAGAAGTTCAATCAGAAGCTCTATTTCGGAAAGCTTACGCTGTTCGCGACGTCGAAGGACACCTTCAACGGCAGCGTGTTCCTCCGGCGCGAAAGCAATCTCTCAGACTTCGGTGGTATCGATACTCCGACGCACGGGCACAATCTCCAGAGCGATGTCGATCTTTACCAACTCGAGTGGAATCATCGCGGCGATCATTGGCTGAACGAGGCCACGATTGCCTACAACAAGGTCACGAACGGTACGCCGCGCGTCGCCGAAGGCCCGGAGATCGTGCTGACCCGCGGGCCGAACATCGACTCGCGCCTGGCCAATCTGGGCGCGAACAGTTTCGAGCAGAATGACAGCCAAAAGACGTGGACATTTAAGGATAACATAACCTTCTATGGTGGTGCTCACGTCATAAAGGCCGGTGCGCGGCTTACGCTGAACAAATATTCCCGGCGTGAAGACAGCAATAGTAATGGGACATATTTCTTTGAAGCGGGGACCTTTACCGGATTTGACTCTAGTAACCCCTATGCTGCGCGCGTTTCCACGATCGATACACAGCCTGCTTCGGCGAAGAACACCCAGATTGGCTTATTCGTGCAGGACGATTGGACGGTCGATGAGCATTGGACGGTAAACGCCGGCATTCGGTGGGATTTCGAAACCAATGCCAAAAATGAGAATTTCGTTACTCCGCAAAAGATTGTGGATGCTCTGAACAATTATCCAAATTGGCAAGCGGCCGGTATCGATCCAAATGATTATATCTCGACCGGCCATAACAGGCATCCATATTATAAAGCATTCCAGCCGCGGCTGGGCGTGTCTTACGACTTAAATGGAGATCGAGATTTAATATTCTTTGGAGGCGCGGGGCGATATTATGATCGGCCGCTATTCATTACTGCGGGCATCGAGACCATCAAGGCATATTATCAATCCGTTTCCACCCTCACGGCGCCGACGGGTTCGACACTCGATCCATCGCTCAAAAATGTTGACGCGCTGCGGGCTGCCGCGATCGCGCAGGGGCTAGGCGGAGACGTATGGCTGTTGAACAACCATACCAAATTGCCTTACTCGGATCAGTTCAATTTAGGCGCCAGAAAGAAGTTTGGGCAAATCCAGACGTCGATTACCTTTTCCTATATCCGTAGCCATAATATCTTCCAATTTGTTCGCGGTAACCGCCTTCCGGACGGGAGCTATACGTCGCAAGGCGACCAATGGATCGAGGACAATTTCCCCGACATTGGCCAGCTGCCCGGTTTCAAGGGTAAGCTTAATATTGGCGAAAACCGCGGAAAGGCCAGCTACAGGGCGGTCTATTTGACGGCGGAAAAGCCATTTACCGACAAGTCGATCTGGGGCTTCACAACGTCGCTGACGATCCAGACGGCGCGTAGCAATGTCGCGCAGGAACTGGGATCGGACGAGTTCTTTAACGGGCCTCGCCAGGATGCCTACGGCTGGCAGCATGTCGCGGGAGACGAAAAATGGCGGTTCGTTGGGACCGGCATCGTTCGAGGTCCGCTAGGAACGACGCTTTCCGGGACGTTGACGCTCGGCTCAGGTCCAGCGTTCGGCCACATCATCAGTTACGCCACCGGCCCCGAAAACGCGCGAACCTATGGCAATCTTGGCGGCGTCTATTTCCCGACCAAGGACGTGGCCTACAAAAACCTGGATCTACGCGTGGCGAAAAGCTTCGCAACACCATGGGGGCATCGCCTGGAAGCGAGCTTCGCCGCGTTTAACGTGTTCGATTGGGTCAACCGCAATTATTCCGCCTGGGGTGCCGGCAGCGGTGTCAACCCGACGCTCAAGGAGAATGGAACCGTCGGCAATGCTCGCAGCTTCCAGGCGGGGCTCAAATACAGCTTCTGAGGTTGGGTAAAGGGGCCAGCCTCGGGGTGGGAGGAAGACTTGTGCTTCCTCCCGTCTTCCCCTTTGTGTCGTCCGATCGTCATGATCGCGTATCACCTATTGAGTAGGACCATGACAGCTTACAGCCCCTCCCGCCGATCCTTCCTGAAAGGTGCTTCCGCTGCCGCGATCGCGGCCGTGGTCGTGCCGGCGCGCGCATGGGCGCAGAACGTGCTGCCAAGTGATCCGCTGATCGAGCGGCTCATCGCGGGCATGACGATCGAGGAGAAAGCCGGACAGTTATCCATTTATAGCGATCCGGTGCGGACCGAGGGGCCAGCAATCAACCCGGAAGCCAACCGGCAAAGCCTGGACCAACTGAAGGGTGAGATCGCTGCGGGGCGGCTTACCGGCCTGTTCAACGGCATCGGTGTTGCGGGTGGGCGTGAGCTGCAGCGGATCGCGGTCACCCAATCGCGCACCAAGATTCCGATGATTTTTGCCGCGGATACGATCCACGGCATGAAGACGACCTTTCCGGTGCCCCTGGCCGAGGCGTCGAGTTTCGATCCCGACCTCTGCCGCCGTACCGCGCGTGCCGCGGCAGTCGAGGCGTCGGCCAAAGGCATCCACTGGGTATTCGCCCCGATGGTCGATGTGGCGCGCGATCAGCGCTGGGGTCGCGTCGTCGAGGGATCGGGTGAAGATACTTATCTCGGCATGATATTGGCGCAGGCGCGGGTCGACGGTTTCCAGAACGGCGATCTGCGCAACAACGATAGCGTGCTCGCCTGTCCCAAGCACTTCGCGGCTTATGGCGCCGTGATGGGCGGTCAGGATTATAATACGGTCGACATTCCTGAAACGACGCTGCGCGAAACGCACCTGCCGGCGTTCAAGGCCTGCTTCGACACGGGCGCGCTCTCGACCATGTCGAGCTTCAATGACATTGCTGGCGTTCCTTCGACCGGGAACCACCACCTGCTGACCGATATTCTGCGGGGCGAATGGGGTTTCCGCGGGCTGGTCGTTTCCGATTACACGTCCGATGAGGAGATGATCCTTCACGGATTTGCAGCGGATGGGCCCGATGCCGCGGCCAAGGCAATCACGGCCGGTTGCGACATTTCGATGCAGAGCGGCCTCTATATCAAGCACCTGCCCGATCTGGTGAAGAGCGGGCGTGTGAAGATGGAGGTGGTCGACACGGCCGTGCGGCGCGTGCTTGGCGTCAAACGCGCGCTCGGTCTGTTCGAAAATCCCTATCGCTCGCTCGATGCAGTTCGCGAGAAGCGCGACGTCCGCCGGGCGGATGCGATTGCCTTGGCACGCGAATGCGCGCGCAAATCGATTGTGCTGCTCAAGAATGATGGCGATCTTCTGCCCTTGCCCAAAAGCGGCAAGGCGATCGCGCTCATCGGGCCCTGCATTTCAGACAAGAATGATTATCCGGGGCCCTGGGCGAATTTCCCCGATGTCCAGAGCTGCGTGACAATGGAGGAGGGCTTCCGCGCCGCGTTGGGCACCAAGGGCGTGCTCCATTTGGCGCGCGGTTCGGATTACGAAAAGCCGCTCGAGGGCGGCATATCGGCCGCCATCGCAGCCGCCCAGGCATCCGATATCATCGTGCTCGTCATTGGCGAGAGCGCGGGCATGTCGGGTGAGGCGCAGTCGCGCACCGACATCGTGATTCCTGCGCCGCAAATGGCGCTGGCAGAGGCTCTGGCGGCCACGGGCAAGCCGATGGTTGTGCTGCTTCGCCACGGCCGCGCGCTGGCGCTGACCGGCGCGGTGCGGAACGCTCCTGCAATCATGGCGACATGGTTTCTGGGATCGGAGACAGGCAATGCGGTTGCCGATATAGTGTTCGGCGATCATGCGCCGCAGGGGCGCCTGCCGGTCAGCTTTCCGCAGGCATCGGGGCAGGAGCCCTTCTTCTACAATCATCGCATAACGGGGCGACCGCAGCTCACGGACGACGCGATGTGGAAGTCGCGCTACCGCGAGGTGACCAACGCGGCACTCTATCCGTTCGGTCACGGGCTGACCTATTCGACCTCTTCCTATTCCCAGACACAGGTGAGCACGCCGACGCTTTCGGGCGATCAGGTGCTTACTGTGTCCGCGACCGTTACAAACACGGGCACCCGCCCAATGCACGAAGTTGCGCAGCTCTATATTCATGACCGGGTGGCGAGCATGACTCAGCCAGTGCGTTCGCTCAAAGGCTTCAAGCATTTGGATCTGAAGCCCGGCAAAAGCGCTACCGTCGAATTCACGCTGACGCGCGACGACCTCGCCTTCGTCCATCCCGACATGACGCGCTCCGCCGAGCCAGGGCTGTTCGATGTCTGGATCGCTCCATCGTCGGTCGGCGGTACGCCTGCGACCTTTACGCTGAGCGCCTGAGCCCACGCTTGCGCAGAGCTGGCCCGCGGGCTCAGGTGCGCCGCGAGAGGATATCGTTGTGAGACGACCATGAAACCTGCTTTGCGCCGCTTCGGCGAAGGGGAACATCCCGTCGTGGTCGTCGACGATTTTACCGGGAATGCGGGATCGATCCGGGAGATCGCGGCTGCGATGGAGCCCTTTCCCGGAAGCCAGGGCGGTTATTATCCCGGTCTCAGGCGCTACATTACCGAGGCTGATGAAACAGCCTACGCCTATGCCGTGAGCCTATTGGAAAATGCTGCCCCATTCATTGGCGGCGCATTCGGATTTGATAGGTTCGATTGGATCGAAGCCAGCTTCTCACTCGTGACGGCGGCGCCGGAAACGCTGATGCCGCCGCAACGCGCGCCCCATTTCGATTCAACCGATCCCGATTATCTCGCCGTGCTTCATTATCTGGCTGATACGGCGGGGACGGCATTCTACCGCCAGCGGCAGACCGGCATCGAGCAGGTTGATGAGAACAACCTCACGCGCTTCGTCGATCATGCTCGGGCGGCCGCAGCCACAGCGAGCGGTTATATTCAGGGCTCCGATCCGCATTATGAGCAGGTAGGATTGGTAGAAGGTGCGGCGGACCGGGTCGTCATCTATCGCGGCTCGCTGCTTCATTCCGGCGTCATTCCGCCCGGCACGGTACTGAGCGCCGATCCCCGACAGGGAAGGCTGACGGCGAACCTGTTCGTGTTAGGACGCTAAAATGGAACAGGGGGCGGCACGACTGGGGTGGGGCAGGAGCCTGCTGTTCGCGAGCGGCGACTTTGCCTGCAACCTCTATTGGCAGAGCATCACTTTCTATCTGCTGTTCTTCTACACCGACACACTCGGTCTGTCGGCGGCGGTCGCGGGGCTGGTCACGATGATTGCCTCCGTGTGGGATGGGGTGGCGGGGCTGGCGATCGGCATCGCCGCGGACCGGCGTAGCGCGCGGGCCTTCGTGCGGTTGAATGCCGTCCCGCTGGGGCTGGCTTTTGTGCTGATCTATCTGCCGGTGCCGATGCGCGGCGCCTGGCTGGCCGGCTTTGCGCTAATTGCGCATATGCTGTTTCGTACGCTCTATGTCGCCGTCAACGTGCCTTATGCCGCGCTGACCGTGCGCATCGCGCCGGATAGTGCAAGCCGGTCCCGCATCGCCGGGCTGCGCATGATCCTCGGCGCGAGCGCGGCTTTGGTTGTTGCCCTGGGCACGAAAGTGGCGATCAATGCCGCCCCGCGCAGCGGCTTTGCGCTTGCCGCACTGGTTTTCGCCGTTGTGGGCACGCTCTTGCTGTTCGTTGTCGGCGGAATGCGCGGCGATGCGTCCACCGAATCGTCCGAGCCCTCCCGTTTCAGCATGAAGGGTCTGGCGGCCGCAGTCGCCGGCAATCGGGCGTTTTTCACGGTCAATCTCGGCATATGCGGCGCGGTCGCGTCGATGGCCGTGCTGACGCGCGCCATTCCCTATTACTTCAAATATCAGGTCGGTGATGTTGACGCGGGCTCCGATGCACTGGCGATGATGAGCGTCGCAGGTGCGCTTGCTATCCCTGCCTGGATGGCGTGCGCGGCGCGGTTCGGACATCGCCTGCAGTGGCAGATCAGCGCCGGCATGGCGGGGATCGCGCTGATCGGCCTTCTGTTGCTGCGTCCGACGCAGGCATTGCCCGCGCAGAGCCTGTTCATCCTCTACCAGGCGGGCGGGCAGGGTCTGTTCTTCGGTTTCTGGGCCCTTATCCCCGACGTGGTGGAGCATGGCGGCCGACCCGGTGCGCCGCGAATGGATGTGCTCCTATTCGCCATCGCGGCCCTTCTGCAGAAGGTCACGCAAGGTGTCGCGGTCGCAATTTTCGGCGGCCTGCTGTCGGCGGCGGGCTACGTTGCGCGGGACGTTCAGCCGCCCAACGTTTTGAGTGCGCTCGCGCTGCTCATGGCTGCCTTGCCCCTGGCCGCGATGATCGTGGCGTCGATCGCGATGCTGCGCTTCCCGGCAGCGCTGGGAAAGCCGCGTTAATCTCATGGCGAGGTTGCCATTCTATAATGGAACCGGTTACGCGAACGATCGGCTTAAACTTTCGTTAGGCCGGGACGACAAGGTAGCAAGGACGACCGCCCAGGTGCTCCCAATCCGAATCGATGACTGACTTTTCCAAACATCTCAACCGCCGGACTCTGTTATTGGGTTCGACCGCCTTGCTCGCGGGTTGCGCCGGCACGCGGCCGTCGCTCAATCCAATCAAGTTGGTGGTGGGCAAGCAAGAGCCACTGTCGTCCAATGATGAAGCCTTCCTGTTGGAGATCGCGCGGCGCACATTCGATTTCTTCCGGGACACGACCCAGACCGACAACGGCCTGGCGCCTGATCGTTGGCCGACCGTATCCTATTGCAGCATTGCCGCGACCGGCTTCGCGCTGACCGCCTGGGGCATCGGTGTTTCGCGTGGCTGGATGCCGCGCGACGAGGCACGCAAGCGCACGCTCGCCTGCTTGCGCTTTTTCGCGAACGCCAAGCAGGGGCCGGACAAGGACGGCGTGTCGGGCTACAAGGGCTTCTTCTACCATTTCCTCGGTCTCAACACGGGCACGCGGCTCGGTCAGACCGAGTTGTCGACGATCGATACGGTGCTGCTCCTGGGCGGCATATTGTTTGCGCAAAGCTTCTTCGATCGCGGCCATGATGAAGAGCGTGAGATACGTGAGCTGGCGCAGCTCATTTATGATCGCGTCGAATGGACCTGGCCGCGCCCGCGCCAGCATTACCTGGCGATGGGCTGGCATCCCGAAAACGGGTTCATTTCGGCCGACTGGGACAGCTTTAACGAGAGCCTCTTGCTCTACGTGCTCGCGCTAGGCTCGACCACGCACCCGATCGAGCCCGCCATTTGGAATCGCTGGACCACCAGCTTCGACCGCGCCTGGAATGCGGCCGACAAAGATCCGTACATCGCCTTCCCGCCCCTGTTCGGCTTCCAGTACAGCCATATGTGGGTCGATTTCCGGGGAATTCGGGACGATTATAACCGTGAGCGCGACCTCGATTATTTCGAGAATAGCCGCCGGGCGACCTATGCCCAGCGCGACTACGCCATCCGCAATCCCGGCGGATGGGAAGGCTATGGCCCGAATGTCTGGGGTCTTACCGCATGCGACGGGCCGGGCGACTTCACCATCATGAAGGATGGGGTGCGGCGCGAATTCTATTCCTATTCAGCACGCGGACCTGGCGATCGCGACGACGGAACGCTGGCCCCGACCGCGGCGGCAGGATCGATCGCCTTCGCGCCGGAGATCGTGGTTCCGGCGCTTCGAGAGATGCGGTCGCGCTATGGCCGCGCCATTTTCGGCGAATATGGTTTTTGGGATTCGTTCAATCCAACGCTGTCGAATGGCGAACGCGTGCAATATGGCCGCATTGTCCAGGGCGTCTGCTGGGTCGGCGGCGACTATATCGGTATCGATCAGGGCCCGATCCTGGGGATGATCGAAAACCATCTGACCGGCCTCGTCTGGAACGTCATGCGCCGCAATCCCAATATCGTCAGGGGATTGCAGCGCGCCGGCTTCACCGGCGGCTGGCTGGAAAAAGCGGAGCCGCATCTTTCGCGTCGCGATCGTTCAGAAAAGACCGGTGCCTGAAAAGAGGCTGCGCGCAGCCCCGCCAACCCAAACCTGATCCTGCGCGTCACGATCGAGATACACTCGCCCGCGACGCCCCAGCTTCGTGCCCTGGGCCGCGACATAGGGCCGGTCGATCCGGCCGCTGGCATAAAGCCATTGCGCGATCGAGGCATTGAGGCTGCCCGTCACCGGATCCTCGATGATCATGCCCGGTCCGGCGCTGAAAAAGGCACGTATCTCATAATCCGCGTCCCCACCGGAGCGGTGCGGTCCCACAACCCCGATGTCGATTATGCCCGAATGCGAACGCAGTGGTTCGACGGCCAGCACGGCCTCGGCCGAATCGACTAGCACGGCGATCCAGCCCGGGCCGTTGCAGGCCCAGACGGCGTCGAGGATCGCGCTGCGATCCAGGCGCAGAACAGCCAGCACCTCCTCCAGTTCGGCCTCATCGAGTGGGCCGGACCGGATCAGTGGCGGCGCCGCAAAGGCAAGTCGATCACCGTCGCGGCGGATTGGCACCAAACCCGCGCCGCATTCCTGCAGGATTGTCCCGTCCTGCTTTGGCCTGCCCCCTCGCTCGAGCCAGGCATGGCAGCTGCCGAGCGTTGGGTGCCCTGCAAACGGCAGTTCCCGGTCGATCGTGAAGATGCGCACACGATAATCCGCCTGTGGATCGGTCGGCGGCAGTAGAAAGGTCGTTTCCGACAGATTGAGCCAATTGGCGATGCGCTGCATCTCGGCTGTATCGAGATCCGCAGCTTCGGCGACGACCGCGAGCGGATTGCCCGCGAATGCGCCGTCGCCGAATACGTCCACCATCGTAAAAGGGCGCGCCGTCATCCTGCCTCCTAGCGCGGCGTGACTGTGTGACGCGCGAACGTCTCGGCCAGCAGCGGATCGCCCGATTGCCGTATCGCGTCACCCACGGCTTCCTGCCAGCAGGGAGAGGCGCGCATCGCCGCTTTTGCCTCCGCCAGGCTGAAGCCAGATGCGCCGCAAGCGCGTAGCGCGGCATCGTCGATCTTCGCGAAAGTGCGCCGAGCCTCCGCGGACGTGCCTGGATGGAGGTTCACATGACGAACAGCGATGCTGGTGCGCTGTGCCTGTAATGGCGTGACGAGCGTGGCCGCCGCCGCCAGCAAACAGGTTGGAGCGATTCGTCCGAATACGAACTTGATCATGACTATACTCCTTTCCGCACGATCCAATTGCTCCACTTGCAATCGCCAGACCAGACACAGTTGAGTACGGTTGGTCAAAACTGTCATGACTAAAAGGGCGGTACAGTGGCCACTAGCCAGCAACAGGCTCCGACGCGGACCGAAACGGTGATGCGCACTATCCGGCAGCGGATCGAGCGGCGAGCGCTTGTCCCCGGCGCGAAGCTGCCGTCGGTTCGCGCGCTGGCCGACAGTACGGGTTTTTCGAAGTCGACCGTGGTCGAGGCCTATGACCGGCTGGTGGCGGAGGGTGTGATCCGTGCCCGGCCTGGTTCCGGCTTTTTCGTCGCTGCCCCACTGGCGCCATTGGCCCTGGCTGAGATCGGGCCAGCACTCGATCGCCGGATCGATCCGCTATGGATGCTGCGGCAATCGCTCACCGCGCGGCCGGGCGCGCTGATGCCGGGTTGCGGCTGGTTGCCCGAGCGGTGGATGCCGCACGATACGATGCGCAAGGCCCTGCGTCGGAACGCCCGTGGCGCTCCCGGCGAAGGCCTGGTCGGCTATGCTTTGCCTGCGGGCCCCGAGCCGCTGCGGCGCCTGATCGCGCGCCGTCTCGCGGAGCAGGGCGTGGAGGCGGGGCTGGATCAGGTGCTGCTGACCGACAGTGGCACGCACGCCATCGATCTGGTGCTGCGTTTTCTGATCGAGCCGGGCGATACGGTGTTGATCGACGATCCCTGCTATTTCAATTTTCACGCTTTGCTGCGTGCTCACCGGGCCAAGGTCGTGGGCGTGCCTTACACGCCGCACGGCCCCGATGTTGCCGCCTTTGAAGCAGCGCTGACGGAGCATCATCCGCGCCTCTATTTGACCAATTCAGGCATCCATAATCCGACCGGCGCGAGCCTGGCTGCGCCGACGGCCTATCGTGTCCTCAAGCTCGCCGAAGAGCATCGTTTGGTGATCCTGGAGGACGATATTTTCGCCGATTTCGAGATCGAGCCTTCGCCGCGCTACGCGGCGTTCGACGGCCTCGACCAGGTTATCCGTGTCGGTAGCTTTTCCAAATCACTGTCGAGCGGTGTGCGCTGCGGTTATCTCGCCGCCCGTCCCGATTGGGCCGCAGCGATCACCGATCTGCGCATCGCTACCGGCATGTCGGGCAGCGCGCTTTCGGCGGAGCTGCTCCACGCGGCGCTCACCGATGGCAGTTATCGTCGACACATGGACAAGATTCATGCGCGCCTGGCACGTGCCCGCGCCGACGTAATTCGGCGATTGAGGAGCCTTGGCATCGAGCCTTGGATCGAGCCGCGTGCGGGGCTGTTTCTTTGGTGCCGCCTGCCGGAGGGGATCGACGCGGTCGCGGTCGCGCAGCGGGGGCTGGAAGAGGATATCATCTTCGCGCCTGGCAATGTCTTCAGCCTCAGTCAGTCGGCGTCGCATTATCTGCGCTTCAACGCGGCGATGATGGAAGATGCCCGCATTTACCAATGCCTGGCGCGGGCGATGAACTGAACATCAAAGCGGACGAAACTTGCTTCGGACTGGATCGATCCGCGAAGCCGACTTGCGCGTAACAATATTGCAATAATTGCATTTGCGCACCGCCCCCGATTGCGTTTGTCTTTGCATCGCAAGGTTGCGGGGTGATCGGATGCAATATCCGAAGCCTGCAGACGGCCCGTTAGGGAGTCCGATGTTCAGAAAGGCCCGCTACGCAAGTGGCGATGCCGCGCAGGGCAATAAAGCCCGCGCGAACATCGGGGGTCATCATACGTGATTACACGACGCAAGCTGCTTGAACGACTTGGGCATTTAGGCGGACTTGGCGTCACATTTAGCGCGATGCAGGCTTTGGGCCTGATGAGCACGGCCCGCGCCGGGGGCATGCCTGCACTTCCGCCGACGCTGGGCAAGGGTAAACACGTGATCGTGCTGGGAGCAGGCATTTCGGGCCTGGTCTCCGCCTATGAACTCGAACAGGCGGGGTTCCTGGTGACCTTGCTGGAGGCTCGCACCCGCGTTGGCGGCCGCGCCTGGACGGTACGCGACGGCGACAGGATCGAGATGATCGGCGAGGAAACGCAAACCGCGCGCTTCTCCGAAGGTGCCTATTTCAACGCGGGCCCGGCCCGGATACCCAGTTTCCATACCGGATTACTCGGCTATGCTGACAAATTCGGTGTGCCGTTGGAGGTAGAGATAAACTCCAGCCGTTCGGCCTATGTCGTCGCCAATGATGGCACGAAGATGCGGCAGCGTGTCGCGGTCAACGACATGCGGGGCCATATCGCCGAATTACTGTCCAAGGCGATCAGCCAAGGTGCGCTCGACCGACAACTCACGCCGGCGGACAAGGAGAGGTTATTGCCTTTCCTCCGTTTCTACGGCGATCTGGACGAAAAGCAGAGCTTCGTCGGCACCGCGCGTTCGGGATTCAACACACTGCCCGGCGCCGGCACCACCTTCGCTTCGGCCTATCCGGCCCGCCCGTTGTCCGAACTGCTCGCCAATGAGCAGCTTCCCATGACCTTGTTCGACGATGTTTTCTACATGCAGGCCACCATGGTCGAGCCGGTGGGGGGCATGGATCGCATCCATGCGGGCTTCAATCGCAACCTCAAACATCCTGCCATTCTAGGCGCGGAGGTGATCCGCATCCGCAACGGCTCGAAATCGGTAGAGGTCGTCTATCGGGACAAGGCGTCCGGCGTGGTCAATACGGTTGCCGCCGATTACTTGATCAACACAATCCCATTTCCGGTGCTCGCCAAGATCGACACGAATTATTCGAAGCCGGTCCAGCAGGCGATAGCCGGGGTCGCTTATGATTGTTCCAATAAGATCGCATTTGATGCGCCGCGATTTTGGGAAAAAGAGGATCAGATTTACGGCGGGATAACGTTCGTCGGTGGGCCGACGAGCCTGATCTGGTATCCTTCCGCCGCAATCCATTCGGCACGGGGCATGCTGCTCGCTTGCTATGCCTCCGGTCCCGTCGCTGCGGAATTCCAGAAACGGCCGATCGCCGAACAGATCGAGTTTGCGCGTGGCGTGGTGGAGAAGGTTCACCCGGGGCACGGCAAGGATCTCATCAACGGCGTTGCCGTCAACTGGCACAAAATCCCGTATAGTCTCGGCCCTTGGCCGGCGTGGAACCCAGCAATGGCGGGGCGGCAGGAAGGAAATATCGACACGCCGGCTTTCCGCTTGCTGCAGAAACCCGAGGGGCGAACCTATTTCGCCAGTGCAGCGCTTAGCCAGACGCCGGGCTGGCAGGAGGGGGGCATCGCCTCCGCCCAGACGCAAGTCACTGCCCTGGCAGCGCGCGTCACCGCCGAGGCGCTGAGCGAGCCCAATCGCAAGAACGTTGCGGCCTGAGATGATGAACGCCGGCTCCGACATCGCGGCCGGCATCACGATCAGGCCGGCTGTCGCAGGGGAAGCAGCCTTGCTGGAAAGGTTGATCGCGAACTCGGCGCGCCAATTGGGCAAGGCGTTTTATCGCGACGACGAAACGGAAGCCGCGATACGGCACGTCTTCGGGGTCGATTCGGAACTGATCGCGGACGGCACCTATTTCGTGGCGGAGGTAGGCGGCCAAATCGCCGGCTGCGGCGGTTGGAGCATGCGCCGGACCTTGTTTGGCGGCGACCGTTTCGCCCTGCGAGAGCGAGGATTGCTCGATCCGGCGGTCGATGCGGCTCGAATCCGGGCCTTCTTCACCGCGCCCGGCTGGGAGCGCCGCGGCATAGCAAAACGGCTGCTCCAAACGTGCGAAGACGCAGCTTCGGGGGCCGGGTTTACGCGCATGGCGCTGATGGCGACCCTGCCGGGCGTACCCTTCTATGCAGCCCACGGTTACGCGCCCGACGCGCCGATCGACCATTGCTGCGGCGAGGTGTCGGTGCGGTTTGTCCCTATGACAAAAGCATTGTTGCAGCGATGATAAAATTGGCGCGTCAAGAGGCCAAAATCGCGCCGCTGATTGTCCGAAATTCTTGCGGAGGAAATTAATTTGTCTAGCTTAATGATCGGTGCGATTCGAATATAGTCAAATAAGAGCGACCTGACGGGCTGGTCGTTCATTAAATGGTCGATATTGTGCCACCCGCTTTTGCGGAGAGGATCACTATTACCGTTCAGAAAGATCGATAATAACTATGTTTTGGAGAGGCTCCTGAGGTGTTGTTCTCTAGTAGGGGGCCTTATGACAATCAAATATGGTATGATTTCCCGCATTGCGGTCGCCGTTGCGCTGGCAACCGCCTGCCAGGCGGCCCCAGCCGCGGATCCTGCGCCTGCGGCAGCGCCCGATGCGGCTGCGGCCGACGATATCATCGTTACCGGCACCCGCGCGACCGGCATTACCGCCGCTGAAAGCGCCGCTCCGATCAAGTTGGTGGGCGCAGAGACGATCGCTCATGTCGGTCAGCCGAACCTCAACCAGGTGCTCACTCAGCTTGTCCCGTCGTTCACCGCACAGGCCTTCGGCGGCGACACCGCCAATCTGACGCTTTCGGCCCGCCTGCGTGGTCTCAGTCCCAATCACACCCTTGTGCTGGTCAACGGCAAGCGGCGTCATGGAACGGCCAATCTGGCCGTGCTTGGCGGTCCGTACCAAGGTGCGGCGACGGCGGACCTCGATCTCATCGCGCCTTCGTCGATTAAGCGGATCGAGGTGCTGGAGGATGGTGCCGCTGCGCAATATGGCTCGGATGCGATCGCCGGCGTGATCAACATCATCTTGAAGGACGATGAGGAAGGTTTCAGCGGCTACGGCACGGCCGGCGCAAATTACGAAACCGGTGGGACCACCTATGCCGGTACGGCCCACCTGGCGACCCATCTCGGCAATGATGGATTCGTCAACCTAACGGTCTTTCATCGCTATCACGACTTCACGCAGGTGGGCGGCCTCGACCGGCGCGTGACGGACACCGACGGCAATTTGCTATCCACGCTGAGCCCGGCACAAAAGGCGCTCTACGCGAACATTCCGGGCTTCCCCTATGTCAACCGGATCAACGGCGATGCCCAATCGAACCTGACGACCGCGCAATATAATATGGAATATGACTTCGGCCCGGCGAAGTTCTACAGCTTTGGCAGCTACGGCCATCGCGTGGCGAGCGCTTATGAAAACCTGCGTGTGCCCGATCGCATTATCGCATCGCCCGTGCTTGGTGTTGGCGGTTCGCTCACCACGCCGGGCGCGATCGTCTTCGATCCTGATGGCGACAATCCATCCAATGGCTTCAATCCGCGCGAAAAAGTGCGCGAGGACGACTTCGCGTCGACCATGGGCGTCAAGGGCGATGTCGCCGGCTTCTCTTATGATCTGAGCGCGACCTGGGGTCAGGACAAGAACCAGATCTTCACGGTGGATTCCGCCAATCGCTCGCTATTCATCGATACGCATTTCACGCCGACAAGCTTTTATGACGGCTCGTTCAAGGCGACGGAATATACGTTGAATGCCGATTTCACCAAGGAGATCGACCTTGGGATGAGCCAGCCCCTCAACCTGGCTTTCGGTTTCGAGCATCGCAAGAACATCTATGAGATTGGGGCGGGCGATCCGGGTTCGATCTACAAGGAGGGCGGCCAATCCTATCCCGGCTTCCGGCCGTCCGACGCCGGCAAGCACAGCCGCAACAACGAAGCCATCTACGGCGACGTGGCGCTCTATCCGTTGGATGGCCTCAAGCTCGACGCGGCGATCCGGTACGAGGATTATTCGGATTTCGGCAGCACCACCACCTACAAGGGTACCGCGCGCTACGACTTCTCGCCGGCCATTGCGGTTCGCGGTACGATCGCGAGCGGCTTCCGCGCGCCTACGCTGGCGGAAAGCTATTATTCTGCGACCAACGTGTCGCCGACATCGGCCTTCGTCCAGCTTCCCGCCAATTCGGCTGCGGCCAAGCTGCTTGGCTTCAAGAATCTGAAGCCAGAAAAATCGCATAATTTCAGCATTGGCACGGTACTTCGGCCGGTGCCCGCGCTGGTCCTGACGATCGACGCCTACGAAGTCAGGATCAAGGATCGCATCCTCGGCACCGGATCGATTTTCGGCTCGGGCGGTGCGACCA
>Ga0207706_10003270_pt1 | contig 15507 bp, 5 predicted proteins | sample KBSC53metaG_FD_184318 | JGI IMG/M metagenome (GOLD analysis project Ga0207706, IMG submission 184318) | Corn rhizosphere microbial communities from Kellogg Biological Station, Michigan, USA - KBS C5-3 metaG (SPAdes) (version 2) | ecosystem: Host-associated > Plants > Roots > Rhizosphere > Soil ... | reverse complement strand
GGCTCGGCACGCGTGCCGTGCTCGCCACTCCGGTGATCGTCTTCGACCGGATGATCGGTGTGCTCGCGCTGCACCGGCGCGACCCGGGGCCGTGGTCGTCCGGCGACGTCGGCCTGGCCGAAGCGGTCGCGCGTGAGATCGGCCTGGCGCTGCACACGGCCAGGCTGCTCGAGGAGAACGAGCGCCGGCTCGGCGAGCAGGCGGCGCTTTTGAAGGCCGCCCAGACCGTGACGAGCGAGCTCGAGCTCGACGCGGTGCTGCAGCGGCTGGTGGACGAGGTGGCAGATCTGCTCCGCGCCGAGGCGGTGGACTGCTTCCTGCTCGACCAGGAGCGGGGAGTCCTCCGCTGTGCGGCGGTGCACGGCTCGCTCGAAGGCATCGTCGGCTTTGAGTTCCCTGCCGACCGCGGCCTCTCGGGCCGCGCGATCGCACGTGGCCGACCGGTGCTCTCCGACGACTACGCGAATCTCTCCGAAGCCGTCCCGCACCCGAGCTACGAGGGCTTCCGCAGCGCGATCGTCGCGCCGATGCGCTGGTCGGGCGAGGTGATGGGCATCCTCGGCGTCGGCACGCGCGAGCCGGCGCGGCGCTTCACCCAGGGCGACGCCGGGCTGCTGGAGGCTTTCGCCAACCTCGCCGCGCTCGCGCTTCGCAACGCGGAGAGCTTCGCCGAGCGCACCCGCCAGGCCCGGATCCAGCGCGGCTTCTACCGGATCGCCGCCGTCCTCGGCCAGCCGCTCTCACGCGAGGAGACCTATGACGCGCTCGCCCAGGCCGCGTCCGACGCGCTCGGCGGCGGCAGCGCCGCCGTGCTGATGCCGCGCGAGGACGACCTGCGGCTCGAGGGCCTGCACAACCTCCCGGGCCTGCTGGTGCAGTTCCTCGAGAACGGTCTCGGCGAGCCGTCCGGGCCGCTGCGGACGGCCGCGCGCAACCGGCGCGTGCTCGCGGCGCCCAGGATCGAGGACGACGAGCGCTTCGACGAGGAGTGGCGGAACATCGCTCGCGAGAGCGGCTACCGCTCGCTCCTCGCCGTCCCGGTCGAAGCGCCGCGCACCGAAGAGTGCGCGCTCGTGCTCGTCTTCTTCGCCGAGGAACGGCGCTTCGCCGACGACGACCTCGAGCTCGCCCGCAACCTCGCCGGCGCGGCCCGCGGGGCGCTCGAGCGAAGCGAGCTGTTCGAGGTCGAGCGCCGGGCGCGCGCGCTGGCGCAGCAGCTCGCGCGCACCGGCACGCAGCTGGCCACCGAGCTCGACCCGGCTGCGGTACTCGACGAGGTGGTTCGCCAGGCCCCGAAGCTGCTCCACGCCGACGCAGCGGTGATCCGCCTCCTCGCCGGCGACGAGCTGGTCGCCGAGGCCGGCACCGGCGAGGAAGCCCAGGAGCTGCTCGGCTCGCGCGTCGCCTCGACCGCGCGGCTCGCCGGCGACGCGGTCCAGTCGCGCGCTCCGGTCGCGGTCCCGGACGCTCGCGAGGACCAGCGTCTGCTCCAGGCCGACCCGATGCTCGCCTCCGGCTACGCCTCCTGCGTGGCCGCACCGCTCGTCGGCCCCGAGGGCGCGGTGCAGGGCGTGCTTTCGGTCTACTGCCGCGCCCCGCGCGCCTGGCGGGAAGAGGAGATCGAGGCACTGGCGGCCTTCGCCGGCAACGCGTCGGCCGCACTCTCGAGCGCCGAGCTCTACCAGAGCGTCGCGCTCGAGAAGGAGCGCAGCGTGGCGATCCTCTCCAACATCGCCGACGGGATCGTCGCCGTTGACCGCGAGGGCAAGGTCGTGCTCTGGAACGGGGCGGCCGAGCGCATCACCGGTGTCCCCGGCCACGACGCGCTTGGTCGGCTCCCGAGCGAGGTTCTGCAGCGCGAGCTGGAGTCGGGCGAGCACGCGCCCGCGGGCGAACGGCTCGTATCGCTCCACCGTGGCGGCGAGGAGATCTGGCTTTCGCTGACCGAGGCCGTGATGCGCGACCCCGCGGGGGCCGTGGCGGGGCGCATCTTCGCGTTCCGCGACATCTCCGCAGAGCGCGTTGTGGAGCAAATGAAGTCCGAGTTCGTCTCGAACGTCTCCCGCGAGCTGCGCTCGCCGCTGACCTCGATCTACGGCTTCGCCGAGACGCTCCTCCGCGTCGACGTCCTCTTCGGCGAGGAGGAGCGCACCACGTTCCTCGGCTACATCGCCTCCGAGGCCGGCCGCCTGACCACGATCGTCGACCGGCTACTCGCCGTCGCCCAGCTCGACTCCGGCGACCTTCAGGTACAGCTCGGAGCGACCGACGTCGGCCAGGTCGTCGCCGAGGTGGTCGCGGCCGCCAAGCAGTCGCTCGTGCTCGACGGCCATGAGTTCGAGCTCGACCTCCCGCCCGAGCCGCTGGCCGCGGCAGCCGACCGCGAGAAGCTGCGGCAGATCGTGATGGATCTCATCGAGAATGCCGTCAAGTACTCGCCCGGCGGCGGCACCGTCCGGGTCACCGCCCGCCGCCGAGACGACTCGGTGGAGGTGAGCGTGGAGGACGAGGGGATCGGCATTCCGCAGTCGGAGCAGACGCGGATCTTCGCGAAGTTCTACCGAGCCGAGAGCAGCGGCCGCGACCTCGCGAGCGGCGGCACCGGCCTCGGGCTCTTCATGGCCAAGGAGCTGCTGGCCGCCATGCACGGCCGCATCTCGGTGCGCTCGGTCGAGGGCGAGGGCTCGAGCTTCGTGTTCTCGCTGCCGCTGTCGACGACGCCGGTCCTGAGCGAGCGCGAGTGAATCGGCCTGCGAACGGGTATAGGCCCGGCGAAAGAGAGGGCGCATGACCCGGGTGTTGGTAATCGACGACGAGCCACCGATCCGCCTCCTCTGCCGCGTGAACCTCGAGGCGGAGGGAATGGAGGTGCTCGAGGCGAGCGACGGGCCGACAGGGCTCGAGATGGCCCGCAACGACGAGCCGGACGTGATCCTGCTCGACGTGATGATGCCGGGGCTCGACGGCTGGCAGGTTGCCGAGGAGCTGATCGACGGCGAGCGGACCAACGCGATCCCGATCGTCTTCCTGACCGCCCGCGCCGAGGCGCGCGACCGCGCCCGCGGGCTCGACCTCGGCGGGATCGACTACGTCACGAAGCCGTTCAACCCGGTCGAGCTGGCACCGCTCGTCCGCGAGCTGATCGCCAGGGTCGAGCGCGGTGAGCGCGACGACCTGCGCCGCGAGAAGCTCGCCGAGCTGCGCGACCTGCTCGACCCGCCGCCGGCTTAGCTGCCGGCGAAATCGGTGGTCACCATCAGCGTGTGACGGTGACCGGCGAAGCAGCCGCGCAGGGCGCCGACCCCGACGAAGCGGTAGCCCGGGTGCAGCAGGTTCGCGCGATGCTCGGGGCTCGCCAGCCACATCCGCAGGATTGTGCGGGCGGCACCCAGCTGGGCCTGGGCCCACGCGAGGTTCTCGCCGACCCGCTTCGCGTGGATGCCGGTCCGGCGGATCCGCGCGTTGAAGGCGCCGTGGGCGAAGGTGCCGGTGCGGAGCATGCGGTAGCTGTGCGCGCGGGCCGCTCTTCCGAGCCTCGCATCCTCGCGGAGCGGCAGGAGCCCGTTGGCGAGCCGCACCTCGTTCATGGCGGTCAGCAACGACGACTCCGATCGAGTCAGCGTCGCGGTCGAGGCAGCGTCAGCGGCTCCGACCAAGATAAAAGCGGTGACGACGACCGCCACCCCGGTCCCTACTCGTCTGGCCACGAGTGGGGGGCATGTAAGCACAGGTTTCGGACGAATACCGGCGTAAACGCAAACTATGTGTGATTTGAAACAGTAAAAAGCTGCGCTAAGAGCGCAAACTTCGCGGGTTACACTCAGCGGACGGGACGTAGCGCAGCCTGGTTAGCGCGCCTGCTTTGGGAGCAGGAGGCCGGCGGTTCGAATCCGCCCGTCCCGATTAGCTTGGGACCTTGGGCGTGGAGACGACGCCCAACCGCGCCAGCAGGCCCCGCGCCTCGGCGGCCTCGGCCGACCCGTCGGCGCCGGTCTGCGGCTTCAGCGCGCCGATCGCGTCGAGCGTCACTGCGAGCTCGTAGGTCTCGTTGGCCGCGCGGGCGAGCTCGAGGCTCTGCTCGAAGGCGGCCAGGGCCTCCGCGGACTGGCCGAGCTGCTGCAGGGCATAGCCGCGGATCCGGTGGGCGAGCGCGTTCTGCAGCGAGCCCCCGCCGGACTCGCGAATCCTCGCCAGCGCGGCCTCGACTCCCTCGAGCGCCTCCTCGGGCTTCCGCGCGAGCACCGCCCACTCGGCAAGCCGAGCTTTCACCTCCTCGACGAGGCTCGCCGAGCTGATCTCCTCGGCGATCGCAAGCGCCTCGCTCAGGAGCCGGTGCGCTTCGTCGAGCTCGCCGCCGCGCGCAGCGATTCGCCCGAGGTTCGAGAGCGCGTGCGTCAACAGGAGGCGGTGACCGGCGTTGGCGAACACCTCGCGAGCCTCCTCTGCCAGCCCGGCCGCGGTCGTCAAGTAGCCCTGGTCGGACTTGATCTCGCCGATGTTGTTGGTGATCGTCGCCGCGCCGACGACGTCGCCGATCCGCTCGCGCAGCGCCTTGCTGCGGTCGTAGTGCTCGAGCGCCTGCTGCCAGCGGCCCTCGTAGTAGGCGTCGACACCGAGGTTGTTGAGCACGTTGGCTTGCCCGAGCAGGTCGCCGATCTCTTCGTAGATCGGAAGTGCGAGCCCACGCAGCGCCGTCCGCTCGGGGCTGCGGTTCGAGATGTAGGCGAGGTGCATCAGGTAGTAGGCGTGCGCGACCGCCGGCAGGTCACCGACTTGTGCCGCCTCCTCCGCGACTTGCTTGCACCAGCCCGCCCCGTCCACGAACTCGCCCTGTCGCACTCGCACGCCCGCGTAGGCGAGCCCGAGCTCGGAGCGCATACGAACCTGCTCGTCCGGCTCGAGCTCGTCGAGCGAGCGCAGGCCGCGGTTGTACCAGCGCAGCGCCTCGGCGTAGCGCCCGAAGCGCTCACGGATCACGCCTTCCTTCAGCAGCAGCCTCGGGTGTGCGTCGAGCTCGCGCGCCTGCGCGTAGGCCTCCTCGGCGTCGGCGTAGAGGCCGGCGAGCTCGCTGACGTCGCCGACCGCCTCCCAGACGCGCGCCAGCTCGGCCGGGTCGAGCTCGAGCTGCGGCGCGAGGTCGAGCGCGCGCCGGTAGAAGGCCGCTGCCTCGACGTTCGCGAACTTCGCCTGCGCGCGCTCACCCGCGAGCAGCGAGTAGCGGTAGCTCTTCTCGGCGTCGCCTGCGTGGAAGAAGTGCAGCGAGAGCAGCTCGGCGAACTCGCCGCGCCCCTCGCCTTCGAGGCGCTCGTACGCTCCGCCGACCTTGGCATGGAGCTCCCCGCGTCGCTTGTAGGAGAGGCCCTCGTAGGCGGCGTCGCGGAAGAGGGCGTGGCGGAAGCGGAAGGCGCCGGGCGTGTAGGGGTCGCGCTCGACGAACTCGCCCAGTCGGTCCCACGCCTCCGAGTCGGCGGAGGCCTCGGAGTCGTCGGCGAGCACCGCGCCGACGAGCTCGGAGCTGAAGCTCGCGCCGAGCACCGCCGCGTAGCGCAGGAGCGCGCGGTCGCCCGGCTCGAGCTTGTCGATCCTCGTGGCGACGACCGCCTCGACGCTCTCCGGCAGCGCCTCCTCCTCGGGCGTGCCGGACGAGGCGACGAGCTCCTGCAGGAAGAGCGGGTTGCCGCCCGCGCGGCCGGCGATCGCCGTCGCCTCGTGCTGGAGCAGGCCCTGTGCGGCCGCCGCGCCGATCAGCGCCTGCGAGGCCTCCTCGTCGAGCGGCTGGAGCTGGATCGTCATCGCGGGGAGCGGGGGCACGCCGTCCGCTGCGGAGAACCCGCCCTCCACCGGCCGGCGGGTCGCGCACACGAGCCAGGGCCGCGTCGAGACCTGCCCGCCGAGGTGCCGCAGGAGCTCGGCCGAAGCCTCGTCCATCCAGTGCACGTCCTCGATCACGAGCAGCGTTGGGCCCTCGAGCAGCTTGGCGAGCACCGACTCGACGACGCCGTGCAGGCGCGCCCGCCGGAAGGCCGGCTGGAGCTCCTCGACCTCCTTGGTCGGCTCGACCTGGAGGTCGAGCGGCAGGGCGACGAGCGGCAGCCACGGAACGAGCTCGGGATCGAGCGCCGCCACCCGCTCTCGCAGGGCATCGGGGGCCGCGCCGTTCTGCGGCAGCTCGAGCAGCGAGCGGAGCAGGCCACGAAAGGCGAAGTACGGCGTCGAGGCCTCGTACTGGGCGCACGCGGTCGTCACCGAGACCAGGTCCGGTGCTTGCGCCTGGAGCTCCTCGACGAGCCGCGACTTGCCCATGCCGGGCTCGCCGATCAGCTCGACCAGGTTGCCGAAGCCCATGCGCACGGGCGCGAGCGCGGCGGAGAGGATCGTCAGCTCGCGTTCGCGACCGACGAACGGGAGCCGGCGCGCGGAGTCGGCGGCCGCGGTGCCGGAGACTCCCACGACGTCGAACGCCGTCACCGGCTCGGCGATGCCCTTCAGCGTCAGCGGCTCGAGCTCGACGGTCTCGAAGGTGCTGCGCGAGCGCTCGAGGAGGTCGGTCGTCGTCAGCACCTGCCCGGGCTTCGCCTTGCCCATCAGCCGCGCCGCGAGGGCGGCAGTCTTGCCGAGGATCGTGTAGGTGCGCCGGAACCGGGCGCCGACCTCGCCCGCGAAGACGCGTCCGCGCGCGGTGCCGATTCGGAGCGGCAGCTCGCTGGACAGGTCGCCGATCCCGCGCGCGGTCCGCAGGATGCGCTCCTCGTCCTCGCCGGCCGTCTCGGGCGCGCCGGCGACGAGGATCATCTTGCCGCCGTCGGCGTCGATGTCGGTCTCGAGGAACGTGACGCCGTGCTCGTCGGCGACCCGCTGGGCGCCGCTGACCAGCTCGTCGAGCACCGCGGCCAGCCGCTCGGCCCCGGCCTCGGCGAGCAGGGCGTCGACACCGCCGAAGTGGACGAAGGCGACGGAGGCCTGCCGGTGCTCGGACTCGGCGCGGCCGTCCGCGACCACCCGGCGGATCGGGCCGGGGACGCAGGCGGCGAGATCGATGCCCTCGAGCGGCGGCAGTGGCTCGAGCCCTCCGCTCGCCCCGGTCGCGAGCTTCAGGAGGCGGCCACCTTCCTTGGCCTCGCCGAGAATCTCCTCGGGAAGGGTCGACGCGGTCTCCTCGCTGACGAGGATCTCGCCGGCCTCGGCGCCCGACTCCATCTCGACGGTGCGGGTCACGCCCGGCCCGGTCAGGAGGAGCTCGCGGTGCGACTCGCCGACCAGGAAGAAGTCGAACGTGTCCGCGTGGATGCCGACGTGCATCTTCAGCTCCACCGTCCCGACGGAGGTCTGCGGCTGGCCGAGCTCCCGCAACGCTGTGCGCATTCCGTAGGCGGCATCGCAGGCCCGTGGCGCATGGTCCTCGCCCGTGAAGAAGAGCAGCAGCGCGTCGCCGCCGAACTTGAGCAGCCCGCCGCCGAAGGCGTAGGCGACGTCGAGCAGGCGCTCGAAGGTGCGGTTCATCACCGCGGTCACCTCCTCGGCGCCGAGCTTGCCCTTCTGCGCCAGTCGCTCGTTCAGCGCGGTGAAGCCGGAGATGTCGACGAAGGCGAGCGTGCCCTCGAGCCGGCGGTGGCGCGCTTCGGGGTCCACGCGCAGCCAGTCGACGACCACGCGCGGGACAAACGGCGTCAGGTCGACGAACGATGAGCTGGTCTCAGGAACCGCGGTCACAAGCCCTCCGGCGCCCTCCTCGTAGCCCCTCCAGCGCCGAAAAGGGATTCTCGCATGCTTGACAATCTCCCTCGGCGGCGTAGTGTCTGCCGCGGTCGTGGGGTTCCATCACGGCCGGGGAGTAGGACTCATGGCGTCTGCGGTCGAGAGGGGTTTTTCATGATAGTTCGTCGTTTGGCGCTGCTCGCTGTGGCTGCAGCAGCTCTACTCATGCTCGGGACCGGCGGCGGCACGGCCGCGGAGGTCCTTCCGCCGACCGACGGCATCACTCCCGATCCCGTTTCCGTGACCCTCGGCAAGGGCAGCTCGACGACCGTCGATTCCTCGCTGCACCTGACTCAGCTCCCCGCGAGGGCCGACATCCTGCTCGCGCTGGACACGACCGGCAGCATGCAGCTGGCGATCGACAACGCCAAGGCCGACGCGAACGACCTCGTCAACACCATTCAGGCGCAGATCCCCGGCGCCCGGTTCGCCGTCGCCAGTTTCAAGGATTATCCGATTTCGCCCTTTGGCTCGACAGGCGACTACCCCTGGCGCCTCGACGCCAACTTCACAACGAACCAGGGCACGATCGACTGTCCTATCGGCGTCGACACGACCTCGCTGAGCCCGATCGCTTGCGCACTAAATGGGCTGAGCGCAGGTGGCGGAAACGACGCTCCGGAGGCATACAACCGCGCCTTCTACGAGGCTGACCGGCTCAGCTGGGCGCCGAACGCCCCACGATTCATGATCGTTCTCGGCGACCAGCTTCCGCACGACACGCAGATCAACACAACGTTCCCGGCTTGTCCGAACACGGCTCAGAACGACCCAGGGCCGGATGGGGCACCGGGGACGTCGGACGATCTGCAGACGAAGACCGTGCTCGACGCCCTCAAGGCGCATCACACGAACGTCTCGTTCGTTACCTACAACGCAAACGCGACCAACACCGCCTGTCATACGCAGATGGCCGAGTACACCGGGGGCCGGGAAACGGTCCACGGTGCGACAGACTCGCTCAAGACGCAGATCGTCGATCTCATCACGCAGGCGGCGTCGCACGTCGACAGCGTCACGTTCAACGTCGTCGGCCCCGAAACGTCGTTGAAGCCGGCGCTGAGCTTCAGCCCGCCCACGCTCGGGCCGGCCACCGCGCCCGCGGATCTGTCCTACGTGCTGACGATCAACGTCCCTAACGGCACTCCGTCCGGGACCTACGACTACACCGTGCACGCGGACGTCGACGGCAGCGACCGTGCCCAGCAGCACGTCCACGTCACCGTCTCCGACACGACGGTCAGCGCCCTGACGATGACCTCCGACGAGCAGTCGGTCCCGGCGGGAATCAAGTCGGTCCCGCTCGGGTCGGTCCCCGTAAATCGCCTTGCGACGCTGAGCCCGGACCCGAGCTCCGGGCCTGCAGGCTCTACCGGCGCCGCCGGGTCGATCGGCGCAGCAGGCTCCATCGGGGCGGCCGGCTCGATCGGCACTGCCGGCTCCATCGGGGCCGTCGGGTCGATCGGAGCTGCGGGCTCGATCGGGGCAGCCGGTTCCATCGGCGCCGCTGGTTCGATCGGGGTCGGCTATATCGGCCTCGGGACGATCGGCGCGGCCGGCTCGATCGGCACCGCCGGCTCGATCGACACGGCCTCGATCCCGGGAGGCGGGGCGGTTCTGAAACGGATCGTGTTGTCCGACCTCCCGCTTTCCGGCGCGACCTGGGCCGACATCCTCAAGAACACGCCGATGGCCAATCAACCGCTCCAGGCGGTGACGTTCTACGACATGGCCACCTACGCCAGCCCGGACACGGGCGGAGACGGCAAGACACCGTGGGGGCGGCTGACGTCCCTGCCGCTGAGCAAGGTCCCGTTCGTGACAAGCCTCTGGCGTAACGTCCCGCTCGGCGCGGTCCTGCTCGGCAACACCACGCTCAACCACCTTTCTCCGCCGGCGAAGGCGGACGGGAGTTACTACGCCAGCTGGACGGATGCACTCAACGATCCGGCCACACGTGGAAGCGCCGCGGGCGTGACCTTGTCCACGAACACTGTCTTCGGCGTCGCGATCGCAGGTCAGCTGGGGACGCAGAATCTCGGCTCGATCCGCGTCGGCTCGATCGGGGCAGCCGGCTCGATCGGCGCTGCGGGCTCGATCGGCGCCGCGGGCTCGATCGGAGCGGTCGGCTCGATCAAGGCCAGCTCGCTCGACCTCCGCTTCACGGGTCTTGCCAATGTCCCCTTGACTGCCGCGGCGATCAGTCCGCTTTCCGATGTGGTCAATTGCAGCGGTTCCTTCAGCTGCACGGGAAAAACGCTTGGCGATGCCTCTGCGGCCAACGCCATCCTGCCCGCCCTGACCCTCGAGCAGCTCTTCGAGCACCTGCAGCCCCCGTACTACACCAACACCACGATCACGATCGGGCAGCTCGTCCAGGCGATGCTCACTGCCTCCGACTATCCGTGGGAGGAGATCCTGCTCGACGGCCTGCAGAACGTGCCCGCGGTGGGTACGGGCCTCAACGTCCACTACCACGTCGACTTCGACCTCGTCTGCGCGGCGAGCCCCACGCTCACATCGGTCCACGTGAAGCTGCCGAAGGGCTTCTTCCCCGTTGCAGGCTCGTCCAAGTTCTCGTACGGCGGCGGAGCTCAGCTGGCTGCGGCCGATCCGACCGACAACGGCAACGGGCCGGTCTGGTCGTCTCCCCCGGGCACACCGTGTCCGGGCACGGCCACCCGGCACGTGCGGCTCGACTTCGCCTCGTACTCGGGGCTCACGATCGGGACGCAGACCTCGAAGGTCGACGTGACGGCCGGCGGCACGTATTCGGCCCCGGACCAGGCGCCCGTGACCGTGACCCAGCACTGGGAGCCGAACGACGATCCTGCGACCGCTCCGACAATCGACAAGAACACCCTTGTCGTCGGTCATGTCGCGACCTCCAGCGATCGTGAATTCTTCCGCTTCCCGCTCGACGGGCTCGCCTCTGGGACCAAGGTGCAGGTCTATCTCAAGGTTCCTCGCGACGCGGATCTCGACCTTGTGGTGAACAAGCCTCCCGCGCCCGGCGTGCAGGCGAGTGGCGCGGCCGGCTCGATCGGTGCCGCCGGTTCGATCGGCACGGCCGGTTCGATTGGCGCCGTCGGCTCGATCGGCGCGGCGGGCAGCATCCCGCTCGAGGACTCCGGACCCGGCGTCGACAACTCGAACGGGGCGCTGCAGCCGGACGCAGCCTCCGATCTGGGCGCTGCGGCGACCGGCGCTGCCGGCTCGATCGGCACGGCGGGCAGCATCTCCGCGAACCGTGGCTCGGTAAACGAGGTCACGCAGATCGTCACACACGGCGAGTCAGGAGCGGCCGTGATCGGCGTCAGCGGCTACAACGGCGCCTTCAGCTCGGACAATTACGTCCTGCGCGTGAAGGTGACGCCGCCGCCGACGCTGCCGAATTGTCCGGCCGTCCCGGGCCTCGGCAGCGCTACACCTGGGGTGTTGCCGGCAGTCCCCGCGGCGAACGATCCGAGCGTCCACACGATCTTCCTCGTCAATCGCCAGCGGCTGGTCGGGCTCTACGGCACCGACGGCGCCGACCTGCTGCTCGGCACCTCGTCCATGCTCAACGACGTCGCTGCGGATCCGCGCGTCGGCGGCAAGATCCTCCAGGTCGACGGCGATGTGAACGTCCGCAACGCCTATTCCGCCTGGGACGCGACCCCGTGCTCTGTCGATCGGGCAAACGGTGTCGTGCGCGCGATCAACACGCTCGTGACCACGTACCGCGCCAAGTACCCCAACCTGAAGTACGTCGTCCTGCTCGGCACCGACACGGCGCTGCCGATGTGGCGCCAGCAGGATCTGAATGCGGTCTCGCCGGAAGTGGACGAGGCGAACGACCTCGCATTCACGACCAACGGCCTTGCGACGGGCAACGCGATCTACGCCGCAGCCGCGCAGAACACGTACCTCACGAACAGCGCATACGGCGCGTTCACGCAACACCCGTGGCTGGGCCACGACGTCCCGTTGCCGGACGTGGCCGTGTCACGCCTGATCGAGACGCCCGACGACATCAACGGACAGCTGCAGCAGTACCACGACTCCCAGGGGCACCTGAACCTGCAGAGCGCGCTGACGACCGGTGACTCGTTCTTCTCGGACGGCGCGCAGACGGCGAGCGACGCCCTCTCGACTCAGCTCGGACTGGCGAGTGCGAACAACAGCACGCTCATTCCCCCGACCAACAACTGGAATCGGCAGAACCTGCTCGATGCGTTCTTCCAAAGCAGCTCGCCCGCCCCAGACGTGGGCGCAATCTGGGCCCACTACAGCCACTGGGTCGCCCAACCAGCGAGCTTGCCCACCCCACTCACGCTGGCGGGCTTCGCGACCACGCGCGACATCGACCCGACGCACTCGCTTGCCGGCCGACTGCTGTTTACCGTCGGTTGCCACAGCGCGCTGAACGTCCCCGACTCGCTCGCCTCATCGGTTTCGGCCGACGACCAACAGCGGCTCAAGGACTGGGCCCAGGCGTACATGGCCGCGAAGGCTGCGGTTTATGTCGGCAACACCGGCTTTGGCTACGGGGACACCGACCTGATCGACCTCTCCGAGCGGCTGATGGACCACTTCGCCAACAACATCAACTCCGGTGGCTCGATCGGCGAGCAGTGGGTGCGAGCCCTGCACCAGTACTACGCGGAGCCGTCGAACTACGACGTCCTCGACGAGAAGGTGATGATCGAGGCCAACATGTACGGGCTGCCGTTCTACGACTTCGGCTCCCTGCCGCCCGTCAACCAGCCGCCGGCGGTGACCCCGCCGAGCCACGGCGTCGAGAACGGTGTCGACACCGCGCACATCGGCGTGATCAGCGCAAACGTCACCGGCCATCCGGTCAGCGGAGGCCGCACGCTGTTCTATGACTCAGCGCATCCAGACGGCAGCACCGACACGAGCACCCCCGGAACCCCACTGACCTTTGGAACGCTCTCGGCCTTCTACCGACCGGCCCAGCCGACGGTCTCGCGCGACGTCACGATTCCCGGCACGGTCGCCCACGGGGCGTGGATCCGCAGCCTGAACACGAGCACGACCACGCCGGATGTGAAGCCCGTCAAGCCGTTCCCGCTGGTCTTCTCGAAGGACGAGCTGCCGGCGAGGGACTACCCGAACATCTACTTCCCGGCGAACCTCGTCGCCATCAACCGGGACGGCAGCTTCGGGCAGGAGCACGACACGGCCGTCGTCAACCTCGGCAAGTTCTTCCCGAACGAGTCGCCGGCTGACACCACAAAGGGCACCGAGCTGATGGTGAACTCGATTGGCCTCGACATCGGCTACTCGGGCTCGAACGACGTGACGCCCCCGCAGATCACGCAGGTTGGGGCGGTCAACACGGGCGGCACCTCCTTCACCGCCTTCGTCCGCGTGTCCGATGCGTCCGGCCTTGCCCGGGTGGCTGTCTTCTACAACACGGGCGCGCACGACTGGACCGTCCAGCCCCTCACCAATGCTGGCGGTGGGCTCTGGACAGCTTCGTTCGACGCAGGCGTGACCTCGATCAGGCTCGACGGGGAGGCGCAGGACACGGTCGGGAACGTCGGCTACAGCTTCAACAAGGCCGTCAACTTCCAGTCTGTGGTCGACACCACCGGCCCGTCGCTGCTCGCCTCGCAGCCGCTGACGGGCGACACATACACGCTCAACCAGCAGGTCAAGACGTCGTTCGACTGCTCCGACCTCGGCGGAACGGCGTCCTGCACGGGCACGACCGACATCGGCGGGCCACCGATTGTCAGCGGTGGGCTGCTCGACACTTCCAAGGTCGGGTCTCATACGTTCACGATCACCGGACGCGACCTCTCCGGCAACGTGAGGACGAAGTCGGTCGGCTACAGAGTCCTGTTCGGCTTCTCCGGCTTCCGGCCGCCGATCTCCAACCCACCGATCCTGAACATCGACAACGCCGGCCGGACGATTCCCGTCAAGTGGAGCCTGACCCAGGCCGCCGGCGCTTATGCGAATCTGGACGCGGTGCAGGCGATCTGGTCGACCGGAATCGTGTGTCCCAACTCGGCATCGAGCACGACCGCAGGTGACGTTCCGATCGGGCTCTCCGGCTTGAAGATCGCCGGAGGCGATTTCCAGTTCAACTGGTCGACGGATCGCTCATGGAGCGGCAGTTGCCGCCGGTTGTACATCCGGCTCAGCGATGGCACCACGCCATACGCCGACTTCCAGCTCAAGTAGCCCAGGACGGATTTCTGACCCAGGACTCGAGGCGGCCAACGGCCGTCTCGAGTTCCTGCGCGCTGAGCCGGAACGGCTCGGCGTAGGGAACCTGCGCGACCGCCGCGGCGGGGCTGCGGCCTTCGAGCGCGTCGAGGACGTAGCGAACCGGGAGCCCGTGCGCGACCACGAGCACCGTCCCCTCCGGCCGGGCGAGGATGGTGCGGTAGGCGCGGACGTAACGCGAGACCGTCTGCGCGCGGCTGTCTCCGTTTCCGGGGCACACGTCCTCCGGCCCGTGCGCGTGCGCCCAGGCGCGGTAGTCGGTCAACGGCCGGCCCTCGAACTCGCCGAAGCGGATGTCGTTCAGGTCGGCGAGCACGAGCCGCGGCACGTCGCGGCCCTCGAGCGCGAGGTCGGCCGTCTCCTGCGCCCGCTCGAACTCCGAGGTCACGCAGAGGTCGATCGCATCGTCCGCGAGCTCGGCTCCGAGCCGCCGGGCCTCCTCCCGCCCGGTGTCCGTCAACGCGACGGCGACGTGGGGATCGCCGTTCGTAAGACCCTCGACCGAGCGCTCGCTCTCGCCGTGGCGGGCCAAAACAACTCGGTCCACCGAATCACCTTATCGGGGGAGGGTCCTAGATCCGCAGTCGCCGACAATGTGCCTACAGGCAACGCGGGCCACCTTTGAAGTCTCGCCGCAGGGGCTCAGGGAACATGCTCGCCGCATCGGCCCGCGTCACATACGAAACGGCCTCCTTCGGGAGGCCGTTTCCCTTTGCAGAGCGGGCGGCGGGGATCGAACCCGCATAACTAGCTTGGAAGGCTAGGGCTCTACCATTGAGCTACGCCCGCGGGCCGCGAAAGCGTAGCCCCTGGGGCGGAGGCCGTCCGACCTGCGCGCGATGCTGCTCGGGTGATCCCGGAGCGCCTCGTCCGGTTCCGGCTGCGGACGGTCCTGTCGCTGCTGGTCATCATCATCTCGGTCGCGGTCGTGCTCGAGGTGATCTGGATCGCACGCCACGTGTTGGTCTGGATCGCGATCTCGCTCTTCCTTGCGCTCGCGCTCAACCCGGCCGTCGAACGACTCCAGCGGCAGCGGGGCCTGAAGCGCCGCGGCGCCGCGGCGGCGGTCGCCTACCTGCTCGCGCTCGGCGTTGTCGTCGCGATCGGCTTCACCTTCGTGCCGACCCTCGTGCACCAGGTCAACGATTTCGTCAACAAGCTCCCCGACTACGCGCACGACGTCACCCACGGTCGCGGCCGGCTCGGGTTCCTGGAGACCAAATACCACATCCAGGAACGGATCGAGAAGGCCGTCAGGGACGGCGGCGCGACCAAGGTGCTCGGCCTCTCGGGCGTCGCCCTCTCGGTCGCGAAGAGCGTGATCTCGATCGTGCTCGCGATCGTCACGATCCTGTTCATGACGTACTTCATGCTGCTCGAGGGCCCGAACTGGGTCGAGCGCTTCTTCGGCTTGGTTCCCGAGCAGTCGCGGCCACGCTGGCGCAAGGTCGGGCACGAGATTTACCGGACGGTGGGCGGCTATGTGACCGGCAACTTGCTGATCAGCCT
>Ga0207706_10003268_pt1 | contig 15510 bp, 12 predicted proteins | sample KBSC53metaG_FD_184318 | JGI IMG/M metagenome (GOLD analysis project Ga0207706, IMG submission 184318) | Corn rhizosphere microbial communities from Kellogg Biological Station, Michigan, USA - KBS C5-3 metaG (SPAdes) (version 2) | ecosystem: Host-associated > Plants > Roots > Rhizosphere > Soil ... | reverse complement strand
AACAGAAGATAAAATAGGTTAAGTTTCTAAAGCGACTCAAAATCTGGTGTCCGCAAGGATGTGCAGGTTCGATTCCTGTTCTGGGCACTTTGATTATCAATCGTTTTGTAAAAGGTCGCTGAAGCGACCTTTTTAAATTTGCCAGTAATCTGCCAGTAAATCTAAAAAGGCAAGTTTGTCAGGGATATAAAGAACTTTTTAGAAAATACAAAGTTACATGCGATTGCTATTTTAGCCAAACCAACTATTGCTAATCCTTTTCATTCTAATAAATAAAAAAGACCTGAACGCGTTACAAGCTCAGGTCTTTAAAAAAACGGGACAAAAAATAAACTACCAACCGCTGCTGTGATTTTTTTGACTTTTGATATAGTCTATAACTTCATCTTTTAAAAAATAAACACGACGATTAGGTTTATGATAAGGTAATCCTTTTTTCATCCACTCTGTTAGCGTTACTAAAGAAATGTTTAGAATACTCGCAATCTCTTTTCGATTGAGAAGCGGTTGTTTCGTTTCGTTTACGAGGGATTCCAAACAAGAGAAAGCTTCAATCTCTGAAAGTGGTTCAACCAGCACTTTTATATCTAAAAATTCACAAAGTGATTCCCTACCTTCACATACATCATAAACGAGTAATTTCTTTGCAGGCACATAGTTTTTCACTTCCTCATTATGCTCATTAAAGATTTTTTCCATGAATTCTTTATCTAAAAATTTCCCCTGGAAATGCTCTTCAACAATAGTTTGTTTCGCGAATCCCATAGCTTTCATTAAAGATTGCAATCGTGGATCGGACGCTACTCTTTGAGCCATTGCCTCTCTTTCAGATTCCGGGGAATTTTGCGCCATCCAGATGGTACTGTAAAAACTTTCATACCATTTTTCAAAAGGTCTTAGAGTTAGAATAATTTTTGCACCAGAGTATTATTTCATATGCTCCTTATACCAAGGGTAGCAGGGGAAATCCACTGTAGCCTCGTAACCATTATACAGCTTTGCCCAATCTGTTGGTCCTGTTAATTTGTTAACCAATAATGGAGATTTTCAGGATTTACAAGCAATTGCTTCATGTGGTACGTTTTTCTCAAACCAAGCACTTCGAGTGATTCTCTCAGGGTATTTGTACCCGTTCTCGGAAACCCTGCTCCGATAAATTTTATTGATATATGAAGATGTTTTGGTGATGTACGGATAAGCATTCAAGTTATACTTAATTTAGATTAGTTAATTATTAATTTTTAAAAAAATATTTAACGCTATCTTTAAGCCTAAGCATTGTTTCAATAACTATCGAAGATTTTTCCGAATTATTTACCAAACTAACTTATCGCTTATGAAAAAGATTTACCTGTTTCTCTACTTGTTTTTATGTACATCAATATTATCATTCAGCCAAAACAGTAATAAAGATTCTGCGAACAAAAAAGCAACTCCGCCAAAAGACAGGAACATGTTTGGTCTTCATATTCCAAGAGGTTTAAAAATTAATACTCCCGGAATTGCCGAGGGGTATATAATTTTTGCTGTGCCTAATTCGCCTTATGTATATCTCCTTAACCGAAGAGGTGAGGTAGTACACGAGTGGAAGGGCGCTTACGGTGCGTTCAATGCTTACCTGCAAAATGATGGGTCAATTATATTAGGTGAATTTGATCCTGATTTTCCAACATTTGGTTTCGGCGGACCTTATGGACGGCTGCAAAAAATTAGCTGGGACAACAAAATACTATGGAATTTTGAATTAGCAAATGATACAGAAATCATACATCATGATTTTAATGTAATGCCTAATGGTCACATACTCGCTATTGCTTACGAAGCTAAATCTTATGACCAGGCAATTGCAATGGGAAGAAAGCCGGAGAAAACTCCCAAGGATGGGCCATGGTTAGAAAAAATTATTGAGATTGTTCCTGAAGGTAAAAAGGGAGGAAAAATTGTATGGGAATGGCATTTGAAGGATCATTTGATACAGGACTTTGATTCAAAAAAATCCAACTATGGTAAACCTGCAGAACATCCTGAATTATTAGACATGAATATGGGACCAAAATTACCGCCGGCTATATCGCAGGATAGTGTAGAAACTTTGCAGGCAAAGGGAATGGAAGGACCAAATGCTACTGCAGGAAATCTTGGTGCGGATATCTTTCATTTTAATGCAATTAAGTATAATGCCGATTTAGACCAGATTGCTTTTAGTTCACCTAATTTGAGTGAAATATTTATTATTGATCACAGTACCACAACACAACAGGCGGCAACACATAAAGGTGGTCGGTGGGGCAAAGGCGGAGACTTTCTTTATCGCTGGGGAAATCCTAAAAACTATCAAAGAGGTGATTCAACCAATGAACAATTGTTTGGACAACATGATGTGCGATGGATACCAAAAGGCTACCCTGGTGAAAGTGATCTTACTGTTTATAATAATGATATTCCTTACATGGGTGACAGTATGAATTATTCCATGATATTTGAAATAAAACCTCCGACAGACAGTAAAGGCAATTATTATTTGGAAGCAAACAAAACTTTCGGACCGGAAAAACCGGTGTGGACTTATATGTCGCCTGATACCATTTCTTTTCATGGCAGTTTTATTTCTGGCGCTGAACGTTTAAAAAGCGGAAATACTTTTATTAATGAAGGTCCTAAAGCCCGTTTTTTTGAAGTAACGCCAGATGGTAAAATTGTGTGGGAATATTTAAATCCATATCGTGGAAATATTACAGAAACTAATGGAGATCCAACACCATTAATGCCGATGACATACTTCGCATTCAGGGCAAATTTTATTGCAGCAGATCATCCTGGATTGGCAAATAAAAAACTGGAGCCGATTGTTCCGCAACCATCGCCATTTATATTACCACCACCACCGATGAACGGCAATCATTAAGGAAAATCACTTTAACTAAATTGTACAAACGAAAATAATTTTAAACAAATCAATATGAAGAAGATTGTTGTGCTGTTGGTACTTTTAATAAGTATTTCAATAAGCTCCTTATGTCAGGTTAAAGACACTTCCGGTAACAAGTCTGCAGGTCCTAAAAAAAGGAATATGTTTGGCATTGGTGTACAGCGTGGCTTAATCATGAATTCTGAGGGTCTTGCCGATGGTTACATAATGTTTGCAGTGCCTAACTCGCCCTACATCTATCTCATTAATAGAAAAGGAGAAGTAGTACATCAATGGAAAGGTAATTATGCGGTTATGCATGCTTACTTAATGGACGACGGGTCTGTTATGCAAAGTGCAATGGATCCGGATTTTCCGGTGTTTGGTTGCTGCGGTCCCTTTGGACGCATACAAAAAGTTAGTTGGGACGGTAAGATGTTATGGGATTATGAATACGCTAATGAGCAACATATCATACATCATGATTTTACTGTAATGCCTAATGGGCATGTGCTTGCGATAGCCTATGAAGCTATGCCTTATGACAAGGCTATAGCGTTAGGACGAAAGCCGCAATTAACGCCAAAATCAGGTCCATGGTCTGAAGAAATTATAGAGATAGAACCTGAAGGCCCAACAGGTGGTAAGATTGTGTGGGAATGGCATTTGTCAGACCACTTAATACAGGATGCTGACCCCAAAAAAGCTAACTATGGAAAGGTTTCCGATCATCCTGAATTATTAGATTTTAATCTTGGCGCACCATTACCGCCACCAATTACCGAAGAAGCTTTAGATTCATTGAAGGCTAAAGGAATAATGCATAGAAATACAACTGTAGATAACCGGGGTTCAGATATCTTTCATTTCAATGCTATTAAATATAATGCTGACCTTGACCAGATTGTTTTTAGTTCGCCTAACCTCAGTGAAATATTTATTATTGATCACAGCACCACTACACAGCAAGCCGCAAGTCATAAAGGTGGCAAATCGGGCAAAGGCGGCGATTTTCTTTACCGGTGGGGTAATCCGCAAAACTATAAAAGAGGTGATTCTACAAACCGGGAATTATTTGGTCAACATGATATTCGATGGATAGAAAAAGGAAATCCTGGTGCCGGCAACTTTACAGTATTCAACAATCATCCTCCAAGCGACATTGATTGGAGCAATATGGGTACCATAGGCAATAATTATTCGATGGCTTATGAATTCGCTCCTCCCGTTGATAAGAATGGAAATTATATTATAGAAAAAAATAAGCCCTACGGCCCGGAGAAACCTGTGTGGTTCTATAGGGCTCCTGACACACTCTCTTTTTACAGTAGTTTTATTTCCGGCGTTCAAAGAATGCAAAACGGGAATACTTTTATTGATGAAGGCTCGGATGGGCGCTTCTTTGAGGTAACGCCAGATGGTAAAATGGTTTGGGAATACTTAAATCCATATCATGGAAATATTACGCAGCCAAATGGAGATCCTGTACCTGTGATGCCAATGCCATTCTTTGAATTTAGAGGTAATTTTATTGCGGCAGACAGTCCTGCGTTAGCAAACAGGAAATTGGAGCCTATTGTTCCGCAACCAGCTCCATTTGTTTTGCCGGCGACCACTGTTGCTAATCAGTAGTAATATTTATCAATGAACGCCATCAAATCATTTATATCAGGAGAAAGATTGATGACGTTTCATTTGTATCATTCATTTTTTTGTTTTGATAATTCACTTGATAAAATCACGCCATTATCTTTCACATAATTTTTCCATTCATTCAATAGCTCATTATATTTATCGGGATATTGTTTGGATAAATCGTGCGATTCTGTTGGATCATCTTTTATATTAAATAGTTCAAAAACACCTTTACCAAATGGCGGTTCAATTTTAGTGATTTTCCATTTGCCTTTTCTCAGTGCACATCTACCAAAAAGTTCCCAGCCCATTACATAATCATCGTTATGAATTTTGTTTTTTTCTTTAGTTAGTAAAGGAAGTAATGATGCTCCTTTATATGGCATTAAGGATTTGCCATTTTTAACGGAAGGATATTTTGCGTTCGCAACATCAAGAAGAGTTGGAGCCAAATCCATGATGGTGCAAAATGCCGTATCAATACCGTTACCCTTTTCCTGGTATGGCATTTTAATAATCATGGGTGAATGAATACCACCTTCAGCACTATATCCTTTATAAAAACTATTTACAGCGCTGGAAGCATGCGCCCATTGTGAGCCGTACGCAACAAATGAATTCGCAGTGCCCATGTATGGATAAGGGTTGGCTTTATCCGGTGTTGCATTTGCATCAGCGGAAGACGGTCCATTATCAGAGAAGAAAACAAATAAGGTATTATCATATTCGCCAATCTCTTTTAAATATTGAATTAACCTGCCGATATTATAATCAAGATTATCAATCATGCCAGCATAAATTTCCATTTTTCTTGCTTCAATTTTTTGCTGATTTTTATCAAGCGATGTCCAATGCAATAATGGAATATGCGAAATATTATACAAGTCACCTTTTACGGATGGAAGCGGCGGCAACACAACATCTTTTGCAACTAAGCTTTTTTTCTTTAAAGCATTGAAGCGATTCGTTCTCAAACTATCGTAGCCCATATCATAAATACCATGATATTTCTCAATAAAATTTAATGGTGCCTGCAAAGGCCAGTGCGGCGAAGTATAAGCAGCATACAAAAAAAAAGGTTTGTTGTCTTGGCGATTATTTTCTATAAAGCCGATTGCTTTATCGGTGTAAAGATCAGTTGAATATTTTCCGTCTGGATAATCAACATACTTGCCATCCTGCCAAAAAGAACTTTCACGATTATCAGGAATAAAATGATTAGCATAAGCATCCAGCAAAGCGAATGATCTTTCAAATCCATTTGCAGTAGGACTTTGTTCAGGTTCCAACCCCAAATGCCATTTACCGGAGATATAAGTATGATAACCTGCATCCTTTAATAATTGCGCTACACAAATTACTTTATCATTTAAAAAACCTTCGTAACCGGGCTTACCAATTTCTTCCGGCACACCGGGAACATGTTCCGCCATATCTCCTAATCCTGCAATATGGTTATCTGTTCCCGAAAGCAACATGGCTCGTGAGGGAGAGCATGCAGCCGCCGTATAAAAGTTTGTAAATATTTGTCCGTGTTTTGCCAACGAATCAATGTTGGGTGTAGCAATTTCACTTCCAAAACAACCAAGATCTGAATAGCCAAGATCATCAGCAAGAATTAAAACAATGTTGGGTTTTTTTTGAGGTGCATTTTTTTGCCACGAAAAAAATAAACAGCAAAAAACAATTATAATAAGATAATTTTTCTTCGTAAATAAATAATTAAGTTTATTACCTGTGCCTAACATACTTTAAAGATAATTAATCGCTGATTGCACTATTAACAAGATTATTTATTGTAAAACATTACAAATAATGGAAACCAAAACATGGCAAGTAAAACTTGCACTTTTGCTGGTTAGCAGCCTTACAATAATGTCTGTAATTACTATTTCGCCGGCGTTGCCGCAATGGCTATGGGATTCTCCGGAGTAAAAAATGCAGCGTTTATTTAGTAAACAGGTATTTAGTAAACAGGGAAGACTGAAAATTTTATGGTTTGCCCTTGTGATTTATGCAATTTCGCGAGTAGAGCGATATTTTTATAGCCGGTGTTCCAATACAATAAAAAATAGGAAGCAGTTACTTCCCATCCGATTATCGCCTTTTCCACGTTGAAGTCTGGAATCTTTCATGTCTCTCTAAAAATAAAACAACATATTTTCGATAACACTAAGTCTACGATTTATCTTTAAAATGATTTGAAGAACCGTACAAAATATAAGAGAGAGTTATCATGAACTACACCCAAATTATAAATCCGCTTAATAATATTGCCTTATCGGCTTTGGTTGCGGCAATTCCTATTCTTTTTATTTTTTGGGCATTGACAATAAAAAAAATGAAAGGTTATGGGGCAAGTTTTCTAACAATGGTAATTGCTATTGCAATTGCATTATTTGTGTATGGTATGCCTGCAAAACTTGTTTTATTATCAACTTTTCAGGGTGCACTGTATGGTGTATTTCCGATTTGCTGGATCATACTAAACGCAGTGTTTCTATACAACATAACAGTTAAAAGCGGTCAGTTCGACATAATTAAAAATTTTATGGCTTCTATCACTCCTGACCGGCGATTACAGGCAATTTTAATTGCATTTTCTTTTGGAGCTTTTCTTGAGGGGACTTCCGGTTTTGGAGCACCCGTTGCAATTACTGCTGCAATGCTCGTGGGTTTGGGGTTTAATCCTCTTTATGCTGCTGGAATTTGCCTCATTGCCAACACTGCCCCTGTTGCTTTCGGGGCGGTTGGAACCCCTATCATTGTTGCTTCACAAGTGTCTGATATTCCTGAAATGGCAATTTCTCAAATGGTAGGCAGAACCCTTCCCATGTTATCGCTACTGGTTCCTTTATACCTTATAATATTGATGGCAGGCTTTAAAAAAGCAACTGAAGTATTGCCGGCAATTTTAGTCTCGGGAGTATCCTTTGCTTTCTTTCAATGGTTTTGTTCAAACTATTTAGGACCGATGCTTCCAGATGTTATCGCGGGTCTCTCCTCAATTTTATGCATGATGTTACTTTTAAAATATTGGAAACCTAAATCCACATGGTATTTCAGCAGGGAATCAAAACAAACGATCGAAACAGAACTAAAATATTCCCGAAGTGAGGTTATAAGAGCATGGTCGCCTTTTATTATAATGACCATTATGATTATTGCATGGGGGCTTCAACCAGTTAAAGATGCTTTGAATTCTCTCGGCAGTACCAAGTTTAATATTAGCGGATTGCAAAATGCAATAGTAAAAGTCGACGGAACACCTCTTGTTATCAAGCCCTTTGATTTTAATTATTTATCCAACTCAGGAACCGCGTTATTGCTGGCCGGAATAATTTCCCTACCGTTGGTTGGGATGAGTTATAGAAAAGGTTTCGCAACCTATTTTGCAACAATAAAACATTTAAGATTTCCGATAATTACCATTGCCTCAGTTGTTGGTTTTGCTTTTGTCGCCAATAATTCGGGAATGTCTACAACCATCGCTATGGCACTGGCGGGCACTGGAATTCTTTTTCCTTTCTTCTCGCCCATTCTGGGTTGGTTGGGTGTATTTCTTACCGGTTCAGACACATCCTCAAATGCTTTTTTTTGCAAAATGCAACACGCTTCTGCAAATGCAATAGGAGTAGATCCTGTAGTAACGGTAGCTGCAAATGCCAGCGGTGGCGTTACAGGTAAAATGATTTCACCGCAGTCGATAGCTATAGGTACGGCTGCGGTTGGTCTTATAGGGAAAGAAGCCGACCTTTTCCGCTTTACTGTAAAACATAGTTTTGTTATGCTATCCTTAATTTGTATAATTACAATTTTACAGGCGTACATTATTACCTGGATAATTCCTTCTTATAAAACGCCCGGAGTAGTTAAAACTATTGAAGCTTCAAACGTATCAATAGGTTTTGTTTATTTATTAGGCCTGGCAATTCTACTTTCGTTATTTGGATTAACAGTAGTTATTATAAACAGAAGAAAAAATATATTAGTATAAATAAAAGTTGGTTATCAATATAACATTTACCACATGACAGTCGGACTTTTTATACCTTGTTACGTTAATCAATTTTATCCGCATGCCGCAATAGCTACATTACAGTTGCTGCAAAAAACAGGTGTTGATGTTGTATATCCGCCGAAACAAACTTGTTGCGGACAGCCAATGGCGAATTCCGGTTTTGAATATCTTACAGAAGATTGTAATGATTTGTTCATAGAAAATTTTTCTGCGTTCGATTATGTTGTTGCACCGTCAGCAAGCTGTGTGCTGCATATTAAAGACCATCTTCATTCACAAAAAAATAATGAACAGGCTACACTGCTTCGAGCTAAAATATATGAACTTGTCGAGTTTTTGACAGACATACTAAAGGTCGAAAAATTAGAGGCCTGCTTTCCGCATAAAGTGGGGATACATCATAGCTGTCACGGGCTGCGCGGACTGCATTTATCGCAAATGAGTGAACTTGTTGCACCAGAATTTTCAAAACCGCAATATCTTTTAAATATGGTGCAGGGATTAGAATTAATTACTTTAGATAGGCAGGATGAGTGTTGCGGATTTGGCGGGACTTTTTGCGTTACAGAAGAGGCGGTATCGGTAAAGATGGGGAAAGACAGGGTGAACGATCATATAAAAAACGGAGCGGAATATATTACATCTTCAGACTTATCATGTCTCATGCATCTTGAAGGTATTCTGCACAGGAATAAAAGTGCAGTTAAGATTATCCACATTGCAGAAATTCTAAATTCTACATTATAATGAACACAAAGGAACATGCAACACTTGCCGAGGATTTTAATAAAGATGAAGAGAGAGTGAACTGGCATGATGGATCACTATGGTGGATAAGACAGAAACGGGACAAAATAGCAAATCAAACTCCTCAATGGGAAGAATTGCGCGAAGCAGCATCTGCTATTAAAAGCAATGTGCTTTCTAACCTGCATGATTATCTTTTACAGTTTGAATCAAATCTTCAAAAGAACGGGATTAAGGTGCACTGGGCTGAAGATGCGGCAGAGCATAATGAAATTGTATATTCGATCCTGAAAGAAAAAAATATAACCCAGATGGTGAAGAGCAAATCAATGCTCACAGAGCAATGCCATCTGAACGAATATCTCGAAGAACGGGGAATTGATGTGATCAATTCTGATTTGGGCGAGTATATTCAGCAACTGGACAAGGAACCGCCAAGCCATATTGTATTGCCATGTATACATAAAAGAAAAGAGGAAATTGGTGAATTATTTCATGAATACCTGGGAACAGAAAAGGGATTATCAGATCCTACTTTGCTAACAAGAGCAGCGCGTAAACATTTACGTAATGTGTTTCTAACAAGACGTGCAGCACTTACCGGAGTTAATTTCGGAGTAGCAGAAACAGGTGAATACATCGTGTGCACCAATGAAGGAAATGCAGACATGGGCGCTCATTTATCTGAAGTGCAAATCGCTTCAATGGGAATTGAAAAACTTATTCCTCAAAAAAAACATCTTGGTGTATTTTTAAGATTACTTGCGAGGAGTGCCACTGGACAGCCTATAACAATTTACTCAAGTCATTTTAGAAAACCACGACCGAAACAAGAAATGCATCTTATATTGGTGGATGCAGGAAGAAGCCGGCAATTAGGTCTTGTTGATTTTCGTGATTCTTTAAAATGTATTAAATGCGGCGGATGTATGAATACTTGTCCCGTATACAGAAAAGGTGGAGGTCTTAGTTACCATAATACTATCACAGGTCCGATAGGTGCCATCCTCGCACCCAATCTTGATATGAAAGAGCATGCAGATCTTCCCTTTGCCTCTACCCTTTGTGGATCATGTTCAAATGTTTGTCCGGTAAAGATCAACATTCATGAACAGCTATATAAATGGCGGCAGGAAATAGTGAAACAGGGATATGCTACTAATAAAAAATCATTAGGCATTAAAATTATGTCGTGGACTTTATCTTCACCCGGCACCTATAAAACGACAGGCAAGGTAGGGCGGTTTGTTTTAAAGCATTTGCCTTTTGTATTAAACAATAAAATTAATCCATGGTATAAACAGCGCGATATGCCCCAAGCTCCAAAAGAATCATTTGATGAATGGTATGCCAAAAACAAGGACAAAAGCTAAAGTCGTTAATCAAAGTATCAATTTCTAAATTTTAATTCACTAATCGTAATGAGCGGCAGAGAAAAAATACTGGCAACGGTTTTACACAACCAACCACAATTAACTCCATTGCCTGATATAAGCATTTTCAAAGTGCATAACCAGGATATCGTTCAAAAATACATTGATACATTTATCGGTATTGGTGGCAAAATATTTTCAGTGGAAAGTATCGATGCAGTTAAAATTTTGATACCTGAGAATTTTGATATTACAAAACGCATCGTGACTACTTTACCTGAGTTAACTGATGTTGCCGAGCTTTATTCACCGACGGCAGATCCACACAGTTTCCAGGATGTTGAACTGGCAATAATTAATGCTCATTTTTCGGTTGCTGAAAACGGAGCTGTTTGGTTAACTGAACCGGTCATGGGCCATCGCATACTGCCTTATATCTGTCAACATCTCGCTGTAATTGTATCTGCGACAAGTATTGTCTCTACTATGCACGATGCATATGCACGGATAGGTGAAGATGAATATGGCTTCGGAGCTTTTATTGGCGGGCCCTCAAAGACCGCAGATATTGAACAGGCACTTGTTATGGGTGCACACGGGCCTATAACAATGACTGTATTCATAATTAAATAATTCACACCAAGACCTCTCATTAAGTATGATTTATGACAACATCGAGATTCGTGGTAATCTTAAAGAAGTTTATGCTGATGTTCTAACTCCCGAAGTTCTCTCTGTTCTTTCCGCTCTTTCGCATTTCAATAAGATCATTAAAGAGGTGATGGCTTCACGAATTGATCGAAGAGCAGAACGTTTTCATCACAAAAAAAGAATAACATTTCTTGATCCCGAAAGTTATATATCAGGAACAAATATAAAAGTACAAGATGCCCGAGACGGAAAATTTGAAGGTTCAATTATTCCCAAAGATTTACAGCGGCAATGGATACAGGGCACGGGCCCTGCAGCAAAACCAAATGCGCCTTTAGAAAAAAGCATCCGCAATATTGCTTACGCATTGCTTTCTGGCGCGGACGGCTGGATGTTTGATGGAGAAGATGCACTTGGACAAATTTCGACTATGTCACTCGATAATCAGCGTAACCTTAAACTGGCTATCCATAAAGATCCCATATTTTTAAAAGTTGCAGAACAAGTAGCAAATGAAATGAACAATTGGTCTGCTGTTTTTTTAGGACGTAACATTATTAATGATTGGCAAGAACAATTAAAATTTACAACAAAGATATTTCGTACCCGCGGGCTTCATCTTGATGATCGTCACATTCGGAATGCGGATGGTATTGCTATGTCCGCCTCAATTGTTGACGTGACTACTTACGTTGTTAATAATTATAAACAGTTACTGAATGACGGTTCTTCAATTGTATTATACTTACCAAAAATTCAAACTGCTGAAGAAGCCGCTGTATGGAATGAAATGTTGAATGCTCTCGAAAATCATTTGCAATTGAATGAGGGCACTATAAAAGTTTATGTTCTTGTAGAACAACTTGAGGCCACATACCAGTTGATGGAAATTCGTGCTGCCCTCGGAAAACATTTTGTTGGTTACAACACAGGTCGTTGGGACTACATTAACAGTGTTGCAGATGCAATGGCGTGGGATCAAACATTCATTCATCCTAATATTGAAGCCATCGTAATGACTTATGGGTATATGCGCAACTATGAAGATCGTGTAAGGCGGGCAGTAAATACACCTGATATCAATGGCAATTTTGCTTTATGGCAAGGTGGGATGGAACCGAACATTCCTGTTGGCTCAGCAGAAGGAGTATCGGCAAGTATGAGAAAAGCAATCGCAGGAGCAGAAAGAGAGCAACGGGAAGGTGCCAGCGGAAAGTGGGTAGCTCATTGGAAAATGGTACATATTATAAGACCTGTATGGGAGAAAGTTGGAAAGCCAAATCAATTGGGAAGACAATTTCCTTTGCTCACTTATTCGCAGGAAGATGCTGATGGATTAGTATTGATAGAAGCTGCTCCAACCACTGTTCGTGGCGCAAGAAATCTTTTGAGCGTTGCAATCCAGTATGGAAATGCTTTTGGTCAGGGAATGCAGGCCGCTGCATTAAAACCTGCCGATTTTTTTGGCAATGATGATATACTTTACTTGATGGAAGATATGGCAACCGGTGAAATTCGGTTAAGTATACTTTGGGAATGGCTTCATAAAGGAGCAATACTTACGGAGGATGATCACGAAACAGGAATAAAGGCTGGAGATATTTTTTCCAAATCGCTTTATAAAAAATTAATTGAACAGGAATACAAAAAACTGCTTGCAGCAGATAATAAGGATGTGTATGATTCTTCTAAAACAACCACACTGCCTATTGCCCGTGAAATTGCAAATGTTTATATACTGAGTGATGTAAAAGCACCATGGTTTATTGATTTGCTGAATATTAATCTCAATAATGCCGATCTTGAAATAGCCAGGAAAAGGACCAAATTATATATGGATACTTTTACTAAGCAAGTACGCCGCATTACTGAAAACCTCGATTTTTAAAGTCAGGTAAATAGCGCACGCATTTATCCCGCCTTAGAAAAATAATGCAGGAGAATTTTTATTAATAGAACTGACACTTCAATGGGTCGTTCTTCACGACCTGATAGTGCAATGCCGCCCTCAAAAATTTATTCTTTATCATGGAGTAATTTGTTGGAAAAATTGCAGACGCTCAGCATGAAAAAATGAATACCTATACAGTTTCTGTTTTCCAAGACCACGTAAGACTTACTCCGATAAACTTTTTCATGATTTCTGGGCACTGATTATTAATGATTTAATGTCCTCGATTACAATTATAATTTTTTGATTTGCGAACAATAAATTTTAAACGGACAATAAAAGGAAAGATACATGTAGCTAATGATATTTGATGACCATGGGCATCAAGCCGCGAATAGCAACCTAATTTAGTTCGATACAAAAAGTAATATCATTTGCAAATCGATTAGTTGTGCATTTGAAGCAAAATTCGCCATAGTTATTTAACAGGGAAACTTGGATTCTCTCAATTGTATTTCCAGTGATTATGGTGCAGAATAAATTAAGAAGCAACTTTTTGATAATTCAGTCTGTAATTTTTCGGTTGACAATTCTTAAACTTTTTAAACTGCCTGTAAAAAAAGGGAATGCTTTCAAATCCGGAAGCATAGCATACTTCGCTAACCTGCCTATCCGTTTCAATTAATAGTTTACAGGCCCGGTTAATTTTATATTCATTTAAAAATTCAAAAAAAGACTTCTTCATAATCTTGCTGAAAAATCTGGAAAAGGATTCTTCATTCATATTTACTGCCGATGCAATATCAGCAAGAGAAATTTTTTTCTGATAATGTGTTTGTACATACTTATAAACAATATTAATGCGCTCGTTGTGTGTATAATTAAGGTTGTAAGAAAATCCCTGTTCACATAATAAATGGAATTGGGTTGTTTGAGCCAGTTCCTGTAAAATCTCCAGCAACAACAACAGCTTTTCAAGCGGAGGTAGTTTGAGTAGTTTGAAACATTTTTCTTTTACTCCAAGCGCTACTTCCTTATCAAACTTTATTCCTTTACCTGACAGTTCAAGAAGCTGTCTTATATTTTCAAATTCACAACTTTGCATCCATGTTTTATCCAAAAATTCTTCTTTCAAATACAACACGATGGCGCTTGCAGATTGTTGCTGCTCAGTAGAATTTATCCAGCAATGTGGCAGGTTCGAGCCTATCAATACAAGGTCATCATCACAAAAATTTTCCATGCTGTTTCCCACATAACGTACTCCGTGACTTGTCAATATATAGGTCAATTCCAGCTCCGGATGATAATGCCAGGGATAATCAAATTCTACATTGTTCTCCTGTATAACAGACGTAAATAAATTAGATTCTACCGGTTGAATGTGTTTATAATGCGCTTTATAAGTCTTCATGAATATGTACTTATTTGTACGACTAATTTAAATACTTTTAAAAGTAATCCAAAATAGGATAGTAATTCGTCAATATCGGGTAAAAATACCGGCATTCCAGCGGCATAAATTTGAGTCAGTATAATCAATTCTAATAAATCATAAGACAATATTCAAAATGATTGCTTCGAAAAATTAAATTCCAATACTTTTATTAATAAAAAATTATCGTTTAAAAAATCAGGTTCGCTTATCATAACAAAATTGATTACTCAATAACAAATGCATAGAAGTAATATCAGATAGAATCAGGCATGAAAAATATTTTCGCATATATACTTTCAGGTTTAATTACATTATCTCTTTCTGCACAAACAGTCTCATCGGATGCAAAGAAAGTAGCAGATTCACTCAATATCCATAAAGTGGATAACGAGTCAAAAATTATTTCATGGATAACACCCCAATCAAAGGCGTACAGCGAATTTCTTCGTCAACGCTGGAACTATATTAAAACAAGTGTACCAAATAGTCCTGGATCTGCACCGAGGCCCTCTTATCCGCAATATTATTTTTATTGCGCTTACCATCCGATAGATGGAAGACTGCAACCTGATACATGGATGAATGATATTGGAGAACGTATACCGAACTGGTTTGAATCTGCACGTTTGTATTATGCATATACGGGCGGATGAACAAATGCGTTTTTTATCACATTGCATAGAAAAAATTTGCAGTTATATGAAACCGCTGCCAAGATTCTGGTATTTTGATGATACCAAACAGGCAGGCAATCTTGATTGGAAAACGATGGATAGTGTACTTAAAGATTGAAAGCTAAATTGAAAAACAAATATGGTATAATCAAGATTCATACGGTAATTAATC
>Ga0207706_10003266_pt1 | contig 15521 bp, 14 predicted proteins | sample KBSC53metaG_FD_184318 | JGI IMG/M metagenome (GOLD analysis project Ga0207706, IMG submission 184318) | Corn rhizosphere microbial communities from Kellogg Biological Station, Michigan, USA - KBS C5-3 metaG (SPAdes) (version 2) | ecosystem: Host-associated > Plants > Roots > Rhizosphere > Soil ... | reverse complement strand
AGCTCACCGACACCCCACCTGGTTCGGCATCCGGGCGACGGCCACCAACCCGGCGAGCACAAGAGCAGCGATGACCGCGAACGACACGCTCGTGTTTTCGGCCTGGGCGACCCGTCCGGCGACGGGCGTCCAGGGCCCTTCTCAGAACCACACGGCTCAGCACCTGGAGGCGCTGGCGGGTCAGTCGGCCTGAGGAGCCCGAGAAACATGTTCAGCTGAGGACGGATCGCCACCCTGAGAATCAACTCGTCCTCGGCGTGCCCGAGGCAGTGCTCGGCTATCTCGCCACCTGACCCGATCGGCTGCAGGTTCCGCTGATGCCCTGTGCCGCCAGGCCCCGCCCTGGCGTCAGGAGCTCGCGGTGATGGTCAGGACGACCAACGCGACGTTCAGGGCACTGATGACAATTGCGGCGCACGCCGCGGCGACCGTCGTCCGACCCTTGTTCGCAAGCTCGCCCATGACACGCCGGTCGCGGGTCAAGAGGACGAGGGGCCAGAGCGCGAAGGGGATGCCGAAGCTCAGCACCACCTGCGAGATGAGCAGCATCTGGGTGGGATCCAGACCGAACGCGACGATCCCCAGCGCCGGGACCAAGGTGAGGAGTCGCCGCAGAGGTAGGGCAATCCTTCGCTGAAGAAACCCCTCGAGGATGATGGATCCGGCATAGGTGCCGACCGAGGAGGACGCGAACCCGGACGCCAGCAAACCCACCGCGAAGAGCACGGCCGTGTGCCTGCCGAGAACCTGGTCGAGGCCTTCGTAGACGTCGCGCAGCGATTCGATACCGAGCCCTTGGAGCGACCCGGCGCCAGCAAGGACCATGGCCAGGTTCACGGCGCCCGCGACTGCCATCGCGAGCAGCACGTCGGTGCGGGTGGCCCGCAGGAGCATCCGCCTGACCTGCGGCGGTTTGGATTCAGAACCGAACCGATCGCGAATCAGCGCCGCATGCAGGTAGATCGCGTGTGGCATCACGGTGGCGCCGAGAATGCCGGCCGCGAGCAGGACGCTGTCGCGACCTTGGAAACCGGGCAGCACGCCGCCCGCGACCCCAGCGGGACTCGGATGAGCGGCAATGGATGACCAAGCGAAGCCGACCACGATGACCGCGAGCAAGTAGATGATCGCCAGCTCGAAGTGCCGCTGGTTCTCCGGGCGCTGGATTGACAGGATCACGAAGGAGATGGCACCGGTGATCGCCGCGCCGGTCAGCAGCGGCAGGTCGAACAGTATGTTGAGGGCGATCGCACCACCGAGGACCTCGGCAAGGTCTGTGGCAACCGCCACGGCCTCAGCCTGCAGCCACAGACCTCGCGACACCGCGGGTGCGTAATTCTCCCGGCACAACTGCGGCAAGGTCTTGCCCGTCGCGATGCCCACCTTGGCCGCGAGGTACTGCACGAGGACGGCGATGAGATTTGCCGCGACGACGACCCACACCAGCAGGTATCCGTACCGAGAGCCGGCGGTGAAGTTCGTGGCGACATTGCCCGGGTCCACATACGCGATGCCCGCGACGAACGCCGGACCCAGCGGTAGCACCTTGGGCCCACGGTCACCGAGCCGGCGCGGCACCGCCGGCCGTGGACCGCGAACAGCTCGTTGTTGGAACACTCTGAACCTCTCGGCTCATCCAGCACCCCGCAAGGGGGACGGGTCGGATTGCGCGGTCTCACCTGACGAATCAGGCCACGGGGTACGTGCCCGAGACGAGCGTGTCCGCCACCGGACTGGTCCGCCACGGTGTCATCCCACTCGTTGGAAGAGAGCCGGGCGCCCTGCTCAGCGTCGGCGAGCGATCAATGGCAGGGGCCGGAACGATCGGAAGGACCTCCGCCGCGTTCGACCGGTGTCCGGCGTGGCGCAGTCCACGCCTGCCAGCCAGGAGCGGCGCCGGTCGTTCCCACTCGTCGGAATGCTCGGGGGGACTGCGGCCGAGCTGTCCCCTAGCGTGGCCAGCGGCTCAGCTGGGACCGGCAGCCATGCGGCAACCGCTCGGAAGCAACGCCGCAGCCACGGTGCGCAGATCCCCGGCACCGAGCTCAGAGAAGTGATGACGGACAGCAACGTCGACCCCTACTACGTCGGCACGGAAGTCGCCCAGCCGGTGACGACCGGGCGGAGCGCCTCGACGCGGCCGGGCCACCCGGCGTCCCGCTGAACGATCACCGGAACGACACGAGGAGCAGAGGGCATGTTACGTCTCGACGGAAAAGTGGCGATCGTCACCGGCGCGGGCAGGGGCCTGGGGCGCGCGCACGCGCTCCTGTTGGCCGAGCGCGGAGCGGCGGTGCTGGTCAACGACCTCGGCGCGGGGCTCGACGGCGTGCCGACCAACGAGACGCCTGCCGCTGAGGTGGTCGCGGAGATCCAGTCCGCGGGCGGACGGGCGGCCGTCAACGGGGACTCGGTCGCCACCGACCCGGAAGCCATCATCGCCGCCGCGCTCGACGCGTTCGGGCGAATCGACGTCGTGGTGAACAACGCCGGCTTCGAGCGGCCCAAGCCGTTCGGCGAGTGCACGGTCGAAGACATCCGCAACCATCTCGACGTGCACTTCATCGGAACTGCGGGCGTCACCCTGGCGGCCTGGCCCCACCTGATCGCATCCGGCGCGGGCCGCATCGTCAACACCACCTCGGCGACGGTGTACGGGTTGGCCAACCGCACGCACTACGGCGCCGCCAAGGCGGCCATCCTCGGGTTCACCCGCACCCTCGCCATCGAGGGTGCCGAGTTCGGCATCAAGGCCAACGCCATCGCTCCCGGCGCCGCCACGCGCATGGCCGAGGCGACGGACACCTCCGCGACGGTCAAGGCGTACATGCGCGAGCACATGCCGCCGTCGCTGGTCTCGCCCGCGGTGGTCTACCTCGCGCACGAGGAGTGCGCGGTCTCCGGCGAGACCCTCGTCGTCGCCGGCGGCAAAGTCAGCCGCATGATGCTCGGCGAGACCGCCGGGATCACCGATGCCCAGCTCACGCCCGAGACGGTGGAGAAGCGGCTGTCGGAAGTGCTCGACACCACCTCGTTCGAGCTGCGCACGCGCGTGCAGCTGTCCTGAGCAACCCGTGCACACACGACCGGAGCTCGCTCGACCCAGCCCCGGCGCGGGGCCTACCCGCACAGCTGACCCGACATGGAAGAACCGTCATGACCATCGCATTCCCCCCGACCGCGTCCACGGGTGTGTACGTCACCGGCCCCGAGCAGTGGGAGACGCGCACGATCCCGCTTCCCTCGATCGGCCCGCGTGACGTGCTCGTGCGGATCCGCGCCTGTGGCGTCTGCGGCACCGATGTCGGCTACCTCCGGGAAGGCGGCATGGGATCGGGCCCGCTGCCGATCGGCCACGAGGCGGCGGGTGTGGTCGCCGCCGTTGGCGCGGACGTCACCGGCATCGCGCCGGACGATCACGTCGTCGTCAACCCGATGGCGGCACCAGACGGCACCATCGGCAGCGGCTCGCGCTACGGCGCGATCGCCGACTGGATCGTGCTGCACGACGCGGAGGCCAACCGCGCGCTCCACCGGATCGATCCGGCCGTACCCTTTGCCGTCGCCGCACTGAACGAGCCGATGGCCGTGGCGAAGCACCTGACGAACCAGCTCGGCGTGAAAGCAGGCGAGACCGCGGTCGTGTTCGGCGCGGGCCCGATCGGGCTCGGCACGGCGATCTGGCTGAAGCTGGCGGGCCTGGCCCACGTTGTCGTGGTCGACGTCGTGGCGAGACGGCTGCAGACGGCGTTGGCGGTGGGCGCCGACGCGGTCGTCGACGCAACGACCGACGACGTCGGCGCTCGGTTGGCGCAGCTGCACGGGCCAGGCACCAACGTGGTGGGTGCGCCACGCGCCGGTACTGACGTCTACGTCGACGCGGCCGGGCACGAGTCGGTGATCACGGCGTTCCTCGACAACGGCAAGCAGGGGGCGCGGCTCGGGATTGTCGGGATGCACCACGCGCCGGTCAACGTCGACCTCCGCCGGTTCCTGGCGGGTGAGCTGCGCATGGTCGCCTCCGTCGGCTATCCGACCGAGATCTTCGAGGTGACCGACGACCTGGCGCGGCACTGGCGGCGTTTCGCTCCGCTCGTGAGTGACGAGATCGACGTGGCCGACGTCGACCGAGCGTTGCGACTGACCCTCACACCCGGCGGTGCGGACAAGGTCGTCATCACCTTCCCCGAGCACGTCTGATCCATCCCGTGCATCGCAACACCGCTGCTCCGAGGATGAAGTGTGTGCGCACCTACGGGCGTTCCACCCATCGGGACTCGCGGGGTCGGTTCGCTCCCTCACACCAATCCATACTTGCCGCCGGGCAGGGATGTCCTCGTCGGTCCCCCGTCGACAGCCGCGAACGCCCTTTCCGAACCAGCCGGCGATCGGCTTGGGGACAACGAGCCGAGGACCCGAACTGTTGGCCGAAGGAAGGTGCCCCATGATCCAGCACGTCGTGCTCCTCAAGTTCCCCCAGAGCCTCGAACCCACCGAGGAGAAGGAGCTCCGCACGCAGATCGAGTCCTGGCCGTCCGAAATCGCCGAGCTCAGGCGGATCCGCTTCGGACCTTCGATCTTCGATCAGTGGACCGACGGCTATCAGTACCTGCTCTACCTCGAGCTGGAGGACCTCGACGCGGTGAATCGCTATCTGACCCATCCCGTGCACCGTGCGTTCGGCGAATGGCTCGCCGAGCACGGCGCGACCTTCTTGGTCTTCAACTACGCCCTCGACGGCACCACTCAAGTCCTTCCCTGACAATGCCCACCACACCGGGTATGGGTCATTTCACGTCTCCCGGGAAAGCCCCGGGCCAGGACCAGGAGGTCTGACATGCGAGCTGTGCGGTTCCACGAGTTCGGGGACCCGGACGTACTGATGCTGGAGGAGGCCCCCGAGCCGCATGCGGGTGCCGGGCAGGTACGAATCCGGGTTCAGGCAGCGGGGGTCAACCCGGCGGACGCCAAGCTCCGATCGGGCATCCTGCACGACACGATGCCCGCCAAGTTCCCGGCGATCTTTCCCTCCATCCCGGGAATCGACGGCGCCGGCGTCGTGGACGAGGTCGGCGAGGGAGTCACCGGGGTCTCGTTGGGCGACCGCGTGTTCGGGCTCGCGGCAGCGGACGGGACCACGGCGGAGTTCGCGGTGCTCAGTGCCTGGGCGCGTATTCCGTCGACCTGGTCGTTCGAGCAGGCGGCCGCCGCGGCACTGGTGGCGCAGACCGCAACCATCGCCCTGGACGTCCTCGGTGAACTTGAGGGGAAGACGATCCTGGTTGACGGCGCGGCCGGCGGGGTTGGCAGCACCGTGGTCGAGTTCGCGCTCGCGCGAGGAGCAACCGTCATCGGCACCGCGTCACCCGCCCGGCACGAATTCCTGCGTTCGCTCGGGGCCGAACCAACGACGTACGGCGCGGGACTCGCGGGGCGCGTCGCCTCCCTCTCCGTGAACAACGTGCACGGCGCGCTCGACATGGTCGGCGCCGGATCGCTTGCAGAGCTTGTGGCCATTGTGGGGGACTCTTCTCGCGTCGTCACCATCGCCGACCCCAACGCGCCGGCACTCGGCGTGGCGTTCGTCGGTGGCAACGCGAACGCGTCCGCGAACCTGGCAGCGGCAGCCGAGCTCGGCGAGAAGGGTTCCTACTCCCCACGAGTGAGCGCCGTCTTTCCGATCGAGCAGACGGCCAGCGCACATCGCGAGATCCAGACAGGACACACCCAGGGCAAGATCGTCGTCACGGTGCCGTGACCGGCGAACACCGACCGCACCTTGCCTGGCCTCCACAAGGGGGTCTCGCCGTCAGCGTCGATCATCACGTTGCGATCATGGAGATCCGCACACCCCGGCCAACCATCTGGCCTTGGCTGACCGTCCGTAGGTCGGGGAATGCTTGCACGTGTGGGCATCGCTGATCGTTCTTGCTGCCCACCTGGCGTCTGCTCTTTCGCCGTCGAGTTGGACACGGATGAGTGGTCACTCAGGATCGGCTGCCGAGGATGGCACGAGTCTCAGCAAGCTTCTGCGCACGGCCCTCGGTGAGGGCCTCGGGTTCCTGCACGGCCAGAAGCAGTACTCGCCAGGAGGAGTCGGCCGCCGGTCAGTACGGTGATCTGGCCCGCGCATCGGATCGGGGCCTGCCCGCGCCGCAACGATCTCCGTGCGGCGACGGTCGAGCGCTCCTGCCCATCGGCTCAGGCCGGTTCGCCGACACCGGCACCACGTCGAGCCGAACCGGTACCCACCGCGGAGCGGATCAGCTCGGAGGCGCGCTCGGCGATCATGATCGTCGGCGAGTTCGTGTTGCCACTCGTGACGACCGGCATGATCGAGGCGTCCACGACGCGAAGGCCCGCGACACCGCGAACTCGCAGCTCGGGATCGACGACCGCGTCCTCGTCGACGCCCATCCGGCAGGTCCCGGACTGGTGCTTGCCCGTGAAACCCGCAATGTGCAGGAAGCCGCGCAGTTCGTCGTCCGTGCGGGCATCCGGTCCAGGGACCCGCTCAGCCACCACGTACTTCGCAATGGAAGGCTGCCGGAAGATCTCCCGTGCCAGCTTGACTCCCGCAAGCAGGCCCGCCATGTCGTCCGGGTGGCCGAGGAGCTCGTGGTTGATCACGGGCGGCGCGAACGGGTCAGTCGACCGCAGCGTGACCGTCCCACGGCCGGTCGGGTGCAGGAACGCGGGCATCACCGTCACGACCGGGTACTTGTCCGGCCCGATCTTGGACACCTCGTGCCCGAGGCCGTACTCGTCGGCGACCTCCTCGGTCTCCGCTCCGATCCCGAACGCGAAGAACTGCATCTCGATGTCGCACCAGGTCGCGGCTTCGCTCTGGGCGAAGAGAATCGCGTGGTTGAATCCGCTCGTCACCCCGCCGCGGCGTCGGAAGGCGAAGTCCAGCCCGTGCTTGACCATCCGCAGCGGGGTGAGGTCCATGTTGAGCGTCCGCTCGGTGACCTCGAACTTCAGCGGCGCGTGCGGGTGCTCCATCAGGTTCTGCCCGACGCCGGGCAGATCGACGAGGACATCGATGCCCTGCTCCCGCAGGTGCGCGGCGGGGCCGATGCCCGACAGCATGAGGATCTTCGGTGAGGCGATGGCCCCTGCGGAGAGCACGACTTCACGCGCTGCCCGGACCTGCATGGTGCGCCCGTCCGCGACGTACTCGGCGCCGACGGCCCGGCCGTTCTCGATGATGATCCGGGTGACCTGGGCATGTGTGGTGAGGCTCAGGTTCTTCCTTCGCCGCGCGGGCGAGAGGTAGGTGCGTGCCGTGCTCGCGCGCATGCCCCGACGCTGCGACACCTGGCCGGTCGCCACGCCGCGCTGCGACGCGCCGTTGTAGTCCGGATTGAGCGGGTGGCCCGCTTCCTGAGCAGCCTGCACGAAAGCCGGGATCAGCGGGTTCGAGATCCGCATGTACGACACCGTCTGCGGACCGTTCCCGCCGCGGTAGTCGTCCGCGCCGTCTTCCCACGACTCGGCGCGGCGGAAGTAGGGCAGCACGCTGTCGTAGTCCCAGCCCGTACAGCCGAGCGAGGCCCAGTTGTCGAAGTCTGCTCGGTTGCCACGGACCCACACCATGGCGTTGATGGAGCTCGATCCGCCGAGGACCCTGCCCGACGCCCAGTAGTCCTGGAGGCCGTTGCGGGAAGGATCGGGCTCCGCCTGGTAGTTCCAGTCCCATTCCGGCTTCATGTGAAGCATCCCGGCGGGGAACTGCAACTGGTAATGCAGGTCGTGCCCGCCGGCTTCGAGCAACTTCACCGTCGCGGTGCCGTCCTCGGTCAGGCGGTTCGCCAGGACGGATCCTGCCGAGCCCGCACCGATCACGATGTAGTCGTAGGTCTCAGGTTCCGCGAGTTTCTTGCTCACTGCACTCGGTCGCTTCCGCTCGACGAATAAGGACAAAGGCTGATCGAGAACGCACTTCGCCGGTCATCACCGGCCCCGGGGTCTCTGCCGGACGGTCGTCCGTGAGGGGAACTCTCGCCGCCCGGTGCCTGTGTCGGGAGGGTCACATCCCAGCCAACGGGACGAACAGGATCCGCACGGCCTCGAGTGCCAGGCCTCAGTCCATCGATGCCCGTCCAACGACGGCGCCAGCCCGACCCGCCTCTGAAGCCGGCGCGCCGCTCGGCCGATCGCGCAGGAGGTGAGGGCGGCGGCCTCGACGATGACCGCTAGACGTTCAGTCCACTCGCCGGGACGTGACCGACCGCGGGGAGCGCGATGGGTGGCTACGTTCGTCAGGTCACAGTTCCGCGGCAGAGCGAGGTTCCGGGCAAGATCACCGTGACGGTGCCCGGAAGCGCATGCACCCCCTGGAGGACCCGCCGGGGCCGGGGAACGCCGCTCCACCACTCGCAGGAAGCGACCTCCGATGGCCGACCGCCAGCTTGCCCTCGAACCCCTCACCCTGCCGGACGTCGACGCGCTACAGCTGGTGCGGATCGCGGCGGACACCGGCTTCTCCCACGTCGGGATGGTGCTCAACGCCCCTGTGCCTCAGATGCCCGCCGATCTGTCCCTCCGCGACCGGCAACGCCGCGGGGAGGTCCTGCAGGCGATGAGCGCGACGGGCGTTCGCCTGTGCACCGTCGAGTGCTTCAACCTGACGCCCGAGGCCGACCGCGGCGACTTCGAGCAGGCCCTGGACTGCGCAGCCGAGTACCACGCGCTGTCGGCCACAGCGATCGTGTGGGAGAACCCGGACCGAGCTGGCGCGCTCGAGACACTTCGTTGGCTGTGCGACGCCGCTGCGGAGCGCGACATCGTCGTGAACCTGGAGTTCTTCGCGAGCTGTCGCACCCTGGGCACGCTCGGCGCGGCGATCGACCTCGTGCGCGATGCGGGCCGGAAGAACGCCTTGATCACCATCGACCTGCTGCACGTCATGCGCACAGGAAGCTCGATCGCCGAGATCCGGGCGCTGCCCGCCGAGCTGATCGGCGGCGCGCAGGTGTCGGACGGGCTGCTCGTCGCCGACGAGTCCGAGCTCCTGGCGGAAGCCGGCGGCAGCAGGATGGTGCCCGGCGATGGCGAGTTCCCGATCCGCGAGTTCATCGACGCCCTCCCGCCGGAGATCGTCCTCGGGGTCGAGGTCCCGCAGGTCGCGATGATCGGCAGGACCTCCCCCGAGGCGCGCGCCGAGACGCTTGCCTCCGCCATGAGGAACATACTCAGCTCGGGCGTCGCGTGAGCCGGCACGCCCAGCAACGGAATCCCAGCACAAGATCCCCCATCGCCCGGATCGTCTCACGCGATCAGCTCGCGGGCCGCTCGGCCTCCAAGCCCCGGGAGCTTGCCTTCGCCCGCCGCCCCTGCGGGACCCGACCGTCCCAGCAGCAGGGCCGGCCCATCAAAGCCGTCAGCTGCCGTCGGAGATCCGCGACACGCGGTCCGTCGGATTGATGGACCGCACCTTGGCCAGCCGGGTCAGCGGTGGCTGCTCGCGCGGGATCGTCGGGATCGCCTGGCCCCGCCGCGAGACCTCGTGCTCGAGCCGGCGGAGCAGGGTGTCCTTGATTTCTGCACTCGGTTGCAGGACCTCGATCGGGCTCTGCACGAGGGGATGCCTGGGGAGTGCTCTCTCGATCGTGATCGAGCTGGCGCCTCCCTCGGTCACAACGTCCCCCACGAAGGTCTCCAGCCCGAAGAACGTGACAGTTGCGGGGCCAACACCCGTCCACGGGACGCCTCGGGGGACCTCCATTCGGAAACCCTCAGCAGTCAGCTCGCAGGACCTCACCTGCACCGGCAGCGGGTAGCCATCGACGTCACACACGGTGAGGTGCGGGAGCGCGGAGCCATCTACGCGGCCTTGCGCCAGGTCCCGCCATGGCGGCGTTTCCCAATTGGGCGCGGTACTTGCCCGACCGACGGGCTCAGGATCGGATGCGGGGAACACGGCAGCCGACCTGCACCAGGTTTTCGGTGGTCCGTCCATGCTGTGCGGACCGTCCCACCACAGGACGCGCTCGGGTGTCACCTCGATGATCACCCGGGTCCAGTACCAGACCGCCTTACGTGCCTCCGACCACGGCAGACCGAAGCTGATGGCGTCATAGCCGATTTCGGAGAGGTACCGAGCGGCGTTCCCCTGAAGGTCACTGTCCCGCACAGCGGCGCGGCCTCTGACCAGCACGACCGGCCCGTCCCGGCCTCCAGAAAGAAGCATCCCGACCTTCGGGTTGCGCCGTGCGCGATCGGCCTTCGCCGGGTACGACAGCCCCGTGGCGACGTCAAGCGTCGCCAGATCGTCGCTCGGGAAGCAGTAGACCGGGGTGTCGATCGGGACCCCGGCGGCACTGACCGTCGCGAACTCCGCCACGACACACCGCTCGATCGTCGCCTCGACCTCTGCTGGTAGTGCGTTCAACCCGCTCATTGGTCCCTTTCGGAGGGGGATCGGCGAAAAGTCGTGAGCGAAAGAGCAGGGCCCTGCGACCCTACGTTCGTGCGTCCTCAGGCACGCGGATCGGTCACGGTAGATGCGCCCCGTCGATCGGTACGTAGAAGTCCGTGGAGACGGGACTTCCAAGCGCATCGGAGACGCACATCTGGCCAGAGGCCTGGGCCTCGCGCAGGTCGACGGCCAAGCGCTGGAGATCATCCGCCTCGACCTCGTAAATGGCCAGGTAGCGGAACGGCGACGGTGATGAGCCGGGTGCAGGGCGGACGGGACTGAGCACAAATCGCCTGGCTGAGGTCACGCCATCCAGCTTCATGACATCGCCGATGTGAGTGTTCGTGTACCAGTCGTTGTACTCATCCTCGCGTTCGGCCGACACGGGGTTCGTGCCCAGAACAAGGATCGCCTTCGGCATGGTCGTCCTCTCCTCATCTCCCTGTCAGATGTCGCGGGATCCAGCTGGTCGACAGGCGCAACCGTCACGAGCAAGCTGTGTTCCTGATCCTCGGCGGGTCCGTCGATCGGGCGCCACCTGCACATCCCAGCCATCGGAACCGGCGCCCGGCCCATCGTCGATGGACGCAGCGAGAAGGGGCTGTCGCGTGCCAGACGGCCGCGCAAGGCCGCATGAGGCATTGCGTTCCAGCGCCCGGGATAACGGCCCCGGAACTTCGCGATCTCGCCGGTACGGTCAGCGATTGGCGGTATTCGCCCTCCCAGGAATCGAGGAAACATGTCGCACGCGGAGACGGCCCCGGCCCCGGATCGAACCCTCGAATTCTCCGAGCCCCTCGACTCCGTCAACGCGGTCGTGCTGGACAACGTCGCCCGGATCACGTTCTCCCGCCCGCCGGTCAACGCTGTCGACATCCGGGCCATGCGAGAGATCCACATCGCCTTCAGCGAAGTCGGTGACGACGACGAGGTCCGCGCCGTCGTGTTCACCTCGAGCGGCGGCAAGGCGTTCTGCGCGGGAGCGGACCTCAAGGCTTTCGCTGGCGAACAGGATGTCGACCTTGCTCACCGGATTGACGAAGGCATGAGCGCGCGGCGTGCTTTCTCGGCCATCCGGCATTGTCCGGTCCCCGTCATCGCCGCAGTCAATGGCGCAGCGATCGGGGCCGGCATGGCGATGGCGGCGGTCTGTGACGTCATCGTCGCGGACCGGACCGCACGCTTCGGAGCCACCGAGATCAACGTGGGGCTGCTCGGTGCCGTGAACTACCTGCGCCGGATGGTGGGCGAGTACCGGGCCAGGGAGATGTTCTTCACCGGCGAGCTCGCCTCGGCAGAGGAGCTGCACGCGCGCGGGGCGATCGCCCGCGTCGTCGAGCCGGACGAATTGCAGGCGGCGGCTTTGGAGATCGCCCGCACGATCGCCACCAAGAGTCCCATCGCGATGCGCCTGGCCAAGGACGCCATCAACCGCACCGAAGGCGTCGAGCTGGAGCACGCCTACCGCATCGAGCAGGACTACACCGCGCGGCTGCGCCAGTTCCAGGACTCCCGAGAGGCGGCGGCGGCCTTCCTCGAGAAGCGCACCCCACACTGGGCGCTCCGCTGACCCGCTCAGTGGCCGATTCGGTGTGACAGGAGCTCGTTGCTCGATCGTGCCGATCGCCCCGAGCACCAGCCTGACTCCGACCGAACGATCCCATCGACCGGAATCACCTTCGCCTCCGGGCGACCCAGGGTCGCCACACTGGGCGATGCCCGGCGCGAGGTCGTCCCGCGTCCGGCCGTCACGGCGTACGGCCGGGACGACAGAGACTGAGGAGACAGCCGTCGTGAGCCTGCAAAGCAAGGACCTGTTCCACACCGCGATCATCGTCCCCGACGTGGACGCCAGCGCCGCCGAGCTGACCCGGATCGCGGGCCTGACCTGGAGTCCGAAGATCGACGTCGAGGTGCCGCTGTGGACGCCCGAGGGTGGTGTGCAGGTGCGGCGGATGGTCGCCGTGTACTCGGTCGAGGCTCCGCACATGGAGCTCGTCACCGCTCTGCCTGGAACCCTCTGGGACCTCACCCCACGGGCCATCCACCACTTCGGCTACTGGTCCGACGACCTGGTCGCCGAGTCCGCCGCGCTCGAGGCCCAGGGTCTGCCGCGGGTCGCGGGAGCGATGAATGGCGACCAGCTGTACGGCTTCGCCTACCACGAGACCCGGGACGGTCTACTCGTCGAACTGGTCGATCGCGCCGTCTTTCCTGACTGGGAGGGCTTCCTGCGCGGCGAGACCGTCTTCGGGCGATAGCACGTAACGAGGCTGCGTCTCTTGCGACAGTGCTCATCTCCCGGCCGGGCCGATCGCCTTCGATGACACGACGCAGACCCCCGCCACCTGATCCCACCGCCAGTTGACGCACGGAGGTCTCCATGCACGCGGACGTTCTCATCATCGGTGCCGGCCCGTCCGGCGGCGCAGCGGCCATCCGACTGGTTCGGGCGGGCCTCTCGGTCGTCTGCCTCGAGCAGGGCGGCTGGCCGGACCGGAACAGCTACCGCGGCGGCGAGGCCGACTGGGAACTGACGTCGCTGAAGGACTGGTCCTGGGACCCCAACATCCGGCAGAACCCGGCCGACTACGAGATCGACACGACCGACTGCGATCACGGCATCGCCACGTTCAACGGGGTGGGCGGAGGGACCACTCTGTTCAACGCGATGTGGCCGCGCATGCTCCCCAGCAACTTCCGGTCGCGCAGCCTGGCGGGCTATGCGGACGACTGGCCCCTCGACTATGCGGAACTGCAGCCGTATTACGAGCAGACCGACCGCGAGATCGGCGCCGCCGGACTCGGCGGCAACCCGGCTTACCCGCCCGGTGCCGATCCCCCGTTGCCCCCGCTGCCCATCTACAACGGCGGTCTGCGCATGGCGCGTGCCGTGTCCGCGCTCGGTTGGCACTGGTGGCCGGAGACGAACGCGATCCTGTCCAAGCGCTACGACGGCCGCAATGCGTGCGTCGCCCGCGGGACCTGCGGAACCGGCTGCAACGAGGGCGCGAAGGGAAGCGCCGATCTCACCTACTGGCGCCACGTCGTGGCCGAGGGCGGCCGACTGGTCACGGGCGCGCGGGTCACCCGGATCCTTCTCGACGACCGCGGCCTGGCCATGGGAGCGGAGTGGTTCGACGAGCAGGGCACCGGGCACGTGCAAACCGCTGACGTCGTCCTGCTTGCGGCCAACGGGATAGGCACCGCTCGGCTTCTGCTCAACTCGGGCGAGCGGCGCTTCCCGGACGGCCTGGCGAACCGATCCGGCCAGGTGGGCCGCAATCTGATGCTGCATCACCATGCCTTCACCCTCGGGGTGTTCGACGAGCCGATGGACGCCTGGCGCGGCCACCTCGGAGCGTGGATCGGCAGCTCCGAGTTCTATGACTCCGCGGAGGAGCACGGCGCGCCCGGCACGTGCCGGTGGTCGCTCGGCGGTTCCGGGGCGACCCCCCTGATCAAGACGCTCTCGCTGGGACCGACCGCCTGGGGCGAGAACCACCACCAGGCCGTCGGCCGCGGACTCGGTACGACCTTGAGCTGGTACCACTGTGTCGAGGACCTTCCCGAGGAGAGCAACCGGGTGAGCCTTTCCGGGACCCGGGTTGACTCAGCTGGGCTGCCGATCCCGGTCGTGCACTACCGCATCTCCGACGAGGCGAGGACACTCGCGGCCTGGCATCAGAGCAAGGGCAGCGAAGCCATGGCGCAAGCCGGTGCCACGACCATTCTGACTCCCGATACGCCGCCCCCGACGGGACACCTGATGGGTACGGCGAGGATGGGCGACGATCCGCGACGCTCGGTCGTCGACCGGTTCGGAATGAGCCACGACGTGCCCAACCTCGGCGTGCTCGACGGCAGCGTCTTCGTCACCAGCGCCGGGGTGAACCCAACGTCCACGATCTGTGCACTTGCCGCCCGCACCGCCGACATGCTCATCGAGCACCGGTCGAAGATCCCACGGCCGGACCGGCCGCAGCACATCGTGGTCGGCGGGATCGCGCCCATCCGGGCAGCCGAGAAACTCGACCCGATCACCCTGTCGGGGGCGGAGCAGGAGCGCCTGGCCGATCTCGCCGAGGTGCTGATCCCTCCCGATGCGACCCACCCGGGAGCCCGCGCGGTCGGGATCGGCGGGCGGCTGGTGGCTGCGGTACTCAGGGCCCGCCCCGATCTCGGACCCGGTTTGCGGCGCGCGTTGGCGCTGGAGGGTGCGCCTTCGGCGGCACTCGACCGGCTCGCGGCCAGTGACGCTGAGGCCCGAAAAGCATTGGAGACCGTCGTCGCCGGGGGCTATTACATGAGCTCAGAGGCCTGTGAGGCGGTCGGCTATCCGGGGCGTCCGGGCCATCCGGTCCGCACCGATTCCTACCCCGCCTACCTCGCCGAAGGGCTGCTTGACCATCTGATCAGCGAGGAGGAAGAGGTGGAGCTGTAGCCAACAGCGGACAAGCCCGAAGAATGGATCCGACGCGACCATGCCACGCGCCTGGGCCGGATCAGTGCAATCCCGAACGGGATCCGGAGGAATGATGTCCAGCGAGTACCAAGATGCCGAGGCGATCAAGCGGCTCAAGGCACGCTACTTCCGCTGCATGGACACGAAGGACTGGGCTGGCTTCGAGGCGGTGTTCACCACCGACGCCACGTTCGAGTCGACCTCCCCGGTCAAGGAGGTGACCCGGGGCGCCTCGGCGATCGTGAAGTGGGTGCGCGCCACGCTGGGCGAGGCCGTCACCGTCCACCATGGACACATGCCGGAGATCGAACTGACGTCGCCGACCACCGCGTCCGGTGTGTGGGCGATGGAGGACTTGATCTGGTGGCCGGCCGCAACCCCGATCGCATGGCCCGCCATCGGCCCAGTGCCCCATCTGCACGGCTACGGTCACTACCACGAGACGTACATCAAGGACCACCGTGGCACCTGGCGGATCGCGACCGTCGAGCTGACCAGAATCCGGCGCGAACGAACCGAGTTCTGACGACCGGACCCGTCGAGTCAACCCAGAGCATCCCGGCGGAGCAAAGCTGTATCCGGAATATCAGCTCAAGGTTCCACCAGAACCTTCATGCCCTTGCCGAGCACCTT
>Ga0207706_10003264_pt1 | contig 15533 bp, 15 predicted proteins | sample KBSC53metaG_FD_184318 | JGI IMG/M metagenome (GOLD analysis project Ga0207706, IMG submission 184318) | Corn rhizosphere microbial communities from Kellogg Biological Station, Michigan, USA - KBS C5-3 metaG (SPAdes) (version 2) | ecosystem: Host-associated > Plants > Roots > Rhizosphere > Soil ... | reverse complement strand
TCTGACATCCTTGATCGTGTGCCACAAAGGCTCCGCTGCTGTGGAAATGGCGCTTGTTGCACCGCTTATGCTGATCCTGATGTTCGGGTCGTTCGAATTGGGCAACTATTTCATGGACAACCATGTAGTTGCCAAGGCGGTGCGGGATGGTGCGCGCTATGCCTCGCGTCGGGGGTTTGCTGAATATTCCTGTGCAGCTGCAACCACAGATGTGGTGGACAAAACGCGCAATCTCATCCGGACGGGCCAGCTCACGGGCGGGACGGCACGGCTTCCGGGATGGACTGATCCGACGACGATAACGGTTGCCGTTACGTGCAACACAACCGGAAATAACGGCGCAGCCTTTACGGGAATTTATACCGGTATGAGCACTGGCGCGCCCGTCGTCACGGTCAGCGCGGCGGTGCCCTATCATTCACTATTTGGCGCTGTCGGCTTCAATGCGACGAGCCTGACATTGAGAGCGCGTTCGCAGGCGCCGGTGATGGGCATATGAGACATGCCTTCTCTCGTCTTGTGCGGAGCCGTAGCGGCGCTAGTGCCGCAGAATTCGCGCTTGTCCTGCCGCTGCTTCTGCTTTTCATCTTTGGCCTGATCGACGTCGGTCGGTTCATGTGGACGACCAATCGGGCGGAAAAGGCCACCCAGATGGGTGCCCGGTTCGCGATCGTCACCGATCTCGTTCCGGCTGGGCTTGTCGGATATAGTTTTGCGGTTAGCGGCGGCATTCCGCAGGGCGATGCCATTCCTGAAACATCTTTCGCCGGAGCGACCTGCACTTCAAGCACGAACGCCATTACCGCCGCCGCTGTTACATGCAGCTGCGTCACTGGTGGAACTTGCCCTAACCTCGGCACCGCGAGCGTTGCAGCCTTCAACAATATTCTGGACCGCATGCGTAAGTTCATGCCCGAATTGAAGGCCAATCAAGTCAAGATCGATTATGCCTTTTCGGGGCTTGGCTATGCGGGTGATCCAAACGGGATCGATGTCGCGCCGCTGGTGAAAGTCAGTCTGCGCCAGGATGCCAGCCGACCCGTTTTTCAACCGACGACTTTGGTACTTTTCGGCGCAAATATTCCTTTGCCGCCCTTCTCGGCGGAAGTGACGTTGGAAGATGGCTCCGGCACGACAACACCGAACTAAGGACTTGAGGCAGTGGGCGTAGTGAACAATCCGGAGACAGAGATGGGCGGCAAGTGGACGCTTCGCACGGGCGAGGCGAGTGTGCAGCTCATCCTGTCGCAGGCCGAGATCGTGGCGGGGGAGATCCCGGCCGGTGAGATCGCAGGCTTCGGGGTCACCGTCAACGCATTGCCCTCCAGCGCGCCTGTGACCGAGGAACTGCTGAGCCCGGCGCGCGCGATCGTCATCGAAGTGGTGCCCAGTTCCTCGGAGTCGTTGAGCCGGCTGATCGCCCTGCGTGCGGCGCATCCGTTGCTGCCGATGGTCGCGGCGGTTCGCGAGCCTACATTGCAGGTGGTGCGCGCGCTCCTTAAGGCCGGGGTCAACGATGTGGTGAGCCTGCCGCTCAAGGTCGATGAGCTGCGCGGCGTGCTGGATCAGCTCCGCGCGGACATGCAGCGCCAGCAGGTGCGCGAGGGCAAGCTCGGCAAGATCGTGTCGGTGGTCCGCAGCGTCGGCGGCGTGGGGGCGACAACGCTCGCCACCCAGGCGGCAAGCCTGCACGCCAGGATTGATGCGGAGGCGGGGCGCAAGACCTGCCTGTTCGATCTCGATCTTCAGTTCGGCAACGCCGGAACCTATCTCGCGGTCAAACCCAAGCTGACCTTGCAGGATCTGCTCGAGGCCGGATCGCGTGTCGATGGCGCATTGCTGAAATCAGCCTGCGCGCAGACCGAGACGGGTCTCAACGTCATCGCCGCGCCGACGGACATTGTGCCGCTGGAATCGGTCAGCGCCGACCAGATCCTGGATATCATCGAACTGGCGGCGGCCGAGTTCGACACGGTCTATCTTGATCTCCCCGGCAACTGGACCAACTGGTCGCTGTCGCTGGTCGCGCGTTCGGATGCCGTGCTGCTGGTCGTGGAAACGACGATCGCCAGCCTGCGGCAGGCCAAGCGCCAGCTCGCGCTGATGCGCAGCCAGGGCGTCGGCGACGCGCCGATCCAGATCGTGGTGAACCGGGTCGAGAAGAAACTGTTCAAGCCGATCAGCCTGTCCGATGTCGAGCGCGCGCTGGGCCATCCGGCGGCGTTCTCGATCGCCAATGATTTCCACCTGGTCAGCACCGCGCTGGATCAGGGGCTGCTGGTCCAGGATCTGAAGGCCGGGAGCAAAGTCGCCAAGGATATCAGCGAGATTGTGGGCGGTTGCGAAATCTTGTTCGAGCGGAGTAATGCGTGATGTGGCAGATCAAGAAAGCGGGGACGCCGACAAGCTTTCTCGACAGCGTCGGCACAGCCGATCTCAGGACCGACGGTCCGATCACGGCCATCCATGAGGAGGTCGATCGTCACACCGACCTGAAGGTCGAGCTGCACAAGAAGCTGCTGGATCTCATCAATCTCTCCGCGCTGGAATCGATGTCGCGCGCCCAGGTGCAGTCCGAAATTGGCGATCTCGTCCATGAGCAGCTTGCGCAGCAGAAGCATGCGCTGAACCAGAAGGAGCGGATGCAGCTTGTCGAGGACGTGCTCGACGAACTGCTGGGCCTCGGGCCGCTTGAGCCGCTGCTAAAGGACGAGACGATCACCGACATCCTTGTCAATGGCCCCAACCTCGTGTTCGTCGAGCGGAGGGGCAAGCTCGAGGAATCGAAGGTACGCTTTAAGGATGACCGGCATCTCGTCCGCATCATCCAGAAGATCGTTGCGGCGGTCGGGCGCCGCGTGGACGAAAGCTCGCCCTTCGTCGATGCGCGTCTGGCGGATGGCTCGCGCGTCAACGCGATCGTGCCGCCGCTGGCCGTCGATGGCGCGCTGCTTTCCATTCGTAAATTCGCCAAGATCCCGATCAATATGACCAAGCTGGTCGAATATGGGAGCATTCCCGCGCCGGTGGCCGAAGTGCTGAGCGCTGTCGTGCGGGCGCGGCGCAACGTGCTGATCTCGGGAGGCACCGGTTCGGGCAAGACGACGCTGCTCAATGCGATGTCGGCCTATATTGACGGCACCGAACGCATCGTCACGATCGAAGATTCGGCCGAGCTTCAGCTGCAGCAGCGCCATGTCGCCCGGCTCGAGACGCGTCCGCCGAACATCGAGGGCAAGGGCGAAGTCACCCAGCGCGACCTCGTCAAGAACGCGCTGCGCATGCGGCCGGATCGCATCATCGTCGGCGAAGTGCGCGCAGGCGAGGCCTTCGACATGCTCCAGGCGATGAACACCGGCCACGACGGTTCGATGACCACCGTCCACGCCAATACGGCGCGCGACGCGCTTTCCCGTGTCGAACAGATGATCGGCATGAGCGGGATTGAAATCCCGATGCGCTCCGCCCGCGCGCAGATCGCGTCGGCGATCAACGTCGTGCTGCAGGTCACGCGCCTTGCCGACGGCCGCCGCAAGCTGATGAGCCTGTCCGAACTGACCGGCATGGAAGGCGACGTCATCACCATGCAGGAGATCTTCCGCTTCAAGATGGAGGGACGCGACGACAAGGGCCGCGTGCTGGGCCATTTCGAGGCGACGGGCATCCGTCCGAAGTTTATGAGCGAACTGGCCGATCACGGCATCACCTTGCCCGCCGAACTTTTCCGGCCGGACCAGAGGATCGACTGATGCTCGACGCGGCGCTTCGTCTTCTCCTGCTCATCCTGATCTTCGCCTCGGTCCTGCTGACGGTCGAGGGCGTCGCCGGCATGCTTGCCGCGCGGCGTGCGCAGAGCCTGCGCATGAACAAGCGGTTGCAGATGATCGAGGACGGCTCCAGCCGCGACGTCGTCTATTCGCGCCTCCGCCGGCAAACGGGTGAGGGGCTGGCTAATCTGCCGGGTCTGCTGGGCAGGATCGGCGGGAAGGTCGAAAGGACGCTGACGGCGACCGGCCTCGTTTGGTCGGCGCGGAACGTCCTCTCCATTATGGCCGTTTCGGTGCTCGGCATTGTCGGGATTGGCCTCGCGCTCACACTGGCTGGCGGCTTCGTGCTGACCCTGGGCATGGTGGTCGTGATGCTCACTTTCGCGTTCGCGGTCGGTTTCGGCATCCCGATGATGGTGCTCACCCGTAAGGCCGACAAGCGTCGCAAGAAAATGCAGGAACAGTTCCCGGTGGCGCTCGACATATTCGTGCGCGGCCTGCGCGCGGGTCACCCGGTGTCCTCCGCGCTCAATCTGCTGACCGAGGAGATGACCGATCCGATCGGGAGCGAGTTTGGACTTGTCGTCGACGAAGTCACCTACGGCGCTGATCTGCGCGATGCACTTCAGAATCTTGCCGATCGCTGGGGGCTTGAGGACATCCACATGTTCGTGGTGTCGCTCTCGATCCAGGCCGAGACCGGCGGCAATCTTGCCGAGATTCTCGAAAGTCTCGCGCAGGTCATTCGTGAGCGCGCATCGATGATGATGAAGGTGCGCGCGCTAAGCTCCGAAGGGCGGATGACCGCGCTGATCCTTACCGCGCTGCCGGTGTTCGCCTTCGTCGGCCTGTTCCTGCTCAACCCCGGCTTCTATCTCGATGTCGCGCAGGAACGGGCCTTCATGGTTGGCTACACCATATTGCTGGGTATGTACGCGATCGGTTTCTACACGATCCGTCGCATGATCGATCTGAAGGTTTAGCCAATGACCGAGATACTCTCAGATCCTCTCTATCGCGGCCTGTTCCTTGCCGCGCTGTTCCTGGCGATCACGGGCATCGCCTTCGCCATCAGCCGCACCGTCGATCGGGGGATCGCAGTTCGTTCCCGGCTCGATGAAACGCTGGGCGTCCGGGCGATCGAGCAGGGCCGCTCGACGTTGCGCCAGCATTCTACCCGCACGGCCTGGACAAAGCTGGTCGACGGCATCGAGAAGACCGGGCTTTCGCTGGCTGACAGCAAGGGCGACACCCTCCGCAAGAAGATGATCGCAGCGGGCTATACCGCCCCTGAAGCGCCGCGCCTGTTCACGCTTTTCAGGCTGGTGCTGACCCTCGCGCTGCCTTCGCTCTACGTTCTGTTCACTTATATGAGTGGCAGCTCGCCATCGCTGTTCAAGCTCTATCTGTTCGGCTGCGTGCTGGCGTTTCTTGGGCTTTATCTGCCTAACCTGTTCATCACCGCGAAGGCGGATCGCCGTCGCGAGGAACTGGTCAACGGCTTCCCGGATGCGCTCGATCTCATGCTGGTCTGCGTGGAAGCGGGGCTTGGCCTTGAGGCGGCGTTCGACCGTGTCGGGCGCGAGATGAGCCTATCGCACCCGCTGGTAGCGAACATGCTGGGAGCGGTGGTGCTTGAGCTGCGGGCGGGCCGGACGCGTGAGGATGCGCTACGTGGCATGTCTGACCGGGCTGGCGTGGATGAGATCAGGTCGTTTTCGACGCTGCTGATCCAGTCCGACAAGCTCGGCTCCAGCATCGGGCAGACGCTGAGGATCTACGCTGCGGAGATGCGCGAGAAACGGCGCTTGCGGGCCGAGGAGAAGGCGCACCGGCTGCCGGTGCTTCTCTCGATCCCGCTCGTGACCTGCATGCTGCCGGTGATGATCGGCGTGCTGATGCTGCCGGCGGCCATCCGGGTCGTCCGGGATCTCATTCCAGCGATGGCGAGGTGATGATGCGCAAGATCCTGTTCACGGGTGTCATATTGCTGCCGTTCGCGATAGCCAGCTGTTCGACCAAACAGGTCGAGGTGCGCGCGATGCCGCTGCCTGAAAGCGCCCGCAGTGCCGATGCTACATCGATGGCGATGGGCCGCATGCTGTTCGAACGTGGCGAATTTGCGCTGGCGGCCGATGCGTTCCGCAAGGCCGTGCGGGCCGATCCGGACAGCGCGGATGCTTATAATGGGCTGGCCGCAAGCTACGACAATCTTGGCCGCTTCGATCTCAGCCGGCGCTATTATGAGCTGGCCCTGTCGCGCGCGCCGGAAGATGGCCGTATCCTGCGCAATTTCGCGCGATCGATGCTGGGGCAGGGCGACAAGCTCGCCGCGCGAAAGCTTCTGGCGGAGGCGGCAGCGCTGGGCCAGGGGCAGGCGTCCAAGGTTCTCAAGGCTGGGGCAGCGCAACAACTCGCCGAAAGCGCGGCGCCTGAAACGCAGCCATTCCAGTCCGGTCAGGGCGCCGTCACCGTCGCCCTTTCGGACGCGCCCGTCGCGGCAAATTTCGAACTGCTCGCTGCTGAGCCGATCTCACCCGCGCCATCCTTGTTTCATCGCATCGCAGCCACGATCGTGCCGACAATGCGCCCGGAAATAAACGAGGTGAATGTGAAATTCGATCCGCCGGCGGTATCGAAGGTGGTGCGGCCAGCTACGGCGCAGTCGGTTGCGATTCCGGCAGAGACGCCCGTCGCGGGTAGGGCGTCTCGCCTCCACATCATGAACGCGGTCGGCCGGAAGCGGCAGGCGGCACGGATGCGCGCCTATCTCGCCGATAATGGCTGGATGGGAGCTTCGACCGGCGATAGCCGCAGGCGGCTCATCCAGTCGCGTATCCTGTATCCCGCGTCGGGCGAAGCGTCGGCACGCCGCCTTGCCGGTTCGCTTCCGTTCAAGCCGCGCTTGCAGCGGGTGCCGGGCATGCCCGCGATGTTCCTCATGCTTGGTCGGGATTCTGTGCCCTTCGACAGCCAGTTGCGCGCCGCCAAGCAGGGGTGATGTTTCGGCTCGGATCCACCTTTGCTTTGCTGCTGGGCCTGGCTGGAGCCGCCAACGGTGCGGAGCAGTCGTCTGCTAATCCCGTCGCGGCGATCGACCGCGCCATAGCGAGCGATCGGCTGATCCAGGCAGGCGCGATGCTTGATCGAAAGGATCTGGTGCTGCCCGCTCCAGAGCGGGCGCGGCTGGTCGCTTCGCTTCTGCTGGCCCGGCGTAGTGATGCCGAGGCGCTGAAGCTGTTCGAGACATTGCTTGCCGCGCAGCCCGGAGACTGCCGACTTCAGGCGGGCGCGGGGATCGCCGGGCTGCGGATCGGTCGGAATAAGGATGCCGAGCCCAGACTGCGTGCCTCCACGGCGGCATGCCCGGATAATGCGGAGGCGTGGGGCGCGCTGGCGGTGGTGGAAGATAAGGGCGGCCGTTGGGATTTGAGCGCGGCGGCCTATGCCCGGGCGATTGCGCTGTCGAAGGATGGTCCTGCGTTGCTCAATAACGCCGGCGTTTCGCTGATGAGCCAGCGGCGCTATGTCGAAGCGATCCGGCTGTTCCGGCAGGCGCTGTTGATCGATCCGGTCAACGAACATGCCAGGAATAATCTGGACATCGCCCGCGTCGCATCCGGCGAGCGGCCCGCTTTCGAATCCGAGGAAGATAGTGGGCGCCGCGCCGAACGGCTCAACAACGCCGGCTATACCGCGTTGCTCGCCGGAGATACCGCCGCCGCGACCAATTATTTCGATGAAGCGATCAAGGTGAATCCCTTCCGCTTTGATGTCGCCGAAATCAATCTGAGGGGAGCGTCGGAAGACGCAGGGGCCGCGCCTTGAACCAGAATATCCTGATAATTTTCAACCTGCTGCTGATCGGCGCTGCCCTGCAGGACGTGGCGATGCTGAAGATTTCGAATCTCTTCCCGATCGCCCTGATCCTGCTGTTTGGGGTCTGGCTCTATGCCAACGGCATTCCTGGCAATCTGTGGCAAAACGGGGCGATGTTCCTGATCGTCTTTGCCGTCGGCACTGGCTTGTTCGCGATACGCTGGCTCGGCGGCGGGGACGTCAAGCTGCTCGCGGCGACGGCCCTGTGGTTCGATCTGCATGGCGGACTGCTGCTCGTGCCCTACATCACATTCTGTGGCGGACTGCTGAGCCTGCTGCTCATATTCGGCCGCCGGATGATCCCGAGCGGCGTGCGGGAGCGGCTTGCGTGGCCGGGACTCAGGCCAAAAGGGCCTATTCCCTATGGTGTAGCGATCTGCGTCGGGACTTTGTTCGCGCTTGCGCTGAACGGTCCCAACCCGAACGGCAGGCCAAAGCTCCCGGAATTGCAGCTGAAAGCCTTTCCCGAACAACCAATTGGATGATAGCGAGAAAAGGACAGCAATGTCGCGAGAGGCCAACTTAGGCATTTAGTGATAATTGGCGTATAAAGTCGTGTCTTCATCGAGGAATAATGGATGAAATCGCGGGCAGTAAATACAGAGCCAGTCATGGTTCCGCGCCGTGTGCTCGTTACCGGCGGGGCCGGATTTCTCGGTTCATTCCTCTGTGAGCGCTTGCTTGAGCGTGGCGATGAAATACTCTGCGCGGATAATTTCTTCACTGGAACCCGCCATAATATTGAACATCTGATTGGCCATCCGCGTTTCGAATTGATGCGGCATGACGTGACCTTCCCGCTCTATGTCGAGGTCGACGAGATTTATAACCTCGCCTGTCCCGCCTCGCCGATCCATTATCAGCACGATCCCGTCCAGACGACCAAGACCAGCGTGCATGGCGCGATCAACATGCTCGGCCTCGCCAAGCGGCTCCGCGCCCGGATTCTGCAGGCGTCAACCAGCGAGATCTATGGCGATCCCGCTGTCCATCCGCAGACGGAGGACTATTGGGGCAACGTCAATCCCATCGGCTTGCGATCCTGCTATGATGAAGGAAAGCGTTGCGCGGAAACGCTTTTCTTCGATTATAATCGGCAGCACGGGCTAGAGATCAAGGTCGCGCGGATCTTCAATACCTATGGGCCGCGCATGCATCCCAATGACGGTCGCGTGGTATCCAATTTCATCGTCCAAGCGCTCAAGGGCGAGCCGCTCACCATCTATGGCGATGGCAGCCAGACACGGTCGTTCTGCTACGTCAGCGATCTGATCGACGGACTCGTGGCCCTGATGGACAGTCCGTCCGGTTATCTGGGCCCGGTCAATCTGGGCAATCCCAACGAATTCACTGTGAAGGCGCTTGCCGAACGGATCATCGCATTGTCGGGATCAAGTTCGAAGATCGTCGCCCATCCGCTACCCACTGACGACCCCAAGCAGCGCAAGCCGGACATTAGCCGGGCGCGCGACGATCTGGGCTGGGAGCCAACAATCCAGCTTGATGAGGGGCTGACACAGACGATCGCCTATTTCGAACGGCTGTTTTCCGGATCGCGCAAGGCCGTTCCCACCGTGCGGACGCGCGTCGCATGAGCATAGTGCTGGTGGCCGGCGGTGCTGGCTATATCGGTTCGCACAGTTGCAAGGCGCTGCATGCCGCCGGCTATCAGCCGGTCGTTTTCGACAATCTCTCGACCGGGCATGATTGGGCCGTTCGCTGGGGTCCGCTCGAAATTGGCGACATCGGGGACCCGGCGGCGCTGCAGGACGTGATAGCCCGGCATCGGCCGGTCGCGATCGTCCATTTTGCGGCGGATGCGCTGGTCGGCGAGTCCGTGACCGATCCGGCCAAATATTACCGGAACAACACGCTGGGCAGTTTCACGCTGCTGGAAGCCGCGCGCGCCGCCGGCATCCGCAACGTCGTGTTCTCAAGCACATGCGCTTCCTACGGTATCCCCTCGGTGATCCCCATAGCCGAAGATCATCCGCAGTCGCCGATCAATGCCTATGGATCGAGCAAGCTCGCTGTCGAGCATATGCTTGCGCATTACGCGCCGGCTTATGGATTGAGTTCGGTCTCGCTGCGCTATTTCAATGCGGCCGGCGCCTCGCCCGATGGCGATCTTGGCGAGGAGCATGATCCCGAGACGCATCTCATACCGCTGGCGATCGGCGCCGTGCTTGGTACGCGTCCGCCACTCCAGATTTTCGGCACTGATTATGACACCCCCGACGGCACCGCGATCCGGGACTATATCCATGTCTGCGATCTGGCGGAGGCGCATGTGGCGGCGCTACGCTATCTGCTTGCGGGCGGCGAGACTACCCGGCTCAACCTGGGAACGGGTAAAGGGCTGTCGGTCCGTGAGATTATCGCGCTGGTAAGCGAGGTGACGGGGCGTCCTGTCCCCATTCAGGAAGGGCCGCGCCGAGTGGGCGATCCGCCGGTCCTGGTCGCAGACGCCGCACGCGCGGCAAGCCTGCTCGGCTGGCAACCCCGCCTTAACACCCCACGACATATAGTGGAAAGCGCCTGTCGTTGGCATGGTGAGAGGATGCCTGCAGGCATGCGGCCCTGGCGCGCGGTGGGGTGATGTTGATGACCACCAGCTTGGATCATGACCGCCGCGTGCTCGTCGTTGCGCCCCAACCCTTTTACGAGGATCGCGGAACGCCGATCGCGATCCAGCATGTGCTGGAAGCGCTCAGCGCGTCGGGGCGGCGCGTCGATCTCCTCACCTTCGCCGTCGGGAGTGACATTGAACTGCCGGGGCTGCGGATCATCCGCATCGGCGGTCTCTTCGGCATCAAGCATATCCCGATCGGATTTTCGCTGCGGAAGCTGCTGCTCGATATCGTGTTGTGCTTCGCGTTGCTGAGGATGCTCCGGAAGGAGGAGTATTGGTGCGTGCACGCAGTGGAGGAGGCGGTCTTCCCGGCCTTGTTCCTCGGCAGGCTCCGTGGCGTGCCCGTGATCTACGACATGCAGTCCTGCCTCCCGGATCAGCTCCGCGACCATTCCGTGCTGGGGCTTTCGCTGGTTCAGCGTGTTTTGCTCAAATGTGAGCGATGGGCGCTGCGCAATGCCGCTGTCGTGGTCGGAAGCGCAGGGCTTGAGCCATACGTCAAACGGGTTATGCCGACGGCGACAATGCGCGAATGGAATTTCCCCGGCCAGATCAATCTCGCCTCGGACGAGGAGATCGTCAAGCGGCGCGAGGCCTGCGACATCCCGCCCGATGCGCCGGTGATCCTCTATTCGGGCAACTTCGCCCGCTATCAGGGCGTCAACTGGCTGGTGGACGCGATCCCGGCAGTCCTGCGATTGGTCCCGGACGCGGTGTTCGTACTGGTCGGCGCGGAAGAGGGAGGCACGCCGGGCGATCTCAGGGACGCGATCGATCGCGTCCCGAAAAGTGCGCTCAGGATAGTCCCGCGTCAGCCGCGCGATGCGCTTCCGTCCTTCATCGCCATGGCGGACATATTGGTGTCGCCCCGCGCGGGCGGAGACAATCTTCCGCTCAAGGTTTTCGACTATATCGCCGCCGGAAAACCGATCGTCGCAACCGACTTTCCGATCCACAGAACGATCCTCAACGAAGAGCGCGCCATGCTTGTCGCGCCTGATGCTGCCGCAATGGCGGAAGGCATCGTCATGCTGCTGAAAGATCGCGCTCTGGCCGCACGCCTGGCGTCGGCGGCGCGGGATCATTCGGAGTCCTGTTACGGCCTCGCGGCCTTCCGTGCACTGGTCGATGAGGTCTACGAGCGAGCTGGCTATGGACGGCGAACCGAAGTCAGGCGTGTATGATCGACCGCTCCGTTAGCGCCACGCCCGTTAAGGCGGCCGCATTTCCGCGCATCTCAGTGATAATTCCCTGCCGCAACGAGGAAAAGGCGATCGGCGAGGTGATCCGCCTCGTCAAAGCCCAGACCCCGGTAGGGAGCGAACTGGAAATCATCGTCGTCGACGACGGCTCTACTGACCGCACCGCGCAAATTGCCGAGGACGTCGGTGCCATAGTGTTGCATATCCCAGCCAAGGAAGGTGGTGGAAACCCCGCCGCTGGACGCAACAAGGGTGCGGCGATCAGCTCGGGCGACCCGATCATCTTCCTCGATTCCGATTGCACGCCTCACGAAGACTGGCTCGCCAACCTGCTGCGCCACCATGCCGAAGGTGTCGAGGTGGTCGGTGGATCGCTTGGGCTGCCGCCGGGGCTCGGCTGGTCCGCGCGCTGCGATTATTATTGCGGCTGGTATCATGTCCATCCGCGCAGCAGGGCGGCATGGGTGCTCCATCATCCGCCCTGCAATCTCAGTGTGCGCCGCGATGTGTTTCTGAGCACGGATGGGTATGTCGAACGCCAGCCGATCGCCTATGCGCATGAAGAGCTAGAGTGGCAGTCCGCCGTGCTCGCCAAGGGCGGGCGTATCTTCTTCGAACCGAAAGCCGCGGTCGATCACCACAACCGGCCGGGTTTCAGTAACCTGCTCCGCCGCAACTACCGCTGGGGCTACAGCGCCATTCCCTCGAAGATCGAGACCGGGACCGCGCGCTTCGCCTTCCTGTACCGCTATCCGCGCATGCTGGTGCTGGCGAGCTTGCCGCTGGCCTTTGTATCGACCGCCTATATCCTGGGATGCTGGATCAAGGCGCGCATGTTCGAACCCTTGCTGATGAGCCCGGCGGTTTTGCTCGCCCGGCTCGCTTATGCGGGAGGCATGGCGGCAGGCGGGCTCTATTGGCTGCGCAAGCCCGAGGACCGTGACGGGGAGCATCGCCCGCGATGGGAGTGACGCCTGAAACCCGGATCACTGCGGTCATCTGCACGCATAACCGGCCCGAACTGCTTGAACGCGCGCTGGCGTCGCTGGTGGCGATCGATCCGCCGGCATCGGAAGTGTTGGTTATCGACAATGCGCCGAGCGATGATCGCACGATGGATCTGGTGGCGCGCGATTTCCCCGGCGTTCGCTATGTCCGGGAAGACGTGGCGGGCCTGGATTTCGCGCGCAACCGGGCGCTTGCCGAAGCCAGCCAGCCAGTGGTGGCGTTCATGGACGACGACGCCGTCGCCGATCCGGCATGGTGCGGCGCTCTCGCGGGCGTCCTGCGTGCCAACCCAGCGCTGGGCGCCTGCACAGGGCGGGTCGAGCCGCTAGAGGTCGTCACGGAGTCGCAGCGCATGTTCGAAGCCAATGGCGGCTTCTCGCAGGGTCTTGCCCCGATCCGCCTGCCGGAAGACATCAGCGGGCCGCTGCATGGGCATCGCGCGCCCCCGATCGCGTGGGCGACCCGCATGGGTTGTGGCTGCAACATGGCCCTTCGCAGGGATCTGGCCTTGGCGATCGGTGGTTTCGATACCGCGCTGGACATGGGATCGGTGTTGCCCGGCGGCGGCGATATCGACATGTTCTGGCGTCTGCTGGATGCCGGCCATGGCATCGAATATGTACCCGGAGCGCTCGTGCTGCACGAACATCGCCGCGATATGCCCAGCATCGAAAGGCAACTGGTCGGCCACCAGCGCGGCCTGATGGCGTGCCTCGGCAAATCGTTCGTCAACGCGCGGCGCGGGACCCGCGCCGGCATCGCGACCTTTCTGGTCTGGCGGCTGGCGAAGCCGCTGGTCCGGGTGGTGAAGCGCCTTGCCGGGCGCGATCCGCTCCCGGTGCGCATCCTGCTGCGGATGGGCTGGAATTGCTGGGTCGGGGCCTTCTATTCCTATCGCGCCGGGCAACGCGAAGCTGCGCGGCGCATCGCGGCGGCTGCCCGAAGGGTTGCCGCGTGAGCGTCGAGGGCGATCCCGCAACGCTCGTGATCGAAGCGTCGAAGCGCTGGCGCTTTCTCGATATCCGCGAACTATGGGCCTATCGCGAGGTTGTGTTCTTCCTGGTCTGGCGCGATTTCAAGGTGCGGTACCGGCAGACCGCGATCGGGATCGCCTGGGCGGTGATCCAGCCGATGCTGACCGTCACGATCTTCACCATTCTCTTCTCGCGGCTGGCGAAGCTCCCGTCGGATGGCGTGCCCTATCCGCTGTTCGCGCTCGCCGGGCTGGTCCCGTGGGTCTTCTTCAGTCAGGGCGTGACGGCCGCCACCAATGGCATGATGAACAATCAGGATCTGGTGAAGCGCATCTATTTCCCGCGCCTCGCGATCCCGCTGGCGGCGATCTTCTCGGGCTTTGCCGATTTATTGATCGGGCTCTTGCTGCTCGTGCTGATGATCCTTTTCTATGGGCAGGATATCGGGTTGAATATTCTGGCGCTGCCCCTGTTTCTCGCTCTCGGCACCGCAGCGGCGATCGGGATCGGGTTGATCCTGTCGGCAGCTAATGTACGCTTCCGCGACGTAGGCCATGCTCTGCCGTTCGCGCTGCAGATCGCGCTCCTCGCCACGCCGATCGCTTATCCGAGCAGCGTGCTGCCGGAACATTGGCGGCTATTCTACAATTTGAACCCGATGGTCGGCGTCGTCGATGGCGTGCGCTGGTCGCTGTTCGGTACGCCGATCGTGCCGGAGGCGCTGCTTATCTCGATCGTGACCACGCTGCTGGCGCTCGTGGGTGGGGCCTATTATTTCCGCCACAACGAACGCAGCCTGGCGGACCTGTTATGACCCGCATGCCTGCTGGAGCGATCCAAGCGCGCGGCATCGCCAAGCGCTATCAGGTCGGGCGCACGCGCGCTTCGCTGCCTGACTTGCGGGAAACCTTGACGGCGTCGTTCGCACGGCTGGCTGGAAAAGACAGGGGGAGCCGGGACGATTGGTTCTGGGCGCTGCGTGACATTTCATTCGATGTCCGTCCCGGCGAGGTGGTTGGGGTCATCGGCAGCAATGGCGCTGGCAAGAGCACATTGCTCAAGATCCTGTCGCGTATCGTCGAGCCGACCGCCGGGCGCATCGAAATGGCAGGCCGACTGGGATGCCTGCTTGAGGTCGGCACCGGCTTCCATCGCGAGCTGACCGGAAGGGAGAATGTCTTTCTCAATGGTGCGATCCTCGGCATGTCGCGGCGTGAGACGCTGGCGAAGTTCGATGCAATCGTGGACTTTTCGGGGCTCGAGCCGTTCATCGACACCCCGGTGAAACATTATTCGAGCGGCATGTATCTCCGCTTGGGGTTTGCCGTGGCTGCGCATATCGATCCCGAAATCCTTATCATTGACGAGGTGCTGGCGGTGGGCGACGCCGCGTTCCAGGCCAAGTGCATCGGCAAGGTGGGCGAACTGGTCGGCGAGGGGCGCACTGTCCTGATCGTGAGCCACCAGCTTCCGGTGATCCAGAAGCTCTGTAACCGCGCTCTCATGATCCGCGATGGCAGGGTCGCCGCCGATGGACCGCCGCAGAACGTCGTTGGAGACTATCTCCGGGCTTTCGAGGAGTCGGCGGTTGGCGTGCACAGCCGGACCGATCGCCGGGGCCGGGGCCGGGCGCGCGTGTCACGCATTCTCGTCAAGGGCGACGGCGGGGCGGCGCTTATCTCAGGCGGACCCACTAGGATCGAGATCGAGGCGGATGCCGCCGCCCGGCATTGTGCCTTCACCATCTATGACGGCCTAGGCGATGCCGTGGGATCATTCGACACCGCGAACCCGTCGGATGCAGACAGTCTGACCAAGGGTGAGGCGAGCCGCTTCATGTGTGAGATGGCGTCGCTGTTGCTGCGGCCTGGGCGATACCGGCTCAATGTGGCCCTGACCGGGGCGGATGGAAGTCTTGAGGATCATGTTGAAGGCGCCTGCACCTTCGACGTGCTTCCCGGCTTGGTCGAGGGACGTGAAGCCGTTTCGGAAAGGGGTTTCGGCAGAGTCGAATTTCCCCATCGATGGACGGCCTCATGAAAGCGCTGGTTGCCGGCTGGTTCAGCTATGT
>Ga0207706_10003263_pt1 | contig 15535 bp, 18 predicted proteins | sample KBSC53metaG_FD_184318 | JGI IMG/M metagenome (GOLD analysis project Ga0207706, IMG submission 184318) | Corn rhizosphere microbial communities from Kellogg Biological Station, Michigan, USA - KBS C5-3 metaG (SPAdes) (version 2) | ecosystem: Host-associated > Plants > Roots > Rhizosphere > Soil ... | reverse complement strand
GACGATCTCGCCGCGCGTGCTCGATGCACATGTTCGCGAGCACGCGTTGCAGCCAGAAGTCGAACCGGTCCGGATCGCGGAGGTCCGGCAGGTCACGCCAGGCGATCACCAGCGCGTCCTGAAGGGCATCCTCGGCCCGGTCGACATCACGAAGGATCCGGCGGGCGATCCCGTACAGGCGATCGAGACGCGCACGCACCAGGTCCATGAAGGCGACCTGGTCGCCACGTTGCGCCGCGATCACGAGCTCTCGATCCACCGCCGTCACTCGTCTTGACGCCCTTCGGGGACGTCGTCCACTAGTTCAGGCGGATGGTGACCACGCAGCGTTGAAAGTTCGCGAAAACGAAAAAGCGCGGGAACCTCTGGCGAGGCTCCCGCGCCGGCGTCACGGGCGGTCGGATCAGGGCCTGATCTCGATCGAGTCCATGATCTGCTGAGCCGCCGCCAGATCCTCGGGCGGCGTCCCAGCGAAGCTTTCGATCTGGAAGACGGTCGGTTGCCCTTCCACGTCGACGATCCACATCTGGATCTTGTTCGACGGGCCCTGCACGTGATAGCCAGCGCCGCCGGGCTCCGCCATGATGATGTACAGGTCCGTGCACGCGCTGAGATCGGCCGGCGCTTGGATGTCGACGCGCTTGCCGGAATACCCACCCAGCGTCGTGTCGATCACGTTCGAGACGACGAGATCCGGTCGCGCCTGCAGCGCCGCGATGACATCGGCAGGCGTCTTGGAGTCCGACACCTTGCCTTCCCCGTCGCACGGGTCAGTCGGAACGTTGATAGCACCCGGAGCCCCGATAGAGATGCCCGTAGGCGCCTCCGTTCCCTGAGTCGGGGCTGCGAACCATCCATTGTTGATCCAGTTCGTCGGGAGGTGAGCCGTGAACGAGATCGGCTTCTGTTGCACGACCATGCCCGCGGGGAACGGCGTCCGCGACGGGCTTGCTGAGGGCGACGGGGACGCGATCGGTGAGGTCGTCGGTGTCGTTCCCACGCTTGGACCGGACGACGGTCTCAGCAGCGTGAACCCGACGATGGCGACGAGGACGATGGCCGCGACCGCGGCCAGTGACTTGGCTGTTCCGTTCATGTGACGGGTCCTCCAGACCTGCCACGCGGGTTTCCGGGGCTCACGCCCGATCCGATCGGCGACCTCGTCGAGGACGCGGTCGGCGACCTGCGTCGGTCGCTCGGCGAACCAGTGGTCCAGGACTCGTTCGATGTCGCGTTCACTGGTCATGCCGAACGCCCTCCGACGACGGTCAATCGGGCATCTGCCTCGAGAGCGGCCCGCATGACGCGATGGGCATTGAAGAGGCGGGAGCGGGCCGTGCCCCTCGGGATGCCGAGCGTTTCGGCGATCTCCTTCGGGGAATAGCCCAGGAAGTGATGCAGCACGAGGATCGCCCGCATATCGGGTGGCAACCGACGGAAACCCCGCTCGAGCTGGTCCCGATCGGCGACGGACAGCAGGTCATCGGGGGCGGCCGGTCCGTCGATCGGTAGCACCCGCAAGTTGCCGGCTCGTCGACGCTCCCGCGCTGCTGCGCGGATGCAGACGTTGATGAGCAGGCGGCGTAACCACGCATCGATCCGGTCCGGATCGCGAAGGCCCGGAAGGTCACGCCAGGCGATCACCAGCGCGTCCTGGAGGGCGTCCTCGGCCCGGTCGACGTCGCGGAGGATCTGGAGCGCGATCGCGAACAGCCGGTTTGACCGAGGGCGAACCAGGTCCATGAAGGCTGCCTGGTCGCCTCGGATCGCGGCTGCTACGAGTTCGTGATCCATCCCCTCGCCCCTGCTGCGCGCCGATCTGGCGCGTGTCGAGAGCAATGGTCATCCTCGGCTGTCAGATGTTCATTCGTCGGTAACCGCTGAACGTTTGCAGGGTGGCGGGGCCCCTTAGGTGAAGCCGTTCGTGACGGTCGACCGCCATACACGTCGACGGGAACAGATGGTCACGAAACCGCGGATCGGGGCCACACAGATAGTGGATCGTGGAGGCTCGAAATGACTCAGGGGACCACCACGTCCGCCGCGAAGCGATCGCCGCTCCTGCCGCTGGCTGTCGGATTCCTTGCGGCCCTCGCATATGGCGCGGGGGTGATCACCACGATGGTGATCGGGAGCCCGTCACATGGGTCGCTCGCGGCGCCGGTGGCGGCACCCGGCCAGGCGCCGGTGATCAACACCCATCGGATCGTGCCCGGGCCGAACGAGTACTAGGTCAGGATCCGTCCATGCAGACCGGCGTCGTTCCGACCCGGCGCCGGTCTAAAGGCTCGAGGTAGTACGGGCGAGAAATAAAGGAAAGCCCTCCCTGTAGAACTGACCGGACACCTGATGGCGGCGGGCTCGGACGCGCCTAACGTCGTGGTGTGGTCAACCAGCCGCGGAACACAGAACCACCACCCACAGATCGGAGGGCTCACAGATGAACCAGCAGAGCATCGCCCCGGTGGCGAAGCGATCACCCATCCTGCCGTTCGCGGTCGCGCTGGTCGCGGCCGTCGCGTATGGAGCCGGGGTCATCACGACCACTCTCGTGGCTTCGAACATCACGCAGCCGGCGAGTGCCGGCCAGGGCGCCCCGATCGTCCGCACCATCCAGACACACCGCGTCGTGGCGGGGCCGAACGAGTACTAGCCGCCACATGGTGGTATGACCGGCGCCGGTTCGCCCGGCGCCGGTCATACGGTGCTCAGTCGCCGGTTTCGAACCGGAACGTGTCCAGGACGGGTTTGACGGTCGACTCGAGATCGGCGAGCGTCTTGCCGCTCGTCGAGTCGAGCATGACGATGACATTGCTATCGTGCCCGTCGTCGAGGATGATCAGCCGGAGGCGCTCGGGACCGCTCACGCCCCAGAACGCCGGCTCCCCCTCGACGTTGTCGTCGAGGAACAGCGGGACCGACGGGATCCCCTTCATGAAGGGGCAGTCCTGCTTCCAGTCCGGTGCCACACCGACGCTGATCACGCTGCCGTCAAGGCCGCCGATCGAGGTCCGCTGTGGCGTCGTCGCGATGAGCCGGTGATCACTGGTGAACGCCTGGATGAGATCCAGGGCCCTGTGGCCGGTCCCAAGTGCCGCTTCCTCGGGGCAGTCGCGAGCGCCGGACGCAACGCGCATGTCGTACCAGACGCGCACGCTCTCGGAGTCGAGCACGTTGTCGGGATGCAGTCCGAAATGGCGCGGCATCGCTTCGCTCAGGTACCACTCGGCCGGTACTCGCATCGTTACGTTCGGGGTCGCGTTGTCGAAGACATACGTGCCGGCGTCGAGTTTCTTCGCGACCCCGGCGAGACGGATCGGCGCCTCGGCAGGCGATGCGGACGGCGATGGCGCGGTCGACGCGGGCGCGGATACGGATGCTGACGGTGCACTCGATGGGCTCGCCGGCGCGGGCGAACACGCGGCGACGGCCATGAGCAGGGCAGCACAAACCAAGGTGCGGGTCATGAGGATCTCCTTTCAGGACGCTGACGGGACAGGCAGCGGCGTCTCGACAGGTCCGGTGTCGAAGGTGAAGCTGTCGATGATCGGCATCGAGCGAGCCACGAGCTCGTCGAAGGTGGTGCCATCGGCGGAGTTGACGATGAACATCACGTTGCCGCCGTTGGGTCGATCGAGGATCACGACCCTCAACCGGTCGTCGCGATCGACGCCCCAGAAGGGGCCGTTCGTGATCTCCGGCCCCGGCGCGGTGGTGACGTAGTCGGCATCGTCGACGAACAGAGGAACGGTCGGGCTGCCGTCCGTCATGAACGGGCAGGTGGACGTCGTGGTCGGCGAGATGCGGACATCGAGCGACTGACCTTTCAGGCCGCCGATCTCGACATCGACCGGCGTCGTCACGACGATCCGCCCGTCGTTCACGAGGTCGCGCACCATCGCGTCGACGGTCGGCGCGATCCCCGGCTCCGGCGCCTCCGTGCATGCTGCGTCTTTCGCCGAGATATGCATGTTGTAGAACACACGGATCGTGTCGTCGGGCTTGGCGTCCGTCGGTGCGAGCGAGTAGTCGAGCATGCCCATCGTCGAGATCTGCCAACCGGCGGGGACCACGAAGGTCGATGGCCCGGTGTTGGAACGGACCAGGTAGCGCCCGGCTGGCAGCTCACCGTTCCCTTGGATGAGCGGGATGGGAGGTGCGGTCGCCCCAGGAACGACTTGTGCCGGGATGCTCGGGCCAGGGAGCGGTACCGGCGTCGGTCGGGGCGACGCGACGTAGATCACGGTCGCGCTGATCAGCGCGATCAGGAGCAGCGCGACCAGCAGGGCGGCAGGGCGGATCCATGGGCGGCTCGGCGTCGCGTCCCTGCGGACGAGCCATCCGGGTCGCTGGCCCTGATGCTCGATGCGGTCCGTCACGACCAGCATCAGGCGGTCGGGAGCCCGCGTCGCACCGTCGGCGAAGAAGCCGTCGAGCATCAGCCGGAGATCACGATCCTGGGTCATGCCGACTGCCCTCCGGCCGTTGCCAGCCGTGCGTCCGCGTCGAGCGCGGCACGCATCGCCCGGTGCGCGTGATGAAGACGCGAGCGGGCCGTTCCCGGCGGGATACCGAGGATCTCGGCGATCTCGCTCGGGGCGTAGCCCTCGAAGTGATGGAGCACGAGGATCGCCCGTTGCTCCGGTGCCAGCCGCTGGAAGCCACGCTCCAACTGGTCGCGATCGGCCAGCGTGAGCAGATCGTCCGGTGCGGCTGGGCCGTCGATGGGCAAGACCCGGAGGTTCGCCACGCGGCGACGCTCGCGGGTCGCTTGGTCGATGCATTCGCGGACGACGACGCGTCGGAGCCAGGCGTCGAAGCGGTCCGGATCGCGGAGCCCACGCAGGTCGCGCCAGGCGATCACCAGCGCATCCTGCAGGGCATCCTCGGCCCGATCGACATCGCGAAGGATCCGTTGCGCGAGCGCGAACAGGCCGTCGACGCGTGGATCCATCAAGTCGACGAATGCCGACCGATCGCCTCGTTGCGCCGAACTGACCAGGTCGCGATCCACGTCCCCGTCCCAGGGTGGCCCTCATCGGGTGGGCCGGTCCACGCGCTATGGCCGCGGCAGACGCCCGAGCGTTCAAAAACCGGCCGACGCGCGCAGTATCTGCGCGCGTCGTCACCGGTCGCGAGCGTGGATCGAGAAGGACGCTCTAGTTTCGAAGGTGGTATTGCAGGCCGTGAACGATGTTCATCGCCGGCCCGGCGACCCCCTGCAATCGCTCGGGGTCGATAGCGGTGATCGCGATCACGACATTGCCGCCACCGGGCGTGTCGAGCACGATATAGCGGTACTCCTCGCCCTTCGTGACTGCGTTGTAGAGCCAGAAGTTCTTGTCGTCGAAGGCGCCGATCAGCGGCACGATCGGGGCCTTCGGGTCGCCCCACCATTCGCAGCTCTTCTTCCACCCCGGCGCGATGGTGAAGTCGATCTGCCGTCCGGCCAAGCCGGCCACGGTGATGTCGTCGGCACCGGTCGTCGCGAGTCCAGGCCGGCGTGACAGCGCACCCACGATGTCGGCCGCGGTGTGACCGATGCCAGGCTGCGGGCCTAGGACGCAGTTCGCCGACATGAGGCTGCGATCCGTCAGGACCTCGACGTAGGCGCTCTCCGACCGAGAGAAGGCGCCATCCTCCTCCGTCCAGCCGGGCGGAAGGGAGCCACCGAATGTCCAGTTCAACTTCGTCACCGCGGCCGCCGACGGGGAGGCCGACGCCACAGATCGTGAAGCCGTGGCCACCGAAGGCGTAGCGATCGTAGATGCCCTGGGCGAGGACGCGGCGGTAGCCGCGGGCGCAGTGACTGAGGGCGCCGACCCGCCGCACGCGGCGGCGGACAGGGCGATGCCCGAGATCACGAGTGCCATCCGTTTGCTGGTTCGTTCCACGTCGGGGCCCTCCTTGGGATGGGTTCGACGTGCGGTGCCGGCGCTGCGCGTCTACGTCAACGGCTCCGGTCATGTCGACCGGAGCCGTCACACACCTATGGGAAGGGCGTCACCCACATACGTTCAAATCAGGGAGCATCAGCGGCTGAACGTGATCGAGTCGACGATCGCCTCGGCGGACGCGTGGTCCACGGCCGGCGTCCCGGCATAGTCGATGACGGCGATGATCACGCGGGTGCCGTCGACGTCAAGCACGCGTGTGTCCCAGCGATTGCCGGGGCCCTGCACGTAGATCCCGTATTCGCCCATGGGTGTGCCCCACAGCCAGGCGATGCCGCCATCGCACTTCGTCAGGTCGAGGTCGTTCGGCAACTCGAGCGTCAGGCGACGACCGTGGTAGCCATCGAGCGTCGTATCGGTGGGGGTCGATGCCGTGTAGCTGGTATTCGCCGACAGGGCGTTGACGAGGTCATCGACTGATGGTCCGACGGCGACGTCGCCCGGCTGGTCTTCCCGCTGGTTGCCGAGGTGGTCCCAGTGGCATGGATCGGAATGCACGCCGTCAGCCTGCAGGAAAGCGATCCCGATGCCCTTGGGCGGAACCGTTCCGCCGGCACCGATGAGCGCGTCCGTCGGAAAGCCTGTCCATCCAGAGGGGACGTCGAACGTCAGCGCGAGGTCGTACGGGTTCGTGAATGGTCGCGTCATGTAAGCGTCTGGCGCAAGCGTGCCGTTTGGCATCTCGCTCGGAGACGTGGTCGGCGTCGGGCTGACCGTGGGCGATGGCCTGGGACCGGCGACGCTGGCTCGCTGCGGAAGCAGGTTGTAGCCGACGATCGCGATCACGACGACGGCCGCGATGGCCGCGCCGATCTTGAAGGTCGCGTTCATATCGATGGGTCTCCCTCGGAGGCGCCACGTACGCTGCTGTCTCGTTCGTCCGATGCGGTCGGCGATCACGGTCGGCACCCGATCCGGCATCGTCGTCGGGCCGTCCTCGAACCAGGAGGAAAGCGCGCGTTCGATGTCGGTGCTGTCGTTCATGCCGACGTACCTCCGACGGTCGAGACGCGCGCCTCGGCTTCGAGCGCGGCGCGCATGGCGCGATGAGCGTGGTGAAGTCGCGAGCGGATCGTCCCTGCCGGTCTGCCGAGCAGGTCGGCGATCTCGGCAGGGGCGTAGCCCACGTAGTGATGCAAGACGAGGATGGCGCGTTCATCCGGCGTGAGCCGTCGGAATCCGCGCTCGAGCTGGTCGCGGTCAGCAACGTCGAGGAACGCGTCGGGCGAGACCGGCCCGTCCAAGGGCAGGACCCGAAGGTTCGCCGTCCGACGACGTTCACGCGTGGCCTGGGCGATGCAGACGTTGGTTAGCAGGCGGTGGATCCAGGCGTCGAATCGACCCGGATCGCGAAGCCCCGGAAGGTCACGCCAGGCGATCACCAGCGCATCCTGGAGGGCATCCTCGGCTCGATCGACGTCCCGCAGGATCCGATGTGCGATCGTGAAGAGCCGGTCGCCACGCGAATGGACCAGGTCCATGAAGGCCTCCTGGTCGCCGCGCTGCGCCGCCTCGACGAGATCGCGATCCACCGCCGCACCGTCGTGTGACGTCCGTCGGGGACGTCTTCCGCCGTGTTAGGTAGATGGTGCCCTCGCGGCGTTGGAAATCTCCCGGATCCCTGTGCGTCGCGATGTCGGCCCGCTATCCTCGGGTTCGGTCGAGGGACCTGAGGGAGGGTTCGATGGCGGAGTTCTATCTCTGGTTCGTCTTCGCGCACCTTGCGGGCCTGGTGCTATTCGCGATCAGCCACGGGGCGTCGGCATTCATGGCATTCCGTCTCCGGTCGGCGCCGGATGTCCCGACCGCGCAGGCGATCCTTAAGATGGGCCAGCTTTCGATCACGCCGATGTACATCGGTCTGTTGCTCCTGATCATCGGTGGGCTCGGTGCCGCCGCCTCCGGCGATCTCTTCGGCCGCCCCTGGGTCATCGCGTCGATCGTCGTGTTCATCGCCGTCCTGCTCGTGATGTGGATCGTCGCCTCGCCCTACTACATGCGGCTCCGCAAGTCGCTCGAGGAGCCAGCGGCCGACGGGGCGGCGACCGTGACGTGGGACGATCTCAAGGGGCAGCTCGACTCGCGGCGCCCGGAGATCCTGCTCAGCGTGGGAACCATCGGGCTCCTGCTGCTCGTCTGGCTGATGGTGATCAAGCCCGGCGGTTAGGACGCGGGCTTCATCGCCATCTCAGGAGCCCTCATCGATGTGGATCTCACGCCGGACGGTCGGCTTGGTCGCCTTCGCGATGGTGGCCGTCTCGGCCTGCGCAAGCTCTGGAGTCTCGAGCCCATCGCCTGCTGTTTCGCAGGAGCCGAGTGCGTCGGCGGCGCCGATCGGGCTCGTGGGGCCGACCTGGGTCGTCTCCACGATCGGCGGTAACGACACCGTCGCCGATTCCCGGCCGACCATTACGTTCGGGGCGGACGGACAGGTCCAGGGGACGGGCGGCTGCAACAGCTACGGCGGACCGTACAAGCTGGACGGTGCAACGATCGATATCGGCGATCTCGCGTCCACCATGATGATGTGCGCTGACCAGTCGATCGGCGCCCAGGAGACTGCCTTCTTCACGGCGCTCAGCGATGCCCAGACCTGGCAGATCGACGAGGCGGGAGATCTGGTCCTCGCCGGTGTCGCCCGGATCGTGGCCAAGAGCGCTGCGGCGGAGCCGTCAGGGAGCGCCGCGACGGGGCTTGTCGGGGCGTGGAACCTGGCGGAGATGGGTCCGACCGCGGACTTCGCGCACCTGCAGCCGACGATCGCGTTCACCGCGGACGGCGGCGTGTCAGGATTCGCGGGGTGCAACACGTTCAGCGGGTCGTACACGACGGATGGCTCGACGCTCACGTGGGGTCCGCTCGCCACCACGGAGATGGGCTGCCAGCGGCCGGGAAGCGCGGTCGAATCCGATTACCTGGCGGCCCTGAGCGGCGTGAACGCCTGGACCATCGAGTCTGATGGGCGGCTATTGCTCGCTGGAGCCGTCCCGCTCCGCTACACGCCGCGCTGATTCGAAGCCGCTCTGATGCGGCTCGCCCATGTTCGCGAGCGCAACGCCCCGGCGGGCGCACGCTGGCGCCTCGTTGCGGCTCTGCCTGAGGGCGGTTGGCTCGACCTTGAGGCGGCTCGACGACGCGCCATCGCGCGCGACCGGACGCTCGAACACGACTCAGCGCTATTCCGCCAACCGGTCACGACGCTCGACGATGGTCTCCGCCGGGGGTTTCGGGTCGCTGCGTACGGCGAGTTGCTCGACAGGTTCGAGCGTATGGACGACGACGATGACGCGATCCTCGACGCTGGCGAGCTGCGGATCGGGCCGCCGGTCCTCGCGCCGCCCTCGTTCCGCGACGGATACGGCTTCGAGCAGCACGTCGGGATGATGTGGAAGCGGCGAGGCCAGGACATCCCGGAAGCGTGGTATCGGCTTGCCGTCTTCTACTTCTCGAACGTCTCCGAGCTGCGGGGACCGGACGACGCCGTCTGGGCGCCGGCCGGCTCCGAGGAGCTGGACTTCGAGATCGAGATCGGAGCGCTGATCGACACGGCGGCGCGGGACCTCACCGCCGAGCGAGGCGAGGACGCCATCGGCGGCTACATGATCCTCAACGACTGGTCGGCGCGCGATCTCCAGCGCGACGAGACGACCGTCCGCCTCGGCCCCGCCAAGGGCAAAGACTTCGCGACCTCGATCGGGCCGTGGCTGGTCACGCCCGACGAGCTCGAGGACGCTCGAAAGGGCAACGGTTTCGACCTCGAGATGACCGTGACCGTGAACGGGGTGGAGACGTCACGGGGTCGCTGGTCGGAGATCGTCCACGGGTTCGGGGCGCTCGCGTCGCGTGCCTCGGCTGACGTCGCGTTACGGCCCGGGGAACTGCTGGGATCGGGGACGGTCGGGACCGGCTGCCTGCTCGAGGTCCGGGAGCAGACGCTCGGCCGATATCTCCTTCCCGGCGACGAGGTCGTGCTGGCCGTGGACCGCCTCGGAACGCTGCGTAACCCGGTGGTCGCGCGGCCCGGCTGACCGACTCCTGACGCACGGTCCGGTGCGATGATGCGGACGTGCCCGGCCGCGCCGCTCTTCGCGTCGAGCCGATGGAGCCGACCGACTGGCCGGCGGTCCACCGGATCTACGCCGACGGCATCGCGACTGGCGACGCGACGCTCGAACGTGAGGCCCCGGATTGGGACCATTTCGACAGATCCCACCGGCACGACTGCCGCCTGGTGGCGCGCCTCGAACCCGGCGGTCCGGCCATTGGCTGGGTCGCCCTGACGGCCTATTCCGCCCGGCGCGTGTACAGCGGCGTGGCCTGGGAGAGCGTCTATGTCGCCGAGGACCATCGCGGCCGCGGCGTCGGTCGAGCCCTCCTTGAGGCCCTTGTGAAGTCCTCGGAGAAAGCCGGGTTCTGGACGCTGCTCGCGGGCGTGATGATCGAGAACGAAGCCAGCCTCGCGCTCCACGAGCGCTGCGGCTTCGATCGTGTCGGAGTCATGCGGGCGATGGGCCGTGATGCGGCGGAGCGCTGGCGGGACGTGGCGCTGCTCGAGCGGCGCAGTCGGAAGGTCGGGATCTAGCCCTATTCGACAAGACCGAGACGAGCGGCGACCGTCGCTGCCTCGGTGCGCGAGCTGACACCGAGCTTGCCGAGGATGTTCCCGACGTGGACCCCGGCCGTGCTCTCGCTGATGAAGAGCTGCTCCGCGATCCGCTTGTTCGTGTGGCCTTCGACGAGCAGGGCAAGCACCTCACGCTCCCGAGCCGTGAGGCCATGAGCATCCGAAGCCGTCGTTTCCGCTGGAGCCGCTTCGGCGATGGCTCTCTCACGGTCGGCACCTGCGATCTCGATGCGCGAACGCCGAGCGAGCGCCTCGATCCAGCCGACGAGCGGGAGAGCCCCCAAGGCGTTCGCCCTCGCCAACGCATCGGCGAGTGCCGCGGTGGCGTCACGTCGCGGGGCGCGGGCCGCGAGCAGCGCCTCCGCCAGGCGGTATCGCGTGTAGGCACATCGCCACGCATACCCTGCGCGGTCCGCTGCGTCGACAGATGCACGCCAGGCGTCCACGTCGGCTTTGCCCTGCGCTCGCCGCGCCTCGGCCGAACCGACGGCAGCGTCCGCAGAGGGCTGGCCACCGAACGCGTCGGGATCGGATAGCTCGGCGACCCATCCTTGGAGCTCCGCCGCGTATGCCGCCGCGCTCGCTGCTGCGGCGGCGGCTGTCGTCGCATCACGGCCCGCGCGCGCCACTTCCGCGCGATCCGCCTCGGCCCGTGCGCCCATCACCGTCAGCTCGGTCTGGTAATAGCGGTCCGTCGTCCGGTTCAAACGACCCACGCCATCCTTCGCGGCCTCGACCGCGTCATCGATCCGGCCGGTCGACAGGGCCAGTTCGACGATGCCCCCGTAGATGGGTCCCGTGAACTGGGCCTCGTGCAACCCGGCGACCAACTCGCGAGCCTGCTCCAGGACACGTTCGGCTTCCTGGAACCGTCCTCGTCGCGCATAGAGCAGGCCCATGACGACGGCGGTGCTGAGGCGGTTCACGCCCTCGGGGTCGCCGACGAGGTATTCGTCGACGATGTCCTGCGCGTCGTCCCAGCGACCCAGCTGCACCGCTGCGTCGACCGCGTTCGCCGCGATGAAGCGGCCAAAGCCGCGGGATGCGCCGACCGTCCGCGCCCAGGTCACACCATCGAGGGCGACCCGCAGGCTTTCCTCAGCGGCACCGCACATCAGCAAGACCGAACCCAGGTTCGCGTAGCCGCGACCCATCTCGTCGACGTCGTCGGACGCCTTCGCCAGCTCGAAGGACTGGCGAAGGACCGGCAGGCCTTCCGAGCACCGGCCGCTGAGTGCCGTGCTCACTCCGAGGGTATTGAGCGCGGGACCGTCGGACATCAGTCCGCCGGTCGCCCGAGCGGCATCGATCGCCTTCTTAGCTGATTCGATCGCTTTTGGATGATCGCCCCGGAGCATGTACGAGCCAGCGATCGTCGCGAGCACACGGGCCCGTGTCGGCGAATCCTGTAGTGCGGCTAACCGATCAGCTGTCGCCTCGAGCATTGCCAGTGCGACGTCCATCTGACCCGCGCCCCACATGACGCGCGAGTAGCGTTCGCTCGCGGCTGCCCATCGCTCAAGGTCGACGTCTGGGTCAAGCCGCTGGACGGCCGCTCGTGCGAGGTCCACGGCTTGTTGGTTCCGACCGCTGGTCATCGCTGCAAGAGCGCCCTCGTAGAAAAGAGCGGCGGCATCGGCATCCGTCGGACGGTCGTCTGCGGGGACGGCATCCCATAGCTCGATCGCCCGCTCATAGGCCTGACGCGCTTCGGCGAAGGCATGGGCTCGCACGGCCGCCCGCGCCGCGGCGACCCACGCGCGAAGCGCCCGGACGTTCTCATGGGCTGCCGTCGCATGATGCGCAAGGGTCGCCAGCTGGCTTGCGCCCATGGCGCCAGCCGAGATCGGTGCGGCGTCGAGTGCCATCGCATAGGCGGCATGGAGCCGTCGACGCTCGCTCGGCAGCAAGTCGTCGTAGACCACCTCGGCGAGCAGGGCATGGCGGAACCGGTAGGTATCAGGTTGGCCGTGCGCATCGACGGCCAGGATCTGCGCGGCGAGCGCCTCCCGCAGTCCGCTTTCGATGGCGGTCTCATCCGAGCCAGCCACCTGCGCCAGGAGCTCGCCCCTGACCGATCGTCCCGCGACGGCGGCGACGCCCAGGATCCGCTGGGCGTCTTCGGAGAGGGCCGTGACCCGCGCCATCAGGACATCCCGGAGGGTCGGCGGGAGGACGTCCCCGGGGTTGCTCGAGCTGGACGCGAGGAGCTCCTCGACGAAGAAGGGATTTCCCTCCGCACGTCGCTCGATCGCATCGAGCAGCGCGACCGTGGGGCGATGGCCGAGGATGGCGGAGATCTGGCTGTCGAGCTCCGTCCGGCCGAAGCGACCGATCTCGATCCGGAGGACGCGCGGCAAGCGTTCCATCTCGGACAGCCATGGTCGCAGCGGATGCCGCCGATTCAGTTCGTCCGTGCGGTATGTGCCGATGACCGCGAGCCGTTCGCTCTGGGCGTTGCGGGCCAGGAATGACAGGACGTCACGCGTCGAACTGTCAGACCAGTGCATGTCCTCGACGACGAGTAGGACCGGCCGGTGTTCGCCAAGCGTTCGCAGCAGCGCAAGGAGACCCTCGAAGATCCGAGCTTGGACCCAAGCCGGGCGATCGAAGACATCGGGATCCGACGAGACGGCTCCGAGTTCGGGGATCAGTCGACCGAGATCGGCTGTCTCGCTCGAGCGCAGCTCGGAGATGTCATGGATCCCCTCGATCTCACCCGCAGCGACCAGGGCGGGTAGACGGCGGAGTGCTTCAACGATCGGCGCGAACGGCAATCCTTCGCCGCTGCCGATCGAGACACAGCCGCCCTCGAGGACCAACGTCCCTCGCTCGCGCGCAAGGCTTTCGACTTCGTCGACGAGGCGGGTCTTGCCCATGCCGGCATCGCCGCCGACGAGGGCGACCACCGTGTCGCCGGTGGCTGCCTTGACGACGACGTCGTCGAGCGTCTCGAGCTCATGGCGACGGCCGATGAACTCGGGGCTAGCGACTCGGGTGGCCATGGCTCCCATCGTACGGGAGGCCGTCAGACGGTCGACCGCCGCCGAGCGACCGGGGAGGCGGTCGATCAGGCGGCGGTGTAGGCCGTGCCGGCGAGCCGGCGGAGGATCAGCGAGATGCCGCGGCGAGGCTGCTTAGGCTCGCTCGAGGTGGGGCTGGTCGAGGCGAGTGCGGCCTGAAGGCGAGCATTCGACTCGGCTTGGCGGATCGTGTCCTCGTGCTGGCTGAAGCGATATTCGAAGTCGGCGAGCATTTCAGGCTCCTTTCGCGTGGTGCGTTGCTACTACGACCACGTTAGGAGCCACGGTTCTTCCTGCCATCGAGTGAGCGCCCAGTCCTGCGCGGCACGGAACCTTTATTTCTGACGGGGAGAGTTTCGGGACCCTTTAGACGGGTCGCGCACGGATGTTCAGGCGGGACGACGGCGATCGACGCTCGGTGGCTAGGCAGCCACCGCGGCCTCGGCGCCGGCTCGGAGTACCACGACCTCGAGCGGCTCGGAGCGGCCGCGGATCTCGACCGTCCGTCGCTCGAGTGCGTCGGTCGGTGTGCCGGCCGCGGCGGTGGCGGCCACGCTGACGAGGACTTCCCCTGCACGAGCAGCGGATGCGAGGCGGGCGGTCGTGTTGACCGGGTCGCCGAGGGCTGTGAAATCGTCGACGGCACCGGCGGGTCCCGTAGCGCCGACGAACGCCTCGCCGTAGTGGACCGCCGTGCCGGCCGGGATCGGGCCGGATGGCGTGGCATCACGCCTGGATGCGCGCTCCGCGAGGTCGAGCGCCGCCGAGATGGCCGCCGCGACGTGATCCGGACCAGTCACCCCGCCGAAGAACAGCCCGATCACCTCATCGCCGACGATCTTGTCGACCAGGCCGCCGTGCCGGAGGATCGCGTCGGACGCCAGTCGGTAGAAGTGGTCCAGGAACGCATGGAACTCGGTGGGGCGCATCCGCTCGCCCATCGCGGTCGAACCTCGGACATCCGAGAAGAGCAGACTCACCGGGATCTCGACGCCGCTCATGCCGCTCTTGCGCATCTGGGTGATGCACATCTTGCAGAGCGACGGGTTTCCGGCGAACTGGCCGAAGCCCATCATCCGGAACGCCGCACCGCCCAGGCCGGCGAAGGGCGCAGCGCACATCTTGCAGCGGGGATCCGTCGGGAACCGCATGTGGCGCTTTCGCTGTGCGGCCAGCAACGGGTTCTCGCCCGTCAGGAAGCTCCGGATGTCCTCTGTGGTCATCCCGCTCTGTTCGGTCATCAAGCGAAATCTACGCCTGCTGGGTCCATCCCGCGCCTCCGCGCGATGAACGTTTTGCGATGGGCCGGCTCCATACTCGGTGACGCGACCAAGCGGGCCGCGAGGACCGGAGTCGATCATGCAGGTGGAGCTCGTCGAACGAGCGAGCCGCGGCGACCGCGAGGCATTCACCTCGCTTGCCGCGTCGCATGTCGACCGGTGCTACGCAGTCGCCTACCGGATCCTCCGAGACCCGCATCGGGCACAGGATGCGACGCAACAGGCGCTGCTCGGGGCATGGCGTGATCTGCCGACGCTCCGAGACCCGGAGCGATTCGACGCCTGGCTCCACCGTCTCGTGGTCAATGCCTGTTACGCCGAAGCACGCGGCGATCGCCGATGGACGGCGCGCGTCCGCGTCATCGATCCCGAACCACCCATCGCTCCCGACGTCGCGCGATCCGTGGCCGATCGGGACGAGCTCGAGATCGCGTTCCGCCGGCTGTCACCGGAACAGCGGGCGGTCGTGGTGCTCCATCACCACCTTGGGTATCCGCTCACCGAGATCGCGGCGACCCTTGGCATCCCCGTAGGGACCGCGCGGTCCCGGCTCCATTACGCCGTCCGTCAGCTGCGAACGGCGCTCGATGAGGGAAGCACCTTCGCGACGTCCGAGGAGCGACCCGCATGAACGACATGAATCACCTCGATCCG
>Ga0207706_10003262_pt1 | contig 15536 bp, 18 predicted proteins | sample KBSC53metaG_FD_184318 | JGI IMG/M metagenome (GOLD analysis project Ga0207706, IMG submission 184318) | Corn rhizosphere microbial communities from Kellogg Biological Station, Michigan, USA - KBS C5-3 metaG (SPAdes) (version 2) | ecosystem: Host-associated > Plants > Roots > Rhizosphere > Soil ... | reverse complement strand
ATGCGCTGTCAGCTTTGGCAAATCTCGGCTTCAAGCCTGCCGAAGCGAGCGCCGCCGTCAACGCCGCGCAGGACGATCTTGGCCCCGACGCGACATTGGATGCGCTGGTTCGGCTTGCGCTGAAGAAGGCGGCGAAATGACCGAGCACACCGGCTCATGTCGCTGCGGGCAGCTCAGGTGCTTGCGAAGGGCGATCCGGTGCGGGTCTCGATTTGCCACTGCCTAGCCTGCCAGAAGCGGACCGGCAGCGTATTCTCTGCGCAGGCTCGCTGGCCGTCGGAGTGCGTCACCACGGAAGGCGAGTCCAAGCAGTGGACGCGCACCGCCGACAGCGGTCAGACCACGGTCTATAATTTCTGCCCCGATTGCGGTTCGACCGTGCATTACACCGGCGGCAATTTTCCGCGTGTAATCGCGATCCCGCTCGGCGCCCTCGACGACCCCTTTATCGTCGACAGTCCCGACTATTCCGTGTGGGAACGGCGCAAGCACGACTGGTTCGACCTCATCGACGAAGACATCCAGCGCTCCGACTGATCAGGCGCCCCAGGCTTCACGGTACACCCGCAGGAAGTTGCCGCCGAACAGCTTCTCCAGCCGTGCCTCGCTCCAGCCGCGCTTGGCGAGGTCGGCACCGACCCGACGATAACGGTCGACGCTGTTATAGTCCTTGACCATTGGCCAGACATCGAGGCCCTCGCCGGGCGCAGCGATCCCGGCATTGATCCGCTGCTGCGCCCATTCGTGCAGCTTCCGTGTCGCCTCGGCGTCGGTGGCCTGGGGAATCACGCCATTGTCCGTGCCGATACCGACATGGTCCTCGCCCGCGATGTTCGCGACGTGCTCGATATGGGCGATCAGGTCGCTGCCCTTCGGCTGGCTGTCGAGCGTCAGGAACGGCATGAAATAGACACCGACGACCCCGCCCTTGTCGGCGACGGCCTTGATCGTCTCATCTGCCGTGTTGCGCGGATGGTTCGTGAGGGCCCGAGCGCCGGTGTGACTGATCACCAGCGGCCGCTTCGCATAAGCGACGGCCTCGGCCATCGTCCGTGCACCGCCGTGGCTGAGGTCGAGCAACAGCTTTTCCGCTTCGATGCGGTCGATCGTCTTCCGGCCGAGCTTGCTGAGACCGCCGTCGCGCGGCTCCAAAGACCCGTCGCCGGCGAGATTGGCGTTATTGTAGGTCAGCTGGACGGTCATGACCCCGTCCTTCTTCAGCTGGGCGAGGCGATCGAGCTCCGGCCCGACCATCGCTGAATCTTGCGTCCCAAGCAGCATGCCGAATTTCTTTTCGCGCTTGGCCTTGAGGATGTCGGCCGCGCTGCGGATCAGCACCATCCGGTCGGGATTGGCATTGATGAGGTTGTGCTTGTCGGAAACGCTCTTCTGATACTCGCCCCACGGATCGGCGACGTTGCCGACAGGAAAGACGGTGTCGCGGACGACCGTGACACCCGATCCGACGGTTTCGGCCCAGGCGCGGTCGCCGTAACGGAGCTGATCGTCCGGCGCGTAGGGATCGCCCGTCCCGCCGAGGGCATCGATGACGATCGCGCGTTCGTACCAGCTCGGGCCTCCAGTCGCTTTGGCGCGAACGATTGATGGAGCAACCGCGAGTAGCGCCGAGCCGCCCGCAAGCACTGTACGTCGATCGATCATGAAGGTCCCTCGTCTTTGTCTCAGACTAACAGCGCTGGCCGCGGTTGCAAAAACTCTGTCCTACACTCGACCGATTGTGCATCATGCGGCCGATGCCCATCGGCCGTCCTTTCTCCCGCTCAATCGACCATTCGAATGGAGCTCATAAGTTCACGAAAAAGGCGCCTCTCCCCATGACCTTCGTGAACTTAAGCGCAAGCTGATGGCCACGGATCCCGCCCGAGTCACGACGCCCGAGCGGACCGCCGAGGATGCGGACGCAGCGCTTCGGCCGAAGAGTCTCGACGAATTCATCGGCCAGCAGGCGGCGCGCGAAAATCTGCGGGTGTTCGTCAGCGCGGCGAAGAGCCGGGGCGAAGCGCTGGACCACGTTCTGCTCCACGGCCCTCCGGGACTCGGCAAGACCACCCTCGCGGGAATCCTGGCGCGAGAGATGGGCGTCGGCTTCCGGGCCACCTCGGGGCCGGTGATCGCGAAGTCCGGCGACCTTGCGGCGCTGCTGACCAATCTTGAGGACGGCGACGTCCTGTTCATCGATGAGATCCACCGCCTCAATCCCGCGGTCGAGGAAGTGCTCTATCCGGCGATGGAGGATCGCGCGCTCGATCTCATGATCGGCGAGGGGCCGTCGGCGCGCTCGGTCCGAATCGACCTGCCGCGCTTTACCCTGATCGGCGCTACGACGCGGCAGGGATTGCTGACGACCCCGCTTCGGGATCGCTTCGGGATTCCGGTGCGCCTCAACTTCTACACCGTCGAGGAACTGGAGCAGGTGGTGCGTCGCGCGGCGCGGCTGCTTGGCGTCCAGCTGACGGACGATGGCGCTCGGGAAATCGCCCGACGCTCGCGCGGCACGCCGCGTATCTCTGGCCGTCTCCTGCGCCGGGTCCGGGATTTCGCGCATGCGTTGGGGTCCGACACGATCGATTCCGGCGTAGCCGACAAAGCGCTGTCACGGCTCGAGATCGATGCGCTGGGCCTCGATGCCATGGACCGTCGCTACCTCATGATGATCGCCGATCTCTATGGCGGCGGGCCGGTCGGGGTGGAGACCCTGGCGGCGGGATTGTCCGAGCCGCGCGACACGATCGAGGATGTGATCGAGCCCTACCTCATTCAGCTCGGCCTCATCGCCCGCACGGCACGGGGACGATGCCTCAACGGCCGCGGCTATGGCCATCTCGGCTTGCCGGTGCCGCAGGGCAGCCAGACGGGACTGTTCGATCAGGGAGCTGCGTCGAAGTAATGCGCCACTTGTCCTTGCTTGCCGCGGCGGCGTTCGCTGCTGCGTCGCCGGTCTCCGCCCAGGCGCCAGCTCCGCCGCCGCCGGACTATGCGAAAGCCTCGAACTGGCTTTGCCTGCCCGGCCGCGCCGATCCCTGCTCGAGCCCGCTCGCGACGACCTCCCTCAATCCCAATGGTTACGGCTCGACCGGGCAGAGCGAAGTCGCCAAGGACCCGCCGCTCGACTGTTTCTACGTCTATCCAACCGTCTCCCGCGACCAGGGGCTGAACAGCGACCTCAACCCGGCCGAGGAGAATGGCGCGGCGCAGGTGCAGTTCGCGCGCTTCGCCGGCGTGTGCCGCACCTTTGCGCCGATCTACCGCCAGATGACGCTCGGCGCGGTCGCTGCTTACTCAGCTGGAGCGAACATCGATGCCGCCGCGGCGCTCGCCTATGGCGACGTCGCCGCCTCCTGGCGCAACTACCTCGCGACCCGCAACAACGGTCGGCCGTTCGTGCTTCTCGGGCACAGCCAGGGCAGCCTGATGCTGCAGATGCTGATTGCGCGCGACATCGAAACTAACCCGGCGGTCGCGTCGCGGATGAAGCTGGCGATCATTCCGGGGTTCAACCTCATCGTGCCGCAGGGAAGCCTCGTCGGCGGAACGTTCAAGAAGACACCGCTGTGCAGCCGTGCCGGCGAGACCGGCTGCGTCATCAGCTACGTCAGCTTTCGTGAGAAGAACGTCCCCCCGGCAGGCGCGATCTTCGGTGTCGCCGACCAGCCCGGAATGACCGTCGGCTGCGTCAATCCGGCTCGGCCAGGCGCGAAGGACTGGGTGCCGCTCGACAGCTATTGGTACACGCGCTCCAGCCTGCCGGTGCCCGGCGGGCCGGTCGCCTGGTCCAGCGAGGGCGCGCCGCCGACGCCATTCGTCCGCACCGAGGGGCTCGTCTCGGCCAAGTGCGTCAACGACGGCCAGCGCGGCTATTTGTCGATCCGCACCAACCACAAGGCGGGCGAGAAATGGACCGACCGGATTGGCGGCGAGGTCGGCCTCCTCGGCATGTTCCTGCCCGCCTGGGGCATGCACCTGTCCGATTTCTATGAAGCGCAAGGGGACCTGATCCGCCAGGTCGGCGACATCAGCGCTCGATCCAGAACAACTGCTCAACGCTGAGGCCAAGCGCCGAAGCAAGCTTGATCGCGAGCGTAGCAGAGGGCGTGAACACGCCATTTTCCACCGTGTTCACGGTCTTTCGAGTCACGCCGACCTTTTCAGCGAGCTCGGCCTGGGTCAGACCCAGTTCGGTCCGCCGTTCCTTCAGCCGGTTGGCGAGGCGTTCAGGCATCGCCCATCACCCGGGACGGTGCGCGCGGCGTTCAAGAACGCCCCAGCGGAGCAGCGCAGCTGCTATCCCGAACGAGAGGACAATGTGCACCGCCTCGCGCCCGGTCACGACTTCGAACATCGTCAGCACATAGATGCCGATCGCGCCGCCCATGGCGAACAGAAAACCCCAGCGCATCGCCTCGTTGCGGTTGGCGCGCGTATTCTCATCATCGACAAGATCGCGCACTTCCTTCGGTTCAAGCCAGAACCCCTTGGTCGCGAGTCCGAACAGCAGCACCACCGACAGGACGAGCCAGGCGCTGATTTTCGCCTTCTCGGCCGACACGTGCTCGCCACCGGACATCTGGGAAAAGAAGGTGGCCTGCTGCGACAGGAAGATGAGCGCCAGCGCCGGGAGCATTCGCGCCCTGCGCTTGCTCAGATCCTCGGCCTTTTCGGCGACGCTCATCGGCTTGTTGCGGGCGCGCCATTTCGCGATCACGGCGATTAACAGGACCGCTCCGAGGCCCGCCAGCAAGCCAATTGTAAAAGCGTTCATTCCCCACTCCTATGTAACCTGTGCGTTACATGTAACCTTTGCGTTACACGTGAGTCAAGTCTCTCGCCGGGCGGGGTTTACGGCAGGAGTCGTGCCTCGCTAGAGGCTCGGGCGATGGCGCCGGAATCGCTCGACACGCCCTATCGCGGCGGCTTCGTGGGGAACGAGCACCGCTTCGCGCTGACGGTCTATTTCGAGGACACCGACGCCTACGGCATCGTCTATTACGCCAATTACCTGAAGTTCATGGAGCGGGCGCGCTCGGACTTCATCCGCGCCGTCGGAGTCGACCAGGCAGCCGAGCTCCGCCGCAGCGGCAGCGCCTATGCCGTGGTCGAAGTCGCCATCAAATATCGCCGCCCCGCCCGGCTTGGCGACGACCTTCTGGTCGTCAGCACCGTCGAACAGGTCCGCGCATCCTCGGTCGATATTCATCAGCGAGTCATGCGCGGCCCCGAACTGTTGACCGATGCCCGGGTCACGGCGGCTTTCCTCGACGGCGAAGGCCGGCCGCGGCGGCAGCCCAGCGATTGGGTCGACAAGTTTGGGGCCATCACCACGCAGGAATCATGAAGCGACCAATACTCATCCTAGTGCTCTGCGGGCTCGCCTCCGCAGCAAGCGCGCAGCAGCCGGGCACGCCGGCGGCGACCGTGATCGCCGTCCCTCCGCTGACCAGCCCGGACAGCGGCAACAAGGGCAATGCGATGCTGGCTGTCGGCTGGGAGGCAACCCAGCTCATCGCGTCGGATCTCCGGCAAACGGCCGAGGTCATGCCGCTGTCGTCCAGCCGCGACGATTATTATTCCTACCCGGAGGTCACCGCGCCGACCTTCTCCAAGTGGCGCTCGGCCGGCGCCAAGGCGCTTGTCACGGGCTTCGTCCAGTCACGCTCGGATGGCCGGCTGACGGTCGGCTGCTACGTCTACGACGTGGAGAAGGGGCGCGAGCTCGCCCGCAAGGGCTTCGTGATCGGGCCCAGTGACTGGCGCCGCGCTGCGCATAAATGTTCAGGGCTGGCCTACACGGCAATCACCGGCGCCCCGGGCATGTTCGACACCCGCATCGCTTACGTCGCCGAAACCGGCGTTGGAGATGGCCGGACGAGGCGCATCGCGGTCATGGACAGCGACGGCTACAACCACAAATATCTGACCGCGGGCGACGGAATCGTCCTCACGCCGCGGCTCGCGCCCAAAGGCCGGAAGCTCGCCTATGTCAGCTTCGCCGGCGGCAAACCCAGCGTGCGGATCCTCGATCTCGACTCCAGTCAGGACCGCCCGCTCGTTCCGATCGACGCGATCAGCTTTGCCCCGCGCTATTCGCCCGACGGCAGCCAGATCGCGTTCTCTATGATGCTCGGCCCCAACAGCGACATTTATGTTGTGAACGCCGGCGGTGGGATGCCGCGGCGGCTGACGACCTCGCCGGGGGTCGATACGGCCCCGAGCTTCTCGCCTGATGGAAGCAAGATCGTATTCGAAAGCGACCGGGGCGGCTTTCAGCAACTCTATGTGATGAACGCCGACGGTTCGGGCCAACGTCGGGTGAGCTTCGGCGGCGGACGCTATGCTTCGCCGCAATGGAGCCCCGACGGAGCGTGGATCGCCTTCACGCGCCGCGGCCAGGACGGGCGGCGGATTGGAATCCTCAAGGCCGATGGCACCGGCGAGCAAATGCTGACCAGCGGTCCGAGCGACGAAGCGCCGAGCTGGTCCGCGAGCAGCCGCGACATCCTGTTCCAGCGGGTCAGCGCCGAGGGCCGCTCGGGCCTCTACCGGGTGGCGCTCGACGGGAGCGCGCCGCGCCCGATGACCATCCCGCAGGATGGCTCGGATCCGGATTGGTCGGGAGTGATGGACTGATGCGCAAGACGATTTTGTTCCTCGGCCTGATGCTCATCCCAGGGCCCGCAAGCGCGCAATTTCGCATCCCCCTGCTCGCCCCGCGTCCGACGCCGCAGCAGCAGCCCGTGCTCCAGGGGATCGATGCCCTGCGCGCGGACTTTGCCGCCCAGTCCGGTGGGACGACCGTCTATTATGGTGCGGAGAGCGTGGTGCTGGGTGCTCCCTCACGGACTGTGCTCGCGGCACAGGCGGCGTGGCTGAGGCGCCATCCCGAAGTCGTCGTCAGGGTCGAAGGCTATGGCGATGCCGGTGATACCAGCGATCATGCGATCGCGGTCGGCGCTCGCCGCGCCGAAGAAGCGCGGGACGTCCTCATCCTGATGGGAGTGCCCGCCGCGCAGCTGTCGACCACAAGCTGGGGCAAGGAGCGGCCCGGGCTCGGCCGGGCCGTGACGATATTGGTGCGCTAGCCTAAGCGGCGCGGCGCTGGGTGCCGGTCGCGACCAGCCACGAACGGGCCTGCCGCTGCGCTTCGGCGATCTCGCGCGCGGTCATTTCGAGCGCGATCTCGGCACGGCATTCCTGGCCCCGCGTGCAGCCGGACAGTGCGGAGAGGTTGAACCACTTGTGCGCTTCGATCAGGTCGACCGCGATTCCGCCGCGGCCGGTCGAAAAGGTAACGCCAAGCTCGAACAACGCATCCACGTCGCCGGCTTCGGCATCGGCAAGGCGGCTTCTCAGCAGAAATTCCGCGCTCTTCTGACTAATCGCTCCCATCTTCGGTCCCCCTCATTCCCCTGTTGAGCTGAAATTCGTCCGGGAAGGGCAAAGAAATGGTTAACGCGATTCAACCATAGTCAGACGGCGATATTGTCGATCAGCCGCGTCGTCCCGATTACCGCCGCGGCGATGAGGCGCATGTCGCCATCGGGGCGATCGATCGGCTCGAGCGTCGCAGCGTCGACCAGCGCGAAATAATCGAGCCGCGAGAAACCCGCACTGGCCAGCTCCGAACGCGCATCGGCGAGAGCGTCTTCGACGGCCGTTCCGCCCAGGATCGCACCTCGTGCAGCCGTAAGTGCGCGCGGCAGCGCCACGGCCCGCTCACGTTCGTCAGGCGAGAGATAGGCGTTGCGGGAAGACATCGCGAGGCCGTCGTCCTCGCGGACCGTAGGCGCCCCGACGATTTCGACCGGAATATTCAGGTCGCCAACCATCCGCCGGATGACGGCGAGTTGCTGGAAATCCTTTTCGCCGAACAGCGCGACGTCCGGGCGAACGGACAGCAGCAGCTTGGCGACCACTGTCGCAACGCCGTCGAAATGGCCCGGCCGGGCCGCGCCTTCCCAGCGTCTGGAGACGGCGGCGACGCTCACCGTCGTCGAGAAGCCGTCGGGATAGATGTCGTCGACCGACGGCGCCCAGAGACAGTCGCAGCCCGCGTCTGCCAGCATCTGCGCGTCCTGCTCCCCGCGCCGCGGATAGCGTCCGAAGTCCTCGCCCTGCCCAAATTGCGCGGGGTTGACGAACAGGCTTGCGACGACGTTGCCGGCGCGTTTCCGGGCCTCGGCGACCAGCGACATGTGACCTTCGTGAAGTGCGCCCATCGTCGGCACCAGCGCTACCGATCCGCGCAACTCACCCCGCGCTCGCGCCAATTCTTCACTCGTACGAAGGATTTGCACGCTGCCGGAGCCTCCGGTAAACTTCGGGACGGGCGGCGCTTGCACTTGCGCCGGGGGAAAGATCAAGCATGAGCCAGCCGCATTTCATCGTCTTCGCCAATGAAAAAGGCGGAACCGGTAAATCGACGACCGCCGTCCACACTGCCATCGCGCTTGCCGCATCCGGCCACCGCGTCGGCGCGCTGGACCTGGACAGCCGTCAGAGGACCATGACCCGCTATTTTGAGAATCGCGACGCGACCATGCGGCGGCTCGACAAGCAATTACCTCACGCAGCTTACGAAGTGCTCGAGGACCAAGACGAGCAATCGCTGGCAGCCGCGATCTCGCGGCTTTCCGCCGAGGCGGACGTCATCGTCATCGATACGCCCGGCCGCGATGACCCGATCGCCCGGTCCGCGATCCTCAAAGCGGACACTTTGGTCACCCCGATGAACGACAGCTTCGTCGACCTCGACCTGATTGGCCAGGTCCATCCGGAAAATTATAAAATCACCAAGCCGAGCTTTTATGCCGAGCTCATCTGGAACAGCAGGACGCAGCGCGCGAAGGTTACCGGCAAGAGCGTCGACTGGGTGGTCCTCAGAAATCGTCTCCAGCATATCGAATCGCATAACCTGAAGCGCGTCGGCGCTGCGCTCGACGAGCTCGCCCGCCGCGTCGGCTATCGCGTAATTCCGGGACTTGGCGAACGCGTGATCTACCGCGAGCTGTTCCCCAAGGGCCTGACCCTGCTCGATCTGCAGCAACTCGGCGAAGTCGGCATCGCCCATATCACCGCCCGGCAGGAGCTCAGGGAGATGATCGCCGGTCTGGCCATTCCCGGCGCGGACGAAGTCGAACAGAAGGTCGCTTGATCCCCTTCGTCATTGGATGAGTGGATCAAATCGCAACTTCGGCTATTTGCCACCCGGCATGACCCATCAGTTCAACCCCACCATCCTGCGCGAATATGACATTCGCGGAATCGTCGGCGATACGCTGACAGAAGCCGACGCGTATGCGCTCGGCCGGACCTTCGGCAGCCAGGCCCGGGACGAGGGCGCGCGACGCATTGCCGTCGGCCGCGACGGGCGCACGCATAGCGGCATGCTCGAAGCGGCGTTGGTCCGCGGCCTCATCGAAGCCGGAATCGACGCGGTACTGACGGGCATGGGGCCAAGCCCGATGCTCTATTTCGCAACCTATGATCTCGATGTCGACGGCGGCATCCAGGTCACGGGAAGCCACAATCCGGCCGACTACAATGGCTTCAAGATGCTACTTAAAGGCCGTTCGGTCTTCGGTGCCGAAATCCAGGCGCTTGGGCGCCGCTCGGCGGCGGGCGAGTGGAGCGAAGGCAACGGCCGCACCGAGGAAGTCCATGTCCGCGAGACCTATGTCGATCGCCTCTTGAAGGATTTCTCGGGCAAGGGCTTTCGCGTTGGCTGGGATGCCGGGAACGGCGCCGCAGGCCCGGTGCTCGACGAGCTCGTCGGGCGGCTGCCGGGGCAACATTACACCATCTTCACGGCGGTCGACGGGCGCTTCCCCAACCACCATCCCGACCCCACCGTTGAGGCGAATCTTGGCGACCTGAAGCGGCTCGTCGCGGACAAGCAGCTCGACTTCGGTATCGCATTCGACGGAGACGGCGATCGCATCGGCGCCGTCGACGGCAAGGGGCGCGTGATCTGGGGGGACCAGTTGCTCGCAATCCTCGCCGAGGCAGTCCTGAAGGACGAGCCCGGGTCGACGATCATCGCCGACGTGAAGGCGAGCCAGGTGCTGTTCGACCGCGTCGCGGAGCTGGGCGGCAAGCCGCTCATGTGGAAGACCGGCCACAGCCTCATCAAGTCCAAGATGAAGGAGACCGGCGCGCCGCTCGCCGGCGAGATGAGTGGCCACATCTTCTTCAAGCATCGCTGGTACGGCTTCGACGACGCGCTCTACGCGGCGGTCCGGCTGATCGAGGCCTTGAGCGCAGGCGGCAGGAGCCTCACCGAGGTCATGGATGCGATGCCCAAGACGAGCTCGACGCCGGAATTGAGGTTCCAGGTCGATGAAGCGCGCAAGTTTGCCATTGTCGATGAAGTCCGCGACCGCCTGTCGGCGAACGGCGCCCGCGTCGACGCCACCGACGGCGTTCGAGTCAGCACGACCGACGGCTGGTGGCTGCTCCGCGCATCCAATACGCAGGACGTGCTGGTCGCCCGGGCCGAAGCTGCGGACCAGTCCGGCCTCGACCGGCTCGTTGCGCAAGTCGACGAGCAACTGGCCCAATCAGGCGTGGAGCGCGTCGAAGCCGTTCACTGATCAGGCAGAAGCTTAGTGCCGTTAGGGGAATTCCCGGATTACGGGCTACGTGATTGAGAATTAGTCGAAACCGAGCGGCCACTCATCGGTCGCCTGGTTAGATGGAACGATGCAAGCCCTGCTTTTGCGAGAGACGGAGCCCACGAGCGATCAGGTTCGGGTCTACAGCCTGTGCTTGTTCAACACGGGTGAGGTCGTTCCGACCGTGGCCTTGATCGATGCCGCAACCGATGCCGAAGCGATTGCGATCGGCAGTGCAAGCCAACAGTTCAAAAGGCGTGAGATCTGGGATCGCCACCGCCTGGTCGCCGTGATCCCGGCCGTCCACTGATCTCAGTGCATCCCCCGATATCATCCCGGACGACCGAGTGATTGACCGGCAAGTAGTGGAGGCGGACCATGAACGTTGAAGCCCACAAGCCATTTAAGGCGGTTCCCACGGCGGAGAAAGAATCGAAGTCCGACAAGGCTCGCGGGGCCGCGGGGACTGACGGCGGAAGCCCCGGGAAGCTGTCCCGCAAGGATTACGAGAAAAAGCTTCAGAAGCTCCAGGTCGAGCTTTGCCACCTCCAGGAATGGGTCCGCGAGACGGGCGCGCGAATCGTGATTGTGTGCGAGGGGCGCGACACCGCCGGGAAGGGCGGCCTCATCAAGCGCCTGACCGAGCGCGTCAGCCCCCGGACCTTTCGGATCGTCGCGTTGAGCGCGCCGACCGAGCGCGAGCGCAGCAAGCTGTTCCTGCAGCGCTACATCGAGCATTTCCCCGCAGCCGGCGAAGTCGTGATCTTCGACCGCAGCTGGTACAATCGCGCCGGCGTCGAACGGGTCATGGGTTTTACCAGCGACGCCCAGATCGAGCGTTTCCTCGACAATGTCCCCAAATTCGAGCGTTGGCTGGTGGAGTCGGGCGTCACGCTCATCAAGCTCTGGCTCGAGGTTGGGATGAAGGAGCAGGATCGCCGCTTCCGCCAAAGGATCGAGGATCCGCTCCGTCAGTGGAAGCTGACCCCGATGGACATGAAATCCTATTCCCGCTGGTACGATTATTCGCGGGCACGCGATGCGATGCTCGCAGCGACGGACCTCAAACCTGCTCCCTGGTATGTGCTGCGCAGCGACGACAAGAAAAGGGCGCGCCTCAATGGGATTAAGCACATCCTGTCTCTGATCCCGTACAAGAAGATAAAGCGCGACAGAATCGCGCTGCCCAAGCGGTCCAACAAGCATCGATACAAGGATCAGTTGAACCCCCATAAGGTTCACCTCGTGCCAGAGGTCTACTGACGCCTTGGAAGAGGCGATAAGGTGGAAACGAGCCTCGTAAGCAGCCTGGCCGAAGGGCCGCAGTCGATCTCGACCGGATCTTCGCGGCGCCGGACATGGTCGGATTGGCTCCCCGGACTGCAGACGCTGCGTCAGTATCGTGCGGCGTGGCTGCGCAACGACATCGTCGCCGGAATCGTCCTGTCGACCATGCTGGTACCGGTCGGAATCGCCTACGCGGTGGCGTCGGGCGTGCCGGCGATCTACGGACTCTACGCGACAATCGTCCCGCTGATTGTCTACGCCTTGTTCGGACCGAGCCGGATCCTCGTGCTTGGCCCGGATTCGTCGCTCGCGCCGATCATCCTCGGAGTCGTCGTGGCTACCGCCGGCAACGATCCCGCGCGGGCGATCGCCATCGCAAGCGCCATGGCCATCGTCGCGGGCGGTCTGTGCATCCTCGCCGGGATTCTGCGCCTGGGCTTCGTCACCGAGCTGCTCTCCAAGCCGATCCGCTACGGTTACATGAACGGAATCGCGCTCGCCGTGCTGATCAGCCAGTTGCCCAAGCTGTTCGGCTTTTCGATCGCAAGCGCCGGCCCCCTGCGCGACCTGTGGGCAATCGGCAAGGCGCTTCTGGACGGTAAGGCCAATTGGGCCGGCGCCGCGCTGGGCGGCGCGACGCTGCTCCTGATCCTCGTGCTCAAGGCGCACAAACGCATGGGGGCAATTCTCTTCGCAGTCAGCGTCGCCACACTCGTCTCCGGCTGGCTCGACCTTTCAGAAAAGTACGGAGTGAAAGTGCTTGGCCCCGTGCCTCAGGGACTTCCGAAATTCGCGATCCCGTGGCTTCAGGCGAGCGATCTCATCTCGATTCTTGCGGGCGGCGCCGCGGTCGCGATCGTCGCCTTTGCCGACACTAGCGTCCTCTCGCGCACGTTTGCGGCGCGGACCGGGACGCGGGTCGACCCCAATCAGGAAATGATCGGTCTGGGCGCGGCCAACCTCGCAGCCGGACTGTTCCAGGGATTCCCGATCAGCAGCAGCTCGTCGCGCACGCCCGTCGCCGAGGCCGCGGGCGCGAAGACCCAGGTGACTGGCGTGGTCGGCGCAGCAATCGTCGCGTTGGTGATTGTCGCGGCACCCAGCCTGTTCAAGGACCTGTCCTACGCGGCGCTTGCGGCCGTCGTCATCGCCGCGGCAATCGGCCTATTCGAATTTTCCGATCTCGCCCGGATCTACCGGATCCAGAATTGGGAGTTCTGGCTGTCGATTCTGTGCACGGCCACGGTCGCCGTGTTCGGAGCTATACCGGGCATCGGCCTCGCCATCGTGCTCGCCGTAATCGAGTTCCTGTGGGACGGCTGGCGGCCGCGCATGGCCATCCTCGGCAAGCCCGACGGCGTCGACGGCTATCACGATATCAGCCGCTATCCACAAGCGCGGCAGATTCCCGGGCTGCTGCTGTTCCGGTGGGATGCGCCGCTGTTCTTCGCCAACGCCGAACTGTTCAACCAACGCATCCACGAAGCCCTCGCCGCGTCACCAACGCCCGTGCGGCGGGTCGTCGTAACGGCCGCCCCAATCACGAGCGTCGACGTGACCTCGGCAGACTCGCTCGTCGAATTACTGGAAGCGCTAAAAGCCGATGGCGTCGAGCTCCAGTTCGCCGAGATGAAGGACCCGGTGAAGGACAAGATGAAGCGATTTGGCCTGTTCGAGCACTTCCACGAAGATCGCTTCTTCCCGACCATCGAATCGGCGGTCGCGAACTATCTCAAGGAACCGGGCGGCGGCGCGTCCACTCAATCATCCTCGTCCTCATAGCCGACCAGGTTGAGCTCGCACGCCTTGATCTGGTGAGTCATGCACCAATGCTTGAGCGCCTCTTCGCGGCCGTGCGTGATCCACACCTCGGTCGGCTCGAGCTCACGGATCGTCATGGTGAGCTCGTCCCAATCGGCATGGTCCGAGATGATCAGCGGCAGCTCGACGTTGCGCTGGCGGGCACGCTGGCGGATTCGCATCCAGCCCGACGCCATTGCGGTGACAGGATCGGGCAGGCGCCGCGACCAGCGGTCGTTGAGCGCGCCGGGCGGAGCGATCACGATCTTGCCGCGCAGCTCGTCCTTCGGAGCGCCAGTGGCGGGACGCAGATCGCCCAAGGGCACGCCAAGCTCCTCGTACAGGCGGCATAAGCGCTCGATCGCGCCGTGGAAGTAGATGGGGTCGTGATGGCCGCGTTCGCGCAGCTCGGTTATGATTCGCTGCGCCTTCCCGAGGGCATAAGCGCCGACGAGGACGCAGCGCGACGGATCGGCGTGAAGGCGATGAAGCAGCCGGTCGATCTCGCTGCCGGTCTCCGGGTGACGGAACACGGGCAGGCCGAACGTCGCCTCGGTGATGAAGATGTCGCACGGCACCGGCACGAAGCAGGCGCAGGTCGGGTCCGGCCGCCGCTTGTAGTCGCCGGACACGACGACCCGCTCGCCATTGTGCTCCATGACGATCTGCGCCGAGCCAAGGACATGACCTGCCGGCACGAAGCGGACCGACACCTCGCCGACCTGCAGCGGCTCGTCGTAGGCGATCGCCTGACCGGACTGCGGGCCGTACCGCGTTTCCATGATCGCGAGCGTCGCGCTCGTCGCCAGCACCGCGCCGTGGCCGCCGCGCGCGTGATCGCCGTGGCCATGCGTCACCCAGGCGCGCGCCTTGGGCTGTGACGGATCGATCCACGCATCCGCGGGGCGCACGTAAATGCCCTCGGGATGGGACTCGATCCAGGAACCCAATCGCGCCATTGCGAGCTATATAGGCCGACAAGGCCGGGAGTTCCCGGAACGGAGGAAATGCATGGACGAAGTCCAGTGGTGGATCATCGATATCGTCGGTCCGGCAATCCTGCTGATCGTCCTAATCTGGCTGGTGATGCGCCGCCGGTCGACCGGCAAGCCCGGCCGCACCGAGCAGGCGACGCGCGACCTGTACCGCGAGGAGGAGCAGCGGCGGCGCGACGGGACTGACGACCTCTGAGCGATGTCCGACTTCCGGCGCCGGTCGAGCGCTGGTTTGAGACCAAGGGCTGGCGGCCGCGGCGCCACCAGCTGGAGATGCTGGAGCTGGCATGCGGCGGACGAAGCGCCCTGCTGGTGGCGGCGACGGGCGCGGGCAAGACGTTGGCCGGCTTCCTCCCAACGATCTGCGAACTGGCGGAGAGCCCGGCCGAAGGCCTGCACACACTCTACGTGTCGCCGCTGAAGGCCCTCGCAGTCGACGTTCAGCGCAACCTGATCGGCCCGGTCGAGGAAATGGGACTGCCGATCCGGGTCGAGACTCGCACCGGGGACACGCCCTCGGACCGCAAGGCTCGCCAGCGCGTCAAGCCGCCGCAGGTCCTGCTGACGACGCCGGAGTCCCTCAGCCTGTTGCTGAGCTATCCGGATTCGGCGACGATGTTCGAGAATTTGCGCACGATCGTCGTCGACGAGCTTCATGGCTTCGCAAAGGAGAAACGCGGCGACCTGCTGTCGCTGTCGATGTCGCGGCTGCAGCGGCTTGCGCCCGGACTCCGTCGCGTCGGCTTGTCGGCCACGATCAGCGACCCCGACGCTTACCGTTCCTGGCTCGCGCCGGATGCCGACATGGACTTGGTCGATCTCGTCC